>JGI24146J20443_1000037_pt1 | contig 136816 bp, 139 predicted proteins | sample BarGraIncub1131A_FD_20443 | JGI IMG/M metagenome (IMG submission 20443) | reverse complement strand
CAGCAGTTTTGAGAATAACGTATTGCGGTTACCGGGAATCGAAATCAAATCACTTTACGGTTATGTGCTGACAAGTCCGATCCATTTCGCTGCTTATTCGGACATCAAAGCGATGAATCTGGAAGTGATCCATGTCCATACCGAATTCGGAGTTGGGATCTTCGGCCGCATCATTGGCCGTATGCTTCAGATCCCGGTCGTTTCGACCTATCACACAACCTACGAAGACTATACCCATTATGTGAATTTCTTCAACTTGAAAACAGTCGAAAATGTCGCTAAAAAAGGGGTATCCAGACTCAGTAAACTCTATGGAAGCAGTTGTACCGAATTGATCGCACCGTCGTTCAAGACGAAAGAAATGCTCTATCGCTACGGGATCAAGAAAGATATTTTTGTGATCCCGACCGGACTTGATCTTGAAAAATTCGATCGAGCTCAAACATCACCTGAAAAAATCCGATCGATCCGCACTGAATTCGGAATCAATGAACATGATTGTCTGGTGGTTTATCTCGGACGAATCGCCAAAGAAAAAAGTATCGACTTCGTCATTGACGGAATCAGTTTGATCGATCAAACAGTTAATCCGTGCAAGTTGCTGATCGTTGGCGGAGGTCCCGAAGAAGATTCACTTAAAGAACAAGTCGAACGCTTGAACTTGAATGGGATCGTACTGTTTGCCGGAAAGAAACCTTCCGATGAAGTTCCGTCGTACTATCATGCAGCCAATGCGTTTGTTTCTGCGTCACTGACCGAAACTCAGGGTATGACGTTCATTGAGGCACTTGCCAGTGAACTGCCGGTGTTTGCGCGACCGGATGAAGTTCTTACCGAACTCATCATTGAAGGGAAAACAGGATTCTATTTCAGAACACCGCAACAATTCGCTGAAAAACTACAGGATTATCTGTTACTGAGCGAATCAGAGAAGCAAGAGATACGCAATCAATCAAAGAGTCACGTAGCAGAGTATGACAGCCGTGTCTTCTATCGTTCGATCATGGAGGCATATAACGCAGCCATCACTCATTATCATAATTCATATACACTTACTAATATTCGATATAAAAATGAAGCAGTCGAATGTACGTTGGTCGGCCGAAACGAAACGATCAAATGCAATGTAAGTACTGACATGTTCGTTAAAAAAGGATTGAGGCGAAATAAAGTGATCACTGATAAAATTGTTCAAGAACTCATGATGGACGAAAAAGTAGTCAAGGCTTATCAGAGCTGTATCCGCAAATTGACTCTCAAAGACCGGACGCGTCGCGAAATGTATGACTATCTCACACAAGAAACTGAATTGCCGATCAAACAAGTCAATGAACTTATTGAAATGCTTGAGAAGCGCGGTTATGTAGACGATGTTCGTTATGTCAATTCAGCCGTCATGAATTTACGAAGTTTATTGCAGGGTCGAAACAAAATCGTTCGTTCACTGTTGCAGAAAGGGATTCCTTTCGAAATGATCGATAAAGCCATGCGTGATGACGGAGATGAACATGAAATCAATATCGCTCTTCGTTGGGCTGAGAAGATACAACCGACGATCAAAGACAAATCACTGAAATTTAAACGTCAGCAGATGGCTCAACGATTATTGGCACAGGGATTCGAAAAAGATATCGTCGATGTTGTCATGGAGAGTTTAAGTTTTGTCGATGATGAAAAACAAGAGCTTGAACGACTGCGCAAAGCAGCTTCAAAAGCCCGCAGACGTTATGAAAACAAATTGGAAGGCAGTCGTCTCCGAAACTCGGTGTATCGCTATTTAAGTACGCAAGGTTATCAATCGGAAGATATCTACCTTGTACTAAATGAAATGGAGTGGAAAGATGAATAGAATGACAGTCAGCGAATTTCGCGAAGGAGAAAAGATCTCCACAAGTGCATTGATTACCCAGATGACCCGCGGTGTTACTACCTCAGGTGCACCTTATGTATCGCTTCAATTACAAGACCAAACAGGCATCATCGAAGCCAAGATGTGGGATGTGAAGGACGACCAACTTTCAGTGATGGAAGTCGGTAAAGTGATTCATGTTTCAGCCGAAGTACTGCGTTACAGGAATGCTCTGCAACTCAGACTATACTCGGTATCTCCGTTGATTCAAACGGAATTCGATCCGGCTGAATATATCAGCAGTACCAATTTAACCAATGAATATATGAAGAAACGCATTGAAGAAGCGACCGCATCACTGGATGATCCGATCATTCGTGAAGTATGTCAAGCGATCATGCTTGAATTTGCCGATCGTTTGTATACTTATCCGGCTGCAGCCCGAAACCATCATGATTTTGTAGGTGGACTCGCTACCCATATGATCGGAATGATCGACTTGGCTGAGTGTATGTGTAAGTTGTATCCGTTACTCAACCGTGATCTGCTGGTAGCAGGCGTCCTGCTTCATGATCTGGGAAAGATGATCGAGCTCTCAGGGCCGATTCTGACCGAGTACACGCTTGAAGGTAAACTGATCGGTCATATCTCTATCATGCAGAGTAAAGTCAACGAGACGGCCTCAAAATTAGGCTGTGCGGAGACAGAACAAGTAACGTTGTTGAAACATCTGATTTTATCCCATCACGGCGAATATGAATATGGATCACCGATCCTGCCGATGATCATGGAAGCGGAGATCCTCAATTACATCGATAACATTGATGCGCGAATGAACATGTTCGATAAAGCATTATTGCCGATCGAACCGGGAAACTTCACACCTCGAATTTTCTCGCTTGAGAATCGCAGTTTCTATAAACCTTCTTATCTCACAAAAAAGTAAGCCTCACATGTGTACAACAGCTTCCGTTTTGAGGTGCAAAACAAATAAATCATTATAAAAATCACTTATGAATTCACATAGAAATCACAAGTGATTTTTTGCTGATAACACTGGATTTAGTAGCATTTCAGTAGTAATATACAACTATATTTACATTATTTTTACCATTAGTATTTAGTATGGAATAACTTTATTCCATTCAATAAACTCTTTACAACAATGATTTTATTATGATATTGTGTACGTAGAATAAAATACTAAATTACAATTTGGAGGGAAAAGCATTGAATAATCTATTACATAATTTAAAAACTATGAAACTATGGAGAAGTATATTAATTTCAATTATTATTGGAACTACAGTAGGTGTGACTACAGTATTGGGTCAAGGTGTCCTTCCAGCAGATTGGAATTGGCTTTCTAACTCTGGAACAGTTTGGCTTATACCAGTATTCTTTGTAGCGGCACTTGCCTCGACGAAGGTAAAAGCGGTAGCATTAGGTATNATAACCCTTTTTAGTACTGTGCTAGGGTATTATGGTTATTCTATGTTAGTACANAATGTTCCTCACTCTATGTTCTATATATTAGTTTGGGTTGTGGTAGCAATTGTTGGTGGTATTATTTTNGGGGTATCAGGTTTTTTATGGAGTATGGATAGAACTTGGAAACATAGATTCGGAAGTGCATTAATTGGAGGAGTATTCATTACAGAGGGATTATTTATTCTTTTACATTGGCAGGATTATAGCCATATGTTGTCATCTGGTATATTTAAAATCATTATTGGATTTATTCTAGTTATGGTTTTAGAACGTTCTAATAAGGAACGAATATCCTCTCTACTGGCGATGTTGCCTATAATATTTTTAGGNGGTNTCGGGTATGAGATATTACTTTTTATAACATCATGATTGACATGGAATAAACGAATGTAGGAGTATACAATTAGTTAACCCAATCTAATAATATAATCGCACTTTTTAGATATTATTCATTAACTATTTAATTCCACCTTTAGAAAAGGTGGTTTTTTATGCTCGAATTTTGCCAACAACATCTACAAAATAGCCGATAAAAAACAGCATTAATTCTTGTGAATATTAATGCTGTTTTATAGGTGGTTTTATGTTTTGCACCTCAAAACGGAAGCCGTTGACATGTGTAGGGCTTACTTTTCTTTTAAAATCTTTGCGGTAGCTTCCATTTGTTCCGTCTTGTTAGAAGGATGGAAAGCAATCGTCAACTCATCATTTTCGTCATAGCGCGGAATTATGTGGAAATGCACATGATCGACACTTTGACCGGCGACGGCTCCTAAATTGGACAACAGATTAAATCCGCGCGGATGCAATCGGTCATTGATACGCTGGGTAACGATCTGTGACACATTCATGATCTTGCCCAGTGTCTCGACCGGGCAATCCATATAGTCATCATAATGTTTCTTACTTAGAACCAATGTATGACCTTTTGTGACCTGACTGATGTCCAAGATTGCCATCACTGCATCGTCTTCATAAATGATGTGGGAAGAAATTTCATGACTTACTATTTTACAAAAAATACACATTTTATCACCTCGATAATCTTATTTTAGCATAGAAAAACCGTGATTTCTCACGGTGATATAAATAATTACTTAACTTGGATCATGTAGGAAGAATAGTTAGTCGAAAATAAGTCATATATCGATTTATCGTAGATTTTGAATTTGCCTGATTTGAAGTAAGTTGCCAACGTTAATGAAACGAAGGTATCTTCAGTAGCAAAGGTTGAAATGATCTCATCTTTGAATTTCGCAGGATCGGCAACGGTGACCTGAACCACATAGAATTTACCGGTCGTCGTATCGGCGATGGCTGTCGGTGACAAGGTTGGAACCGTTGTTGACTTAACGAATGTCAACACATCAGCCGCAAGACTGGTTGCGCTGTATACGATCTGTTCAGCGCCGGTATAGGTCGTCGAAGAATATTTCTTCGCAACGGCACCGAAATCGGCACCGGCTTTGATTTCAGCGATCGCTGCTGTAGCGAGGGCTTCGGTTGTCGTTTCGATGATCCGTGCTTTACGTGGGAAATAAGTAACCGCAAATGTATCGAAGTTTTCGGTCACATGTTTTTTGACCAATAATTCCTGTTGTATACCGGGAACGATATTTTCATCATACAAGGCTTGAACATCAGCATAACCGTAATAATCCAAGTAAGTCTGAAGAGAATCGCCTAACGAAGTCTTGATGGTAGCTAACTGTGCGTCAGCTAATTTTTTTACTTCATCGGTAAGTCCGATTTCCTTATTAAGAACAATTTTCGTAGCCATCTGCAAGACAGTAGCAGTCGGATCTTGATTGGCCATAATGCTATAGATCTGACCTTTTGTAACTTTTGCTCCATCCATTGTAATCAACGATGTGCTTGAACCGGATACTTTAGCGGTAGCATCGCTGCAACCGACCAACAGAACCAGTACCAACAGAATCGGAAATAATTTTTTCATGTTGTTTACCTTCCTATTCCGTAATGCCCATGTATTTTAACAGGGCAGTTTTTGTGGCATCGTCACTGAATTTAACATTCAATGTTTTCGCCTGATTCCAAACAACAGTGGAAGTGATCGTTGTATCATTTGTAGCTAAAGCATCATAGAACCCTTGCTCAGCCTTCAGATCCTCTAACGCTGTACTTGTAACCTGAATCAAATGATAACCATACGTAGACACGATCCAACCGCTGGTCTCGCCACTCTTAAGTGCCAATGAAGTCGCAAGGAATGTTGCATCCAGTGAAGAATCCTTATCAACATAACCAATCGATCCGTTAACAGCTGCCGATACGGAATCTTCCGAATAAGTTTTAGCAGCCGTCGCAAAATCCATCCCACCGGCCAACGCTGTTTTTACAGTCGCTAAACGTGCTTGTTCTTCAGCCGTAGGATTGGCAGGGTCATCCATCGCAATCAAAATATGACTGACGATACGCGGTGATTTGGCCGCTTGGAAAGTTGTGAAGTACTTATCCATATTTTCATTTAAATATGCTTTTGTCAGTTGTTGTAATTTTAAAACGTGCAGGAAGTAAGTGTCAAGTTCTGCAATCGTAGTATATCCGACACCTTTTACGGCAGACAATAAATAGGACTCATATTTATCAGCACCGTAGTAATCAGAGAAATTCTTGACGATTGCGTCGGCTTTCAATTTTGCTTCCGATTTTAAATCTGCTGTTGTTTTAACAGAAGCATCGACAACGGCTCTTTCAAAATAAGTGTATACAGCCGAGACACCCATTGAATCGTATAATTTTGTATATAATTCATCTGCTGTAACATTAGTGCTGTCGACTGTGAAGACGACGTCTTTACCTCCGGCTGTCTTGCCCGGCAATTTGTCTTTGTTTTGATCATAAACAAAGTAAAATACAGTAAGAACCAATAATAAGGCAATTAATACCACAAACCATTGTTTTTTAAGCGTTTCTACCATGTGAAACCTCCTGATTGAATCTTTCTAATTATAGGTGATTTATATGTCATTTGCAACCGAAGCAGGGGCTCAAACACTTCAAAGGGAGTCTTTCATGCTATAATAGACATGTTTTCATTAAATGTTCACATATCATTTTGCTTTAAGAGTGCCAATATATTTGGTAAAATGAGTTGAGCAGAAAGGATGGCAGAAATGAGTACTTTAGAAATTCGTGATTTGCATGTCGAGATAGATGGAAAAGAGATTTTAAGAGGGGTGGACTTACAAGTCCGTTCCGGTGAAATACACGCACTCATGGGACCTAACGGAAACGGTAAGTCAACGTTACTGGCAGCGATCATGGGTCATCCGCGTTATGTTGTTACACAAGGACAAATATTATTTGATGATCAAGACGTTTTGGCAATGACCGTCGATAAACGCAGTCAAGCCGGATTATTTTTAGGAATGCAGTACCCGCAAGAAGTGGCCGGTGTAACTAACTCCGATTTTCTGAAAGCAGCATTGAATTCCCGTCGTGAAAAACCGATTCCTTTGTTTACCTTTATAAAAGAGATGGAAAAAGCTGTTAATGAATTAGAAATGAAGTCTGATTTAGCACATCGCTATGTCAATGAAGGGTTTTCGGGCGGAGAAAAAAAACGTAACGAGATTCTTCAAATGATGTTGTTAAAACCGACGATTGCGATGTTGGATGAGATCGACAGCGGACTTGATGTGGATGCGCTTAAAATTGTGGCCAATGCGATCCTAAAACAAACGCAGGATCACACGATGGGGCTGATCATCGTTTCACATTACGATCGCTTTTACCAATTGATCCAGCCGACTCATTCACATATCATGATCGACGGAAAAATTGTGATGTCAGGTGACAGTACTTTGGTCACTAAGATCGATGAAGACGGATATGACTGGTTACAAAAAGAATTGGGTGTCGAGATCAAAGAAATCGAAGAACCTATTATAAAAAGAACAAGTGTCGGTTCACTTGGAACCTGTGCGGTGAATCCAAAAAATGGACAAGTCCATGAATGAGCTTACCAACGGCACATTGACTCTGGAATCGGATTTTAACAGCTTACGTCAGATATCGATCGACCTTGAGACAACACAACGATTGTTATTTAAAAGTTCGGTGTCTCAGGCGCAAAACCTGATTCTGACATTGGTCGGTGAAGGAAATCTAGAAGTTGACGTAGAAATCAGCGACAAAAGCAACGTAAGCATACTTTGGTGGAATCAAGGTATCGTCACAGTGAGTGAAACCTACCATGTCAAAGAAAATGCACATTTAACATTAGCCTACGGTGATTTGAACAATGAAATTTTGCATCGTACAAGTGAAGTCCTTCTGGAAGGATTCGGTGCGCAAGCCGACATCCGCAGTGCAGCGATCGTTTCGACCCTCAAAGAAGTCAGCTTGCAGTTACGTCACGTGCATTCGGATACGACCGGTCAGATGGAAAATTACGCCGTCATGTTGGATCAGGGGAATTTGAAACTGGATGCCATCGGACGAATTGAAAAGCTAGCTCCACGATCAAAGACGCATCAGGTTTCACGCGTATTGAATCTGGCTGAGCAACAAAAAGCAACTGTCTATCCTAAACTGTATATCGATAACAATGACGTTGAAGCCAGTCATGCCCAAAGTATCGGCCAAATCGACGAGGATCAACTTTATTATCTGCAGGCACGCGGCCTTGATCGCAACGAGGCGATGCAACTGATCGTCTACGGTTATTTGTATCCGATCGCAGCCGTGATCGAAGAAGAGAGTGTTCGTGAGTATTTTATTAACCAAATCCATGAGAAGGTGATCACCACATGCTTGATGTAAAAAAAATCCGAAATGATTTCCCAATGTTCAAGAATGCTGAAAAAACGACACCGAATCTGATTTATTTTGATAATGCAGCAACAACATTCAAACCGCAGTCTGTTATTGATGCGGTCGTTCGCTATTATACGAGTCAGTCAGTCAATATTCACCGCGGTGACTACGAACTTTCTTATCAAGTCAGCGATGAGTACGAACAAACTCGTAAAGCGGTTGCCCGTTTCATCCGATCGGAAGAACGTGAAGTCGTTTTTACTTCGGGAGCCAGCGCTTCATTAAATTTAGTTGCNTATGGTTACGGTCAGAAATTNCTCAAAAAAGGAGATGTCATTCTTTCCAGTGAGGCTGAACATGCNTCAAATATTTTACCTTGGTTTAAAACCGCCGAAGTGACCGGTGCCGTGATCGAGTATATCGAACTGACCGAAGAAGGCGAATTGACGATCGANAATTTCAAAAANGCCATGCATGAGGGAGTCAAAGTTGTCGCNGTTGCGCATATCACCAACGTCCTCGGNTTTATCGCTCCNATCAAAGAGATGGCGACTATTGCCCATGAATATGGAGCAATTATTTCAGTTGACGGAGCACAATCGGTTCCGCACATCAAAACAGATGTACGTGACTGGGATATCGATTTCCTGTCGTTTTCAGCCCACAAAATGGTCGGACCGACCGGTGTCGGAGTTTTATTTGGGAAATACAAATTATTGGAAAAGATGGATCCGTTTATGTTGGGCGGCGGCAGTAATGCTCGTTTCGACATTTGCGGTAATATACTTTTGAAAAATCCGCCGTTCAAATTCGAAGCCGGTACACCGGCCATCGAAGCGGTGCTCGGACTTAAAGCAGCGATCTTGTATTTAGAAGAAGTCGGTATGGATAACATCGAAGAATATGAACACGATCTGCGTAATTACATGGTTGAGAAACTTCAGCAACTTCCTAACATCCATCTCTATAATCCGCATGCGGCGACCGGTATCGTGACATTCAATGTGGAACGTATCTTTGCCCAAGATGCAGCCATGTATCTAAATTCACAGGGGATCGCCGTACGATCCGGAACCCATTGTGCAAAGATTTTGATCGATGTGTTGAAAACATCCGAAACGATTCGTTCCAGTGTCTATTTCTACAATACCAAAGAAGAAGTCGACCGTTTCATTCAAGTGTGTTCAGAGATCACATTGGAGAAATGCGTGGACCTTTACCTATAGAAAGAAGGGATACTATGTCTGATATGCTAAAGGATCCGATGATACTGCGCCAGATCATCATGGATCATTATGAATATCCCCGTCATCATCACTTATCCGGTGATGAAGGATATGGGTCGATCCACATGGCGAGTGATTCCTGTATCGATGATATCACTGTGCAAGCCAAAATCGAAAACGGCATCGTCACCGATGTCAATTTTGACGGGGTTGCCTGTACGATATCGACTGCATCGACATCCATCATGACGGAATTAATAATCGGAAAAACGATCGATGAAGCAAAAAAAATCATCGATGAATATAATTTAATGATCGAGATGAAACAATTCGACGAAGACATACTTCAGGAAGCTGTTGCTTTTCATCAAGTCGGGAAACAAGCCAATCGTATTAAATGTGCCACTATCGGATGGAAAGCGATCCTACAGCTGGTGGAAGAAAGTGAGGAAAAACATGAGTAACAAACAGAACGAAATGTTGCCTCAGAACGAATACCAATATGGGTTTCATGATGAAGATGTCAGTGTCTATCGTACCAAGAAAGGTATCACCCGCGAGATCGTTGAAGAAATTTCGAAAATCAAAGGCGAGCCGCAATGGATGACGGATTTCCGCCTGCGTTCATTCGATGTATTTTTGAAAAAACCGATGCCTTCTTTCGGACCCGATCTTTCGCAGATTGATTTCGCTGAATATACCTATTACATCAAACCGAGCGAGAAAATGCAAAACAACTGGGATGACGTTCCGGAATCAATCAAAAACACGTTTGATCGTTTGGGAATACCCGATGCCGAAAAGAAATTTCTTTCCGGTGTTGCGACGCAATATGAATCGGAAATGGTCTATCATAATATGCTTCAGGAGGTGGAAGACAAAGGGGTCATCTTTACCGATACCGACAGTGCACTCAAAAATTATCCGGAACTGTTTCGTAAGTATTTTGCGACGATCGTTCCTTTCGGCGACAATAAGTTCGCAGCACTCAACAGTGCGGTATGGAGCGGAGGTTCATTTATCTATGTTCCGCCGGGTGTCAAACTCGATAAACCGTTACAGTCCTATTTCCGTATCAATTCGGAAAGTATGGGGCAGTTTGAACGTACGTTGATCATCGTTGACGAAGGAGCCGACGTACATTACGTCGAAGGATGTACGGCACCGACTTATTCAAAAGACTCGCTGCACGCAGCTGTTGTTGAGATCATTGTGCTTAAGAACGGTAAATGCCGTTATTCAACGGTACAGAATTGGTCAAACAATGTCTTGAATCTTGTTACGAAACGAGCCAAAGTTTATGATCATGGAATCATGGAATGGGTCGACGGTAATATCGGTTCGCATATCACCATGAAATACCCCGCATGTATACTGGCCGGTGAGTATGCCAGAGGCATGACGATTTCGATCGCCGTTGCCAGTCATATCCATCAAATACAGGATGCAGGGGCTAAAATGATCCACCAGGCTCCGTATACGCAAAGTACCATTATTTCCAAATCAGTTGCCCGTAACGGTGGGGAAGTCAATTATCGCGGCTTGATCCAACATACGGCAGGAGCTTATAAAGCCAAATCAAAGGTCGAGTGCGATACATTGATTCTGGATGACCTGAGTCGCAGTGATACACTGCCGACCAACATCGTTGCCAACCCGACTTCAACCGTTGAGCATGAGGCAACGGTCTCTAAGATCTCCGAAGAACAATTGTTTTATCTGATGAGCCGCGGACTTAGTAAATCACAAGCATCCGAAACGATCGTTATGGGCTTTCTTGAACCGTTTACCCGTGAACTTCCGATGGAATACGCAGTTGAACTCAACCAATTGATGAAAATGGAAATGGAAGGTTCGGTCGGATAATGAACAAAGAAGAACTCCGCTCCTTTTGGAAGAAGCGGCGCGATGCACTATCCGCTTCGCAACGACTCATGGCTTCGGCTGCCATAACGCAGAATGCACTATGGTTAGCCCATGATGCAAATATCATCGGTATCTACGTAAGTATCGGGAGTGAAGTCGATACGATCGAATGCATCACGAGTTGGCTGTGGGACAACAAGACGATCGTAGTACCCAGAGTAAAAGGGAATGATCTCGAATTCGTCAAACTCACCGATTTCAGACAATTGAAGCCAGGCGTCTTCGGACTCTTGGAACCGATTGACGGTGAGATCATCGACCTTGATTCGATCGATGTGATGTTTGTGCCTTTACTGGCGTATGACGATCAACTTCATCGGATCGGATACGGTAAAGGATTTTATGATCGCACACTTAAAAATTTCACCGGAAAAAAGATCGGGCTATGTTATCACGATGCACGTGTCTATACTACTTATCCGCATGACGGCGATATTAAATTGGATATTATCATTACAGAAAAGGAAATAATCTCAAACTAGCACCCAGTGGTGCTTTTTTTACGTACCTTTCAATGGTAAAATGAACGGGTAGGAGGGAATACTATGACTAAAGACAGATTATTGATAAGCCGATTCATGCTGCTGTTTCTCATCGCGTATATTTCCTATGCTGTACCTTATACTCAGGTTATCCCGTTTTTAACTAAAGCCGGGTATTCGGCTGATCAACGGGGTCTGCTTCTGTCCGGAATGGCGATCGTTGCGATGGTTGGTCAATTTCTATTTGGCTACCTTTGCGATAAATTCAGAACAGTACAGAAATTCTTCTATTTGACCACCGTCTTATTCGTGATCGTCACATGGGCGATGTATGCTTATACCGGAACATCTTTCTATTATCATTTATTGACAGTCTCCTTCATGGGAGGATTGTTTAGGATCGTTATCGGATTATTGGATACTTGGACGCTCGAAGTCGATCCGATTCTGCAGATCAATTTCGGCCCGATCCGCGCATTCGGAGCCTTGGGTTGGGCGATCGGAAGTCCGATCACCGCTTATGTGATCGAAAAATTCGGTTACGGTTCACTGGGAATTACCTATCTGATCACAACGCTGCTGACGTTTGCGGTCAGTTACGGATTGGAAGACGCTCATAAAGTTGCGCGTGCCGAATCATTAAAGATCAAAGACATCAAATTGTTACTGAAATCAAAACAATATATTCTTTTGGTAGTGATTCTGTTGTTCATCAATATCGTAGCGACGGCTGATATGTATACCGTCGTTGATAAAATGCTGGCGGTCGGTGCTTCAAATACGGATATCAGTATGAAATGGTCCTATCAGGCAATGCTTGAGTTACCGCTGTTTTTCGGAGGAGCATTCATGCTGAGACGATTCGGCGGTAAGAAACTGTTGATTTTTTCGATCAGTATGTATTTCTTCCGTTTCTTAGGTTATGCTTGGGCATCGACTCCGTTTCAGGTCATCGCATTTTCATCTTTCCAAATGATCACATTTCCCTTATTGACCGTAGCAACAAAAGTACTTGTTAATGACGAGTCGCCCGAACATTTGCGGTCAACAGGTCAACTCTTTGCGATGTCCATGTATGCGGGACTATCGATCCTTCTGGCGCCGGTGGTCTGCGGCTATCTGGTCACTTGGTTTGGGGTCGACAGCACATTGCGCGTATTGGCATTTTTCGTACTCGTACCGCTTGCCATGGCACTTTGGTACAATACAATGAGACCTTATAGTTCTGAAGTCTGATCTAATCACAATAAAAGAAGCCGGCGATTATTGCCGACTTTTTTTTGTTTTGTAGTTGATGCAGGTTTCCGCAAAGTCACTGAACAAGTTGAATTGACTCGGAATATCCTGCAGTCGTTCCGGATGCCACTGAACAGCCATAATATCGGTTCCTTCAACAGCTTCAATGATCCCATCGTCACTCAGAGCTGATACAAGCAGTCCTTCGGCGACTTTATCGATCGTCTGGTGATGATAAGAATTTACACTGCATCGCTCACCTAGAAGGCCGGATAGCTTCGTATCGGTTCTGAGTGATACTTCGTGAGCATTTTGCGGTTGTCGGTTATGGGCACTGTAGGTATGGTCAAGACTTTTCGGATTTCGATCACGGATATCTTGGATCAGACTTCCGCCCATCGCAACATTGATGATCTGCAGACCGCGACAGATTCCAAACAGGGGAAGGTGAAGTTCCAACGCCAGTTCACACAATGAAAGATCAAGTTCATCGATCTCACTAGTTACGATAGTGCTGTGGGAATTAGATTGATCATAATAGTTCGGATCGACATCGCCGCCGCCAGGTATCAAGATGCCGTCCAATCCAACCAGAACCTCTCTCAGTCGTTCAGACGTATCGGGAAGTAAAAGGATTACCATTGCACCGGCCGCTTGTAAGGCATCACAGTAGTCTTGATTTAACGTATAACGGTCGTTGGTCAACCGCGCTGAAACACCGATAAGTGGAAACATTTCAACCCCTCCGTCAATCGTCCATTTCACATATTTTAACACAATATTACGATATTGCCACCACACTTAATTGGTATATTAAAGGTGCAAGGAAATACTTGCCTGTACGGAATCCTCTTCTCTAATAATATCCCCTTTTGAACCGTACAGTTTATTCTTTCCCCTTTATAATAAAAAAAGAAAAAAGACATTCCCCCGTCTTTTTTCTTTTTTTATGAGTGTTGATATTTCACACATTTTCACACTAAAAACGCATAGTTCACCTATGATTATTTTGTACACTACAGGTGTAGTAACCCTCCCTTTCTACAACAATATAAAAAAAGGCCGCAAGGCTTTTTTTTTGTGAATAGGAATTCACATTTTTCAAGATGACTTTTCTTGACAACAGTTGTGCGATTAGGTAATATTAATCTAGGTGAAAACCTAGTGGCTAGATTTCTCCTGTATCCGTCCACTTCCCCCACCCATCGGACGGTACAGTATCCCCCAAATTGAGATCAACCACTTTAAATAAGAGACGTCGAAAGACGTCTTTTTATTGGAGAAAAAAATGAAACTACTTGGAGTCTTTGAAGATCGATACTGGGCCAAAACACAAACAAAAGAAATTCGTTATACCGCCCGTGTTTTTTTGCATAGCATGGATGATCGATTCGCATTTCTATCCATCAAAGGCGAAGACGGATTCGGATTTCGTGATCACATCGAGACTTGCGGAGGCGGTGTTGAAGAAGGGGAAACCTTCCTGGCAGCTGCGAAGCGCGAGATAAGCGAAGAGACAGGGCTTGTTGCTCATCACTTTCGTTTGATCGGAGCGGTTATCGATGAATATAACTTGATTGAAAGAATGACTTGCAGTGTCTATTATGTCGCTGAAACAACAAAAAAAAGCGGATCGACCGATCGGACCGCAGAAGAGAAACGATTGATCAGCGAAATCGTTTGGTTGACAGCCGAAGAAACATTAAGTCGTCTTTCCACTGAGACAAGTCCGATCGGTATGTTGATCCACCAACGTGATCTAAGCGTATTTACTGAGCTACTGACCTTTATTTGATCGGATGTGCTGAGATTAGTCTGAATAATGAATTCCTTGCCATGTATTGCGTCTTTTCATTTCCTTGTCGATACCGTTCAGAACAACAATTTTATTCATTACCCATGTCGGAACAAGGATCTCTTTGGCATCTCCGTCGCCTGTCAATCGCTGTATGACAACATCCGGCGGCAGTAGTTCAAGTTGCCGAATCACGATATCTATGTATTCATCCATTGTTAAAACAGGAAAGGGATCACTGATAAACTCATCGGCCATAACGGTATTCTTCAGTATATTCAACATATGGATCTTGACTGCGTCCGGATGCAGAGCGGCGACGTCACGGGCTGTTTGAAGCATAGTCTCCGACTCTTCGCCGGGCAATCCGTTCATCAGATGGATCGTTGTTTTAATAGAGGTTTGTTTCAATTTATCGAAGGTATTTTTGAAACCGGTAAAATCATGACCACGACGGATGCGCAGTGCTGTCTCATCATCAGAAGTTTGTAATCCTAATTCCAACCACACATCTTTGAACTGTGTGAGTGAATCCAAATACATGATCTTTTCATCGTCTAAACAATCTGATCGAGTCGCGATCGCAACTGCGATCACATCCTCTCGATGGATAAAAGGATCATAGAGTTTCTTCAGACGTTCCAGTGATGCATAAGTGTTAGTAAATGACTGAAAATAGGCAATGGCCAAACCTTCCGGCCATTTTTTTTGCATCGATTCGAAACCCTTGGTGAACTGTACATCAACGTTATCGTTTTGATCGCCCCCGAAATCACCGCTGCCGAGGGCATTGCAGAAGGTACAACCGCCGTGACCGCAAGTTCCGTCTCGATTGGGACAAGTAAACCCTGCATTCAATCCGACTTTAAAAACCTTCGAACCGAAACGGTGTCGAAGGTAATAGTTATAACTCAAATAACGTTTATTGTCATCCGCAAAAGGAAAAGGATTGCTCATAGGGCGCTTGTAAGAAAAGAAACGATTGATTTTTTATCAGTCTCACTGACTGTTTCCATCAATGTTTCATAGGTGATTTCATTGTTTTCCGGTTTTGAGACATATCCGATGTATCCTTGCGAATAACCGATCACCAATGTGTTGTCACGGTGTGTGTAATTCAAATAGGAGGAAAAGAGTTCGAACGGATTAAACATCATATGGTATGGACCGAAGTCTACGCGTGTCATAACAGCTACTTTCTCAAAGTAACCGATGTTCTTGCGCATCTGTTCACTGAGTGCTACGGCTGTCGTTAACTCACGCTTTTCCTTTTCACTGATCGTTTGATTTACAGGGACAGTGACTTCTTTTACCGAATGATGAAGAATGATCGGTGTACTACTGACAGTAAAGTGTTCCAAAGGAAACTTCGGAACATTCAGTTCTAAGAGCTGATTGAATTCAGCTGCCATTGAACGACCCAATCGAATCACTTCTTCATAAGACTTTGTCTGACGAGTGAATCGTGTACTGATATCACCGGCAGCCCCCTGCATGAACATGAAAAATTCATTTGGGTAACGCTGATGTAGTTGTTCGATGCACAATCCCACATAATCCGATGAGAAATAAGCAGCATCTTCCGGTGAAACCGTCGGATGGCAGTTGTAATATAGAAAATTACCGATACGGTGAGAATTGTTATAAAAACTCAAGACACCCGCTTCAACATTATCGTCATTGCCGGTGCTTAAACGGCTGCGCCCGACGACGCTGAAATTTTCTCTGTTATAATCAACGCTGATCACAGCGTCGCTCAATTTAAGATTACGCAGACAATTCGATAAACGATCCAAGACAAATTCGGTATATTCCTCGTTTGGGAAGAACATCCCCATGGCAAGCGAAAGCGACGGAGCAAAATGAGTATGGCTGCAAGACACTGTCAGCTCACATGAAGAATCAGTGAGATTTTTGACCAGTGCTTCGATTTTGCGATAGACAGTTGAACTTACTCCCAGGCTGTCGAGCGTGATCATGATCAAATTTTTATTGTCATCTTCTATATGTAGGATCCGAGCATATAAATCACCGCGTACTTGAGATACCGGTTTGATCTGGGTAAAAAACCCGGTCGGAAGCATCGAACCCTGCGGATTGATGCATATTTGGTTAAATCCGTATTTCATCATATCAACCTCTTTCTTCCCCATTTTACCATATTTACCTCGCGGGTGACATGAAAGCCGTGCGAAATTGAAATTCATCAGAACAAATCAAATTCATTTATTCATAAATACCTGCGAAACAGATTGAATTACGATCAACGTAACTGCCGGTATTTCGTTTCGGGTTCTTGACATAACAGCCGAATTTGAGTATGCTAATCATACAAAGCAAGGAAAAGCAGCAGTAGTTCTGAAACGTTTCGCAGAGAGCCGATGGAAGGTGAAAATCGGTAGACGATCAGAGTGAACTCAGCTTGGAGCTAAGAAGGGTCACAACTTCTTCGGATCACACCGTTATCTGTGTCAAGGGCATGTCTGCGGGCATGAACTAAGGTGGTACCGCGTTACATAACGTCCTTAGAACAGGACGTTTTTTTTATGCAGAAGGAGGCACTATGTACAACCATAAGTCGATCGAAAAGAAGTGGCAGTCCTATTGGGAAGAAAATAAGACATTTAAAACCGATACATGGGATTTCGGTAAGCCCAAGTTCTATGTATTGGACATGTTTCCGTATCCATCGGGCAGCGGCTTGCATGTCGGACATCCGGAAGGGTACACAGCAACAGACGTAATTGCACGTATGAAACGTATGCAGGGATTTAATGTGCTTCATCCGATGGGATGGGATGCGTTCGGCTTACCGGCAGAACAATTCGCATTAAGTACCGGTCATCATCCGGCTGCCTTTACCTACAAGAATATCGAAAACTTTAAATCACAGATCAAAGCACTGGGTCTTTCCTATGACTGGGATCGTGAATTCGCAACGACCGATCCTGATTACTATAAATGGACACAGTGGATCTTCATGAAACTCTACGATCGCGGTTTAGCCTACGTCGACGAGATCCCCGTCAATTGGTGTCCGGAGCTGGGAACTGTATTAGCGAACGAAGAAGTTATCAACGGATTATCCGAACGCGGAAATTTTTCGGTCTTTCGTGTTCCGATGCGCCAATGGGTACTTCGCATCACCCAATACGCACAGCGTCTGTTGGATGATCTGGATCTGGTCGAATGGCCGCAATCGACCAAAGAAATGCAGATCAATTGGATCGGTAAATCAGTCGGTGCCAACGTGATCTTCAAGATCGCCGGATTCAATAAAGAATTCACCGTTTTCACGACCCGCAGCGATACCTTATTCGGTGCCACTTACTGTGTCATGGCACCGGAGCATCCGTTCGTCAAAGACATTACCTCGAGTGAAAAAATGGCGGAAGTGGAAGCTTATATCGCCAATTGTGCCTCTAAATCGGATCTGCAGAGAACCGATCTGAATAAAGACAAATCCGGAGTGTTTACGGGAGCCTTCGCAATCAATCCGGTCAACGGAAAGAAAGTACCGATTTGGATCGCCGATTATGTATTGGCGGCCTACGGTACCGGTGCCATTATGGCTGTTCCCGCTCACGATACGCGTGACTATGAGTTCGCACGGAAGTTCGACTTAGAGATCATACCTGTTCTGCAAGGCGGCGATGTGGAGAATGAAGCCTTTACCGGTGACGGTGTACACATCAATTCCGAATTTTTGAATGGATTGAATAAAGAAGACGGTTTGAAAACGATGAATGATTGGTTGGTCGAACATGCCTGCGGCGAAGCGAAGATCACCTTCAAACTGCGCGACTGGCTCTTCTCGCGGCAACGTTATTGGGGTGAACCGATTCCTATTATTCAGATGGAAGACGGAACGCAACGGACGGTCGATGTCTGTGAATTGCCGCTTGAGTTACCTGAAGTGGATAATTATAAACCGAGTCAATCCGGTGAAAGTCCGCTGACTCATGCCGGAAGTTGGTTGGATGTTGAAATCAATGGCGTGAAAGGCAGACGAGAGACAAATACCATGCCGCAGTGGGCCGGTTCATGTTGGTACTACATGCGTTTCATCGATCCAAAGAATCCTGATGCAATCGCCGATCCGAAATTACTTTCACATTGGTTACCGGTCGATTTATACGTAGGAGGTGCCGAACATGCGGTATTGCATCTGCTGTACGCTCGCTTCTGGCACAAAGTACTGTATGACTGCGGTATCGTTGACACGAAAGAACCCTTTAAAAAACTATTCCATCAAGGAATGATCTTAGGTGAAAACGGGGAGAAGATGAGTAAATCACGAGGCAACGTAATCAATCCGGATGATATCGTCGAAAGTCACGGAGCAGATTCACTGCGCATCTATGAAATGTTCATGGGTCCCCTTGAAGCAGCACTGCCGTGGAATCCGACCGGTCTCGACGGAACACGCAAGTGGATCGAACGTGTTTGGCGTTGTTTCATGGAACAAGATAAACTCAGTGACAGTAATGATGCATCACTGGACAAGATCTATAACGCCACAGTCAAGAAAGTCAGCAGTGACATTGAGACGTTGAATTTTAATACAGCTGTATCATCGATGATGATCTTCATCAACGAATGTTATAAAGTCGATACGATCTATCATCCGTATGCGGAAGGATTCGTCAAGATGTTCGCAACGTTTGCTCCGCACATGGGAGAAGAACTCTGGACAGCACTCGGTCACGAAAAAGGAATCAGTTTTGAATCGTGGCCAATCTGTGACGAAAGTAAACTGATCGAAGATGAAGTTGAAGTCATTCTGCAAGTCAACGGGAAACTGCGTGGGAAAATCGTTGTTGCACGTGGTACCGATCCGAAAATATTGGAAAAGCTGGCGTTCGAAAATGCATCGATCCTTCCTCATCTGAAAGATAAATCAGTGCGAAAAGTGATTGCTGTAATGGATAAATTAGTAAATATCGTTGTTGCTTAGCGACAAAATGAAGCGCACCGCAGGGTGCGCTTTTCTATGGTGTCAGAGTTTCTTCGGGTGTTGTTTCGAAACGTAAATACTGAATATCGGGATCACGCATAAAGCGCGCATTGAATTCGGTAGTGGACGTACCGTTAGATACGATCAAGGTAGTTGCTCCGACCTTATATCGACCGCTCAGGTAATGCGTTTCACCGGTTTTGTATAAAGGTCCGACAAAAGGTAGATTGATCTGTCCGCCGTGCGTCGATCCGCTCAACAGCCAATTGGTCTTATCGGCCGGTAATGATTCGATAACACCCGGCGTTGCGCAAACGGTGATCGTAAATTCAGTAGCGGCGACTGAGTCAAAAGCATTCTCATTCAATATACTGCCAAGTTTAAAGGGCATCAGTCCTATCAGATTAATTGATTCAGTACTGTTATTATGAAGTTTGATTCCGCTGTCTTGCAAGAGTTCGAAATTACTGTTTGCGTAAATGTCATTTAAAATACTCGCCTGATCGATATCTTGAAGTCCGGTCACCGCAAATTTTCCCAAGGGTGCTTTTAACGAAGCTAATTGATTGGTAAGTTGATTGATTTCATCTTCCGTCAGTTTACCTTCAGCACTGACATCGATCAGATCACCGCCGAACACGATGATATCGGGAGACAGTGCATTTATCCTGTTGATGATCTTCTGTGTGTCATCCAGTGAGAAATAGCCAAACGCATGCAGATCCGAGAAGAAAACCATTGTGACGTCATCGAACGAAGCCGGAATCGAAGTTGAACTGACCGTTCGATAAACACTCTTTAACCGATAGATCGACCATTTTGTACTGTCGACAGCAACCAGTGCGGTCGCTGTGATCATGCATAGGGCAATCAGAATAATGCGCCAACTTTTTTTCATAGTAAACCTCCGGTCTGTAGTTATAATTTTAGCATATTTCATTCTTTCATGATAGTTGAGAAGGGGATCCATCTTAAATACTTATCTTGTATTCAACGAGTGAACTAAGTATAATAAAAATATCACAAGGAGACTGACATGAAAAAAATACTCGGATTGGTGCTGGTTTTGGGAGGAATATTACTTCTTCTTTCCAACCTCAATATCTATTATGTAGAAGACATTATGAATTACATCTGGCCGGCTGCCCTAATTTTATTGGGACTGGCATCGATGATCGAAGATCGCAGGATTCATGTTTTCAATGGCTTATTGGTGACGATCGGCTCATTGTTTCTAGTCCAAGCGTTCGGCATCATCTCGTCGGGAGAAGCTGAACTGTTGATTGCACCGGTCGTGATCATCACAATCGGACTATGCTTGCTTTTCGGTCGGTCTGCGGTTAAAACGACTCGCAATTACAGCAGCTATGAACGAAAAGAAAAAGATCATAAGCGCCACGAAAGCTCGCAAAAAAGCTATACATCATTACTAAACGGAGTAGATGAGAAAGTCATCGATGATGCGTTCGTTAGCTGCGAAGTGAGCGCAATGCTTGGGGGAGCGGATATCGATTTTCGTGAGATCCGCATTTTGGGCAGTGAAGCAACGATCACGCTGAATGCGCTATTCGGCGGAGTTACGGCGATCTTACCGAAAAATGTCCGTATCATCATCAGCGGAACACCGTTTCTCGGAGGTTTCGAAAATCGAACCATCAGTGATCCGAGTGCCGAAAAAACACTCTATATTCGATATACAGCTATGTTTGGATCAGTCGAAATCAAAAACTAAGAAGCAACCGGTTGAAAGACTAACGGCTTCCGTTTAGAGGTGCATTTAGACAAAATCGCAGAACAAATGACATGTATTTCAGCAATGAAGTCAGCATGTCGTTTTTTCTTTGTTTAAAGGGTATTATGCGCTTTATAAACAAAATTACAGATGTTTTAGCACTCTGTTTAGTGTGCTTCAAAAAAACGGAATGATTTTATTCCATTTTAAAAACATCTTTATTGACCAGTGAATTGGTCTGCGATTTTATGTGTGATTTTACATGCGATTTTTAGTATGTTGTTTTAACTATTACCTTAACAGGCTCTTTACAGGCAGGATTGAGAATGAATCTGTCCTTTGTACTGATTCACACAAGAGTTATATTAGATTTGCACAAAATACAGGTGTTGAACTAAAACAAATTAGACGTGGGAAGCATAAGGAAGGCATTTACCATATACAGCACGTAAATGCTTTTCATAGCAAACAAAAAGAATGGATGTATAGTTTACATAGTGTAGCCACAAAATATCTTGCTAACTACATGGATTGGTTTAGATGGTTACAGTTTTTTAATACAGAGAAGGATACTGTAAAAACCAAACATTTATTAATCCAGTCGCATGCATCTCGTTCTGGTACAAATTTAAAATATTTTGAAATTAGGGAAGTAATTTATATTTAATTATGTTAAATATTTGAAAAATCACATACTATGTTGTAAAATCAAATACAGACACAATAGTATTTTATTACATATAAAAGGAGTAGTGGATATGGACAACATAAATTTAGTTTTTCCAAGTATGGAAATGGAGTTACCTGCCTTAAACTTTAAAATGGAGTTTTTTGATAATGGAGAAAAAACAATTTACGGCAGTTACAAATTGGATATGGATAAATATACGTATTTGGATTGGCTGCAGGTAATAAAAGATAATCTTAGTGAGGATACAATAAATCCAAGATTCGGAGTATCGCATACTTTGTTTGCTGTTAATGATGAAGGCGAAATTATAGGTATAGTTAATTTTAGGCATTCACTTACTGATTTTTATAAAGACTCAGGGCATATAGGATATAGCGTCAGACCATCGCAGAGAAAAAAGGGTTATGCTACTAAAATACTTAGGCAAACTCTTGAAATTGCTAAAAAACAAGGACTTACTGAAGTGTACTTAGTGTGCAAAAAAGACAATGATGCTTCTAAAAAAACTATTATAAAAAATCATGGTTCACTAAACCGAACTTTTAAAAATAACGAAATAGAATACGAAGAATACCATATAAGTTTTTAACAGAATAAGCATACTCTGCGGCTAAGTTGGTTCGCAAATTTCTTAAAATGTGAATTAAGGGAAGCCATTTTTGGCTTCCCTTAAAAATTGTCATATTATCAACACTATTATTAAACATAGCCAATGTTTTTTATAATTATGCTGAATATGCTGCTCTCAACCATACTACCGCTTATAAATATTTTTTGGGAAGCTAAAGTTGTGTTAAAGACTAAAGTAGACATCATTTCTATTCTTCTTATTCTATTAAATACTCTGATATTTTTTCTTTCAACATCTTACTATGGTAGGTATTAATACATAATTTTATCAAATCAAATCGTGACGATAGAATCAATTTACCTTTAAAAAACAGCACCACAATGAGTGCTATTTTGTATGCAAATTTGGTCGTGATTTAGTATGTGATTTTTAGTGCGATTTTCTCGTTTTGCACCTCTAAACGGAAGCCTTTATTGAAAGACCGGGTTTTTTTTCGAAAAAAAATCTTCCCTGTGGAAGATTTAAACTTTAGGAGAAGCATTCGGGGTGGTCTTGTTCGTGAAGTTCATCGCAGCCTTTTGATTCAGTATGACCGGAATCACGATCGGATTACGATGTGTTTTTTGATACAGGAACGGTTCCAATGAACTACGGACAACATTCTTTAATTCGCCGAAAGTAGTTTTCTGCATCATGGTCTTCTTTAGTGCATCATAGACGACCAACTCGGCTTCTTTTAACAGTGTCTGGTTTTCTTTGATGAACACAAATCCGCGACTCACAATACTCGGACGACATAAAATCTTATTGTAGCGAGAATCGATCGTAACGATAACGGAAACCAATCCATTGTCAGCCAAGATCTTACGATCACGAAGTACGGAAGTAGATAAACCCGAAGCATCATTTCCGTCAACATAGATATCATCCGTTTGAATACGCGTATCCGACAAGAAGACTTTTTCATCGCGCAGTACCAGAGCATCGCCGTTAGCGCAAATAAACACGTTTTCAGGTTTGACACCGGTTTCAACGGCAGTACCGGCATGTACTTTCAACATCTTATATTCACCGTGCATCGGCATGAAGTATTTCGGTTTGATCAACTGCAACATCAGTTTCTGTTCTTCCTGCGAAGCATGACCGGTGGTATGAAGCGAGTTCAACGGACTGTTGGTCAGAACGTTGGCTCCGGCCCGAGTCAAACGGTTGACGACTTGCGTGACACTCAACGAGTTGCCCGGAATCGGACTGCTGGAGAATACGACAGTATCGCCCGGAATGACTTTGATAAAACGATGGGTACCGTTTGCGATACGGCTTAAGGCAGCCAACGGCTCACCTTGCGAACCGGTACATAAAATGAGAACTTTATTCGCCGGCAGGGTAGCCAGTTGTTCAGGTTGAATGAAGTGCTCTTCACCAACTGTGATGTGTCCGAGTTTACGTCCGATCTGAACGTAATTTTCCATCGAACGACCGAAGATCGCAATCTTGCGACCGCAAGCAACACCGGCTTCGATGATTTGGCGGGCACGATACAAATTACTGGCAAACGTAGCAACGATCAAACGTCCTTGTGTTTTACGTGTGATTTCAAGCAACGACTGAGCTACTTTCTTCTCACTGATGGAGAAGCCGCTGACGGATGCATTGGTTGAATCGCTCATCAACAAGGTTACACCGATCTGACCGATATACGCCATGACCTGATAATCCGCATTCGATCCGACAGGTGTTAAATCGAATTTAAAGTCGCCGGTTTCGACGATTCTTCCGTTAGGCGTATTGATCAAGACTCCCAATGAATCGGGAATCGAATGGACGGTATTAAAGAAACCGACTCTGAAATGTTTGGTTTGAATACTTGAACGGTCATTGATCTCTTCGATCTTGACTTGACCGAGCATTCTGCGTTCTTCCAGCTTGCGGTGGATCAGTGCGGCAGCAAAAGTCGGCGCATAGATCTTTTCCAGTTTGATCGACTGCATCAGAAACGGAATTCCGCCGATGTGATCTTCATGACCGTGAGTAATGATCAGTGCTTTGATTTTGGATTGATTGCGTACCAGATAAGAATAATCAGGTATTACGTAATCGACGCCTAAAAGATTCTCTTCGGGGAAACGGATACCGCAGTCGATAATGATGATCTCGTCATCATGTTCATAACAGTACATGTTCTTCCCGACTTCACCCAAACCGCCGAGTGCATAGACTAAAGTATCGGTCGCTCTGTTGTAGGTATCCGTGACGATTGTTTCCGTGATGTCAGGTGTACGAGCTCCGATGCTTTTTTTATTATGTGGATTATTTTGATTCATTTTAAATCTCCTTGTGTTGACTTCATTAATCGATGATTATAGCGTTTTCACGTTGTTCCCAAGGTTGGGACTCGTTGATGTGATCATAGAAAAGAATACCTGATAAATGGTCAATTTCATGTTGCAGAACAATAGCAAGATATCCCGAAGCCCTAAATTCAACTTCTTCATTGTTTATAACATCAATGGCCTTGATTTTGATTCTGGCACTGCGATACACAAATCCGGGATGCTCAATTTCAACCGACAAACAGCCTTCGCCGTGTGCCAATGCTCCGTATTGGATCGAACTGGAAATGATCTTCGGATTCGCCAATACTAATTCAACGGTAACATCTTCACCGTTTATTTCCTGATCTACCACAACTGCGATCATTTGACGGAAAACGCCGATTTGCGGAGCAGCTAAGCCAACCGCCGGCTTTAAGTTGTATTTCTCAGCTTTATCTTCGTCACGTGAGTTACGAACATAACGCAAGAGACTCTTACCTAATTTCTGATCTTTCACTAGCATCGGAAAAGGTACGAGTACTGACTTGTTTCTGAGTGAAGGGTCTGTATCTTTTACAATCGTATCATAATTAATTTTCACAATAAAACCTCTGTTCTTGTCATTTCATACAAAAATCACATATGGAATCGGGCTGTATGATTTTTCAATTATCCACTATGATTATTCTTATTATACCGTAAACATTCCGGATTGCATAGAGAAATGAATGGCCGGATGAAAACAGCCGACTCCATTTGAATGTTTTATGGTAAAATCTAACGATAGGAGGAAAAAACAATGAAAAACCTGATCAGAGCCAGTTTTACGGCATCTTTACCCGTATTGATGGGCTATACAGCCGTCGGAATCGCGTTTGGTTTGACTGCGATGGAAAATAATCTGACACCGTTGACGGCATTGGCCATGAGCGGATTTATATACGCCGGTTCAATGCAATTTGTTACCGTCGATATTTTTACACATTTTTCAGGATATTTCAATGTATTTTTACTCACTCTGCTCGTCAATTTCCGACATATTTTTTATGGTTTACCGTTAATCACAGATTACAATAAGGCAGGTAAGAAAAAATGGTACATGATTTTCGCGTTGACAGATGAAACCTATGCTATTCTGCAACACAATCGAAAGCATACTGGTCGCGAGCGAATCATGTTCTGTTTTTTGGTCTCATTGTTTGATCAAGGATATTGGATATTCGGAACACTGATCGGCGTGCTGTTAAAAGGTGTATTGCCGTTCTCAACAGCCGGGATCGATTTCGCTATGACGGCTTTGTTCATTGTCCTGTTTTTAGAATTGATTTCGGATAAAACACATTTCAATTCCGGAATGGGCGGAATTTTACTTTCCTGGATTTGCTTATTAGTGTTCGGTACACAGTATTTTGTTGTCGCCGCATTGATCCTGATTGTCGTGATCGTTTCGGTCGATTGGAAAAAGGGTCGTCAATCATGAGAAATATAATAATCCTGATTATCATTTCCGCAGTTACCTTTGGCCTTCGTTCTTTGCCTTTTCTACTGTTCGGCGAACGTCCGCTGCCGGCTTATGTAATACGGTTATCTAACCGTATTCCGGTATTAGTTCTTGGATTACTGGTGGTCTACAGTCTGAAGAGCACAGAGTTGCTTGTATGGCCACATGGTTTACCGGAAGCTATCGCCATTACCGTGTTAGTGATCCTGCATAAACTTCGTCGTAATGCACTATTGAGCATCACTGTTTCAACGGTAACCTATGCGATCTTGATCCAAACAGTTTTTCGTTGACCCTTAACTTCTCAAGGTGAGGTAATTCTGTTAAAATAAACCTGTGGAGGAATCATGAAGAACAAAAAAACATTTTCAGCAAAAATGCCGAAAGGCTTCGATAAATATATTCAGTTCAGTGTTCTGGCATTGGCTGTTTTCGGTTCGGTCATGGTCATCTCCGCTTCGATGACAACAAACACGACATATGTGGACTTATTTAAAGTAGGACTTAAACAAGTCGTTTATTTATGTATCGGTTATATCGGGATGGTTTTTTTGGCAAAGAAGTTCTCATTTGATTTCGTAAAGAGACACATTATGTGGATCATGGGACTGACCATGTTCTTCCTGTTGATACCGTTGGTTTTTCCGGCTGTCGGCGGAGCAAAAGCATGGATCCGTATTCCTGTTCCCGGCTTTGAAGTTACGTTACAACCGAGTGAATTCGCTAAAATCATCTCGATCTTAGTGTTGGCAACGTACTTGGGTGATCAGAAAAGCAAAGTGAAGAGTATCGGAACTTTAACGAAAATTCCATTATTTTTTATCATTGCATGTTCAGCGATCATTGTACTTTTCCAGAAAGATGTCGGTACCGCAGTCGTGTTGGTGGGCATCAACTATTTGGTATTCCTGTTGCCGGGTCATCCGGTACTGCGCCGTTGGCAGTTGGGATTTGTTGCGATGATTTTTGTCGGATTGACCGGCATCGTTTGGATCATGACGCCATCAGGCATCGAAGTTTTACAAAAGCTCAACATCTCCGGTTATCAGATCGAACGCTTTCAGTCTGCAGTCAATCCGTTTGTCTATAAACAAAACGGCGGATATCAATTGGTCAACAGTCTTGTCGCATTTGTGAAAGGGAAGTGGTTTGGTGTCGGATTAGGAAAAAGTCTTCAAAAATACGGTTATCTGCCGGCTGCCAAGACTGATTTTATCTTGGCGATCACGGTCGAAGAGACGGGTATTGCCGGTTTCTTTGTGATTTTGGCTTGTTACTTGACACTGATCGTGCGGTTATTCGCTCATTCAATACGAGTTCTCGATGAGAAGAGCAGGATGGTTCTGGCCGGAGTCGCATTATATCTGCTGTTGCATTTTATCTTGAATGTGGGAGGCGTCACAGCCTTGATCCCGTTGACCGGTGTTCCGCTGTTGCTGGTGTCGCAAGGTGGCTCAAGTACGATGGCAGTCATGTTCGCTCTGGGCATTGCCCAAAATATTATCGCAAGAAGTCGACAGGGGGCAGAAACATGAGAATCGTCGGCGGAAAATTCCGTTCGCGTATCATTGAATCGGTAGAAGGCACAGCCACCAGACCGACAATGGAAAAAGTACGGGAAGCACTTTTTGGACGGATCGGTTACGAACTTGTCGATAAATCAATGTTGGATCTGTTCGCCGGCAGCGGTGCCGTATCACTTGAAGGAATATCCAGAGGAATGCGCGAAGCTGTATTGGTGGACGGAGCACAGGATGCGATCGATACGATCAAACATAATATAAAGAAATTAGGTGTCAATGAGCAGTGTATGGTGTTGCGGATGGAAGCTTTTCAAGCGATGCGCTATCTTAAAGGAAAAGAGAAAAAGTTCGATTTTGTCTTCATCGACCCTCCTTACGGAAAAGTTGATATCAAAAAAGTACTAAGTACTCTGATCAGCATGGACCTGGTTACTGAAGAGGGTATCGCAGTTATCGAAACACCGAATAAACGAGAAGAAATCGAATATCCGGAAGAATGGGATTATGAGAAACGCCACGATTACGGAATTACCAGTCTGATTTATCTCAGGAGGAAAAAAATATGACAAAAGCAATCTATCCGGGATCCTTCGATCCGATCACGTTCGGACATTTGGACGTGATCAAACGTGCCAGTGTTTTATTTGAACAACTGGAAGTCGTGATCATGCAGAATCCGGAAAAGAGATCGACTTTCAGTGTTGATGAAAGAATGGAAATGCTTCAGAAAGTAACATATAACATTCCGGGGATCACGATCAGTACGCAAACCGGACTGACTGTCGAATATGCCCGCTCTGTCGGAGCGAATGTGTTGATCCGCGGGATCCGTGCCGTCATGGATTTTGAATATGAGTTACAGCAAGCAACCGCCAACATGATTTTAGCTTCAGAGATCGAGACGGTCTTCTTGTTGACACGCCCCGAATATTCATTTTTATCTTCATCCGCTGTTAAACAGATTGCTGTTCATCACGGTGATCTAAGCCGTTTTGTACCGGCTGATATCATCGCTCAAGTGCAGGAAAAATTTAAATGAAGAAAGCCAAAAACCGATTGGAAGATCTGCTTAGCGGCAGAGGCTCAGTTTACTATATGAAATTTTCGCAGAAAATTGCCCATTATTCTTCATTGCAACAAAAAGATCTGAAAAAGAAATGGCTGAACGACTGGTTTTCCGGTCGCGGAACAGCAAATTTAGCCATTCCCGATGAAGATCAATATATGGATGATTTCATCAATGAATATTTACTGACACGCAGTCGGATGCTGCGCCTTTGTACGATTTGGTGGGGTATCTGCATCGGATTGATTTTAACTGTCGAGGGATTACGTTCACTATTCCAGGGCTTGGGAAATCTGTCGATCACAGCAACTACGTTGATCGGATTCGTAGCGCTCATCGGCGTCGTGTTTCTATATTTCGTTGTTCAGAAAAGCACAAATCACGGTGAAATTATGGTCATTGCGGCTATCGTTTTAATGGAGATAATTCCAACACCGACCATGTTCAATGTTTCTTTTTTTCAATTGACACCGCTGCTGGCCATACTTATCGGCAGTTTAATCTCGGGCAGCATCATCTGGTTGAATCGCACTCATCTGAGTTGATTACAAAATGAAAAAAGGACGTTCGCACGTCCTTTTTTTAGCAAAATCCCGGTAGTTTCAGACCGACTAACTTATCATCATCTTGTTGATATTCTACAAATCCAATACTTTCCAACTCATTCAGAGTTTCGACTGTGTCGATTTGAGAATCATTGTATAAGGCGATGATTGCGGGAATCTGATCAACTTCTTTCAGTTGCGCGTAAAGTTCGCTGGCTTTTTTCGATAACATAGATTATTCCTCCTGACTTTCTGTCATTGCAATATAACTGATGTGCCGTCCGGTATTTTTATCACGGCGAAAACTATAGAAACGATCTGCATTTTCATAGGTACATTGGTGGCTGTCGGTGATGTTTTCCGCTAATACACCGGCTTGCGTCAATTGGTAAATATTACAAGCTGCTGCATCAAACAATGCATGTTCAACATCGACATCCACCAAAAACGGATGAACATCGAAACTCATCGATTTCATTAAATTCAAGACCGGTGTATCGATCTCAAAATGTTTTTGCGAGATTGACGGTCCGATATAAGCATGGATATGACTCGAGTCAATCTTTTCTTCGGTGATCAATCGCAGAACTACTTTCGCTGTGATTTCTTTGATGGTTCCTTGCCAACCGGCATGGATCGCACAAATGAGCGGAGTATTATCGACATAAAGCAATATCGGAACACAATCCGCATGAAACACAGCCAATCCGATTCCCGGTTCGGTGGTATATAACGCATCTGTATCGATGATCGAATTCTCTTCTCGCAAAGTTCCTTTGCCTTGATCGGCAGAAGTCACTTTGACAAGATGATCACTGTGCGTGATTTTGGGAAATATCCAATGAGTCAGCGGAATTCCGACCGATTCGGCCAATTGGTTACGATTCGCAATGACCGCGTCCGCATCATCTCCGACATAAAAAGCCATGTTGGCAGATGAATAAGGTCCGCTGGAGTTACCACCGGAACGTAACGTTGTGCCGGCTTTGATCCCAGGTTGATTCCATTTTAAATAATCCATATTGATCAACTCCTCTACGTTGAAAGTATAGCATAAATGACAAAAACGATGGAAATGACGACCATTCTTCCGGTTTATGACCACATTGACTATTAAAATGGGGTAAAAAGGTTTAAAATTTTAGAGAAAGGAGGGCAGAAAATTATGCCTTTAGTCACTACAAAAGAAATGTTTAAGAAAGCTTATGAAGGTGGATACGCAGTGGGTGCATTCAATGTGAACAACATGGAAATCATCCAAGGTATCGTTGAAGCAGCGAACGAACTGAAATCACCGATCATCTTACAAGTTTCGGCCGGTGCCAGAAAATATGCCAAACACAACTATTTAATTAAATTAGTGGAGGCTGCTTTGTTGGAGAGTGATATTCCTATCGCCTTGCATTTGGATCACGGAGATGATTTCGAGATCTGTAAAGCCTGTATCGACGGTGGATTTTCTTCCGTTATGATCGACGGATCGAAACACTCCTTTGAGGAGAATATCCGTTTGACCAAACAGGTCGTTGATTATGCTCATGCACACGGAGTTACGGTCGAGGGTGAACTCGGTAAATTAGCCGGCATCGAAGACGCAGTCCATGTAAATGCAGAAGATGCTTCTTACACGAATCCGAATGAAGTTGAAGAATTCGTCAAACGGACCGGAGTGGATTCCTTGGCTATTGCCATCGGAACCAGTCACGGAGCCTTTAAATTCAAACCGGGTACTAAACCGATGCTTCGTTTCGATATCCTACATGAGATCGAACGTCGTTTACCGGGATTCCCAATTGTTTTGCACGGAGCTTCCTCGGTTTCTCAGGAATACGTGAAAATCATTCAAGCCAATGGCGGTCAGTTGCAAGATGCGATCGGTATTCCCGAAGAAATGCTTCGCGAAGCTGCTAAATCAGCTGTTTGTAAGATCAATATCGATTCTGATCTGCGCTTGGCGATGACAGCGGGTATCCGTGAAGTCTTTGTAGCTCATCCTGATTATTTCGATCCAAGACAATATCTGACGGTCGGACGCAAGAATGTCAAAGATGTCGTTGCCCATAAAATCAGAGAAGTTTTAGGCAGCGAAGGAAAAGCCGTTTAAGCGAAGTTGAATCACGATTAAAATGATAAAAAGTTATCTCACATGTATGTGTAGGATAACTTTTTATATTATAGTGAGGTAAATTATGATGAAGATAGTGTGAAATTTGCATAAAAATCGGATTTTTGGCACTGAAATGTTGACAGTGCTAACTCATACTCGTATAATATTAGCAGACCTAATGCAAGAGTGCTAAGGAAGTGAGAACATGTTGACACCACGCAAGATAGAGATTCTTAAGGCGATCGTTGAAGAATTTATAGCGACTGCCGAACCGGTCGGGTCAAAAACCTTGCTTGAAAAATATGCGTTAAATTACTCATCTGCGACGATTCGCAATGAGATGATGGAACTTGAAGAAATGGGACTGCTTGAAAAAACACATACATCAAGCGGACGTGTTCCTTCCACTGAGGGCTATCGTTTCTATGTGGAACATCTGATGGTGGAAAAAATGGATGATCGACTTGAATTGGCATTGCAAGAGGTATTTTCGGACCGCGAGATGAGAATCGATGAAGTGATCCGACGCAGTTGTGATATCTTATCGCAGATGACGAAATTGACTTCCATGGTTTTAGGACCGGATGCCAAAACACAGACGCTAGAACACATCAATTTATTCCCGATCGACGAACAGAGTGCCGTTGCCGTGTTTATCACAAGCATGGGACATACGGAAAACCGCTTGTTCAAATTCGAATCCGAAGTTTCAATCGAAGAACTGAAATCATGTTGTTCGATACTGAACGACAGACTCACGGGTACCCCGCTTGGGGAAATCGCCGAAAAACTGCAATTGATCAAACCAATCTTGGCATTGTCCATCCGCGGTTATGAAATGTTGTTTCAGGCATTCTTCAATGCCTTCTTGCGATTTGCAAGTCAAGATGTGTATTTAAGCGGTCAGATGAATATGTTGAATCAACCTGAGTTTGCGGATATAGGAAAGCTCAAACAACTGATGGGAATGCTTGAAAACAGTTCGATGTGGAAAACACTCGGCAACAACAAAGGTGATCTCAAACTGACTCATAGTGAACACTCGAAGTTGGTTTGGATGGATGACGTAGCGGTTGTATCGAGTTCGTTTACGATCGATGAAGGTGAAATCGGCCAATTGATGGTCGTAGGACCGAGTCGGATGGAGTATGACCGAGTCGTTGCCTTAATGGAATTTATGAGTAAAGCAATCGAAAAGATTTATGGAAAAGGAGGCCAGCATGACTGAAAACGAAAAAGTCCTGAATCCGGAAGAGACGGTACAGGAAGCACATGAAGAAGTAAAAGCCGAGGATGCTCACCACTTTAAAAAGAAGGATCACGGTAGAAAAGAATTAGAAGAAAAAATAGCATTACTCGAAGAGGATAACAAAAAATTAAAAAACGATTATTACAAAGCCTTTGCAGATACTGAAAATTTACGTAAACGTCTGCAGGTAGATTTTGAGATAAGTAAAAAATATCGCGCTCAAAGTTTTGCCTTCGACATACTGCCGGTGATCGACAATCTCGAAAGAGCGTTGTCTCAAACGGCATCGGAAGCAGACTCAGCGCTTGTTAAGGGAATCGAGATGACCTATCGACAACTCATCGACGCTTTAAAAAAAGAAGGTGTCGAGGAGATCATTGCCGAAGACCAATCGTTTGATCCGAATTTCCATCAAGCATTGATGAGTGAAAAGATCGAAGGAGTGGAAGCAAATCAGGTCGTGCAGGTATTACAGAAGGGTTATAAAATCAAAGACCGTATCTTACGGGCATCACTTGTTAAAATAAGTGAATAAGGAGAAAAAAATGAGCAACAAAATTATCGGAATCGACTTAGGGACAACCAATTCCTGTGTCGCCATCATGGATGGCGGAGAAGTCAAAGTTATCACCAATCCTGAAGGAAATCGCACAACACCATCGGTCGTCGCATTCAAAAACGGCGAACGTATCGTCGGCGATGCCGCAAAACGTCAATTAGTTACCAATAAGGAATCGGTCTATTCGATCAAACGTAAGATGGGAACCAACCATACAGTTACACTCGAAGGAAAGACCTATACACCACAGGAAATTTCCGCGATGATCCTGTCCTACATCAAATCGTATGCGGAAGATTATTTAGGCGAAAAGATCACACGTGCCGTTATTACAGTACCGGCCTATTTCAATGATGCACAACGTCAAGCCACCAAAGATGCCGGTAAGATCGCCGGTTTGGATGTTGAACGTATCATCAATGAACCGACGGCAGCTGCTCTCGCATACGGAATCGATAAAACCGAAAAAGAACAGAAAATATTGGTTTTCGATCTAGGCGGCGGAACCTTCGATGTCTCAGTCCTTGAATTGGCCGACGGTACATTCGAAGTCTTAGCGACAGCCGGTGATAACCTGCTGGGCGGCGATGACTTTGATAACCTGATCGTTGATTGGATGGTCGATACCTTTAAGAAAGAAAACGGCGTTGATCTTCGCAATGATAAGATGGCGCTGCAACGTATGAAAGAATCCGCTGAAAAAGCGAAGAAAGATCTATCTTCAATGGTAGCTACACAAATTTCGCTGCCGTTTATCAGTGCCGGTGTTAACGGGCCATTGCATATCGAGACCCAATTGACTCGTGCAAAATTCGATGACATGACGCGCGGTCTGGTAGAACGTACGGTCGGACCTGTACGTCAAGCATTGAAAGATGCCGGTCTTACAAAGAACGACATTCATCAAGTATTATTGGTCGGCGGTATGACGCGTACACCGGCTGTCCAAGAAGTCGTTCGCAAAGAATTGGGTAAAGAGCCGAATAAATCAGTCAATCCGGATGAAGTTGTTGCTATCGGAGCAGCCATTCAAGGAGCTGTCATCGGTGGAGACGTTAAAGACGTATTGTTATTGGATGTCACACCGTTATCGCTGGGTATCGAAACCATGGGCGGCGTAATGACGACACTCATCAATCGTAATACAACCATTCCTACCTCAAAATCACAAGTATTCTCAACGGCTGCCGATAATCAACCGGCGGTAGATATCAATGTTCTTCAAGGAGAACGTCCGATGTCCAAAGACAACAAGACCTTGGGTCTGTTTAAATTGGATGGCATCGCACCGGCACGCCGCGGTATTCCGCAGATCGAAGTCACTTTCGACATCGATGTCAACGGTATCGTTCATGTATCTGCTTTGGATAAAGGAAACAACAAGAAACAGTCGATCACCATTTCAAATTCTTCGGGATTGAGTGATGAAGAAATCGAACGTATGGTCAAAGATGCTGAAGAACATAAAGTTGAAGATGATCGTTTGAAAGAAGAAGCCGAACTTAAGAACAAGGCAGAACAGTTCATCCATCAAATCAATCAGACGCTTGAAACCGAAAATGCGAATGTCAGTGCCGAACAGAAAGCCGAAGTTACCAAACTGCGCGACGAACTGCAGACAGCATTGAATGAAAACGACATTGCGACATTAAAAGACAAGTTGGAAGCGCTTGAAAAGGCAGCTCAACAAATGTCCGAAGCCATGTATGCACAACAGGATCAACAAGGTCAACAAGAACAAGGTCAGCCGAAAGACGACAATGTTTATGATGCTGATTTCAAAGAGAAAAACTAAATCACAAGCCTAGGAGCATCCTAGGCTTGCCTTACGGAGGAAGTTATGGCAGAAAAAAGAGATTTATACGAAGTTTTAGGGATCAGCAAGGACGCAACGGAAGTTGAAATAAAAAAAGCTTACCGTACGTTAGCAAAAAAGTATCACCCCGACAATCAGGATACCGGTGCCGAAGCCAAGTTCAAAGAAGTGCAGGAAGCTTATGAAACCCTGACCGATCCGCAAAAGCGTGCCAGTTATGACCAATTCGGTCATGCAGGCATGAACGGTGCAGGTAACGGCCAAGGATTCGGAGGTGGTTTCGGTGGTTTTCAACAGGGTGGTTTTGATGATCTGAACGATATCTTCGGCTCGTTTTTCGGCGGCGGATTCTCAAATTCACAACGTCAAACGACCGGCGCGCAAAAAGGTCAAGATCGGTTGATGCAGATGAAAATCGATTTCATGGAAGCGGTATTCGGTAAAGACGAAAGCATTCAGTTGGATGTCGATGAAGTATGTACCGAATGTATGGGCAGCGGGGCTAAAAACAAAGAGGATGTTAAAGTATGTCCGAACTGTAACGGCCGCGGCAGTGTCCAGACGCAACAGCGCACGCCGTTCGGAGTATTCCAATCCACCGGCGTCTGCCCGGAATGCCAAGGTACAGGTAAGAAAATCATCAATAAATGTACAAAATGTCACGGTAAAGGGTATGAACACAAGCATGTGACAGTCGATGTCAAGATTCCTGCCGGTATCCAATCCGGTCAGCAATTGCGCGTTAGCGGAAAAGGCGAACGCGGAAGAAACGGTGGACCTAACGGTGATCTGTTCATTGAAGTTCTCGTTGCGAAACATAAGCATTTCCAACGTGACGGAAAAAATATCTACATTACGATTCCGATCTCGGCCATCGATGCGATATTGGGATGTAAAGTGGATGTTCCGACTGTCTACGGAGATGTTGAAATGACGATTCCGGCCGGAACACAGCACGGCAGTCAGTTCCGTTTAAAGAGTAAAGGTGTCAAAGATCTCAGAACCAACATCGTCGGCGATCAGTTTGTCGAAGTGAAGGTGGAAGTCGATGATAAACTCAGCCGTGAAGAAAAAGAAGCCTATGAGAAGTTGCGTAAATCGCGCAGCAAGGAAAGTGCTTACGATAAATTTAAAAAAACATTTAAGTAACAGTTTTCTGTTACTTTTCTTAAAAGTAAGATTTAGCAGTCAAACAGCTCAAGTGCCAAAATGGAGGTGATCTTATGAGCTTTGATCAATTTACAGAGAAGCTTCAATCGATTTTGATGAAATCCGTTCAACTGGCCCAAACCTACAGTCATGCTGAAGTCAGCACAGTGCATGTTTTAAAAGAAATGTTGGAAGATGATGTCGTTGATGGGTTATTGAAACGTATCAATGTTAGTAAAACCGATATGGCGGAAATCGTCGATGCGGGACTTTTACGCATTGCTGTTCAATCGGAAAGTACGCAACCGACACTGTCAAGAGAACTGAATCAGAGCATCGTAGATGCCCAAAGTGAAGGTCACAAGCAGAATGAAACCTATCTTGGTGCCGCAACTCTTTTCATTTCGTTGCTGTTTAACTCGAACGCTGTCAGCAAACAGATCGTTGAGCGTTTTGGTTTGAATCGCAAACAATTACTTCAGGCTCAACAAGCCAGAATGCAGGGACAGAAGATCGATTCTCCCGACAGTGAGAATCAGTTGGAAGCACTCACTAAGTACGGCCGCGACTTGGTTGAAGATGTTAAGAGCGGGAAAATGGATCCGGTCATCGGACGTGATGAAGAAATCCGCCGCGTTATTCAGATATTGTCCCGTAAAACCAAGAATAATCCGGTGTTGATCGGTGAACCGGGTGTCGGCAAGACCGCCATTGTCGAAGGATTAGCTTGGCGCATCATGAAAGGTGACGTACCGTTCGGACTCAAAGAGAAAAAATTGATCGAACTCGATATGGGAGCACTGATCGCCGGGGCTAAATACAGAGGTGAGTTTGAAGAACGTTTAAAAGCCGTTCTGAATGAGATCAAGGCCGCAAACGGAGAAATCATCTTGTTTATCGATGAGATCCATAATTTGGTAGGTGCCGGTAAAGCCGAAGGTTCAATGGATGCGGCAAATCTATTGAAGCCGATGTTAGCCCGCGGAGAACTCCGCTGTATCGGTGCGACGACATACGATGAATATCGGAAGAACATCGAAAAAGACAAAGCGCTGGAGCGCAGATTTCAGAAGATCCAAGTCGATGAACCGACCGTCGAAGATACGATCTCGATTTTACGCGGACTTAAAGATCGTTTTGAGACTCATCACGGTGTCCGTATTTTGGATGAAGCGATCATCGCAGCAGCGACTCTTTCTCAACGTTACATAACAGATCGGTTCTTACCGGATAAAGCCATTGATCTGATCGACGAAGCTTGTGCTTCGATTCGTGTCGAAATGGATTCGATGCCGCAGGAACTGGATGAGATGACACATAAAATCATGCAGTTGGAGATTGAAGAAACAGCTCTTAAAAAAGAAACAGATGAAAGAACAGTTGATCATTTGGAAGAACTTCGCAAAGAACTGGCTGATTATAAAGAAAAAAAAGACATACTCTACAGTAAATGGCAAGAAGAGAAAAAAGAACTCGATGCATCAAAAACTTACATGGAGCAATTGGAAAAGGCAAAGTTGGAACTTGATAAAGCGCAAAATGAGACTCGTTATGATGTCGCAGCCAAGCTTCAATATGAGACGATCCCGAATCTTGAAAAGAAGATCCGTGAAACAGCCGATCGTAAAAAAGACGGAGCGATGATCCAAGAGATCGTCGATGAAGATCTGATCGCCAAGATCGTCTCTCGTTGGACTCATATCGATGTGTCGCGTTTACTGTCCACGCAGCGCACTAAACTACTTCATTTGGAAGATGCATTGCGCCAACGTGTGATTGGTCAGGACGAGGCGTTGAAATTGGTTACACAGGCGATCATGCGGTCGAAAGCACAGATTCAGGACGAACACCGTCCGATCGGTTCATTCTTGTTTCTGGGACCCACCGGTGTCGGTAAAACGGAAGTTGCCAAAGCGTTGGCTGAACAACTGTTTGACGATGAAACCAAGATCGTCCGGATCGATATGAGCGAGTACATGGAGAAATTCAGTGTATCACGCTTGATCGGTGCTCCTCCGGGTTATGTGGGGTATGAAGAAGGCGGTCAACTGACGGAAGCTGTTCGCCGTAAACCGTATTCGATCGTGTTATTGGATGAAATCGAAAAAGCGCATCCGGATGTCTTTAACATCCTGCTTCAGATCTTGGATGACGGACGGATCACGGATAATAAAGGGGTCGTTGTTGATTTTAAAAACGCCCTGATCATCATGACCAGTAATTTGGGATCTCATTATGCGTTCGAAGAGAATCTAGAGCAACGAGAAAAGCATTATCTTGAAGAAGTATCCCGTACGTTCAAACCGGAATTTATCAATCGAATCGATGAGATCATTGTGTTTAACACTTTAAATAAAGCAGTATTGGCGAAGATTGCCGACAAATTCATCCGTGAGTTGGCTGAACGTCTTGCGAAACGCCGCTTATTACTGGAAGTAACACAATCGGCCAAGCAGCGTATACTGGACGAAGGTGTCGACTCCGTCTACGGTGCCCGTCCGATGAAACGTCATATTCAACGGACGATCGAAACCAAGATCGCTCAAATCATCATCGAACAAAATCCAACGGATGACTCAGTGCTCATCGTTGATGCCGATGAACATGATTACAATGTAAAAGTGAAGAATCAAATGAATTAAAAACAAGCCCAGTAAAATGGGCTTGTTTTCTATCGTGAATAACTTAAACTCCGACTTTTTTCAAATGCTTTTTGAAGAATCAGACAAATCACTACATTCGCGAACGACGTTGGAAGTACAACGGCGATGACCAAGGCCATAAACGGAGCGGGCAGACCGACCATCACGGCAGCAGACCCCAGAAATACGAAACCGCTGATGAATGTGCCGGTAAAACTGACTAGGCTCATTTTGATCGAATTGATTTTGTTGCTGAATACATATACATACAGCGCATAAACGAATAAAGCNGAAATCAGCTTATCAAAAATAGATGGGATCTGNCCGCCCGGAAAACTGGTGGTCATAGCAGCCATGATTCCGGCTACGGTCCCGATCAAAATAGTATTTTTGAGTTTTGGTTGAGTCAATACAGCGATAAACATAGTAGCTAACAGAAAATCAGGTTTTACACTTCCTAAGATAGCAGGGGTAATCGAATGAAGGACCAGGCCCATGGCCAGCAGTAGTGAAGCAAGTACGATGTCTTTTGTTTTCATGAGTTATTTCTCCTTGTGTGAAATAGGTTGAAAATTCTAAATCGTCAGTAGTAAATAAACTTCACCACACAGTGACCACCTCCTTTACGAAAAAAAGCACCATTGTCCCATGTAGGAGCAATAGTGCTTGCGGTGCCATCCTTATTAATCACAAAATCAATTGTGATCATCTCTGTTCGGATACTAACATATCCTAGCTATTTTAACGGTAAGCACCCGTCTTGGCTATTTTACAATTCGCCTTGCTCTCTCGGACCCATTCGCTGTATCCCTTATTCTGATTTGCACCGGCCATCAGATCTCTGTGTTAAGGTAGAAGCAGTTACTATTTTCCGATCAACGATTTAATCTATGAGTCCATTCTACCAGTTGTGTTACATTTGTCAAGAAGATAGTTACACTGATTTTCTGAAAATACTTTACATCATCATGGTGAATCACATGATTGTCTGTTTTTCAATTCTTCCAATATATAATCATTCGGGTGTATACTGATATTGAGGTGAAAAATATGGACCTGTATCAAGAAACCATCATCAACCGAACGATTGACCGTACGGTAAGAAGTTTGAATGTGAATCAATTCGAAACAACTATTTTGGAAACAAAAGACGAAGTTATTCCGTTTTTAGAGCGAGTTCTTCCACTCAATGCGACCGTTGCCTTAGGCGGATCGATGACATTGGAAAGTTGCGGTGTAGTCGATTGGCTGAGAACAGCCGATGTACAATTCATCGATCGCTACGCTGAAAATGTGAATCGTGACGATGCATTTCGACAAGGTTTCAACGCCGACGTGTTTATTTGTTCAAGCAATGCGCTTACCGTTGACGGTGAGTTGATCAATACGGACGGAGCAGGCAACCGTGTCGGTGCGATGATTTTCGGACCTAAAAAAGTATATGTTATCGTCGGCATCAATAAGTTGGTTTTTAATCAAGATGAAGGAATCAAGCGAATCAAACATGTCGCTGCGCCGGCTAACTGCGAGCGTCTGGGTAAAAATACACCGTGTCGTCAAATTGGGGAATGTGTCAACTGCCACGTTCAGGAGCGAATCTGCAGCGCAACCGTCATCATGCATCGTTCTCATACTCCAAAGCGCATCCATGTTGTGATTGTTAAAGAAAATTTGGGATATTGATCAAGTAAAATGGTAACTTTGTTGAAAATAAATGGTTCTATGTTAGAATGGAAAGGTACTCGCGGAGACTAAAATGAAAAAGAAAAAAAATAGTTATTTGATAAATATGATTTTTATTGTGATTCTGACGATATTTGCCTTATGGTTTGCACTTTATGACAGTTACAAACAAGTGTTGACGACGGTTACTCAAATCGATCCTTGGCGGCTCTTTTTGATTATCGCATGGGGATTAGTTCCTTTTTTTGTGTACGGTTGGATCCTTACCATCATGGCTCGATCCATCAATAAAAAATATCGATATCGACAAGGGTTCATAAACGGATTGATCGGCGGTTTTGTATCGGATATCACACCTTCGAGCACCGGCGGTCAATTCGCACAAACATATGCATTTAAAAAACAAGGATTAAGTACGACACAAGGGGCCGGCTTGGTTTGGATGGATTTCTACATCTATCAGATCACGCTTGTCGGATTGACTTTATTTTTGTTTTTACTGAAGTTCAAAGATTTTAAAAATTTGTCCATTACATTAGTGTTCGCACTGGGCTTGTTGATCAATTTCTTTGTGATCATTCTTTTATGGATCATGGTCGAATTTCCAAAACTCTACAAAATCATTTCGAACTGGGTAATGAAGATCGTTATCAAGACACGATTCATCAAAGACAAAGAAGGTACCATCAGCTCTTGGAACACGACGTTGGAACATTTCCATGAAGCTCTTTCGGCGATCAGCGATAATAAGCAGCTTGTTTGGAAAATATCGGCTCTCTATCTGTTGCGGTTCAGTCTGTATTTCATGACACCGTTCATTGTCGGAAAACTGTTAGGCCTTCCGATCTACTGGAGTCAGTTCATGGAGTTCATGGCACTGGCCTCCTTCATATCGGTAGCGAACACATTTGTTCCGCTGCCGGGTGCATCAGGAGCTACGGAATCCGTCTTCGTATTGGTATTTTCAACGGTTATCGGTAAGTCGGCTGCCGCAAGTACAATGATATTCTGGCGCTTTACGACATTCTATGTCATTATCATGGTCGGCGGTTTCTTCTTCATACGGTTGAAAAACCGAGCTTCCGCAAGTTCCCAAAACCAATTAGAAAAAGAGCTTTAGTGCTCTTTTATTTTACAGTTGCTTTAACGCGCTTATGAGCGATCAACCAACCCACAGCATCACGCAGTGAATCTTCGGGATCGCGCGGATGATAATCCAATTCAAGACTCGCTTTCGTATGATCGAAATTCGAATTACTTTTCAAAGTCATCAACGAATAGCGGGTAAACAGCGGTTTTTGTTTGATCAAGCGATAATAGACTTCAGCCAAAGGAGCAGTACTTTTAGCCAACCACATCGGTAAACAAAGTTTGACCTCTTTTTGGTTTGAAACTTTACTAAGAATATCTAACATTTCTTTAGCGCTGATGAAGCGGTTACTTAACAGATAGTTTTCACCGGGTGCACCGGTCGCAGCTATCTTGATGATAGTTTCACTCACGTCCCTGACATCAACGAAATCATACCCACCTTCAACATACGCAGTTAACCGACCTTCCAGATAATCCAATACGAATTGGGTCATATGCGAATTCCCAAAATCACCCGGACCTAAAATCCCAGAAGGAAAAACGATGTTGGCATTCAATCCTTGTTGGATCGCATTTATTACATATTGACTAGCGGAAGCTTTTGATTTCGCATAGAGACCTTCAACCAGCTTCGGATCGAACGCGATCGCCTCCCGGATTGGTTGATTACCGGAACGTTCCGGCAATGCATGAACGGAACTGGTATAGATCAATTTTCCGATCTGATGGTTCATACAAGCATCCACGATATTGCGTGTGCCGCCGAAATTCACTTTGTCGATCAGCTCTTTTTCTTTGAAATCGATTGAAACGATACCGGCTGTATGGATCACAATAACCTGCGATGAATCGATATTTTTGACGAATGAAAACAAGTGTTCGATATCTTCCGGATTCACCAGATCGCCTTTGACGATCTCGACATCCAATCCTTGAAGTGCTTGTGAAGTATCACCCGGAAGAACCATGGCAATGACGCGTTGCTGTTTTTCAAGCAAGAGACGCACGACAGTATTACCGACGTGTCCGTTTGCGCCTGTAACGATCCAACATTTTTTCATAAAGGCCTCCTGATGACTAAATTGTAGCACGGATTCGAAAAAGTGAAAGTGCTTAATTACAGCAACTAAAATCAACAACTTTTCTTGCAACGAATCTCAAAATATGAAACAATAATATTATTCATTCGAATCAAATCAGTAACTAAATTCAAAGCAGTCGTTTCGATAACGACTATATCGCATCACCCAACAGCTAGCATTTTTCTCAAACATTCAAAGCACTTCAAGCCGGCAAGAATGGCATCAATGAAAAACAGCTCGATTCACATTGAAAGAGACAGCTGTACTGATTCAGCTGGCATCGAAATGATCTTATTTTGTTTGAAGCAATCTCTGTTCTAAGTATTCAGAATTTAGCACTTCTCAAAAAAACTACCGATGTGCATTCATTCATAAACCTCACTATATCCGATCTGATCAGCAAGTGACAATCCATATTTAGCAACAGGAGAACCGTCTTTATTATGAAGTAGCTGAATTTGAAACCATGATGAAATCCAATGACATAACTGAATGTCATCGCCGATTGATGCATACACGCATTGTCATGGAATTGATCAATACAGTGCGCATTCGAGCGGGAATTCGTTTCGCTGCGGATGAATGAAGTAAAAAATAACGGTAAACACTAATTATCGGTTAAAATCCAAATCGGAATCTTGAAACCTTCAGTGAATAGAGTATACTTTCTACATAGAACACGAGGAGGTACTTGATGAATTTAGCAGCGCTCTTTACAATACCTCAACTCATTCTTTTATTTATCAGCTATTCATTTCTGGGATGGTTGATGGAAGTCATGTTTTCATTCATTTTGACTCGAAAGTTTGTTAATCGCGGATTTCTATGGAGTCCGATCTGTCCGATGTACGGTTTCGGTGTATTACTGGTACTTGTGTTACTCGGTGCGTTTAAAAACAACATTCCATTGTTATATATCGGATCTGTGATCGTGACATCACTGTTGGAATTGACTACCGGTTGGCTTTTGGAATTATTGTTTCATCAACGATGGTGGGATTATTCCACTCGACCGTTAAATCTGAACGGTTACATCTGTCTGCCGTTTTCCCTGTTGTGGGGCATCGGTGCGCTGATCGTCATCCAGGTGATCCACCCAATCGTTTCTGCGTGGGTGAGTCTGATCCCGCAGCAAATGACGAACGTACTAGCAATCGGCATGACTCTCGGTCTTAGTCTGGATGTTGCGTTGACATTGAGTCGATTGATCACATTGAATAAATTGCTCAGTGAAATCGAACGATATTTGACTCTTTTGAATGAAGGATTTGAAAATAAAATCGATCTGCTTCAAAGCAAAAGTGAATCAGTGGTGATTGATCTCAGAAAAAGGTTGGTTCATCAGGGGAAGCAATACCGGCGGCTGTTGATCGCATTCCCGGATGCAGTCAATACTCGTTCCTCATCTGCCTTAAGCGAATTAAAAAAGATTATCAATGAAAGAACGGAGAAATAAAATGAAAAAAATATTGGCAACACTCACATTATTGGTTGTGCTTACCGGCTGTAATCTGCAAATCATCGATACAACTTGGAAATATGATAAAGCGTACATCAATGTCGGGGATCAGACGATCGTTTGTGACGTCTCATCGTGGAAAGACTACAAGAATAGTGATATGATTCAAGTCAAATGTAAAGACGGCCGTACTTTCTTGGGCCACAGTTCGGCGATCATCTTACAAAGCGGTGAATAATTGATCAAGAAAAGCCTTAAGCAACCGCTTATGCGAGAAATCGCCATCGATGAACATTTACTGAATGTCGAAATCATGCTTGAGAACCGAAAAACAGCCGTTGCCCGAATGATAAATGGGAAAATCATCCTCAAAGCACCGCTCCATGCCGAACCGCAGCAATTATTGAACTGGCTTGCCGGCAAGCAAAAATGGATTCAAAAGCAGTTAGACCGCGAAGAACTTCATAAGATCAATGATGATGAGATTTGGATCTTAGGCACTAAGAAGTACGTCCGTGTCATACATACAAAAGATACCGTAGGTTGTTTCACGAGCGAAGGTTCTTCATTGATCGTAACCGTCAAAGGAAACCAAAACAGTTCGCTTGTGATGGAAAAATATCTGCGTTATGAAGCCGAAACGGTTTTGAATCGGATACTCAAACAATGTTATGCGAGTACCGGAATTCAGCCGAATGAACTGCGAATAAAAAAAATGAAGCGTAGCTGGGGACGTTGCAGCAGTACGCGCATCATTACACTGAACGCAAACTTGATCCATTGTTCGCCCGAATTCATCCATTATGTATGTATCCATGAATTGATGCATCTGAAAGTGATGAATCACTCTTCGAAGTTCTGGGAATTGGTAGAAAAATATGAACCCGACTATAAGAGAATTCGGAAATCAGGTTCTTTATTACCGATGTAAAAGACTGTGCCGATTAGGACACAGTCTTGTTTTTTACTAACAGATTTTCGATAAAACTCACTTCGGGATCGATATAGATCGTTTTATAGGAACCGAGGGCAACAAAGCCGGGTTTGGCTCCCGGTATCTTTTTCACGTTTGCGATCGGACAGTAGTTGACCGGAACACTGGAACCGTTACGAGCTTGCGAGTAATAGGCCGCAAGTTGTGCCGCCGTCCGCAATGTTGCTTCATCCGGAGTATCGGTCTCAATGATCACATGGGCACCGTGATAATCTTTTGCGTGCAGCCATGTATCTTTCTTTTTCGCTAATTTGAATGTGATAAAGTCATTTTGCAGATTATTCTTACCCAGATGGATCCGTATTCCATTGTCTAAGGTGAAACTCAGGTATTGCGGTGTTTGTTTTTTACGTTTCCGTACTTTACTGACAGTTGCTTTTAAAAGACCGCCGTCAGCCAGTTCCTGCCGTATTTCGATTGCATCGGGAACGCCTGCGATCGATAACTGTTGCTGAATACCTTGGTAATAGGCAAGTTCATTTTCACAGATCTCAATTTGATTAAGGATGTGAACTTGACCTTTTTTGCCTTTTTGGTACTTTTGAAAATATTTCTTCGCATTTGTTTTTCCATCCACTTTTGGATCAAGCGGTATCTTAACGGTTCCGCTGCCATCAAAGGCTTCGACCGTCAGTTCAGTTGAACCTTTTGGTGTTTGGAGGCCATACGCATATAATAATTCACCGTAGGCGCGCCATTTATCGCAATCCAATGCTTCATCCAAAGCTTCCGTCAACTTAGGAAGTTTACTTGTATATTTTTTGATCTCACGTTGAACGAACTTGAGTAAGTCACCTGTGTGTGCCCGAATGCGTTCTTTTTCTTCCTTTTGGAAGTAGACTTCATCCAGACCTTTCATCAATTCTAACTCGACCGTCGGTAATTCCAAATGGGTGAGCGGAAGGCAATGGAAGTGCGTTTCTTTCTCGTCAGTGCTTAGATAGAGACAGTGAGAAGCAGCGATGCTTTTCATGACTTCTGAAAAAGATTGACCGTTCATGATGCGATACTGCATCTCTCTCGCTAACAGCGGAGAGAAACCGTGGTATTGCGTGGTCAGCGATTGCGTCAGATCCGGATCACTTTCCATAAAAGGATTCCGCTTTTCTTGGATCTCGGGCAACACAAATACAGCTCCCGGTTGAATCGTACGTTTGGAGTTTTCAAATGGCGGAATGCGTTTCAAAGCATCCATGATCCTGCCGTCTGCACCGACTAAAATCAGGTTGGCATATTTACCCATCAGTTCAATGTATAAAGTAGAGATGTGATTGTCGCCCAGATCATCGCGTAAATTGATGGTTACTTCAACTAATCGGTCGAGTCCGACTTGTTTCATCGAAGTGATCCAGCCGCCTTCACAGTGTTTTCGCAGTAACATCGTAAAATTACTAGGTTCTTCGGGAGTCGTATAAGTTCGATCTGAAAGCTGGAGACGATTATAAACGGAATGGCATGAAATCAGTAAATTCTTTTTCTCTTTTGCGGAACGCAACTGAAAAAGCAACTCGTTCTCGGAGATGTTGTAGATTTTATGAATACGTGTAGGAAGAATTTCCTGCAGCGAATCAACGATTCGATTGAGTAAAAGTCCATCTAAGGCCATGTTTGATCACTTCTTTCGCTTTTTATTATATCATATTTGACATTCCAAGTTTGTGTATGTATCATTAACTACAAGAGGGACGGTGGTAGTATGAAAAAAGGATTACTGATTATTTTAAGCGGACCCAGCGGTGTCGGAAAAGGCACTGTTCGTAATCAATTTATAGAGAATCCGGAACTGAATATCGCCTATTCGGTATCCATGACCACAAGAACGAAACGAGTCGGCGAACGCGACGGCATCGATTACTTCTTTGTTACGCGTGAACGTTTTGAAAACGCAATCAAAAACGGTGAACTGTTGGAATATGCCGAATTTGTCGGCAATTATTACGGAACACCTGCGAATCATGTCGAGAATCTACGAAAAGAAGGCAAAAACGTACTGCTGGAAATCGAAGTTCAAGGCGCTGTTCAGGTCAAAGAAAAGTGTCCCGAAGCACTGACAATTTTCATTGTTCCGCCGAGCATGGAAGAGTTGGAAAGTCGAATCCGCGGACGTCGCAGCGAACCTGAAGAAATCGTTCAGCAACGCTTGAGCAAAGCATCAAAAGAGATGGAACTGATCGGTCAGTATAAATTTGTTGTCTGTAATGAAGATCCGAAATTGGCTGCCGCCATCATTTCACTGATTATCAAAAGACATATGGAATAAGCTCAGCAATGAGCTTTTATTTTTTGGGAAAACGAAGAAATGTTGTATAATGGACACAAACGGAGAACGAAAATGAAACTGGCAAATGTATGGATCGAACATCGAACACTTAAACTGAATCAGACCTTTACTTATCGGGCTGATCACTTTTCGCTTGAACGCGGTGTGCGAGTAAGAGTCAATTTCAACAATACTTCTTGTATTGCGTTTGTTCAGAGCATTGAGGAAACAACCGAGACAGCACAAGAATACGCTGCCCGTACCGGATATGCTTTGAAGGATCTGGAATCGGTCATTGACGAACATTCACTTTTAACGAATGAACTGTTTGATTTAGGTCTGCAACTGGCGAAAGATACTCTTTCGCCGATCATCTCGTGTTTTCAAACGATGCTTCCCAAGATGTTGAATCCGCGCTCAAGTGCCCGTGAACCGGTCAGTGAAGTATGGATACAGCTCGGAGATACCAAAGGGTATAAAGTCAATGCCATGCAGCAAGAGATCATTGATCGGTTAAGCAACAATGATGGATGCAGCTTGCATGATCTCAAAGAAGAATACGGAAGTCGAATCGATACATTGGTCAAGAAGGGAATCTTGCAAAAAGTAAAACGAGAAGTTCGCTATCATATAAAACCGATCGCCAACGTGCTGCGAAAATATCCATTATCCGAAGATCAAATCAAAGCTCTCGATGCCATCCGGAAAACAGAAAAAGAAGTAATCTGTCTATACGGTCCGACCGGTTCGGGAAAGACCGAGATCTATTTAGAATTAGCTGAAGAAGCGATGCGAAATCATCGCCAAGCGCTGATTTTGGTCCCCGAAATATCACTTACCCCGCAAATGGTACAGCGTGTGCAGGAACGATTCGGTCAAGATGTGATCATCTACCATTCAGGACTTAACGATTCCGAACGATATCAGCAATATCAACGTGTCAAAGACGGAGAAAATACCGTCGTGGTGGGTACTCGATCGGCAATTTGGTTGCCTTTTCAGGATCTGGCTCTGATCGTTTTGGACGAAGAACATGATAACAGTTATAAACAAGATTCATTACCGCGTTATCACTGTCGTGACGTTGCAGTATGGCGTGCTGACTATCACGGATGTAAAGTTGTGCTTGGCAGTGCAACACCCTCTTTCGAAACGTATGCGCGCGCCAAAAAGGGTGTATATGATTTGATCGAGTTACCGGAACGCGTCAGCGGAATCTTACCGAAAGTTAAGATCACAATGCCCGGTAACGGTTATAAAAACGGAACGATCGGAAAAGATCTAGCTGATGCGATCCGGATTCGACTCGCATTGAAACAACAAATCGTTCTATTGCTCAATCGGCGCGGTTATTCACCGGTCATGCAATGCATCAGTTGCGGAGCGACAGAACAGTGTACAGACTGTGATCGACCGATGAGCGTCCACAAGGACGAAAACGTTTTGAAGTGTCACAGTTGCGGCATTACACGGGCGATACCTACCGTATGTTCAGTCTGCGGATCAACCATGTTGCGCAATCTGGGAGTCGGAACGCAGCGTATCGAAGAAGAACTCAAGCGAAAATTCCCGACCGCACGGATCACCCGTATGGACAGCGATACGACAGCCCGTAAAAACGGACATCGCATCTTGTTGGATCAATTCGCAAAACACGAAACCGATATCTTGCTCGGAACGCAAATGATCGCTAAGGGTCTGGATATTCCAACCGTTACGTTGGTGGGAATTTTGGGTATTGATACAGCGTTGATGCGGACTGATTATCGAAGTGTCGAAGAAGCTTTTGATTTGTTGGTCCAAGCCGCCGGACGAAGCGGACGCGGAGATGTGGAAGGCGAAGTGATCATCCAAAGTAAAATGGCCGATCACTATGCACTGAAAACAGCCGTTCAACATGAATATAAACGTTTTTTCGTGACAGAAATGAATTATCGCAAGCTCGGTCAGAATCCACCGTATCAATATCTGATTGCGATGATTTTCAGTTCATCGCAACAGGAACGAGCGGGTGAAGCAGCTGAAGAAGCGGCTGCACTCTTGCGTAATCAAGACAGATGTAAAGTGTTGGGACCGAGTGATCTGGGGAAAACTGCCCGTATCTATCGCAACCGACTGTTGATCAAAGGTCGTGATCTGGAAGAGATGAGAAGTTATGTGCGAACTACAATCGAAACAATGCAGGTGAAGAGCGACGTTGACATCAGTGTCGATGTGAATCCGCTCAGTATCTTATAAAGGAGCCCCTATGAACAGCCGCCAATTAGCTTACGATATCATTAAAAATGTGATCATTTACGGTCAATATGCTAACCTTGCGCTTAAACAAAACTTACAATTAGGTAAAGAACGAGATCAGCCGTTGATCACCAACATTGTCTACGGAACGCTGCAAAATCAAATTTACTGTCGAAATCAATGGTTGAAACATGTCGATCGCAAGATCGATGAGTCGGTTGCGGTCCTTTTGGATATGTCGACCTATCAATTATTATTCTTAGATAAAGTTCCTGATTATGCGGTCGTCAGCGAAGCTGTCGACATTTGTCGTCATATCGATTCCGGACGAGCTTCCGGGCTTGTGAATGCGGTGTTGCGTAAAGTGATCATCGAAGGCAGAACCGAATTGGTCGGAAAAGACGATCTTGCAAGTTTTGCGCTGAATGCCAGTATGCCGGAATGGATCATACGGTTATGGTCAAAACAGTATTCCGAAGAACTCGCCAAAGAAGCAGCCCGAAGCATGCTGGTAGAATCTAAAACAGCCGGCCGGATCAACACTTTAAAAACATCCATGGAAGAAGTTCTTCAAGATCCTGCCATGCATCCAAGTAGGATTAGTACATTTGGTGTTATTTATGAGGGGAATCTAGTTGCTACTCCTTGGTTCACTGACGGGAAGATCGTTCTTCAAGATGAAGCGAGTCAATTGGTCAGTGAATTGTTGGATGCGCAAAGCGGCGAGGACATACTTGATATATGCGCGGCTCCGGGAACAAAAACAGCTTCGGTTGCCGAAGCAATGAACAACATCGGTTCAATCGTAGCCTGCGAAGTACATCCGCAACGCACTGAACTGATCGAACGATTGATGGATAAACTGGGTGTCAGTATCGTTGATACCGTAACCGTCGACAGTCGCGATCTCAGCGAAGTCTTACGCCCGGAACGTCGTTTCGACCGTATTTTGGCGGATGTTCCGTGTTCGGGATTAGGTGTCTTACGCCGTAAACCCGACATCAAGATCCGTATCAAGCCAAGTAATTTGGATGAGTTGATCAATCTACAGAAAGACCTGTTAAATGAAGCAGCCAACTGGCTGAAAGTCGGAGGGATACTGGTTTATTCGACTTGTACGATCAACAAAAAAGAAAATGAACGTCAGATCGAAATATTTCTAAACGAACACGAAGGATTTACCTTGGTCAGCGAGCGAACGATTTGGCCGCAAGACGTTGGAACTGATGGATTTTATATGGCAAAACTGCAAAGAAACAACTAAATATGGTACAATAAACCATGGTGATAAAATGAAAACGATCTATGATCTGACTTATGAACAAATGGAAAACATGGTATTGGAGACCGGATGGAAGAAATTCCGCGGTAAACAGATTTTTCAGTGGCTTTATCGCAAACGTGCTATCTCGTTTGACGACATGAGCGATCTGTCGAATGACATGCGGATCAAACTTACTCAAGAATATGTGATTGATCCTCTGAAACTGGTCAAAAAACAGGTTTCGAAAGATCAGACAGTAAAATATCTGTTTCAACTTCAAGACGGAAGTCTGGTTGAAACGGTTTTGATGCATTTTGATTACGGAAAATCAGTCTGCGTTACATCGCAGATCGGATGTAACATGGGTTGTACGTTCTGTGCCAGCGGCATCAACAAGAAAACACGTGATGTGACCAGCGGTGAAATGGTTGCTCAAGTCATGTATGTGCAACGTGATCTCGATGAAAAAGAAGAACGCGTCAGCCATGTCGTCGTGATGGGAACCGGTGAACCGTTTGACAACTATGATCATGTGATGGCATTCATGGCGACGATTAACCATGATTTGGGAATTGCGATCGGTGCCCGTCATATCACCGTATCGACCTGCGGAATTGTCGACAAGATCCGGCGTTTCGCACACGAGAATGTCCAATATAACTTGGCGATTTCGCTTCATGCGCCGAATGACGAATTGCGCTCGAAGCTGATGCCGATCAATAAAGCTTATCCGCTCAGTGAACTGATGGCAGCGTTGCGTGAGTACGCGGAATTGAATAATCGCCGGTTGACATTTGAATATATCCTGTTACAAGGTGTCAATGACAGTGAAGAATGTGCCCGCCAATTGGCGCAGCTGATCCGCGGATTAAATGCCTATGTCAACTTGATTCCTTATAATGCCGTCGATGAACACGGATTCAAAAGCGTAAGTTTTCCGCAAGCGATGCGTTTCTATGATCGTTTATGTAAATTGAATGTTAAATGTACACTGCGTGCCGAACACGGTGCCGATATCGATGCAGCTTGCGGGCAGTTGAGAACCAAATATGAAAGAGGTGAGCGTGATGAATATAGCGGGAAAGAGTAATATAGGTAAGACCCGTCGTATGAATCAAGACAGTTTTGCAATACTCGAAAACGAAAAAGCAATCATTGCGGCTGTTTGTGATGGGATCGGCGGAGCGAAAGCCGGTGAAGTGGCCAGTAAAATGGCTTGTGACTTATTGATTGAAGAATTCAAATCGGCACCTCCGACCAACTATAATGTTGAAGGTATCACGAGTTGGTTTAAAACAGTCATCAGTGGGATCAATGAAAAGATCTGGAAAGCTTCGATCCAACATCTCGATTACAGCGGTATGGGCACGACGCTTGTCGGATTCTTGGCGATCGATGATCATATTGTTTTAGTGAATGTCGGTGACAGTCGCATCTACGGAATCAATGGGGATAATGAGCTGGTTCAGCTTACGGAAGATCATTCACTGGTCAGTGAAATGGTCAAACGAGGGAATATTACGGCTGAACAGGCAAAAACGCATCCGCAACGAAATATATTGATCAATGCATTAGGTGTGCAGGACGATATCAGAATCGATATCAGCCTGCTGCCCGAAGGTTATAAATGGATATTATTGTGCAGTGACGGATTGCACGGTTATGTGGAAGATGAAGTGATCGCCGCTGTAATGAAAATGTCTCGGACCGGAAGTGCGACCAAAGCAGACAGATTGATTGAACTTGCGAATCAGCAAGGCGGATACGATAATGTGACGGTCGTCATCGCATCGTTGAAGAAGGGGGATATTCATGCCTGAGATGATTGCAAAACGTTATATGGTCGTACAGCCTTTAGGCGAAGGCGGAATGGCAGATGTCTATCTGGCAGTCGATACGCTGCTTAATCGTGAAGTGGCAATTAAGATGCTGCGCGGTGAACTTTCCGGTGATCCCGTGGCTTTATTGCGTTTTCAACGCGAAGCCAATGCGGCCAGTGCTCTGAATCATCCGAACATCGTTGAACTTTATGATGTCGGCGAAGAAAATGGAAAACATTATATCGTCATGGAATATGTACGCGGAAAGACTTTAAAACAATTGATCCAACAACGCGGAGCTATGGAAAAGAATGAAGCCATCGCCATCATGGACCAATTGATCTCGGCGGTGATCGTCGCTCATAAAAGCAACATCATTCATCGCGATATCAAGCCGCAGAATGTGTTGGTCAAGGATGACGGAACGGTAAAAATCACTGATTTCGGGATCGCTGTCGCAAGTGATGCGATCCAACTCACGCAAACAGATACGATCATGGGCAGTGTTCATTATCTTGCACCTGAACTTGCACGCGGTGAGAATGCTTCACAACAAAGTGATATCTATGCTTTAGGTATTGTTTTTTATGAACTTCTGACCGGTCAGGTTCCGCATAAAGGCGAAGCACCGGTGCAGATCGCCATCAAACATATGCGTGACGAGATTCCTTCAGTCTTGGACTTTAATCCGACGCTTCCGCAATCGATGGATAATATTATCATTCGAGCGACCGCAAAAAATAAAGCCTATCGATATAAAATGGCACAAGACATGTTGGAAGATCTGCACCACTGTACGGATGATAAAATGGTCAATGCCGATAAACTTGTTTTTGACAGTAATATCGACGACGGAGCGACCATCATGATCGGTGAAGTTGCCAAAATGGAACAACCCGGTAAGAAAAAGCGAAATTATCTGGCGGCTTTCATCGGCGTCGGTTTGATCGTACTTTCCATAATTATGATCGTAAGCCTGATGGCACTCAGCGGATCTTTTGATCCGAAATCAAAGATCGTAAAGATTCCTGATATTACCAGTATGACAGTTGCCGATGCGAAAGTAGAACTGGCTAAATATAATCTCAGTGTTTCTAGTACCATCAATTATCAACTTACCGATGATGTCGATGAGGGATTGATCATTTCCTATTCACCGACGCTGGGAACAGAAGTCGAGAAGGGATCGACTGTCGTACTGACGGTTTCCGAAGGGAAATATTTCATCGTCGTCGATTATAAAGGAATGTTGGCCGATGATGTGAGAGCATTACTGACCGGCAAGAAAATTACGATCCGCACGCAGGATGAACCTAACGCAACGCTTGCGGCCGGTACAGTCATTCGACAGGAACTCTTGATGAGCGGTGACAAACTGGATCCGACCCGTCAATATGAGTTGAAGCTGATCGTGGCATCCAATGTTTCAATCATTATTCCCAGCACGATCATCAACATGGAAATTACTTCCGCCAAAGCACTTCTTGAAAGCATGGCAACAGGAATCAAAGTTACCTTAGTTGAACTGCCCACCGATGGAATGAGTGAAGGTGAAATCAAGAAACTCGTCACCGGAGTCGTTGTCAGCAGTACTCCGAATGCCGGAAGTTATTATACACAAACAAGTACCAGTGATATAAAACTGAGTTACTATAAGTAATCCCTATGCCAAAAGCCCGTATCATCAAAATCATATCCAATCAGTATACACTTCTGACGGAAGATGATAAAATCATTCCGGCAGTTCAAATGGGGAAAATGCGTCTAAAAAGACAACCCTTAGTCGGTGATTTCGTCAAATACGATGCCTTGGAAGGCCATTACGGTATGCAAGAAGTCTTACCGCGCATGAACCAATTACTGCGTCCTTTGATTGCCAATGTCGATCAGGCACTGGTCGTCATGAGTGCAATCAAACCTGAATTTTCCGAACAGTTGGTCGATCGTCTTTGTTTCTTGATCCGTCAGGCGGATATCGAACCGGTTTTGATCGTGACTAAAATGGATCTGATTCCTGCGGACTCACCGGTTTATGATTCAGTCGAAGGCTATCGCAAAAGCGGTATGCGCGTCGTTGAAGTCGGACGTGATCGTGATATCGATCCTTTCAGACAATTGTTGAAAGGGAAGATCAGTGTCTTGACCGGTCAAAGCGGAGTCGGTAAATCCTCTCTCATCAATCGCTTGGATGTCCATTTTACATTAGCGACACAGGAGATTTCAAAGGCGCTCGGGCGCGGCAAACATACGACTCGACATACTCAATTGCATGAAGTAGCAGGGGGTTGGATCGCTGATACACCCGGATTTTCTTCCATTGAATTCGATGCGATCGATGCAACTTTATTGGAACAGTATGTATTGGAGTTCAAACCGTATTTAGGTGAATGTCGTTTCCGTAATTGTTCGCATGAAAATGAACCTGATTGTGCCGTTAAAAAGGCAGTGGAAGACGGAATCATTCCGCGTCAGCGATATAATCATTATTTGGAAGTACTGACACTGTGTAAGCAGGGCAAGGAGAAATATTGATGATCATAGCACCCTCCATCTTATCGATGGATTTCAGTAAAATGAATCAGCAGATCGCGGAAATCGAGGCCAGCAAAGCAAAATGGCTTCATTTCGACGTGATGGACGGACATTTCGTCAAGAACCTGACATTCGGTCCGGATCTGTTGAAAGGAATCAGAAAACTTTCTTCATTATATATGGATGTTCATATCATGGTAGAGGATCCCGAATATTATGCGGGCGTCTTTATGAATGCGGGAGCGGACGGCATCACATTTCACGCAGAAGCTTGTAACTCCGAAGAAGAGATCCGAAAAATAATCAGACTTATCAAAAGCAGAGGTAAAAAAGCAGGACTATCGATTCGACCAACAACACCGACAGAAGTGATCTTACCTTTTTTGGATGAATTGGATTTGGTTTTGATCATGAGCGTCAATCCGGGTTTCGGCGGTCAAGCGTTTATTCCCGAAGCAACTTCGCGAATCAGTCTTATTAAACAAGCGATCGATCAACACGGTTATTCGGTCTTGATCGAAGTTGACGGCGGGATCAATGAAGAAACCGCTAAAATCGCTAAAGAAGCAGGTGCCGATGTTGCGGTTGCCGGGAGTTATGTTTTTAAAAATCAAATTATAGGCGCTGTCGAGCGTTTATGCTGAAAACGGTAACTGTATTGCTGGGAAGTCCGCGTGCCTACCCGAACGAGTTTCACGGAGATGTGATCGGTGTCGATTATGGTGCGTATGTTCTTGCGCAACATCATATTCATATGAAATTGGCGCTCGGTGATTTTGACTCGGTCGATCAAACTCAATTCGAAACGATCATCAGCTACAGTGATGAGATCATCCGTTTGGATCCGATCAAAGATGAAAGTGACAGCGAAGTTGCACTTAAACTTTGTGTTGAACGCGGCTATCAGGAAATCCATGTGTGGGGAGCTTTAGGAAGCCGACAGGATCATGCTTATGTGAATATCCTATTAGCGAAGAGATTTCCGCAAGTCATACTCGCGGATGACTATAATCTGATTTACACGCTCACCAAGGGCCAAAAGACACTTTCTAAGAGCGATTACCGTTACTTCTCGGTATTTGCCTTAGAGGAATCGGTACTTTCGCTGGAAGGGTTTAAATACCCTCTGATCAAGGAACGTTTCAATGAGCAAACAACCCTGGGACTCAGTAATGAGATCAGCGGGAAAAAAGCACTGATCACCGTACATCAGGGAAAAGTGCTTATTATTCAGAGTAATGACACGCCAAAGCAATAAAAAAATGGAGCGTACTCCATTGATTTATGCTTGTTCAGCTTTTAGTGTTTTTAAAGCACGGGCAGAAATACGGATTCTTTGCGGCTTACCATCTACAACAACTTTAACTTTCTGTAAGTTAACGTTCCACTTGCGACGGGTGGCGCGCAATGAATGGGAACGCTTATTTCCAGACAATGCTTTTTTACCGGTAACGGCACAAACTCTTGACATACCGTAGACCCCCTTTCATCATCGATTTTGCTTGTAAAGCATATCATGAAGTATTGATTTATGCAAGTGAATTTAGCGAATAAAATCTTTTTTAGAAGGGGCAGGTGTGGTATGATATATGCAATGGTGAAGGAGGAATAATTGTGAGCGACCAACAAGTCTACGCGGCACTGGAAATCGCGGATCATGAAATCCGTCTATTGGTTGGGGAGTTTCACAACACCCGTCTTAACATACTAAAAGTCGAGAAAGTAAGCTGCTCCGGAATCACCGGTGTTGAAATAACAGATCAAGAATCAGTCGTGGGAAGCCTCATAAAAGCTGTCAATAATGCTTCAGCTAATATAGGTGCACGAATCGAACGAGTCTTGCTGTTGATTCCGTCAGCCGGACTTCAGCGTTATACACGCAGAATCCAAGTACAAGTAAGTGAGAGAATCACGTTGACGGATGTTCAGGCTGCGATCAAAGAAGCATTAAAAACAGAACTTCCCGAGCATCTTGAATTGATCAATTTAGTCGTTACGAAATTTATCGTAAACGGAATCACTTCGCGGCGTATGCCGTTGAATGAACCGTGTACTTCAATGGGTGTCGACATTGATCTCTTGTGTGCTGACAGACATTTAGCGTATTCGTACGCGGAAGCAGCGGAAAAAGCCGGCTTGGAAATACTCGATGTGAGTATCGACAGTTTCGCCGTGGCGAAAGAAGCATCTTTGTTAGAAAAATCGATCGAGCAGTTCACCATTCTCATCAGAGCCGAACGGCAGACAACGACGTTGACATTGTTTGCGAAGGGTAAACTGGTCTCCAGTGAAATTCTTATGAGCGGAAGCGATGCATTGATCGGAGAAATCAGTGACAAAGTCGATTTACCGCTTGAAATATCCGAACGTCTCCTTCATTTCAATTGTCGATTAGATATGGAAACGTATCCTTCGACGCCGATCTATTTATGGTCAAGCGAAGGTAAGACACATACGTTGACTGAAAAAGAATTAGCCGATATCATTCAAGCTCCGTTGCATGCTTGGCTGGATCAAATCAAAAAGTGTTGTGATCCGATTTTACAGGCAGGTCAGGCACAGATTGTTTTGAGTGGGGAAGCTGCTGAAATTTTCGGTTTAGATGCAATGATCAAAAAAACAGTCGGTTGTGAATGCGAACTGTATGTACCTGAGACTTTCGGTGTCAGAAACAGTTCATTGGCGGCAGTAGTCGGTATGTTCTATGTACTGAAAGATCAACAACTGTATCGTAAAAATTATCGCTCGGGAGTGAACATGGAACAATTTAGTAATATGGTTGCCAATAAAAGTAAAGAACCCAGTTCGGAAGATACATTGACACGCAAATTAAAAGGAATTTTATTTGAAACCAAAGCCAAGTAACAGGAGGAAATCAGGATGAGTGATTTACAATACAATCAAGTAGCCAAAATAAAGGTATTCGGTATCGGCGGAGCCGGCTGCAATGCCATCAATCGTATGGTCGATGAAGGTGTTCAAGGGGTCGAATTTTTTGTAGCTAATACGGACCTTCAAGTACTGAATATTTCCCCGGTCAAAAATAAAATCATCCTCGGTCGCGAAACGACCAAAGGATTAGGTGCGGGTGCGAATCCGGAAATGGGCCGTAAGGCTGCACTGGAAAGCGAAGCCGAGATCCGCGAAGCCATGAAGGGCTCAGACATGGTCTTTATTACGGCCGGTTTAGGCGGCGGTACCGGTACCGGTGCTGCTCCGTTATTCGCCAAGATCGCTAAAGAAAGCAACATTCTGACGGTTGGAATCGTCACAAAACCATTCAGTTTTGAAGGACGCAAACGCATGGATCAGGCCCTTAACGGTCTTGAAGATCTGAAACAGTTTGTGGACTCACTGATCATAGTTTCCAATAACCAGTTATTGGAAGTGATCGGACGAATTCCGTTTATCGAAGCGTTCAGAGAAGCCGATAATGTTCTTCGTCAAGGTGTTCAGACCATTACGGATCTGATTGCCGTGCCGGCTTTGATCAACCTTGATTTTGCGGATGTCAGAACGGTCATGGAAGGCCAGGGCAGTGCACTTATCGGAATCGGTATGGCACAGGGTGAAAACAAAGCCCAAGAAGCGGCTGCGAAAGCCATCACGTCACCTTTATTGGAAGCTCAGATCCGCGGTGCACGCAATGCGATCGTCAACGTAACCGGCGGTCAAGCAATCTCCATCTATGATGCGAACGATGCCGTCGAATTTATTCGTGAAGCAGCGGGTTCGGATATCGACATCATCTTCGGTGTTGCGATCAACGACAAGATCGGTGATTCGATCATCGTTACAGTTATTGCAACCGGATTTGATTTGCCGAAACAGAATATCACAACCAAGCCGATCACGGAAGCACGAAAAGTTGTTGAAGTGATAAAAAACGAAAAAACGGAAGTTGAAGATGATGACAGTGAAATTCCGGGATTCTTTAAATTCAGAGGCTGACCTTACGGTTGGCTTTTTTTAACGAACATATTCTTGGGTATCTTCTTTGCGTTTTTATGTGTTAACTGTTACGATACTCACATGCAAAGGAGGGGAAGTTAATGAATATATTGTACTTTCATGCGAATCTGTTAAGAAATAATTATCGCTGTGCCCAAGTTCGTCAACGCTTACGAGAATTCATCGCGCAGAGCAGTATCGATGTGATTCTGATCAGCGGAATTGATGATACACATACACGACAGTTGAATGAGATGCAGGAATTTCTAAGCGAAATCAACATACCTCTCATTTCTAAAAATGGATCCTATCAGATCAAAGATAGTTATATAGCAATGGACGAAGCCGGTTTAGCCATTCAAGACAAACGGTTCTTCCCACTGGACGGAACGGTGATGGTCATTGAAACCGACCCCATATTGACCGGTAATTATGTTACCCTAGATCTGTTTGCGGATGAGAGTTTTGCCGATTACCATTCAACATTGGATTCTGCGACTATGGTCGACGATATTCGAAAATTGATGAATCATAAAGATGCTATGAATAAAAACCGTTTCAATTGAGGCGGTTTTATTCATTTATAAACATAATCAATTATAATATTAATATATTAAATAAATATATTGACATAATTAATATATCGTACTAATATGTAGTCAAGAGGTGAGGATATGGCCAAGAAGATAAAGATTATCATAAAATCGGAAGAGAAAAACATCAATTTACCCTCCATTGGATTCGGAGTAGCGATGACGTTTCTCAGATTCGGTTTATGGGGAAGCAGATTCTTTAAAGACATGGATCCGGAAGCGCGCTCGGTTCTTGAACAAAATAAAGGTCTGATCCTCGACTCAGCCAAACAGCTGTTTAAAGAATTGAAGACCATGGATCCGTTTACGTTAGTGGAAGTTAAAAGCAGTGATTCATACATATTGATCGATATATTGTAACAAGGAGAATAACAATGAAAAAAGAAGTTATCGGTATTTGCCCGGTCTGCAACAATACTTTATTGGCAACACGGTTGACCTGCAATCACTGTCACACGGAAATCACCGGTGAATTCTCACTCTCGCGATTCAGTTACCTGTCCAAAGACGAACNGGCTTTCGTTGAAACGTTTATTCGTGTGCAGGGCAACATCAAGGAAATGGAAAAAGAATTGAATGTTTCATATCCGACGGTTAAAAAAAATCTGGAACAGATCATCACCAAAATGGGGTTTCCGACGGTCAGATCTTCTTCATCCATTGATGAGAATGAAGTATTGCTTCGTTTAAAAAACAAAGAACTCAGCGTTGATGAAGCGCTTGAACTGTTAAGAAAGTAGGAAAAAAATGAACTCAAAAGAACAGATCCTGGAAATGGTAAAAGAAGGTACCTTAAGTGTTGAAGAGGGACTCAAACTTTTATCCGCTATGGAAACCAAACAACCGGTCAATGAAGTGCGTCCGAGCGTAAGCAACGCTCGTCGCATGATCAAGATCTTGATCAACTCAAAAGACGGAGATGATGTCAAAGTCAACATTCCGTTAGCGTTAGTGAAAGTCGGTCTGGATATCGGAAGTAAAATGAATGTGAACGGAAAACAGTTGGATCTCAAAGGAGTCGATCTCGACAGTATCATGCAGATGATCGATGAAGGCGCGAGCGGTGAGCTTGTGAACGTTCAATCCGCAGATGGCGAGACAGTCAGAATATTTGTAGATTAATGCCCTAACGGGCATTTTTCTTGTTTGCGGTGGACACAGGTATGCCAGCACCGTATAATAACAGTATAAAGTGAGGGAATACAAGATGATCAGACTTGCAGAAGAAAAAGACTTACTTCCGTTGATGAAAAAACTATCCGAAGACAGTAGTCGGGCAATGTTCATCTACGGTGATATCGAACAGAATGGATTACATACCGATTATCAAACCGTTTGGATCGATGAGGATGATGATTGCATGAATGCGGTTTATCTGCGCTATTACGGGAATTTTGTGTATTATCTGTTTAATAACGACTTTGATAAAGCAGGACTGTTGGATTTATTGAACAGTCCGGGAATAAATACTGTCGGATGTTGTAAAGCACATCAACTGCCGATCGAAAAAGAACTCAATGAAATTTGTGAGATCCGTGAAATGTATTTCTGCGAATGCCGTGAATGGGATCGATTATTGAGCGAAACTCCTGATGTCGAGATGGGTACGAGCGATGATGCCGAAGAGATGGCAAAATCGTTTTCTGAGATCAGCGAATTTCAGACGGAAGTTTTGCCACTTGAAGAGCGGATCCTTCGCATCAAAAACAAAATCACTGAAAATAAAACGACAATTTTCGTAGTAAAAAAAGACGGCCGTGTGGTTGCGAATGCTTCAACAGCGGTAGAAACCGGTGTTTCAGTCATGGTAGCCAGTGTATTTGCACTTCCGTTCTATCGTAATCAAGGTTACGCTAAACAGGTTGTCAGCGCGCTGACGCATCATGCGCTGCAACAAGGGAAGATACCTTGTCTTTTCTATGATAACCCGAGTGCAGGAAGAATCTATCATGGCTTGGGGTATGTGACTTTCGATACGTGGTGCATGGGCAAAATAACGAGGTGATATCATGAAACTGGCAATCGGACAACTCAATGTAAAAGCAGGGCATCCGTCACTGAATCTTTTAACCATGAAACGGATGATCGATGAAGCGGTCGATGCACAAGCAGATCTGATCATCTTTCCGGAAATGGCTGTCGGTGGATATATTCTGCAGGATAAATGGTTGGATCATGATTGGCTTGAAACACTGACCCAAGCGAATGATTTGATCAAGTCGTGGTCTGAAAATATCGGAATCATCTGGGGCAATGTGATCACAGATCCGTTCGGAAATGCAAATAATAATCGTGACGGGCGACCTTTCAGAGCGAATGCGGCCTTGTTTGCTTATCAGAACCGTTACGTGAAACGGGTCAACAACTTGTTTGACGGACTTTATGTGAAACATTGCTTGCCGGATTACCGTTTCTTTGATGACTCACGCTTCTTTATGTCCGGGGTTGAAATCGCTGCCTTAAACAGATGGAAAGTCAGTGATCTGATCAATCCGTTTATGTTTTCGCGCAATAATGAAACAGTAAAAATCGGTCTTGAAGTGTGTGAAGATCTTTGGAGTAAGGATTATTCGATCGATCCGACCTCACTCTACGTAAAACAGAAGGTTGATTTTATTGTGAATATCTCAAGTTCGCCATGGACGCAGCGCAAAGAGATCAGTCGTACAAGAAGAATCCAAGAACATGTATCCGAACACGGTACGAAAATGGTTCCGATCATCTATGTGAATGCCTGCGGCATGCAAAATACCGGTAAGAATGTGTTGATGTTTGACGGTGACAGTACTGTGTACGCAAAAGACGGAACGGCATTAGTTGAATGTAACGATTCATTTAGGGAAGAATTACTATTTACCGATCTAAAAACTCAGACCGAAACCAAGCCTTGTGAAAATAAATTGCTTACCGCTTTGATGGAGGGTGTACGGCAGTTCGATGATCAGCTCTTGGGCGGAAAACTTCCTTGGATCATCGGTTGTTCCGGCGGTCTCGACAGCAGTGTCAACGCAGCTCTGTTGGTTGCGGCGCTGGGGAAAGACCGTGTCATCGGTTATAATATGGCCAGTCAGTTCAATCAGTTAAAAACGATCCAAATCGCCAAGAATCTGGCAGATCGATTGGAAATCCGTTATCGTGAAGGTAGTATCGAAGAAGTAGTCGATGCAACACTGTCAACGATGCAAGCGTACGGATACCAAAATGCGGATCAAGGACTGGTACACGAAAACGTACAGGCTCGGATGCGCGGTCATTTATTATCGACCTTTGCTGCCTTGGAAGGCGGAGTTATTTGTAATAATGGGAATAAGATAGAATTAGCTTTGGGCTATTGCACTCTCTATGGTGATTCCATCGGTGCTTTGAGTCCGTTGGGAGATTGCACGAAAGTTCAGCTTTTTGATTTAGCTCGTCAATTGAATCAATATTTCGGACACGAAGTGATCAGTGAAGAGTTACTGCCGCAAGTTCTTCCGAATACCTTAGAATGGGAAGTTGCCCCATCGGCCGAACTCAAAGACAATCAATTGGATCCGATGAAATGGTTCTACCATGATTGGCTGATTCAAACATTGATCGAATACCCGACACACGGTCCGATGTATGTTATGAATCTATACCTCAATGAACAATGGAAATTACTGCCGGTAGCCAGATGGATCACGTATTATCACTTGGATGATCCGAAAAATTTTATAGATGATCTGGAATGGGTCATCACCAATTGGCAGAAAGCGGTGTTCAAACGGATCCAATATCCGCCGCTTATTACGGTCAGCCGCGGTAGTTTCGGATCTGATTATCGCGAGAGTCAAATTCGTTGGGAACGCACCGCCGACTACGAAAAACTTAAGCAAAGAATTCTTGCCAAGAAAACATCAATTTAAGTATATAAAAGGAGTGAGAACCAGTTTGTTATCACTCCTTTTAATTTGTATATTATTTGCTATTTTTTGGGTTGACCGCCGGCCGAAGAACCGACTGCCGTTAATGTTGAACTGACAGTGAAGGTCAACAATTGTGTTCCCTTCGTGTAAGTCCCATCAGTATTGCGGCACAAATGTGAAGTTGGCAAACAGTTGATGAAAGAAGCTAGTAAACCGATCGATTGTGTTTGTACAAGCATAAAAAAAAGCAGTCTCGTCAGAGACTGCTTTGCGTAAATTAATCGAGTAAGAAGAGAAGATCTTTATAATCAGGCAGCGGATATGATTTCGCAGGCAATGCGATTTCGATCTTATCGGCGTAGGATCTGACTTCTTCCATCAACGGAACAACGTTCTTTAATAAATAGGTTCCTTCTAGACGGATATCGGAAATTTCGGATGCGGTTGCAACATTACCTTTCAATTTAGCACTCAGTTCATCGACTTTGTCTAATAGTTCAACCAGCACTTTCTCTTTATTGGCGAGAACTTTACTCTTTGAGACGATCGGGCCTAATTCTTTGAGTTCATCGACTAAACTTGGGACGATCATGCGATCGACTAGATCGATCAACGTCTTGGCTTCCATACTGATGACTTTCACATATTGATCATGCATAACTTCACTGCGGGCATGAAGCTCGTTTTCAGTGTAAACATGCGTACGTGCAAACAAGTTGATGCTCTTTTCTTCGATCAGACTGTCGATCGATTCGACGAATGAACGAATGTTCGGTAAACCGCGTTTTTCAGCTTCTACCAACCAAGCTTCTGAATAGCCGTCGCCGCTGAATAAGATGCGGTGATGGTCGCGCAGAATTTCAACACAGATTTCAAGTGCAGCTTCGCGGGTTTCCTGCAGATATTTAAACGGTTCAAGACGGTCGGCGATATCACGCAGCACATCAGCGATGGTCGTACTGATAACGGTGTTGACGGTAGCAGCTGAACGTGAGGATCCCAACATGCGGAATTCGAATTTATTTCCGGTAAACGCGAAAGGAGAAGTACGGTTACGATCGGAATTGTCTTTCGGAATATAGGAAAGCGTGGAGATCGGTGAGAATTTAATGGTATCTTTTGCGGTAATAAAGGTTTCCTTATTGATAAGTTTCATCAGGATATCTTCGATGACTGTTCCCATGAATACCGAAATCACAGCCGGCGGAGCTTCATTGGCACCTAAGCGGTGATCATTGCCCGGACCGGATGCGGCTAAACGCAATAATTCAGGGTATTGGTCGATGGCTTTGATGACAGCACAAACGAACATCAAGAAACGAACGTTTTCATGCGGTTTGTCACCCGGTTCAAATAAATTCTGTCCATCGTCGGTGACGAGTGACCAGTTGTTATGTTTACCTGATCCGTTGATGCCTTTAAATGGTTTTTCGTGTAATAAGCAAGCCATTCCGTGTTTTTTGGCGACTTTCTTCAATACATCCATGATGATCTGGTTTTGATCGACGGCGACGTTGGCATCGGCAAAGATAGGACATAATTCAAATTGTCCCGGAGCGACTTCATTATGTTCGATGCGAGCAAAGATCCCGACTCTCCATAATTCAAGATTCACTTCGTCCATGAATGCTTTTACACGAGCTGAGATCGAACCGAAATAATGATCTTCAAGTTCTTGACCTTTGGAAGGCATGGCACCCAACAGGGTACGTCCGCAGAACAATAGGTCCGGGCGTTTGTTGAACATTTCAAGATCGACAAGGAAATATTCCTGTTCTAATCCGACCAGTAAATTGACGCGTTTAACGGTTTTATCACCAAGGGCATTGGTAATACGGGTTGCTTGTATGCTGAGAGCTTCGATTGCTTTTAATAAAGGTGCTTTTTGATCAAGCGGTTCACCGTTATATGAGACAAAGACAGTCGGTATGCAAAGTACGTTATCACGGATGAAAGCCGGTGATGTACAATCCCAATAGGTATAACCGCGAGCCTCAAATGTAGCCCGCAAACCGCCGCTTGGAAAACTGGATCCATCGGTTTCGCCTTTGATCAACATCTTACCTGAAAAACGTGCTATCGGAGCTCCGGAATCTCCCGGTTCAAGAAAACTGTCATGTTTTTCAGCAGTTTGTCCTGTCAGCGGCTGGAACCAATGGCTAAAATGGGTAGCACCCAGATCGATCGCCCAAGATTTCATCGCATGTGCGATGGCATCCGCCGTTGCGCGATCTAATGAATCTTCTTTACTGACCGATGTTTTCCATTTTTTGAATACAGGGCTTGGAAGCCGATCTTTCATCACCGACTCACTGAATACATGCATTCCAAATTCGTCAAAAGGGTGTTTTTCCATAAATGTTCTCCTTATATACGTTATATTTTATTCCAAAATAACAGAATGTAAACAGATTTATGAAAAATATTTGTTAAATGTTAAGTTAAATTGAAAATATTGTGAAATATGATAATTATTATCGATTATTTGCGAAATAAATCATTAATAATCTTCAAATATCTAATTTGTATGTTTTTACACTTATACAACCGATGTTAAAATTAAAAATAAATTGTGATATACTATTTTAACAGGGCGTAATCCCATATGAGGTAAACGTATGAAAAAATTGTACAGATGCTCAGTTTGCGGTTTGGTTTTGGAAGAAGGTAAGCTCGAAGACAATTGCCCGAAGTGCAATGCCCCCAGAGACAAATTCGTTAAGATTTCCGAAGAGGTAAGTGAGAAGATAATTCGCAGTGAGTTCACCAATGATCTGCATGCCGAATTGTTACATTTATGCGAGAAATTGGAAAAATTGGCAGAAGCCGGAATCGCTGACAATCTCGATCCTTCATGTGTTAAGATCTTTACCAAAGCAAAAGGTTATGCTGGATTATTGAAACAATTATCAAAAGCAGAAGTTGCTTCACACATTTCGAAGGAAAAATGGTAAGAGCGGGAAACCGCTTTTATTTTTGTGAAAAGTACTTCACTTTATTTATTAGATAAGAGTGATATAATCAACACATAAATAGCCGAACTTTCGACAGATCGGTTATTCGGTCACATGACTAGAGGAGAGGACCATGTTGAAAAAGAGCAGGATATTATTGGTTTCTTTGTTACTCTTTATCGGAATTGCCGGTTGCAGCGTCAAACAGACAAATTCATTTGATTCGCTTACGCGAATTACCTTTCTGGAATTAGATGATAAGATCGCCAACGGCGACACCATGGTTGTTTATTTCGGATGGACAAAGAATTGCGGTGATGCACTGAATATTCAGAAGAATTACTTTAAAGATGCGTTGACAGCCAATCCTGACTGGAAAACAAAGATTTTCGTTGTCGATCTTGACAGTGAGATCCCGGCTGCATTGGCCAATAAAGCATTCCGCAAACCGATGACTGATCTATACGGTGTTAAATATTCACCGACAGTTGTTTACTATGCCGCCGGAGTGAAAACAAAAATGATCGAATGGACACCGACAAACGCTGACGCGACGTATGCGATACCGTTACCTCAGATCAAAGAATTCTTTACATCGATCGGTTATTTGAAATAAGCGTGAGTTAAACCTTATGCTTTTTTTTATCCAAAAGAAAAGGCGCATAGCGCCTGGTGGTATGGGTTCAGTCTTCGACGATTACTTCGGTAACGCCGGGAACTTCATCGATCAACAATGCTTCGACTCCCAATTTAATGGTATCATCGATAGCGCTGCAACCGACACAGGCTCCGAAAACGCGTACGAATACTTTTCCGTTGTCATCCATTCTGATAAACTCTACATCCCCGCCGTCTCGTTGAAGATAGGGACGGATTTTATCAAGAACTTCAATTACTTGTTCTTCAATGTTCATGGTTTACCTCATCTCAGGAAATACATCAAGGCTCCGACTACCAGACCGACAGCGACGCCGCCTACAACTTCGATCCACTTATGACCAAGAACTTCTTTGACCTTAAGCATGTAGATCGGATCGTCTAATTTAGTTTGCGTAAGAATTTGAATATCTTTGATCAACTGCTGCGTGATCTGAATGTTTTGCCCGGCATAATAGCGGACATTGGCTGCATCGTAACATACGATGAGTGCCAAAATCAGAGCGATCGCAAAACTGGTTGAAGAAAATTTATCCTGAATTCCGACTGCTACCGCAAGGGCTGTTACCGTTGAGGTATGTGAGCTAGGAAGACCACCGCTTTCAATTGCCAGATGCGGTTTCCATTCACGAGAGTGATAATATAATAACGTTGGTTTTAAGAGTTGGGCGATAAGATTGGCCGCTATGGCTGCCCAGAACGGATACATATTTCCTAACATACACTCACCTCGCTGTAACATTATAACACAAAAAAAACGGTGTGTGATATAATAGCTCATATCGGAGGAGCCAAAGAATGAACTACACAAGCGGACAAATCGTGGATGGAATCGTTACGGGAATACAGCCTTACGGGGCATTCGTTTTCGTTGATTCCGACACCAGCGGTCTGATCCACATTTCAGAACTTTCGGAAAGTTATGTGCGTGATATTCAGTTGTTTTTGAATGTCGGCGACCATATCAAAGTAAAGATTCTGGACGTGGATGGTAATCACAAGCAATTGCGGCTTTCTTTAAAAGCACTGAACCCGCCATCCTTTCGTAAAGATCGCAAGCAGCAGGGAAGTGCGAGTCGACTTCCGGTATCTAAGATTGGATTCAGTTCGTTGGCTGATAAGTTAGACGAATGGATTGAAAAAGCAAAAAAGGAGCTTCAAAATGATTAAATTCGAACATTCTTCCGCAAGTTGTAACAATCTGTTGGATTACTCGACGAGAGTCGCGCAAATCCACGAAACACTGGTTAATAAGACAGGTTTGGGAAATGACTATTTAGGTTGGGTCGATTGGCCTGTATCTTACGACAAAGATGAATTTAATTTAGTCAAGAAATTAGCCAAAGAGATCCGTGCTGAAGCGGATGCGTTTGTTGTTTGCGGCATCGGTGGATCGTATCTCGGTTCACGGGCAGCCATAGAAATGATCCAAGGATTATTTCCGGAACGAAAAATCGATATCTATTTTATGGGAAATACCTTTTCTTCAACGTATGTAGTTCAATTATTGAATAAACTGAAGGATAAAAATGTGTATGTGAATGTCATTTCGAAATCCGGTACAACGACTGAAACAGCGATCGCGTTCCGTTTATTGAAACAATTCTTAGAAAAAAAATATGGTGTTGAAGAATCAAAACACCGTATCATCGCAACGACCGACAAAAATCGCGGAACACTCAAAGAACTAGCTGATAAAAACGGTTATGCGACGTTAAGTATTCCGGATGATATCGGCGGTCGGTATTCCGTGTTGACTTCAGTCGGATTACTTCCGATCGCGGTTGCTGGTATCAACGTAGACGAGATGATGGAAGGGGCTGCATTGGCAGCCAAAGAATTGGATAATCCAGATCTTGCGAGTAATCCCGCTTATCAATATGCTGTATGCCGAAGAATTCTTGAAGCACAGGGTAAAAATGTCGAAATGCTGGTCACTTATGAGTCACAGATGTCGATGGTTGCCGAATGGTGGAAACAATTATTCGGAGAATCAGAAGGAAAAGAAGGTAAAGGTTTACTACCGGCAAGTGTCAATTTCTCGACGGATCTACATTCCATGGGACAATTTATCCAAGACGGAAATAAGTGTTTGTTTGAAACGTTGCTGTTAGTGAAGAATCCAAGTCTCGATCTGATTTTCCCGACGGATGCAGAAGATCTAGACCATATGAACTATTTAAGCGGTAAATCACTGGACGAAGTCAATAAATTGGCTTGTCTGGGGACTCTTCAAGCTCATCATGATGAAGGCAGTGTCAATAACCTGATTCTTACAGTGGATGACCTGAGTGCCAAGAGTTTCGGCTATATGGCGCAGTTCTTGTTTATTGCCTGTGCGATGTCGGTTTACATGTTGGACGTCAATCCGTTTAATCAACCCGGTGTTGAAGTTTATAAGAAGAATATGTTTAAATTATTAGGAAAAAAATAAAACATAACCGGAATCTCACATTCGAAATTCCGGTTTTTTTATTTCATGATGAGTGTCCGTAAAAAAAGAAACAGATTATTCTGTTTCTAGTTAGTGTTGAGTCGCGAATATTGTTTGATATTTTCCGAATAGATCAAGTAGAAGTTACCGACGGTCTTGCCGGCAATCCCGACCGGTTGTTTGCCGAGATCGTAGACCCATACAGCCCCCATGAAATCATCTGGATGAGCGGTATTGTAATCATTCAAGAACTGGATTGCTTCAGCATAAGGAAGGATATATAAAGGTTTAGCCAGTGCATCAGCCAGTCCTGAATTCTTGATCATGATCGTTACCGAGCGTGCTTGCGTTGCGGGCATAAGCGTCGACGGATCGATCAAGTGATGAAGGACAATACCGTCCGGTCCCAAATAGTAGCGTTGATAATCACCGGAGGTTACGACTGACATCGAATGATCGGTATAAAGTGTATCCAGCGAATCAGCCGTCATAGTCGGGTCCGGTGCTTGAATACCCACACCCCATTTTTCGCCGGTAGGTTTTTTACCGATGATGCGAACGTTTCCGCCGCCGTTGACGATGCCGCTGGCTAGACCGGCCGCTTCCAGTTTTTGCGCTACGATCTCGGTCGCAAATCCTTTACCGATCCCACCGACATCCAAACGCGTTCCCGCATTTGTCAGAAAAACGGTCGAAGCAGTCTCGTCGATAACCACATACTGCCAACCGGTAAATTGGTTGGCTGCTTGCAGTACCGACATTTCAGGTACATCACCGGCAAGTCCTTCTTGGTTCATGGATTGTCCGATGGTACGGTAGTTGTGCCAAATTTCAAGGACGGCCCCTAATGTTATATTGAATGATCCTTTTGAAGGATCCGTCCATGTTCGTGCCAATAACAACATATCGATAATATCCTTATCTACTTTGACAGCTTGTTTGCCGGCATTGTCGTTGATTGTTTTAATATTATTGACGCCGGCATAATCATTATATTTATCATATAATTGATTCAAGCGCGTATATTCAGTTTTCATCAATTCAAAATAGTTATCGAAACTGCTTTGTGATTCAGTATAGCCAATCAGAGTCATGACTGTATCAAATCCTGCTTCCACAGTTTGATTCGAGAATTTAGTCAATTTTTTTTCTTGCGTGCACCCGCTGAAACTCAACAGTGCCAGCAATGTTAGTACGATCATTTTTTTCATTTCATCACCGTTGGTTATTATATCATAAACTTTGTAAATTCGATAATACTGTGACTCGTGAAAAAACATCCGATTTGGTTATAATTGCCAAATCATTCGTGAAAATCTGTTCTATTTATCGAATTATGATATAATAAACGCGGAATCTAGATTTGATGCTGCATTTTTTTTGTGTCAAATAATTCCTGAAGTGAGAAAGAGAAAGGGTGAATGTAATGCCATTATGGATTGGACCGATGCGTAAGCATATTAACGGCCAAAAAGAGTTGACTCATCATAACGAGATCATTCGAATCGATGCGGGAAAATATGTATACATTCCGTTGATGAACGGATTTTCTACGAATATTGAAGTACTTGTTTCAGAAGGGGATCATGTTAAAGTCGGAACGCTTGTTGCTAAACGTAACGATAATTTGATCGTACCGATGTTTTCTTCTGTCTCCGGAGTTGTTACAGGCAAACAAACGATGATGCATGCGATTTTGAAACCGATCGAACATTTGGTGATCGAGAATGACGGGAAATATGAATTTGAGCAGTCATTTGCGCCGATCGATTATAAAAAAGCATCACGCGAAGAATTAGTTGATTTTATGATGAATGCCGGGATCGTCGGTTGCGGCGGCGCCGGATTTCCTTCCTATATCAAATATAAAAATCCTACCGGAATCCATACACTGATCATCAATGCAGTCGAATGCGAACCTTATATAACAGCGGATTTCCGTCATATTGAGTTATCGATGGATGATTTGATTTTAGGAACAAAAGCAATGTTGAAGATGAGCAATGCCAAAAAAGCATTGATTGCTATCAAAAGCAACAAAAAAGAGTTGATCGTCAAATTGAAAACAGCATTAGCCGGTTCACCTGAGATTCAAGTAGCAGAAGTTCCCGATGTTTATCCGATGGGTTGGGAACGTACGCTTGTTTTTGAATTGACAAAGAAACGGTACGATCGACTTCCTTCCGAAGTCGGTGTCGTATGTAACAATGCTACAACAGCAATCGCTTTTGCCGAAGCATTGCGCTTGGGCAAACCGTTAGTTGAGAAGATCATCACCATCAGCGGTGACGGGATCAAAAATCCGGCGAACGTCAGTGTTCCGGTCGGCGTCAAAACCAGTGAGATCGTTGAAAAACTGGGCGGCTATACAGCTGATGAAGTTTTGGTCATAGCCGGCGGTCCGATGATGGGAAAAACCATTCCGAACGATTCATTCGTAGTTACTCCTTACGGTAATGCGGTAACGATTCTTAAAACACAAAAAATCAATGATGTAGCTTGTTTGCGTTGCGGTCGTTGCAATGATACTTGTCCGGCCGGTCTGCTTCCGGTTCGCATCAATAATGCCGAAAAAGCGAATGATATCGAGACACTTGAAAAACTTCGCAGTGACCAATGCATTGAATGCGGACTGTGTTCTTATGTTTGTCCGTCAAAATTGGATGTCACAGAGGGTGTACGCCGCGCTAAACGATTAATGCAGCTGCGCGCTAAGAAATAAGGGGAGACAAAATGAAATTTACATTCAGAGTATCACCGAATTATCGTGATTCGATCAGTACCGGAAGGATCATGCGAGAATTAACGATCGGGTTATTGGTCATCTATGCGTTTGCGTTGTATTACTACTTTACAAGTTATGGGACCTCTTATGGTATTCATGCACTGTTATTGATGGTCACCTCGCTGTCTGTCGCATTTGCGACGGAAATCGCTTGGGCATTGTTTCTTAAGAAAGATTTGCGTTCATTTCTGAAAGGTTCATATCCATGGGTGACAGCGATCATTTTAACATTGATGGTTCCGATCACAATGACTTACTATGCGTTGGGCATCGGTACATTATTCGCTCTTCTATTCGGCAAACTTCTGTTTGGCGGATTCGGACAGAATATTTTCAACCCGGCCGCCGTCGGACGTGCGATCATACTGGCATCATTTGCCGGAGCGGCTGCCGCCGATATCACAACCTCGGCAACACCTACGACAGCCATGGAGCAAGTCGGATGGATGATCACAAAACCTGAATTGGCAACGAAGTTTTTAGCTCAATTCGGCGGATTAGGTAATTTATTGGTTGGTTTCTATCCGGGCTCACTTGGTGAAACCAGCAAGATCCTTATTTTGGTCGTCGGTGTCGTTTTGGCACTGCGCCATGTTCTCGATTGGAAAGTCCCGGCGATCTATATCGGAAGTGTTTTCGTTTTTGCCAGCATGATCGCAGTGATCAAAGGAATGGGAGCTTGGTATCCGATCTTCCATTTAGCGACCGGCGGTTTAATGTTCGGAGCCTTTTTTATGGCGACTGATCCTGTCACCAATCCGACTTCTGCTTCAGGCAGGGTCATATTTGCCTTGGGATGTGCGATTCTTACGGTATTGATCCGTGTCAAAGCGAATCTTCCGGAAGGCGTCTTATATGCGATTTTAATTATGAACATGTTGACGCCAATGATCGAGCGTTTAACCGAAGGTTGGCAGATCAAGCTCGCCAAGAAGTATACGATCGCATTTGTCAGTTTATTCTTGGTCGGTTCACTATCGATCGGAGCTACTACTTTCGCAATGAGTTATAAAGCTCCTGCCGAAGAAGCAAAACCGACTGTCACACTTGGGGTACCGGTTCTGATCTTCGGAGACGATACCGCATTATCACCGGCCGAAGTTACCTCATCGGTAGCCGAAGGCGATGTTGTTACCATTACGGTATCCTCCAAAGGATATGCAATGTTGGAAAGTGAATATGACGAGAATCCGAAACCGAATATTCTCATTGTTAAGATCGACACAGTCAAAAAGACAATCGTCAGTGTTGCCTTCAGCGAGTTCCACGATACGAAGAATATCGGTGACAAAACAAACAGTACGACTTATCTTGATCAGTTTACAGGACTTTCCATTACCGACCCAACAGCGAGTGTCGATACCGTAACAGGTGCCACATTCAGCTCCGTTTCAGTGGCCCGCGCAGTACGTGCGGCAATTGATTCCGTCGTCGGAAAGTAAGGGAGGAAATCATGAAAAAAGCGTTATATTTAGCAGCGTTTCTGGCGATTGTCAGCGGCTTGGCAGGTGGAATCTTAGCGGGTGTTTATCAACTTACGGCACCGATCATCAGCGAACAAGCAACGATTGCCGTAAAAGCCAACTTACAGAAGATATTCCCGACAGCTACCGAGTACAAAGTCGTCACATTCACGGATGATACGAAATTGATCACGGATGTCTATGAAGCAGTCGGTGCAGGTTATGCATACAAAGTAACAGTCACAGGATATAAAGATGTTATCACTTTCATCGTCGGAATCAGCAATGATGCGAAAATCGTCGGATTTGATGTACTTTCCATCAATGATACTCCGGGTATCGGACAACGTGTCGGAACCGAAGAATTCTCTAAAGGTGTGATCGGCAAAGGAAGTACAGATGCAATTTCGACACTGAGCGGAGCGACGATCTCTTCGACGGCTGTTGTCAAAGGAATCAATGCAGCGAAAGCTCATTTCAATGCATTAAAGAAGATCACAGATACCGGAAGCAGTACGGCCGATCCGGTCGTCACCGTGACACTTGGATCTGCTATCAAACTATTCGATACCATTACGACAACTCCGGTCGGTGAAGTTACGAATAAAGTCGTTGAAGGAGATATAACAACTTATACAGTTTCATCGAAAGGCTATGCGGTATTGGAAAGTGAACATGATTCGAATCCGAAACCGAATATCATCATCGTTAAAATCGATACAGTCAAAAAGCAGATCGTCAGTGTAACGTTCAGCGAGTTCCACGATACGAAAAATGTCGGTGATAAAGCTAATACTGACACATTCCTGAAACAATATGCGGGTCTGTCGACAGCGGATACAGCTATCTCAGTCGATACCGTGAGTGGAGCAACATTTACGTCCGTATCAGTCAATCGCGCAGTTCGTGCAGCGATCGAAAGTAAGTAGGGGCACAACATGAACAAAATGAAAAAGTTTTTCAGAAGTCTTGTACTTGATAATCCGGTTTTCGGTCTCTTCCTGGGTACCTGTTCGACATTGGCGATTACCACCAACCTGAACAATGCCTTCGGAATGGGCGTGTCGGTTATCGTTATTCTTACTTTATCGAATGTGTTGATCTCGGCGATTCGTAAAATCACGCCGGATGAGATCCGCATTCCGGTCTACATCGTAGTTATTGCGACATTGGTCAAGAGTGTCGAACTTCTGATCAAGGCCTATACACCGGAATTGGATACCGCTTTAGGCGTATTTATTCCGTTGATCGTCGTCAACTGTATTATCCTCGGACGTGCCGAAGCGTATGCCTCTAAGAATGGGATTCTCGCTTCAGCCAAAGACGGCATCATGATGGGACTTGCTTATACACTCAGTCTTACCGTCATGTCATTGATCCGTCAGATCGTTGCGACCGGAACCTTGAGTTTATCCAATCCGTTCAATAATGTCGTATTGTTCAATATCAGTCTGTTTGCGAAAGAGTTTACGATCAGCATGTTCAGTCAGCCGGTCGGCGCGTTTCTCACATTTGCATTATTAGCGGCCGCCGTTGCAGCCTATCGAATCTCTGTAGAAGACAAAGCTAAAAAGGAGGCTAAATAATCATGGAAAAACTATTCGCATTATTCATGACTGCCTTTTTGATCAATAACGTTGTATTGACTAAGTTTCTGGGAATCTGTCCGTTACTCGGCGTCTCCAAGAATCGCAGTTCGGCGTTGGGAATGGGAGCCGCGGTCATCTTTACGATCGTCGGATCCTCCATTTTCACCTATGGACTCTATTATGGGATTTTGAAACCGATGCATCTTGAATACATGAACTTGATCACCTTTATTTTGGTGATCGCCGGATTTGTTCAATTTGTTGAAATGTTCATGAAAAAATATTCAACTGTATTGTATAAAGCATTGGGTATCTATCTTCCGTTGATCACGACCAATTGCGTAGTACTTTATGTTGCTCTGCAAAACATTACCGATAATTTGAATTTTGTCGAGATGTTGGTGTACTCAGTGGCGGTTCCGGCCGGTTTCGCACTTGTGCTTTATATCTTCTCAACGATTCGCGAACGGCTTGAAATTTCAACTACACCTAAACCATTTATCGGCAATCCGATCGTTCTGATCGTCGCTGCCCTCTGTGCCTTGGCCTTCAGCGGTCTTGCCGGGTTGGTCTAATATGGAAGGGGTACTGTATTTAGGGATTTTAGGAGGCGTTTACGGACTTCTCTATTATTTAAATCATAAAACACCGGTTCCGGCCGGATGTGAAGATCTGAAAGCCGATTGTGAAGGATGCAATATTCATTCATGCGGTAATCATCCTACCAAACAGGAATATAAGGAGGAGTTAAAATGATCAACGCCATACTTATGATGCTGGTTCTGGGAACCTTTTTAGGATTATTACTGGGAATTGCCGGAATCTACTTTACAGTCGAAGTCGATGATCGTGTTGAATTGGTAACGGCCATGCTACCGGGTTACAATTGCGGAGCTTGCGGTTATGCGGGTTGCAATGGGCTAGCAACAGCACTCGTAAACGGAGAAGCGCAAAGCCCGACTCAATGTAAACCTTCCAAACAAGAACAGCGTGATCGTATCAGTTCATTCTTAAGCACCGGAGTCGATCCGATGGCAGAACCTGTTCACGCCCACAATCATTCGTAAAAATCAAGAACGCCGAAGTTGGCGTTTTTTTTATGCCAATTTCAAGGGAAATTCGATGAAACCTCATATTAAGTTAGGGAGGTGAATTTATGAAATCCATCGTGTTGTCAATCGGGCTTTATATCACCTCCTTGTTTGTATCACTCGGGATATTATATTACATCGAGTTTGAACAGGTACGTTCTTCCACACTATCAGCGCTAAAAAGATCACTTGAAGAAACGATGGAACAAGTCGAAAAACTGGATGTTGATAAGCGCGAGGAAGAAGTTATGGTCATATTTAATCGAATGATCGGACCGAACCTAAAAAAGGGCTATGATTACACGATCGATTTCACTGGATTCAATGCTGAACCTTTAGCGATTCGAATACAGATAAGTTACATTCAGAATAAAGGAATATTCGATATTCATCATCGCTTGGATGAAACAATGATCGAGGTAGAACCATGATAAAATCAAAGAAAAACAAAATCCTGTTACTCATCTTGATGGTGATCATTTTGGATAGTCTGTTGGTCAGTGTGATCATCAGCTCTAATCTCAAAATGACGAATGTATGGGTCGCGAAAAGAGAAATGGCAGCCCGAACCAAAATATCGGAAAGTGATCTGGAGATCAAACGGATCCCCAAGACAATGGTCAATAATCTGATCATGACAGATAAAAATGATATCCTAGGGAAATTGGTCATTCTCCAAGGCAAAATTCCAAGCGGCAGTCTGATCTATCGTTCGATGATCGAGTCTGCCGAATCGGCCGGCGATTATCCAAGTCTTCAGTTACAGATAAACCAATCTGTCTTCAGTCTGCCGGCTGATCTGACGATGACTGCCGGAAATTCGATCATGAGCGGTCAACGAGTCGATTTGTATGTAACACTGAATGATTCAAATCGGAAACCGATCGTTGATTTATTGTTTTCAAAAGTACGAGTTCTAAGTGTCAAAGACAAATCAGGCAATGAAATCACAAAATCCACTTCCAACAAATCACCTTCGCTTGTGTTGTTGGCAGTCGACACCCAGTCGGTAGCAGTTTTGACAAAAGCAGTAAAGATCGGAAAAATATCCTTGATCGCATCATTACAAGATTACTCAACAGAGATTGAATGTATATTGAACACCGAATCATCGTTGTTAGGCTATTTATATGATAAATGAGTTTGATTTCGGATTGTTGAAACCGTGGATCGACGACGATTTGGTTACCGATATCAATTACAACGGACGGCAATGTTGGATCGATCATCTGAAAAAAGGCAGATTTGCTTTAGAGCCTTTTTACGGACATGATTTTATGAACCAGTTTTGTTATAAAATGGCGAATTACGTGAATTTACCTTTTAATACATCATCCCCGGTTTTAGAAGCCGAAACAAGTGACTTACGTATCAGTATGGTTCATCAAAGCGTTTGCCGTACCGGTACAAGTATCTCGATTCGAAAGACACCGGCAGTATGTCGTTTGGTCGATAAAGATCTGATCAAACAAAAATACGCTCCGGCTTGGGTATTAAAACTATTGCGTGAAACGGTGGAACTCAAATGCAATCTGCTGGTGAGCGGTCTTCCCGGGGCCGGTAAAACGGAATTCATCAAATATCTGATGCAGTATATTCCTGCTTCGCAACGAGTGATCACGATCGAAGACACATTGGAACTCAGATACGGAGATATTCATCCGTCGAAAGACAGTGTCATGATGAAAGTCCATGATGGTTTTGATTATCAAAAAGCGATCAAGACCAGTCTTCGTCAACGTCCAGATTGGATATGCGTATCCGAAGTGCGTGGAGTCGAAGTTGTATCACTGTTGCAGAGCGTTTCCACCGGTGCCAGTCTATTGAGCACGATCCATGCTGAGAGCGCTCAAAGCATCCCACAGCGTATTTTACACATGCTGCCGGGGATGGAACTGACAAATCAAGTGATGAAATGTTTGATTCACGACACGCTTGATTTCGGTGTCCATCTTGAGATCTATAGTGATTCAACAGGTATTCATCGTTGTATAAGAGAAGTTGTGTATTTCAGTCTCGATGAACATCAAAAACCGAAAACGACACTCATTTATGAAAAAGGAAGTCCTTCAAATGAACTGATCCGTCTTCAGGATCTGTTGCCTAAGGGGTGGCATCGATGAAGTCATTTATCGTCATCTTACCTATAAGCTTACTTTTGCTGCTTGTGGTCAATCGTAATGCCTTCAGACGAAGTCTCTTGCATCCGCTGGGATGGAAAGAATATCAAAAAAACATTCTTGCATATGGATTGCGATTCTATCCGCGTCAATATCTCATTATCCATTTCACATCGGTTATGCTGGTGCTGATAGCATCATTTGTATTTGCGTTACCGTTGCCTTATATATTGTTTCTGTGTTTTGTGGTCATCATATTTCTTCCGACGACTTTGTTGTGGCAGGCAGTCTTTATCAGAGAAGAACGTGATTTCTTTATGTTGACCAGTTTTCTTCAACAAACGATCGCTGTATTTAAATCTCACCCGAAAATATATGCAGCATTATCCGAATGTTTGACTTTAACCGACGGAGACTTAAAACGATCCATCATTCAATGGATGAATGACATCGAAGCAGGTTCACCGCTTAAAGAGAGTTCTATCACATTTCTAAAAAAAGTACCCCATTTCATTTCGGGGAATTTGGTCAACTTGATGGTATTTGTGGAAGAATACGGTTCAACTGAATATGCTGAAGGTCTTGAAATGATCCAAGATGATATTGATGATTGGATCGAAGATACGTATGCCTTTAAACAACAGCAACTGGAACTCAGAAATCGAATCGTGATCTTATCTCTGATGGCATTGTTGATTGCATTTATCAGTAAACAGATGCTGTTTCAAACACAAATGATGCAGCAGGTAGAACTATATCAATTTACGATGTTTCTGTTCTTGTTGAGTCTGATCATCACATTACTGGTAGCACAACGAATTTACTGTACTCCTTGGATCGAAAAAGGGGAAGAATTGTGGCACTGACATTATTCAATCTTATATTGATAGGTACATTGATCTATTTTTCTGATGATACTGAAAAACTTCTTACTTCGATCCTGAGCGAACAAGACCTGGAACGAGGTTTTAGAATCATTGGAAAAGGTGAAAGAATTCCATTTATGAAACAACGTTTTGCGAAATTCAAACAAACCAGCTATCTCTTTGTATTTTGCGGATTACTTCCCAACTCGCTTACTTGGGAAGTTGCTATGGCATTATTGTGCTATGTGGTTTATAAATATCCTTACTGGCAATTAAAAGTTGCGATAAGGAAACAAACATCCTTGGTTCGGTATCAATTCCCAATCTATCTAAGGCAATTACAGGTGCTTTTACAGAATAATACAGTCGTGTTTGCGATCGAACAGTCAATCGACCATGCACCGGATAGTTTAAAAGGTGAAATCAACTATCTTCATAAACAGCTGTTGGCTGAACCGCATCAATTGAACCATTATCTCCATTTTCTCGATTATTATGCGCTTCCAGAAGTCGGCAGGGCAATGAAACTTTTGTATCGATACAATACCGTAGGTCAAGCAGATTCTTATCGTCAGTTCAATCGAATGATACAGTCTACGTCAAAGTGGCTGCGTCAGGAAAGACAACAACACAAATCAACGCAACTGTTAATCTATCAGTGGTGGGGACTGGTACCGTTATTCAGTGTAACGTTGGTGTTCTTGTCCGTCATGATGAATATATTACTTACCATGTTCGGAAAGGGGGTGAACGGATGAAAGCATTTTTTGAAGAGTACGGATTGGTTTTAGTTGTTACGGTAATTGCTACCGGAATGATTATCTTCTCTGAAGGATTTAAAACCACGATGCAGGAAACACTGCAGGATCAATGGACTCAAATGACAACGACAAACTAAAATGAAAGCCGGCTTCGAAACAGGGATAATTTTCTTCTTCGGGATGATGTTTCTGATCATGTCATTAAGCATGACCAATGTGGTGCTTATGTATAATCAAGCTAGACTTACACAAGAGAATGCTTTGTCGCTGATCGAACATCAAAATCGCTATGATGAAGAGGTTCAAGATCTGATTACGCAAAGTGCGCGTTTGTGCAACGGATGCACTATTAATATCGTTAAAAGTGATCTTTATGAATATCGATATCTGGTATCTGTGACGTTCCCAATCCGTCTTCCATTGTTTGGATTCACCGGAATTGGATCAACCGAAGCCATGACGAGAGTCGTACACTAGTGCAGCACAGCTGCACTTTTGAAGTGATAAGACTGTTTATAAAAGCGTTTGTAGTGTAGAATAGTAGAAGAATACGGAGGAATAAAAATGCTACTTACCATTGATGTCGGTAATTCAAATATCGTTGTTGCGGTTTATGACAATCAAAAGCAGCGTGTCTTTCAACAACGTTTCGTTACCGTAAAAGAAAACGTTTCCGAATTTTACCGCAATTGGGTGCGACATGATCTACTGCCGCTTAACCAGAAAATCGAATTGACGGCCTATTGCATCGGAAGTGTTGTCCCGGCGATCACGGCTGATATAATCGAAATCATTGAATCCGAATTGAAAATCAAGGGATTGAATATCAGCACAAAAACAGTGCCGGGGTTAGTTGTGAAATTGGTCGACCCCACTGAATTGGGAGCTGATTTCATAGCTACCAGTATCGGAGCGATGGCTAAGTATCCATTACCGATCATTCTGGCAGATCTGGGTTCCGCTACCAAAATCAGCGTTCTTGACAGTCAAGGCGAGTTTAAAGGCGGTATCATCAGTCCGGGAATCGGGATATCCAGTGAAGCTTTGACACGATTCATTCCGCAATTACCTGCTATCAAGATCGAAGTTCCGGCAAAAGTGATTGGAAATGATACAATAACGTCCATGCAGTCGGGACTATTGTATGGTGCCATTGCGATGGTCGAAGGATTAGCAATGAAAATAGAGTCAGAACTCGGCATGCAGGCAACGAAGGTCGTTACCGGTGGTTATGCGGCCGAACTGTATCAAGCGATGAAAGATTTCATCTATGATGATTTCATATTGAATGAAGGATTATATGAAATTTATGTTTCTCATATTGATTCTTTGAGTAAAAAATGACGACATTGTTTTTGTTTCCGTAAAACCTTTACAAATGGCCTCAAATAAGATAAAATAAATCTTGCTCAGTCAGAGCAATATGGCGGTCGTGGCGAAGTTGGTTAACGCACCGGATTGTGGCTCCGGCATTTCGCGGGTTCGAGCCCCGTCGATCGCCCCATTATAAAAAACAGAACCGTTTTGGTTCTTTTTTTATATTATAATAGTGGTATGAATAATCAAAGTGAGGAAGATAATGAAAATCGAAATCAAAAAGATAAGTTTTGATGATTCAGTTGAAATCGCTGAATTTCTAAAAAAATTCAAAGAGTCAGAAAATGGGTTTAACCGACCGGCTTCGGATGAAGAATTAAAGGATCTAGCTAGTTTTAAACAATGGTTAGTTCGAAAAATCAATGAATCGGAAGGAATCGATCTAATGGCGGGACATGTTCAACAAACATTGTACTGGATACTATGTGATCACAAATTAGCGGGAATCGGGAAAGTTCGTCCTTTTTTAAATCCGCAATTATTGATCAACGGAGGAAACATCGGCTATGGTGTAAGCCCTGAATTCAGATCAAAAGGTATTATGAGCGAAGCATTGAGATTATTACTGCGAGAACTGTTGATTGTCCATGAAGTAACGAAAGTGTTGATCACTGTACAAGAAGAAAATGCAGCTTCGCGCAGAGTCGCTGAAAAGAATGGATTCATTCTAAAGAAGATTGAAAACGGCAAGTGCTATTACTGGGTAGAGCTCAGTAAAGTATAGTTTATGTTAGAACAGAAAGTGAGAGGTCATGATATGAAAAACGAATGGCGAAAAAAAGAAAAAGAATTCTATCTTCCCGGCAATAAACCAAGAATTGTTAATGTACCTGAATTTTCTTTTTTTACGATCAAAGGGCAGGGGAATCCGAATTCTGCTGAGTTCGCTGAAGCAATCGCAGTACTCTACTCATTGTCATATGCTGTGAAAATGTCGTTCAGAAAAGGAAATGCGCCGATCGGATATGAAGATTACACAGTTTATCCGCTGGAAGGTTTGTGGGATCTGACGGAAGACGGCAGATCGAAAAATCAACTGGATAAAAATGAATTGATCTATACGATCATGATTCGTCAACCTGATTTTGTATCAGAAGAATTCGCATTAAAGATTATTGATCAAGTTAAAAAAGCAAAACCGCATCCATTGTTGGAAATCGTTAAATTCGAGAAACTCACCGATGGTGCATGTATTCAGATTCTGCATATCGGTTCATTTGATGAAGAACCAAAGAGTTTCGCATTGATGAATCAGTTTCGAAATGAACAGGATATTCACCTAAAAACGCGGATCCATCGCGAAATATATCTTTCGGATGCACGTAATACTGATCCCTCGAAACTAAAGACTGTATTGCGGATCATGACGGATTAACCGTTTCGTAACAGTAAATTATTGATGAAAGTGTTATACTGGAAACAAGGAGAATACTAATGGGAATCGAAAAAATAACCGAGTCTAATCAAGATGAAATCGCAGAACTGATGACCCGTTTGAAACGAGAATGGTGGACACCGGTTTCAGCCTATAATCAAATCCAAAAAACGATCGGTTGGGGAATTTATGAAGAGAAAAAACCAATTGGGTTTTGCTTGATCCGAGTGGTGGAAGAATATCACATGATTGAAATCAATGCGATCGGTATCGAGAAAAACGGTATGCTGAGCATCGACCAACGATTGAGCGAGGTTCTTGTGGAAGTTTTGCATCTGGCGAAAAACATGAATTTAGCCAACGTCATGTTCGTTATGGGAAGCCATGGTTTCTATTGCCATGGTAAACCGATTGAAAATGTATCCGAAACCATTGCTAATTTGAGCATCAACAATCGCCCTGAGTTCAACTGGCTGACTAAGCTTGGTTTTACCGCTACAGGGATACTGCCTGAGATCTATGGCGTTCATCATCACGGTATTGTGTTAACACTGACCGTTCGTTGTGATATGCTGACGTTCTAAGTTCAATGACGAGATGATTTTATAAATATACATAAACCGGTTCACCCCGGTTTTAATTTTGTGTTAAATGTAAAAGTTTACACAAGAAAATGATGTTTATTACATTCTGTGAAAAATTAGTGAAAAAAGTATTGACATCTTTTTACAATGTTATATAATTCATCTATTAAAAAGGAGAATAGATATGAAACTTGTTAAAACTCTGCTTCTAACACTTGCGGTTTCCCTGAGTCTAGTGGGTTGTTCATCCACAGGTACAAAGGCCGACAAAATCTTGCGCATAGCGGCTGACAACGATGTCGCCTCATTGGATACCAACGTAGCTACCGATGGTTTCTCATTTGATGTCATCAAAACTTTCACCGAAGGACTTCTTGAATATGATGCAGCCGGAAAGATCCAACCTGCAGCGGCTTCTTCGTACGATGTTTCTACCGATGGTAAGACCTATACATTCCACCTGCGTACCGATGCGGTATGGTCAAACGGCGATAAAGTTACTGCCAATGACTTCGTATTCAGTTGGCGTCGTTTGGTCGATCCGGCCAAAGCTAACGAATATGCCTACATGGCAGGTGCTATCAAGATCGCTAACGCCGATAAGATTATGGCAAGCGAACTTACAACCGACAAATTGGGTGTTGTCGCAAAAGATGATTTCACTTTAGTCGTAACATTGGAAGAAAGTGTTCCTTACTTCTTACAGTTGATGACTTTCCCGATTTTCCACCCGTTGAATGAAAAATTCGTTACGGCGCAAGGTGCAAATTATGCGACCAGCCCGGCAACATTGATTTCCAACGGACCGTTCGTCTTAACCGAATGGACACAAGGAACACTGATCACGCTTGCTAAGAATGACAAATACTACGGTAAGAGTAAAATAAAACTTGATGGAATCGAATTCCACATTATCAAAGATTACCAGACAGCTGCACTTGAATTCGAAAAAGGCACTCTGGACGTAGTTAAGTTGTCTTCCGATCTTGTTGATCGTTATAAGACAAATGCTGCGTTTACCCAACTCAAACTGGGTTATACCTGGTATTTAGATCCTAACTTCACAGTTAAAGAATTACAAAATGAAAACTTACGTTTAGCCATCGCTACCGGATTTGACAAGGCTCAGATTGCCAATGTCATTCTGGCTGATGGATCAATGGTTGCTGATTATATAGTACCGGCTGGTCTGGCAACAGGTCCGGACGGAAAAGATTTCCGTGCTACTTCGCCGACATTCTTAAGTTATGATGTTGCCAAAGCAAAAGCGTATTGGGAAAAAGCTAAAACCGAACTTGGTATCACTGCTCTGACATTAGATTTGTTGGTTGATGATGCAGAAGATACAAGCAAGGTTGCTCAGTTCTTGCAATCAGAATTACAAGCCAATCTGCCTGGATTGACGATTACGATTTCTACAACTCCGAAGAAAAACCGTTTAGCGTTGATGAGTGCCGGAACCTTCCAAATCGGTCTAACACGTTGGGGTCCTGACTATGCTGATCCGTTCACCTACTTAGGCGATCTGTTCACAACCGGAACAAGCTATAACTACGGTAAGTTCTCCGATCCTGCTTACGATGCTATCATGAAAACGGTAGCTCCGGGCGGAAGTCTGTCAACCAATCTTACGGATCGTTGGGCCGCATTGAAAGCTGCCGAAAAACTGTTGCTTGAACAAGCAGCTATAATGCCGGCATGGCAATCAGGCGAAGCCAGACTGATCAATACAAAAGTTAAAGGAATCGAATATCACGTTGTCGGCCAAGCTTCATACCGTAACGTAGTTAAAGGATAACGGCAGATATAAGGAAACCTTACCGGCGGTAAGGTTTCCTATTGCTTTTTGAAGGGAGGCACAACTTATGACCAAATATATAGCCAAGCGGGTTGCTTGGGCTCTAGTTACACTGTTTGTCATTTTGTTTATTTTGTTTTTATTGTTGCAGTTTATGCCCGGCAGTCCTTTCAATGATGAGAAACTTACCGTGACGCAAAAGGCGTTGTTGTATGCAAANTATGGTTTGAATAAACCATTTTTTGTTCGTTTCTGGATCTATCTGAAAAATGTTGTTATGCATGGNGATTTCGGTATTTCCTATGCAATCAAGAAGGATGCCTTGGTTTCCGGTATCGTACTCGACCGACTCGGCGTTTCTGTTCGTATCGGATTACAGGCTTTATTACTCGGTACGGGATTGGGTGTTGTTTTGGGTGTTATTTCAGGATCGAAACGAAACACTTGGATGGATACAGCAGCAACATTTGCTGCGATCATCGGCGTTAGTATTCCTTCTTATGTACTTGCCCTCTTTATGAGTTATTTTTTGGGCTACAAACTGAATATATTCAGTATCACTTACCAAATCAATAATCCGTTCTTCTCTTCGTTTCTTCCGACCATTGCTTTGTCTTTCTTTGTAATGGCCCAGACAACACGTTTTCTGCGAACCGAATTGATTGAAGTATTGGGTTCTGAATACATCAAACTTGTTGAAGCTAAAGGTGTAAGCCGATTCAAGGTCATTTATCGTCATGGATTACGTAATGCGTTAATCTCTGTCGTAACGATTTTAGGACCTTTGACAGTCAACTTGATGACGGGTTCACTCGTTGTAGAAAGTGTTTACGGTATTCCCGGCATCGGAAGCTTGTTAGTTCAAGGTATCCAAGTCAATGATTATAACGTGATCATCATGATTTCATTTATTTATAGCTTAATGTACATTATCGTCAATCTGTTTGTTGATATCCTGTACGGTGTGATCGATCCGCGTATCCGCGTAACCAAGGGAGGTTAACATGAGCGAACTTAAAAAAGAACAATTTGAACATGTGATGCTTCAAGATTATGCGCAACAGGAAATGGTTGCGAATGCCGATTCAACGATGTTCAAAGATGCTTGGCGCAGATTCACGAAGAATCGCGGTGCACTGGTCGGGCTTATTGTCATTTCGATTATATTGATTCTGACGATCATCGGTCCGATGATCAGTCCGCATGTTTATAATGTTATGGTCAAAACACATACGAGTTTACCGCCGCGCATTCCGTTTTTAGAGAATTTCGGAATTTTCAACGGAACGATCAACGGAAGTAATCCGTATGTCACTAAAAAAGCAACAGATGTCTATTATTGGTTCGGTACTGATACATTAGGACGTGATCTTTGGGATCGTGTTTGGATGGGAACCCGCGTTTCATTCTATATTGCTGTGGTTGCAGTCGGTATCGATGTCTTCATCGGTATCTCGTACGGATTGATTTCGGGCTATTTCGGCGGTAAAGTCGACTTAGTCATGCAGCGCTTTATTGAAATTTTGTCAGGTATTCCGAATCTTGTCGTAGTAACTTTGTTTGTATTAGTGTTGAAACCGGGTATGACATCGATTATCTTGGCACTTATGATCACCGGCTGGATATCAATGAGCCGTGTCGTGCGTTCGCAAGTGATGAAATTGAAAGAACATGAATTTATTTTAGCTGCCAGAACATTGGGAGCTTCGTCTTTCTCGATCATTTTAAAAGAACTTTTACCTAATATTCTGGGTCAGATCATCGTTATGACGATGTTTTCGATTCCGAACGCTATCTTTTATGAATCATTTCTATCATTTGTCGGTCTGGGATTGAAACCGCCGTTGGCATCGCTTGGCGTGTTGATCAGTGACGGTTACCGTTCCATGATCACTAATCCCTATATGGTCATCTTCCCGGTTATTGTGCTTTCCTGCCTGATGTTGAGTTTCAANTTGATCGCAGATGGTNTACGGGATGCATTTGATCCTAAGATGAAAGGATTTTAGGTGATTACAATGAAAAACGAACGAATCCTTGAAGTAAATCACCTAGACCTNTCGTTTCAGTTGTCAGGAGGCGTCAATCACGTCATTCGCGACATCAGTTTCTTTCTAAACAAAGGAGAAACTCTTGCGATNGTCGGTGAATCCGGATCCGGTAAATCAGTAACGACGAAAGCGATTCTCGGTATGATCGATGATAACGGATTGCTGGGTAAAGGCGAGATCCTATTTAGATATAAAAATCACGATAATAACGAAGAAATCATTGATTTAACCAAAAAAGGCAAAGAATTCATGCAAAAAAATATTCGCGGAAGCAAGATCGCCATCATTTTTCAGGATCCGATGACATCACTTGATCCGACGATGACTGTTGGTAAACAGATCATGGAAAGCATGCTTGAACATAAAAAAGCGGCTTCTAAAAAAGAAGCTTTAGCGAAGACCATTGAATTATTGGATCTCGTCGGAATCGAATTCCCGCAAAAGCGAGTCAAACAATATCCTCATCAGCTATCCGGCGGTATGCGTCAACGTGTTGTCATTGCGATCGCATTGGCATGTGAGCCTGATCTTCTGATCGCAGATGAACCGACTACTGCGTTAGACGTTACGATTCAGTCACAGATTCTGGAATTGATCAAAGATTTACAGAAGAAGATTGGAATATCGATCATCTTTATCACACATGACTTAGGTGTTGTTGCCAATGTGGCAGACCGTGTAGCAGTCATGTATGCCGGTAAGATCATTGAAGAAGGGTTAGCGTCGGAAATTTACTATGATCCGCGCCATCCGTACACCTGGGGTTTACTATCAAGCATACCTTCACTGAACGGACAGGACGAAGAAATCGTTTCGATTCCGGGAAGTCCGCCGAATCTTGTCAATCCGCCGGCCGGAGATGCATTTGCCTATCGAAGTGCTTACGCCCTGAAGATCGATTTTGAACAGCAACCGCCGATGTTTCAAATCAGTGATACGCATTTCGCTGCGACTTGGTTGTTGCATCCGTTGGCACCGAAGCTTCAGATGCCGGAAGTACTCGCAAATCGAATTGCACAATATAAGAGAAGGGAGGAATCAGAATGAGCCGCGGTCAAGTCCTTCTTGAAGTAAAAGAGTTAAAACAATATTTCCGTATCGATCGCAAAACAACGATACGAGCTGTCGACGGTGTCTCTTTTCATATCAATGAAGGAGAAACTTTCAGTGTCGTTGGAGAGAGCGGCAGCGGTAAATCTACGTTAGGTCGTTCACTCATCCGTATCTATGATGCGAACAGTGGATCAGTCAAATTTATGGGTAAAGATATTTCTGGAAAAATGAACAACGAAGCCAAAAAATTCCTGCGCAAAAACATGCAAATGATCTTCCAAGATCCGATGGCTTCATTGAACCCGCGTAAAAAGGTTTTGGATACCGTAGCTTTCGGATTGGATGTCAATCATCTGTATAAAAATTCCGAAGAACGACGTGAAAAAGTACTCAACGTACTTAAAAGCGTAGGGTTGAGCGAAGATCATCTCTGCCGTTATCCGCACCAATTCTCAGGTGGACAACGCCAAAGAATCGGTGTAGCCAGAGCATTGATATTGGAACCGAAATTCATCATCGCAGATGAGATCATCAGTGCTCTCGATGTATCGATTCAAGCACAGGTCATCAATCTGATGAAAAGACTCCAAAAAGAACATGGGTTGACATATATGTTTATCGCTCATGATCTATCGATGGTACGTTATCTTTCAGATCGCGTAGCAGTCATGCATCTGGGTCATATCGTGGAAATGGGAACAGTCGAAGACATCTATGAAAATTCGATCCATCCTTACACAAAATCATTATTATCTGCTATACCTCATCCTGATCCGGATTTTGAACGCAGCCGTCAACGGCATGTGTATGTGAAAACCGGTGTCAATTATAATATTTCTACGATTCGCCAATTAAGTGAATCTCATTCCGTATTGGCTACTGACGCAGAGCTCGTGCTCTGGCAGCAGGGTGACTACACGTCAACCCTGAAATAACTTTCGTCCTCCTAAACGCAAAGTATGCCACTCAGTAGACAAAAAATAAGAAAGCACTCTAATGCAGCAGAGTGCTTTCTTTTACAATATCTCCCTTAAAGAAATGATAAATTATAAACAAGATGTCATCATTCAGTTGGACTTCATCCAACATTCGATGCGAAGCCGTTTCTACACGTAACAATAGTTTATCATTATGATTAATTCTTTTATAAGCGTTCTCACTGCTCCTGATCGGAATCACTTCATCTTGCGTTCCATGCAGGAACAGAACAGGGACATCGATCAGTTCGATATCATTCTTCAATCGTTTTACAACTTCCGAAAAGACCGGATAATAACTGTCAGGCAGAAAACTGGGCTCGCTGTGAGATGAACTGATGGGTTTGATCTTGATCAATTTTCCGGCCGTCCGCTCGGCGGCACCAAGTACTTTTCTGAATGTTACATAATCAAAAGCAGGAGCCAATAGGGCGACTCTTTCGACCGGATATTTTGCGGCCAACGATGCGGCGATCACACCGCCCATCGAAAATCCAACCAACCATACTTTATTACCTGCATCAAGTTGTTCCTTGACTGCGCCATCAGCTCGTTGGATCCAACGATCCGCATCCGGAGATTCATCGAGTTCATGATTGAATAGTTCAGGAATGATGACCGTGTAACCCAATTTCTCGAAATAGGTTTTGAGCGGCGTATATTCGGCTGTTCGACGTCTTCCGAATCCATGAATGGCTATGATGACAGGCAGTTTGAGAATTTCTTTTGGTTTTTTGAACCACTCAAGCGGATTGATCATAACATTACCTCCATATTCTTACTAACCTTATTGTAGTCAGTAAACTACGTAATTGCAACTGACGCAAAGCCCCCGATGAAACAACTTGCGTCATCGATGGTTTTTCTCTATAATGAAAGTGTTGAAAAGAGGTCGTACAAATGAATCAAGAAAAAGTAATGGTAGAAATCTCAGCGCGTCACGTACACGTAACTCAGCAAGATCTGGAAATCTTGTTCGGAGTCGGTCATCAATTGACACCGAAAAAGAATCTTTCCCAACCGGGTCAATATGCCAGTGAAGAAAAAGTTGACTTGGTCGGTGCAAAAAGTACGATTAAAAATGTCAGTATCCTTGGACCGGTTCGTAAAGCGACACAGGTCGAAGTTTCTCTTACCGATGCCCGTACACTCGGCGTTAACGCCTTGGTCCGTGAATCGGGAATCATTGACGGTACATTCGGAATCACATTAGTCGGACCGGTCGGAAGCATTGTTTTGGAGAAGGGTGTCATTGCGGCAAAACGTCATGTCCATCTAGATCCGAAATCAGCTGAATCTCACGGAGTCCACGACAAGCAAGAAGTCAGTGTCAAAGTGGTCAGTGAAAATCGTTCATTGGTATTCGGTAACGTTGTTATCCGAGTCAATGCTGATTTTCTGCCAGCCATGCATATTGATACAGATGAAGCGAACGCGGCCGGCATCGTCGGTTCTGCGTTAGGCGAAATTATTGTCGACTAAAAGCCGTTAATCGGCTTTTTTAGTGAAAGGAGGTTGACCTATGAGTTTTTTACCGATTACCCGTGAAGAAATGCTTGAACGCGGATGGCAGGATGTTGATTTCGTTATCGTCAGCGGTGATGCTTATGTGGATCATCCGTCATTTGGAACTGCGATCATAGCCCGTGTACTCGAGGCGATGAATTTTACGGTAGCAATATTACCACAACCGGATTGGAAGAAACCTGATGATTTCATGCGTTTCGGAAAACCGAAACTGGCATTTATGGTGACGGGCGGAAACATCGATTCGATGGTCAATCACTATTCAGTCAATCGCATACGACGCATCAAAGATAATTATACGGATGACGGCGTCATGGGAAAACGACCTGATCGGGCAACCATAGTCTATTCGCAGATGATTCGCCGATTATTCCCGGATTCCCAATTGATCATCGGCGGTATCGAAGCTTCTTTGCGTCGATTAGCTCACTATGATTATTGGGATGATAAAGTCCGCAATTCGATTCTGATCGACAGTCAAGCCGATCTTTTGGTTTACGGCATGGCTGAAAACACGATCGTCGAAATCGCCGAAGCATTGCGCAGCGGTATGAATATCTCGGATGTCACGTACATCAGAGGAACGGTATGGAAAACGAAACATGACAATGTGCCGGAAGATGCGATCACATTGCCGAATTATAACGAAGTTAAGACAGATAAACTAAAATATGCGGAAAGTTTCCGCATTCAATATCGGAATACCGATGCGATTTTGGCGAAACCATTGTTTGAAGACTACGGCGGTTGGAAAGTAATTCAGAATCCGCCATCGTTACCGCTCAGCCGCAAAGAAATGGATTGGGTCTATGAACTTCAGTATATGCGGACCTTCCATCCTTCTTATCACTATATTCCGGCGATCGAAGAAGTTCAATTTTCACTCATGAGCAATCGCGGATGCTTCGGCTCTTGCAGTTTTTGTGCTTTGACAGCGCACCAAGGAAGAGTGATCACCTCACGCAGTGAAGAATCGCTCGTTAATGAAGGTAAACTATTGACCGAAATGCCGAATTTTAAGGGCTATATTCATGATGTCGGCGGACCGACCGCTAATTTTCATCAACCCAGTTGTCAAAAACAGATCGACAAGGGTGTATGTCTTGATAAAGAATGTCTCCACCCAAAAGCGTGCAGCAATTTAACGGTGACGCATACCGAGTATTTGTCGGTGCTGAGAAAACTCAGAGCTTTACCGAAAGTGAAGAAAGTATTTATTCGTTCAGGGATCCGATATGACTATCTGATGTATGACAAGGACGAATCTTTTTTTGATGAATTGGTAGAGCATCATATCTCCGGACAGCTCAAAGTGGCGCCTGAACACATCAGCGACAAAGTTCTGGATAAGATGGGAAAACCGCGTCGTCAACTCTATGAATCATTCGTAAAAAAATTCGAAGAGAAAAACAAACGTTTCAATAAAAATCAGTTTTTGGTTCCTTATCTGATGAGTTCCCATCCGGGAAGCGATTTAAATGCTGCCATCGAATTGGCGCAATATCTTAAGAAGATCGGTCATACTCCGCAGCAGGTTCAGGATTTTTATCCGACACCTTTCACGGTAAGTACGACTATGTATTATACGGGAATCGATCCATTCACAAAAGAAGCAGTTTATTCAGCGAAAACAGTGAAAGACAAAGCGATGCAACGGGTACTGATGCAATTTACATATCCGCAAAATCAACAACTTGTTTTCGAAGCACTGAAAACAGCCAATCGACTTGATCTGGTCGGATTCGGAAAAGAATGTTTGATCCGTCCGACTAGTTCCGAACATCGTCATAAAGCACCTTTCGCAAAAACGACACAAACACCGTTGAAACGTACAAACAAATCAAAGTAATCTATTTGATTTGGACGGCTTGAGGTTGTAGAATAGAAGAGTCAGGAGGTATATACATGATAGTACAAAGCAAACGAATTTGGATTGCCGGTCAGTTCATTGAAGCGCAGTTGGAAATCGAATCAACAAAAATAAAATCAATAAAAGAATATAATAGTAGTCCGGTCGATCATGATTTCGGTGAGTTAAGAATTATTCCCGGAATGATCGATGTACATACTCACGGAGCTTTTGGATTTGACACAAATGATGCTGACGAAGAAGGCTTACGCCTGTTCGCAAAAGGTATCGCCGCGGAAGGCATTACTTCATTCTTGCCGACGACTGTTACACAAAGCGAAGAAGTTTTGACGAAAGCACTTCAAAACGTTGTGAAAGTGGTAGAGAGCGGATATGAGGGTGCTGAAATTCTCGGTGTTCACTTTGAAGGTCCTTATTTGAATATGGATTTTAAAGGAGCACAGCCTCCGGAGTATATCGCAAAAGCAGATGTAGAACAATTCAAACGTTATCAAGCAGCCGCAAAAGGTATGATCAAATATATGACCGTTGCGACCGAATGTGATGAAAATTTTGATTTGACCCATTATGCGACGCAACACGGCGTCGTTGTTTCGATTGGACATTCAGGTGCTACTTATTCGCAGGCTTTGCAGGGGATTGCCAATGGTGCAACCAGCATGACGCATGTCTTCAACGGCATGTCGGCATTTAATCATCGCGAACCCGGCTTGGTCGGAGCAGCACTTCGCTGCCGCGATGTTTACGGTGAAATTATCGCTGACGGGAATCATGTCATTTGGCCGGCCATCAATAACTATATGACCTCCAAAGGAACCGATCATGTCATTATGATCACCGATTCGCTGTGTGCCAAGGGTAACGGTCCGGGAGAATATTTTTTGGGCGGCCATCGAATTGAGATCAAAGCGAACGGAAGTGCTTATCTATATGGAACCAATAGTCTTGCAGGCAGTACACTCAGATTCAATCGCGGTCTTCAAAATTTGATCGAAAAAGCACAGATTCCGGTTGATGCAGCTATCAATGCCTGTACCATCAATCCGGCTCGCATGTTGCGGGTGGATGACCGCAAAGGTAAGATCGTTGCAGGATATGATGCCGATTTGGTCGTTCTTCGCGAAAATTATGATGTCGAACAAACGTTCTGTCTGGGAAAAGTAGTAATGTAATAACAAAGCCTGTACTTCAGGCTTTATTTATTTAGCGCTACAGGGTAAAATAGAAGTGGAAACGGGGTTGACTATGAAAGAAATGGATTTAACAGATATTGGCCGAAAGATCAAAGCAGTCTTCGTGGATGTAGACGGAACGACGTTTCGCCATGATACCTATGAAGTACCGGCTTTGACGATGAAGGCACTTACCGAAATTAAAGCAAGCGGACGAAAGCTGGTCCTGCTCAGCAGCCGTACACCGCAGGAAGCCACCCATTTACCGCAGAACTATCTTGATCTGATGGATGCCGTGATTCTGTCCGCCGGTTCCATGATCAGAGTCGGTAATGAAATTACAGAACTTCATGAAATCGATCCGATCGATGTTAAAACAACTATCGAATTCTGTCGTGTGAATGACATCGTGCTTCGTTACTGTACCGGCCCCAATGGCTATTATGACGGAGTTGTCACGGCGGAAAGTGATGATGATTTCTATTATCTTTATCGTATCGTACCTGAACGCAAAGCATGGAATGGCGAATCATGCATCAATCTGTTGTTCTATTGTTCGGATGAAACAGTCAATCGGTTGGAAAAAGATCTGATCAACTGTCAGTTGACTCGGATGGTCAGCGCGCATGAGATCACACGAGTCGGTGTCAATAAGTCGACGGCACTGGTCCATCAATGTGCACGTTGGGGAATCGATCCAAAAGATGCCGTTGCCTTCGGTGACGGATACAACGATATCGGAATGTTGACCACAGCCGGTATCTCATTTGCGATGGGCAATGCCTCCGATGATGTAAAGCGTTCGGCAAAATATGTTTGTGCACCGATCGATGAAGATGGATTTTATAAAGCTTGCCGTCAACTCGGTTTGGTTGAATAAGAGCGAAAGGAACCCTTATGAAACACATATTTATAGTCAATCCGACATCCGGACACGGTTTAGCCAAAACAGTTGTCCCGATGATCAAAGAATACTTTGAAAAGAACCCGCAAGATTATGAAATCATCATGACTGAAGGCAAAGGTCATGCCTCTAAGATCGCATCACGCTACAGCATCAAGGATAATGTTACTCTTTATTCGGTTGGCGGAGACGGTACTGCCTATGAAGTGCTCAACGGGATCAATGACCATGTTTGTATGGCCATCATTCCGGCCGGGACCGGAAATGATTATTATCGAAATCTTGAATATCCCGAAAAAAATCTGCATAAGATCTTAGTCGAAACCATTGAAGGNAAAGAAGCGTTGGTCGATTACGGAATCGCGAATGATCGTCGTTTCATGAATTGTACAACGATGGGATTCGATGCTGATATCAATGTTTTGGCGAACGATATCGGCAGTCGTTTTCCGATTCCTCGTTCGTTGGTCTATTTGGTGAGTACACTCATCAAACTATCGCATTTGCGCGTCATGGATATCACGATCACACTCCCTAATGAAACGATCCAAATCAAATCACTGCTGACAGCTGTGATGAACGGGAAGTGGTACGGCGGTGGCTTTCAGCCGACTCCGATGTCATCGATCCAAGACGGATATTTTGATTTATGCATCGTCAACGAAACGAATCTTTCGACTGTCCTCAGATTGCTTCCGAAATACATGAAGGGCACTCACATCAATGAAAAGATCGTAACGTTCGTCAAAGCGGATTCCTTCAAACTTCAAACATCGGAACCGGTGAATATGGGATCTGACGGTGAAACACAAGTTGAGACAGAGATCGTGTTCCGCTTGATGAAAGGGGGCTTAACCTTGCGTGTTCCGAAGGCCAGTCCGCTGAAAGAGAGAGAACTGTATGAAGTTAGAGAATGATCTGATCTCCGTTGAAATCACCCTTAAAGGAGCTGAAGTACTTTCATTGTTGAATAAGAAAACCAACCAAGAAATGGTTTGGAACGGCGATGCGAACTATTGGACCGGTCATAATCCGATCTTGTTTCCGATCATCGGTTCGACATTCGATAAACAGATCCATATCGAAGACAAGATTTATGTGATGGGAAATCACGGATTTACCAGATCAAGTATGTTTGAGTTGGTAGATGCGACTCCCGAAAGTATCACGCTTCGATTGAGTGACAGTGCCGAAACATTGGCACAGTACCCGTATGAGTTCGATCTGGACGTTGTTTATTGTTTACGTGCCGATACGTTGTTGATCAATTATCGAATCAACAACAGATCTGCCAAGAGAATGCCTTTCTCCTTCGGACTGCACCCGGCGTTCAATGTTCCGATGGATCCGCAAAAGAAATATGAAGACTATTATTTAAGCTTTCCATGTATCGAATCCGAACTTCCCCAAACAACATTGATTGGGGAACATCCGCAAAGAATCCTGTTAAGTGAAAGTTTCTTTGAAAGTATGCCGACTTTGGTGCTTGAGTATCCGGCTTCGCCCTATGTCGAGCTGACCGATGGCATCCATGGATTGCGAGTCAGCACAATGGGTTATCGTTGGCTTGCATTTTGGAAGAAAGCCAACGCTCCGTATTTGTGTATCGAACCGTGGCACGGACACGGAGATCTTGAAGAAGTCGATACGGATTTCACTAAACGCGAAGGTACATTGATTTTGGATCCGAAACACAGCTATACGACATCGTATTCGATTCAATTATTTTAATCAACAAGAAAGATGAGGAAACCCTATGTTTGAAATTTTCGTTTATGATACCTATGAAGAAGTCAGTCAAAAAGCATTCGAAGTAATGAAAAAATTGGTGAGTGAAAAACCGAATGCTGTTTTAGGTCTTGCAACCGGATCCAGTCCGGTCGGTTTATATAAAAAAATGGTTGAAGACCATAAGAATAACGGAACCAGTTACGCAGATATCGTTAGTTACAACCTTGACGAATATATCGGTCTGCCGGTAACTCATTCACAGAGTTATTCGACATTTATGCACGAAAATTTGTTTGACGCGATCGATATAAAAAAAGGAAATGTTCATCTGCCAAGCGGCGTTTCTTCGAATCTCGAAAAACATGCGGCTGACTATGAAACAGAATTGGAACAGAATCCGCAAGATATCCAAGTATTGGGTGTGGGTTCGAACGGTCACATCGGATTCAATGAACCGGGGTCATCATTTGATTCAGTGACTCACGTAGTTACATTGAAACATCAGACACGTTTGGACAATGCCCGTTTCTTCGCGACATTGGAAGAAGTTCCGACTCATGCGGTCACGATGGGAATTCAAGATATCATGCGTGCCAAAACTATTTTAATGGTGGCGACATCACTTAAAAAAGCGGATGTAGTCTATGGGATGATCAAAGGGGATATTTCAGAAAATGTACCGGCGAGTATCCTACAGAAACATCCGCATGTGATTGTCGTTCTCGACAAAGCTGCAGCATCAAAACTGTAAGCCTATGATCAAACTGATCATCACGGATTTGGATGGAACATTACTTAATCGTAACAAAGAAATTTCACCTATAAATAAAGAGACATTGATCGAAGCACAGAAAAAGGGTGTCATTTTAGCTTTGGCTTCCGGTCGCGGCGAACAATCCCTCAGAGAATATGCCGCGGTCTTACACATGCATGAATTCGGCGGATATCTGATCTGCAACAACGGTCAGAAAGTGATTCGTCTCAGTGACGAACATATGACAACAAGCGGTGAAATCAGTTCCACCGATGCGCGCCGAGCTTATCATTTTGCGCGCCGCCACGGCTTGGAGATGATCATGGAAGGTGATGACGGGATCAGTGTTTATACACCCCGCAATCTATTGTTGATTCGACTGATCTACAAGCGACTGATAAAAATTATCCCGTCCAACCGTTCGCAACCGATCGGCACCGGCTGGATGAATTTTTTTGGCATCTTTCAGGAACGTCGCTGGAATCTGATCAACGGGTCCGATGAGATCAACGAAACTTATTATAAGATCGGTTATGCGCAGCGCAAATATCGATTGGATAAAGCCGCCCTAGTCCTTCACGAAGCTTTGAATGATCGTTTTGAGATCATGCGCGTTTCCGATATGTGGATCGATCTGTCACCGATCGGCGTCACTAAATCATTAGGAATGCGAAAAGTAATGGAAGAGCAAGGATTTGACCGCAGCGAAGTATTGGCGATCGGTGATTCGCAAAACGACATGACGATGATTCGCGATGCGGGAATCGGCGTAGCCATGGGCAATGCGATGAATGAGATCAAAGCGATCGCAGATGATATCACAGCCGCTCATTCAGAAGATGGTGTCGCTATAGCAGTTCGAAAATATCTTTTTTAAAAAGCAGTCATATGGGATGAATTCCGAAATCAATGTGATATAATTTATCTATTATTGAAGGAGAAATAAAAATGAAAATCGTAAACGAAAAAGAATTTGATGAAATGACGAAAAAAGGAGCCGTATTGGTCGACTTCTATGCTGACTGGTGCGGACCGTGTAAAATGATCCATCCTGTTTTAGAACAAATTGAAAAAGAACTCGACGGAAAACTGAATATCATCAGCGTCAATGTTGATGAACAAGAAAATTTAGCCATGCGTTATAAAGTTATGTCGATCCCAACACTTCTGTTGTTTAAAGACGGCGAAGTCATCGGTCAAACAATGGGTTACCAAGCAAAACCGATGCTGGATAAGTTCGTCAGCAAAGCGTTATAAATCAGAAATATCTGTTAAGTCTAAAAAGAAGCTTCGGCTTCTTTTTTGTTTTACTCCTGTAAACATTTTGTTTAAATAATATTGCATACTGCGCAGAAATATGTATAATAATAGTGTGTTTATGATTGATAACCATTAAGTTTAACAACACTAAACCGAAGGAGGTTATGCATGAATATCGGGCAACGCATCAAACGTCTCAGAATCAAGAATAATCTGACACTCGAAGAACTGGCAAGCCGCTGTGAATTGACGAAAGGATTCCTTTCGCAACTCGAGCGCGATCTGACTTCACCGTCTATCGCAACGCTCAATGATATCGTCGAAGCACTCGGAATGACTCTTTCACAGTTCTTTCAAGATGAGAAAGATGAGAAGATCGTATTTACAGCGGAGGATTTTTTCGTGGATGAACGTGACGGAAGCACGATCCATTGGATCGTACCGAACGCCCAGAAGAATGAAATGGAACCGATCTTGCTGGAGATCGAACCGGGATTTCAATCACATGAGATCTCACCGCATGAAGGCGAAGAATTCGGCTATGTACTTTTGGGTAAAGTTACCTTGATCAACGGGGAAAAAGAATACAGTATCAAAAAAGGGCAGACTTTTTATATCAAAGGTGCCGATTCACACATACTTAGAAATGACACGACGCAACTTGTTAAAGTGCTTTGGATCTGCACGCCGCCGATTTTCTAGAGGGGAAACAAATCAATGAGAAAACTGATCGAATTTAAAAACATCGTCAAAGATTTTGACGGAACCTTAGTCTTAAAAGGAATCAACTTAACGATCCACGAGAATGAGTTTGTAACATTATTAGGACCCAGCGGATGTGGTAAAACGACTCTTTTGCGTATTCTGGGCGGATTCATCTCCCAAACAGAAGGGGAAGTCTTTTTCGAGAATATCGAAATAAGCAAAGTACCGCCCTATAAACGTGAGATCAATACAGTCTTTCAACGCTATGCATTATTTCCGCACATGAATGTCTTTGATAACGTGGCTTTCGGTCTGCGCATCAAAAAACAGAATGAGAATGTTGTCACGCAGAAAGTCACTCAGATGCTCCATTTGGTTGGATTGGATGGATATGGCGATCGCGCCGTCACAATGCTTTCAGGCGGGCAACAACAACGTGTTGCGATCGCCCGAGCACTTGTCAACGAACCGATGGTATTGCTCTTAGACGAGCCGTTAGGAGCACTGGACTTAAAACTGCGCAAAGAAATGCAACACGAACTTAAAAAGATCCAAAAAGAAGTCGGAATCACCTTTATCTATGTCACTCATGACCAAGAAGAGGCGCTGACCATGTCGGATAACATCGTCGTTATGAACGCCGGTGAGATTCAACAGATCGGTACACCGACGGATATCTATAATGAACCGGAGAATCGCTTTGTCGCTGATTTTATCGGTGAATCGAATATCGTCGAAGCCATCATGGTGGATGATTATCGGATTGCTTTCGATAAAGAAGAATTTGACTGTGTCGATACCGGCTTCAATGAAAACGAAGAAGTCGACGTTGTCATTCGTCCGGAAGATCTCGATATCGTACCGCAGGAAATGGGTAAGATGTGGGGAACAGTCAAATCATCACTGTTTAAAGGTGTTCATTATGAAATCGTCGTAGAAACAGAATTTCGCGAATGGATCATCCATACGACTGATAACAGCGAAGTCGGCAAAGAAGTCGGATTGCATTTCTTCCCTGAAGATGTCCATGTGATGTCTAAGATGAGCAGCTACTAGGATGAAAAGCTTTGCGAATCTGGTACGGCCGTACATGGTTTGGATGAGCATGTTTATTGTGATCCCGATGTTGTTGATCGTACTTTATGCGTTCACGACGCACGGGAATGCTGTCGTACCCTTACACTTCACGCTGCAAAACTTCGTAAAATTCTTTGATCCGGTCTTTATCAAAGTACTGGGTAAATCAATGCAGATCGCTGTTGTCACGACATTGTTCTGCATATTGATCGGATATCCGATCGCGTATATCATTGCCAATGTCAACGAAAAATATCAGACGTTGCTGATGCTGTTGATCACCATTCCGATGTGGATCAATATGTTGGTACGTACCTATGCGTGGATCAGCATTCTTTCCGATACCGGAATCATCAATTCACTGCTGGCTTATCTGCATATGGGGCCGATCAAGATGATGTATACCGATTTTGCCGTTATCCTCGGTATGGTATATAACTTTCTGCCGTTCATGATCCTGTCCATCTATACCGCATTGGCTAAGATGGATAAAGCTATCATCAATGCCAGTTACGATTTGGGAGCGAATCGCTTTCAAACCTTTACGAAAGTCATCTTTCCATTATCGATGTCCGGCGTCATCGCCGGGATCACACTCGTCTTCCTGCCGGCTGTCAGCACGTTCGTTATACCGAAACTGCTGGGCGGCGGACAGTACATGCTGATCGGTAATTTGATTGAAAATCAATTTATCACAGTCGGTGAATGGAATTTCGGAAGTGCCATTTCGCTGATCATGGCATCGATCATCATGCTTTCCATGTATATGACCAAACGGTTTGATCGCGATGTCGAGGAACAAGCACATTCGGGAGGCGGCAAACTATGGTAGGAACAAAACGAAACCGTTGGATGCCGACACTCTTTGTCGGACTGCTCTTATTGTTTTTCTATATACCGATCATCAGTTTGATGGTGTTCTCATTCAACAGTTCCAGGTCATTGACCAGTTGGAGCGGATTCTCACTGAAATGGTACACATTGCTGTTTCAGGACAGAGAGATGATGTCGGCTGTTTATACGACGCTGATCATTGCGTTGATCTCCACAATGGTTGCGACGTTTGTCGGAACGATCACAGCGATCGGATTATCCAAGACACGTCGTTTGATCAAAGAAACGGTGTTGACAGTCAATAACTTTCCGATCCTGAATCCGGAAATCGTAACAGCGATCGGTTTGATGCTGCTGTTTTCTTCTCTATCGATCAATAAGGGATTTACGACCATGTTGCTGGCTCATATCATTTTCAGTACACCTTATGTGATCCTGAGTGTTCTGCCGAAGTTGCGGCTGTTGGATGCGGATATTGCCGAAGCTGCGTTGGATCTTGGTGCCACGCCTTGGCAGGCATTATTCAAGATTATTGTTCCGCAGATCCTTCCGGGTATCGTCTCGGGAGCCTTGATCGCCTTCACGATGTCGATCGATGATTTCGTCATCTCGTATTTCGTGACCGGTAACGGAGTCAAGAATATNTCGATTTTGGTTTATACAATGTCAAAACGCATCAATCCTACGATCAATGCATTATCCACCATCATGGTGGTGATCATCACCTTAACATTAGTGTTGATCAATATATTGCCAAACCTGAAAAAGAAAGAGAGAATCGTAACAGAATGAAAAAAATCCTACTGATCGCTGTTCTGCTGGCTGCTATGTTGAGCGGTTGCACGACGAAAAAAGATACGTTAAAAGTGTTTAATTGGGGTGTGTATGTTGATGAGAGCGTTGTAAAGGATTTCGAAACGAAGTTCAACGTACGCGTGATCTATGATACATTCGAATCCAATGAAGCAATGTATACTAAGTTGCAGGGTGGAGAGTATTACGATGTCCTGGTTCCTTCCGATTATATGATCGAACGTTTGATCGTTGAAGGTAAACTTCAGAAGATCGATATGACTAAAATACCCAACGCTGCCGGTTTGATCACCAGTCTGACAAAACGTCCGTTCGATCCGAAAGACGAATACAGTGTTCCCTATTTTTGGGGTAATGTCGGATTGGTCTATAATAACGAAAATGTGGCATTGAGTGATCTGGAGACAGAAGGATGGAAGATTCTGGCCGATACTAAATACAAAGGAAAAATTTACATCTATGATTCTGAACGCGATGCATTCATGATCGCATCCAAAGCTCTCGGCTATTCAGCCAACAGTGACAATGCCGCCGAAGTTCAAGCTGCGTTTGAATTTCTGTCAAAAATCAATTCAACCATGGATCCTGTCTATGTAACGGATGATGCGATCGACAACATGATCTCGGGTGTCAAAGACATCGCTGTCATGTATTCCGGCGATGCCGCGTATATTGTTATGGAAAATAATAAAATGAGCTATTTCGTTCCTAAAGAAGGCACGAATGTATGGGTTGACTCAATGGTCATTCCGACCGATGCGAAAAACGTTGCTTTAGCTCATGAATGGATCAACTATATGTTGGATCCTGCGGTCGCGTTAAAAAATACTGAATTTGTTGGGTATACGACACCGGTACAATCCGTATACGATCAAGTGACGGCAGCCGGCGGTACTTATGAAGGAATCGAAGCCTATACACCGCGTTTGGATAACGCTCTTGATGAATCATTCCGTCATAATGAAGAACTGAAGAAAACACTGTCCACGTTATGGACAAAGATCAAAGCTGAATAAAAGTATATGGATCGCGCGAAGGGTGTTGGTCATACGATCAATGCTCTTTGTATAACTATCACAACAATGTGATTCAGAAAGAGAGGATGGTAACAGAATGAAGAAAATCTTATTGGCACTCACTGTTTTACTTTTATTGGTCAGCGGATGCGCTAAAAATCAACGTACGCTCAAGGTATTCAACTGGGGAGCCTATATCGATGAAAGTGTCATAGCCGACTTTGAAAAGAAGTATGATGTTAAAGTGGTTTATGACAATTATGACTCGAATGAGTCGATGTACACAAAAATTCAAAGCGGCGAATCGTACGATATTCTGGTACCTTCCGATCATATGGTCGAACGCTTGATTGCGGAAGGGAAACTTCAGAAATTAGATAAAAGTAAGATCACAGTCTTAACAACGATCGAACCCAGTTTGCTGAACCGGCCTTTCGATGTCGGTAATGCGTACAGTGTACCTTATTTCTGGGGAAGCGTAGGCATCGTCTATAACAATGAAAAAGTCTCATTGAGCGATCTTGAGACAGAAGGTTGGAAAATCTTGGATAATCCTAAATACAAAGGCCGTATCTTTATCTATGATTCGGTTCGGGATGTGTTCATGATTGCATACAAGGCCCTTGGCTTTTCCGCTAATTCAAACAAACCAGAAGAAATCGATGCAGCTTTTAAGCTTTTGCAAGAGATCAATGCGACCACGCAACCGGTTTATGTTTCCGAAGACGGCATTGATAACATGGTTTCGGCACAAAAAGATATAGCCGTCATGTTTTCCGGCGATGCGGCTTATATTAAGACACAGAATCCTAAAATGGATTTCTTTGCGCCGGCCGAAGGAACAAACATTTGGATCGATTCGATGGTTATTCCGGCTGAATCTAAAAATGCCGATTTGGCTTATGATTGGATCAATTACATGCTAGAACCGGAAGTAGCAATGAAAAATACATTGTTTGTCGGATATACTTCACCGGTTATTTCTGTTTTCGATGCAGTCACTGCGAAAGGCGGAGCCTATTATGGGATCGCTGCCTATACACCGCGTTTGGATAATCCTTTGGATGAAGTTTATCGATATGACGAGCAGCTGAAAATCCAGCTTGCAGAGCTTTGGATAAAGGTTAAAGCCCAATAACAACAAAAACGGAAAATTCCGTTTTTTTGTTGCTTTTTAAGCCTTGTTTGTATATAATAAAAAGGCACAGTTCGCATGGTTCCTTAGCCAAGTGGTAAGGCAATAGACTGCAACTCTGTGATCGTCGGTTCAAGTCCGACAGGAACCTCCAGAATGGGGATGTGGCGGAATCGGCAGACGCAACGGACTTAAAATCCGTTGATGGTAACATCGTAAGGGTTCAAGTCCCTTCATCCCCACCATTTCTAAATCCGCCGAGATTTGGTGAAATGAATTCTTGCAAATGTGCGTATATTTTGATATTATAGTAGGGCATTACAATTTAACCAAGAAGTATTGCGCGCCCGTAGCTCAATTGGATAGAGTATTCGGCTACGAACCGAACGGTTGCAGGTTCGACTCCTGCCGGGCGCACCAATCATGTCGGGATGTAGCACAGCTTGGTAGTGCACTTGATTTGGGATCAAGGGGTCGCAGGTTCGAATCCTGTCATCCCGACCAAAATTTTACAACCAAATGGCGGGATAGCTCAGTTGGCTAGAGCAATCGGTTCATACCCGGTGGGTCGTGGGTTCGAGTCCCACCCCCGCTACCATTTCCTAACAACTCTAACGGGTTCTGGACCCTTAGCTCAGTTGGTTAGAGCTGCCGGCTCATAACCGGTAGGTCGTAGGTTCGAGTCCTACAGGGTCCACCAAAATGTACTCGTGGAGGAATACCCAAGTGGTTGAAGGGACCGGTCTTGAAAACCGGCAGATGTGCGAGCATGCGTGGGTTCGAATCCCACTTCCTCCGCCAAAGTTCCTTCCTAAGTCTGTTTAGATATGTTTGGCAGTGGTTCTTATTTATCGCGGGGTAGAGCAGTCTGGTAGCTCGTCGGGCTCATAACCCGGAGGTCGTTGGTTCAAATCCTTCCCCCGCAACCAATGGTTCTGTAGCTCAGTAGGTAGAGCAATGGACTGAAAATCCATGTGTCGCCGGTTCAATTCCGGCCGGAACCACCATCGGACCAAAATTAGCCTGTTACGAAAGTAGCAGGTTTTTTTCTGTCATTTTCAACATCAAAAGTGAGGATGATCTTCACATTCGAATTTAGTTCGGCTTGTAAGCTCTGACACTCACAATAAAGGCTCTGAGCGTGTTTTATTGAAAAAGACGGGTAGTTTTATTCGGTCGTCTTTAATCTCTCTCAGCAAGCTAAGACAGAGTTCAGTTGACCTTTTGATTCGAAAAAAATTACAGATTTATCACTAAAACCATCAGTTTTTCAACACATGGTTTAAAAATCAGTAGAAACTATTGATTTTTAACTATGGAAGGGTATAATAGTTTTATACATAGAAGTATTAGGTATAAAGGAGATGATTATGGAAATAGCGAAAGACTTGGTTGCCGCATCCGCTCTTCCGATCGTTCTGGCTATTTTGAAAGAAGACGACAGTTACGGCTATTCGATCATTAAACGGGTGAAGGAACTTTCCGGTGATGAAATGAACTGGACAGAAGGGATGTTATATCCAATCTTGCATCGACTCGAAGCACAGGAATTGATCGATTCATATTGGAAAGAATCCGAAAACGGTCGAAAACGGAAGTATTATCGTATCAATGAGACTGGATTAAAAGAATTGGAAATGCAGCGAAATCAGTGGATGACTGTACATTCTGCACTGACACAGTTATGGAAAACCGAAAAACACTAGGAGGTAGTTCATGTTTGATCTAGAATTCAACATTCGTTCATGGAGCGATTATTTACGAAGTCACGGTAGTTTTAAAAATGCGGATATTCTCGAAATGGAAAGTCACTTACGTGATGAAATCGATGAATTGACGCAAAACGGACTGAGTACCGAAGAAGCATTTCTGATCGGAGTCAAGCGGTTAGGTAATGTGAACCAAATCTCGCATGAATTTCATAAAGTGAATTCGGAAGATTTTTGGAAACATCTGTTGGTCGAATCAAAAGATCCGATTGAAAGTCGTAAAGCTCGTACCAATATCATTCTTGTCATTGCGTTTTCATTGTTTGCCGGAACATTGCTCAAAGTTCCCGAATTATTCGGAATGCACCTGATCGATGATAGTTCCATGATGTTCTATTTTAAAAACATCAGTCTATTTCTATTTCCTTTTGTTGCACTCTTCTTTATGGTAAATCATGTTTCGAGCCGAAAATGGAAGGTCGCGATTCTTTCGGTATTTGTGATCACAGCGCTTATCATCAATGTTTATCCATCATTTTCTCCCAATAGTACCGAACTCTTAACGGCGTTCCATTTGCCGATCTTGCTTTGGTTAGTCACCGGTTTGGCATTTCTCGGAAAAGAATGGAGATCCAGTCGAAAAAGAATGGATTTCATTCGGTTCTCCGGTGAAACATTTATCTACGGTGTATTGATCTTCTGCGGACTGATGGTATTCATCCTGTTCTCAGTGATGCTCTTCAGTGCCATTCAAGTGGATATTTCGCGGTTTACGGTCGAGTATCTGATTGTTTACGGCGGCAGTGCCGTACTGATGGTTTCCGTTTATTTGGTTGAAGCTAAAAAGAGCGTGGTTGAGAATTTTACACCGATCTTAGCAAAAATATTCAGTCCGCTTTTTCTGATGACAATGATCGCTTTTCTGATTGCCATGCTGATACTGGGCAAAAGTCCGTTTATGGAACGAGATTTCTTGATCGGTTTCGATTTTATGTTGGTATTGGTACTTGCCTTAGTGTTATATGTGATTTCTTCCAGAGGTCTTCACGATAAAGCAAACGTGCATGACTTTCTCAATTTCGCATTGATCGTGGCGGCACTCATTATCAACAGCATCGCATTAGCTGCCATACTCTTCCGTCTGTCAATGTACGGTATTACACCCAATAAAGTGGCGGCGCTCGGCGAAAACATTTTATTGATGGTCAATCTCGGCGGTTTAGCTTGGTTGTACTCATCCTACTTCATGAAGAAGATCGAGTTTCAACGTCTCGAAAATTGGCAAACGAATTACCTCTCTCTCTATTTTGGTTGGATGGCTGTCGTTGTGTTCTTACTCCCGATCGTGTTTAGTTTCCGCTGATCAAGTTAATTCGCTGATAATCACAAATTCCCTTGTCATAAAGTGCACTTGAGGCGTTATAGTTATAAGAGTTCTACGTACGATGACTATTCTGATTAAAAGAGAACTTCAAGGGAGGATCGAATGGAATATAAAACATTTAAAAAAATGGGTATCAGCCCATCCATGTTGGGATACGGATGCATGCGTTTACCGTTACTGAAAGATGGAAAAATCGATGAGCCTGAAGCAGAACGTTTATTGGATACGGCAATCGCTGCCGGTGTCACCTATATCGATACAGCCTATCCGTATCATGACGGTGACAGCGAACCTTTTGTCGGTCGGGTATTAAAAAAGTACGATCGCAGTTCCTTTTATTTGGCGACTAAACTGCCGATCTGGAAACTTGAATCGGCAGCAGACGCCAGACAAATTTTCGAAGAACAGTTACTTCGATTGGATGTCGATTATGTCGATTTCTATCTGTTGCATGCGCTGGATCAATCTAAATGGGACAAGATACTCGAACTCGGTATCTTGGATGTGGTTGATGAACTCAAAGCACAAGGTAAGATCCGCCACTTGGGGTTCTCGTTTCATGATCAATATTCGGTGTTTGAAACGATCATCTCGTATCGTGATTGGGATTTTTGTCAGATCCAACTCAATTATATGGATACCGATGTTCAAGCCGGACTTAAAGGGTATCGTTTAGCCGAACAACTGAAGATTCCGATGATCATTATGGAACCGATTAAAGGTGGCACATTGGCGAAACTTCCTTCCGATCTTGAAGAAATTTTCCGTGCGTCAACGCCGTCGGCCAGTATATCTTCCTGGGCGTTGCGCTGGGTCGGCAGCCATTCGAATGTGAAAGTCATTCTCAGCGGCATGAGTACTTATGATCAAGTAATCGATAATCTGAAAACATTCGATCAATTTAAACCTCTTTCAACGGATGAACTGGCAGTTGTCGATCATGTGGCTTCCACGATCAAATCACGTCAAAAGAACGGTTGCACAGCGTGTCAATACTGTATGCCTTGCCCGTTCGGCGTCAATATTCCCAGAAATTTCCAGTATTGGAACGAAGGTTCCATGTATCAGAATGAAAGCCGATTGAAACGATATTTCGCGATGGGAAGTGAAAAAGCCGAATTCTGTCAAGAATGCGGTCTCTGCGAGACGATGTGTCCGCAGGGAATCCAGATCCGTCGTGATCTCAAACAATTAGTCAGCGAAATCAACGCATTATAAGAAAAATACGACTCCTTATTGAGCCGTATTTTTCTAAAACTGTTTATCGATTGAAATAAACAAGTGATTAAGTTAAAATTGAAAAGTATCAAAGTGCAGTATCGCAAGTCAGAGAGGTAATTTATGGAGAATAAATATATATTTATCGACGTGGATGGAACATTGTTTGATCATTCGACCGGGAAAGTACCGGATTCATCCGTTCGAGCGATCAGAAAAGCACGCGAAAACGGGCATAAAGTGTTTGTGTCGACAGGTCGGGCAGTCTGTGAACTCGGCGATCTCAATGCGATCGAATTTGATGGCTTTGTATGTTCAAACGGCGGTGTGGTCGAAATCGATCAGAAGCTGATCGGGATGGAGTCGTTTTCTCATAATCAGTTGAATGAGTTGATGCATTTATTTACGTCGATCGGTATCGGTTTCGGACTGGAAGGGTATCATGATAATTTCATGGATCCGTTGGGTTATGAGTTGTTTGTCTCATTAGTCAAACGATTAAAAAAAGGCAGTACCGAAGAAGCATATGCTTATATGGAAAAAAACCGCATGTGGAAACTTGAACGATTCACGAAGTATGAGAAAAACATTGCGAAGATCACTCTATATACGAAGTCAGAAGAAAAAATCAAAGCACTGGATCTGGCACTTGAAAATAATTATGAGTTCATCATTCATCAGTCTGACGAAATGGAGACTTATACAGCAGAGCTAAGTTTGATCGGTGTATCAAAAGCTTCAGGGGTTCGTAAAGTTCTTGATTATTTCCATGCCGATCGTAAAGATACCTTTGGTTTCGGTGACAGTCTGAATGATTATGAAATGATCAAATACGTTCAAACCGGCGTTGCAATGGGAAACGGTGTCAAAGCTCTCAAAGAAGTTGCGGACGACATCACTGAATCCATCAGTGAAAACGGCTTATATAACAGTTTTCTTAAACATCGATTGATCTAACATAAAAAAATATCACCGTTTCGGTGTTATTTTTTATATTAACTTGAGTAGCGAACGAATTTCAGGTTTCCGTGATACCAACCGGTGATGCCGTCTTTTTTAACAAGCGTTCCTTCATTGGTCTTTTCAATGATCGAAACGACATCGTTTTCTTGAACAGCCAATTGATAATCGGTCGAATCCAGACAGAATGTTTTTCCGTCTCGGTCAAATATATATTTATTAAGAATTCGGAGTTTATGTCCGGTACTGACATGTTCGCAATAGGAGAACTCCGTTTGCCGCTCAAGAACTCTGATCTGATTGTCGATCCAAGGGATATTGATCGTCGGTAAAGCTGACTCTCCTTGTGCCTCTACGGTCAATGCTTGAGGAAAAAAGTCATAAAAAGAGAACCCAAGTTTATCGGAATCAGCATTATCGATGATCAAAGCATTTAACTGACCGTCATTTTTAAGAATGTTTCCGCCGTCGATCGAAATGATCTTGCTTTGCATGTCGATGATCGGATTGGCAGACGGACGAAACTTATTATACAACGTGACCGGCCAATGACCGACGACAACGAATTTAGCGAATTTCAGTCCCTGTTCCATAAAGGCATCAGTGCTTAAACATAGTTCATTATCCTGCTTATTCATGTCATTGGATTGCAATCCGGCATGAACGAATATGTACTTTTGGGTTTCGATGATGGTCGGTAATGAATGAAGAAATTTGAACTCCGGGGCGAAAGATTGGCGTAACTGTGCTTTGATTGTGGGCATGTCAGATAGTTCTGTAACATGTGTACCAAGTTCTCTCAACATGTCATTCAATAGACTTTCTTGCCGCCATAAAAGATAGTTCAAAAGTTCGGCATCGTTTTCCGGATTGTTTTCGACAAAAACATCCTCAAAAAGCGTATCACAATTACCTAGTACCGAGAAGACGGTTTGAGTCTTAGTCAGATTCATGATGTAACGAAGCGTTTCCAAGTTTTTCGGTCCTTTTTCGCAACTGTCGCCTAAAATAAATAATATATCATCCTCTGTATATTCGACTTGCTCCAACAGATTTGTCAGGTAATCCAAATTACCGTGGATGTCGCTGATCGCGATGATGCGCCGATCTGCCGGTAGATTAAGTTTAAGACATTTTGCTTTCAAGGTTATTCTCGACTTTCTGTTTAACAGGTTACATTATATCATCTGATGCGCTTTGCGCCAAAGGGTTCGCATGAAAAAGGAGGAATTTCTGTAGACAGATGCACAATGCTCATCCAAAATCGGAATTCTGTATGATACAATGGACTATAGAATATTCGTGCAGATACGCAGATAACGGAGGGGAATTCGTGACGTTAAAATACTTCTTTTCGGCCCAAAATCAGGTTCCGCTGGCGCTGCAGTTGAGCTCATTCGGCACCGCTCATTTACTATGGCTTCTAGCGATATCCGTAGGTATTGTTGTTGTGTGTGTGTACTACCGCTCATTAAGTATAAAAAAAAGGCGGACTTTTCTGAAATGGTTTACACTGATCATGGTTTCGACGGAGCTTTTGCGCGATTTGACGTATGTGGCACTCGGAACTTTCCAAGTAGGATATCTGCCGTTTCATTTATGCGGAGTTACCGAGATCCTTGCGGTCATTTACGTATTCTCACATAATCGATTAAGTCGCGAAGTAACGTACTGTCTGACCTTGCCGGGAGCCTTAGCATCATTGTTGTTTGCGGATTGGTTGAATTTGCCGTTATTACATTTTCAATCTATTCAAAGTTTTATCGGTCATGGGATGCTTATCGCATTCACAATGATGTTGCTTACCAGCGGTGAGCATCGTCCTGATTATAAATGGCTTTCGAAATGTTTTGGACTATTGGTGGTTACTGGAATTCCGCTGTATTTTCTGAATAAAGTTTGGGGAACCAATTTCTATTTTGTTAATTTTCCGTCACCGGGATCACCGTTGGTCTTGTTTGAACAGTGGGCCGGGAATCCGGGTTATATTGCCGTTACGGCTGTTTTGATCATTGTTGTTTGGGCGATCCTATATGTACCGTGGATTGTCGCCGATGCATATAAAACTAAAAAATCAGTTCATTGAACATCAACCGAAATAATAAAGTAATTAAAACAGGAAGCTAGTTTGTAGCTTCCTGTTTTAGTTCTTTGAGGAATTCTTCGATTCGGTTTAAGGCTTCGGTAATGTGTTTGAGTGAATAGGAATAAGAGATACGAACGAATCCTTCGGCACAATCTCCGAAGGCATTTCCCGGTACGACGGCTACGTGTTTTGCGAAGATCAGTTTTTCGCAGAATTGTTCAGACGTCAGTCCGGTCGATCGAATGCAGGGAAACGCATAGAAAGCACCTTCCGGTTCAAAACAATCCAGACCCATTGAATTCAGACGATCGACGATATATCGACGGCGCATATCGTATTCACTGCGCATATAGTCGATGTCAGCTTGACCGTTTTTCAACGCTTCGATCGCTGCAAACTGTGACAATGTCGGAGCACACATGACAGCGAATTGATGAAGTTTGGTCATGACATCGATCATTTCAGGTATCGCTGCCACATAACCGATGCGCCAGCCGGTCATTGCATAGGATTTAGAGAATCCGTTGATTACGATCGTTCGTTCACGCATGCCCGGCAGACTGGCAATCGAGACATGCGGTGTCGACGAGTAATTGAGTTCACAGTAGATCTCATCGGAAAGAACTAACATATCGGTCTCACATATTACTTCTGCGATTTTTTCCAACTCTTCGCGATTCATGATCGCACCGGTTGGGTTACTTGGGAAAGGAAGTACCAACATGCGGGTTTTCGGTGTTATTTTCTCACGTAACAATTCGGCAGTAAGTTTGAATTTATCTTTGGCAAAGGTCTCGATAATGACGGGGATAGCACCGGACATCTGGACCATCGGTTCGTAACAAACAAAACTCGGCTGGACGATCAATACTTCATCACCGATATTAAGCAGGGTACGCATTGCCATATCGATACCCTCAGAGGCTCCGACGGTCACCAAAATTTCTTTTTCCGGTGAATAAGTCAGATCGAAGCGATTTAAGTATGCAGCAATTTCGGTTCGTAACGCAATGAATCCTTTACTGGGCGAATACCATGTTTTTCCTTTTTCGGCAGCGTCGATTCCGACTTGTCGAATATGCCACGGAGTTTGAAAATCAGGTTCGCCGATGCTGAGTGAAATCACATCTTCCATTTCATTGGCGATATCAAAAAATTTACGTATCCCGGAAGGTTTGACTTGTTCGAGATAGTGATTAACGATACATTTCGGTTCCATTACAGTACCATTTGAGCGCGTTGATCTTCCTGTTCATCTCCGTTGAGGATAACGCCATCCTGTTTATAACGTGACAGTACAAAATGAGTCGCTGTGGATAACACGGAATCCATCGTAGAAAGACGTTTTGCAACAAACATCGCGACATCTTGCATCGTAGCTCCGCGAACAAAAACAGCAAGATCATAATCACCGGCCATCAGGTAGACGCTTTCGACTTCCGCCAGTTGCATGACACGATTGGCGATCTCTTGAAAACCCATGTCGCGTTTCGGCGAAACTTTAAGCTCGATCAGCGCAAATACCGGACTGGATGCGGTCTTATCCCAATTGATCAGTGCTTGATATCCTTTAATGATACCGGCTTTTTCATATTCCGCGATCGCTGCCGAAACTTCGGCTTCCGTTGAATTAAGCAAGATTGCCAATTCTTTAGCGCTGAGTCGCGCGTTTTGATTTAATAATTTAAGTAAATTGTCCATGGTGACCTCCGTAAAATTAAATTAAGTGTAAACCATCCGGTGAAAATTCGCAATGTTTCATCGCCAAAAGACAGCATTTATTTTGTGATTCAAATAAAGTATAATGTTCACTGGACCACGTAGGTCGTTTTAGTGTTTAATTACTTCATTAGAACACAATTTTCGGATATGATACAATAGCCACGGAGGATTTCATATGGGCAACATCGATCTACACGTTCACAGCCGTTACAGTGACGATGGTGAATTTTCAGTTGAGACGTTGGTTAGGATGGCTGAAGACAAAAAAATGGAAGTAGTGGCGATCGCAGACCATGACAGTGTCAAAGCATGTCTTGAAGTAAGGAAATTCAGAGATTCATCATCGGTTCAATGGATCGATGCGATCGAAATATCGACTCGTCATAACGGTCGTGATTATCACTTACTCGGCTACGGTATCGATCCTGAAGACAAACGGTTTTGGAAGTTGGAAGAAACCGTTCGTTTTAACGAAAATGCTGCCACCGCTATGCGGATCGAACGTTTGAATTTCTATCTGAGTACGAACTTGATTCAGTCAGAATTAGAGATGTTTGCGCAAGGTAAAGTTGTCACCGGCGAATTGATCTGCGAATGGCTGCTGAAAAATCCGAAAAATCGCGAAAACCCGTTGATTGCTCCTTATTTTCCGGGCGGAAAACGTAGTGAGAATCCACTTGTGTCATTTTACTGGGATATGTTGGCGCAAGATTGTCCGGCATATGTAGGGGTCGATACTTTCAATATGTCCGATGCTATTAAACTGATCCATGAGACCGGAGGGTTGGCTGTTTTAGCTCATCCGGGCAATAATGTCAAAGAAGATCGAACGATCCTAAATGACATCAAGAAAATCGGAATCGATGGGATCGAAGCATACAGTTCGTATCACAGCGAGATCCAAAACGCTTATTATGTTGAATATGCCAAGAAGAATGGGCTGATGATCACCTGCGGAAGTGATTTCCATGGAAAAACAAAACCTAAAATAAGCATCGGTGCAACGCATTGTCCTTTGACTGCTTCACAGATCATGAGCCAATGGACAGAAAGAAAGAGACCTCAAGAATGAACATCGGATTTGTATCACTCGGTTGCAGTAAAAATTTAGTCGACAGTGAGAAAGTGATGGGATTGCTGAAAAACAGCGGACATACCATTACCAATAATCCTGCCGAAGCAGATGCGATTTTCATCAATACCTGCGGATTCATCAATCCGGCTAAAGAAGAGGGAATCAATACGATTCTTGAAATGGCCGAGTATAAACAAGACAAATGCAAAAAACTGATTGTATTGGGTTGTTTGGCTCAGCGGTATAAAACAGAACTCGAAAAAGAACTGCCGGAAGTGGACCGCTTTATCGGTGTTCAGGAATACAATCATCTCGAAGAAATTTTACAGGAAGAACTGGGAACACCGATCCTTGGAACTTACGGTAAAATGGAACGCTTGTTGTCGACACGTCCTTATACCGCTTATCTGAAGATCGCGGAAGGTTGCAGTAATCGCTGTGCGTATTGTGCTATTCCGTTGATCCGCGGCAATCAAGTTTCATATGATATGGATGAACTTGTGTCAGAAGCCATCGGGCTGGCTAAGCAGGGTGTCCAAGAATTGGTTGTTATCGCTCAGGATACGACACGCTACGGGAATGATTGGGAAAATAAACAACTTCAATTGCCGAAGTTATTGTCACGATTGAATGCGATCTCTGGATTTAAATGGATCCGAATCCTCTATATGTATCCGGATTCGATTACGAATGAACTTCTTCAAACAATGAAAGAGTGCCCGAAAGTGTTGCCTTACTTTGATATTCCGATCCAACATGCAGATGATACGATGTTAAAATCGATGAATCGTCACGGTAATTCCAGTGACATCATGGATACGATCAAACGGATCCGCAGTGTTTTTCCGGAAGCAATCTTGCGTACGACGATGATCGTCGGATTTCCGGGTGAAACGGACGAGCAATTTGAACGCTTGATCGCGATGACCCAAGAAGTTAAATTCGATCGTTTGGGTGCGTTTACGTATTCGCTTGAAGAAGATACACCGGCTTTTTCTATGGATCACCAAATCGACGAAGAAATCAAAGAAGATCGTTTGCGCCGACTGATGACGTTGCAGGAATCGATCGCCGAAACAAACGGCCAAAAGTTGGTCGGTCAAGTACTTGAAGTACTGAGCGAAAAACGCGATCCGTTGACCTATACATATCACGGAAGAAGTATCTACAGTGCTCCGGACAATGTTGACGGAGAAGTAATGTTTACTTCCGATCGATTGATTCGTTCGGGAGAATTTGTCAGTGTGCTGATCATGGAATCAACAGGACATGATTTAGTCGGAACAGAAATAAAAAAAGGATCGAAATGATCCTTTTTTCTAACTTATATTAATTTCTCGAATTGTTCGAGACGTTGCGCGAAGACGTCCAACGCATCTTTGGTGACTTGATTGGTACTCATATCGACACCGGCCATCTTTAAGGCATCGATCGGATACATGCTTGAACCACTCTTCAGATAATTGATGTACGCTGTGACAGCCGGTTGACCTTCATTCAAAATCTTGGCACTGAGGGCACTGGCCGCCGAGAAACCGGTCGCGTACTGAAAGACATAATAATTATAGTAGAAGTGAGGAATCCGTGCCCATTCGAGTTTGATCTCCTCATCATAGACCATCTCTTCACCGTAATACTTCTTATTAATTGCTTCATATTCATTACTTAATGTTTCTGATGTCAGTGCGACTCCGTTTTGATCCGCTAAATGGATCAGGTGTTCGAATTCAGCGAACTGCGTTTGACGATAGATCGTACCTTTAACACCATCTAAATAGTGATTCAATACGAAAGCTTGTATTTTAACATCCTTGAATTTCTTCAACAGGTAAGCGGTAAGTAAGTTTTCGTTGGTTGTCGAAGCGACTTCGGCCAGAAAGATCGAATAATCGCCGTAGATGAACGGTTGATACTTACGGGTATAGTAGGAATGGACGCTGTGTCCCAATTCATGCGCTAAGGTATACACATTATCTAAATTATCTTGCCAGTTCATCAAGATGAACGGATTGGTTCCGTAACTGCCCGATGAATAAGCACCGGAACGTTTTCCTTTGTTTTCCAGAGAATCGATCCAACGGCTGTTAAAGGCCTCTTTTAGTACCGATACATACTCATCACCCATAACGCTTAAAGCGTCAAGGATGATCTCTTTGGCGTTCTCAAAGGTAAATTTCATCTCCAACTCTTCAACCATCGGAACGTAAAGGTCATACATACGCAGATCATCCAGTTTCAGTACTTTCTTGCGCAGGGCAACATATTTCTGCAACAACGGTAACTTCTCATTGACGGCTTCCACTAACGCATCATAGACACTTTCATCGATGTGATTGGCAAACAACGCCCGTTGCCGGGCACTTGCGAAATGGCGAACATCGGCAGTGAAGTTATGTTCCTTCAAGTTGCTGGAGAGAGTCGATGCGAAAGTGTTTTTGAATTGTCCGTAACTTTGATAGATGCCTTTGAACGCATTCTTGCGTACTTCGCGATCTGTACTTTCCAAAAACATCGCATAGCGACCTTGTGACAACTGAACATCATCGCCGTTTTCGTCTTTAATGGTTGGGAAAGTCAGATCGGCATTATTGAGAATCGAGAATGTTTGGGCAGAAGCAGACAATACGTCACCTGCTTTCGCCAATAAGTTTTCTTCATCCATGCTTAAAATATGAGCTCTTTTTTTAAACAACAGTTCAAACTCATGACGATAGATCTTCAGTTCATCTTTTTCATTCAAGTAACCGAGAATTACGGATTCATCGGCGGCCATCAGTTCTGCATCATAAAAGGAAAGAGCCGCACTCATTTTTGTGATCAAGGACCGCGAACGGCTTTGTAATCCTTGGTAGAAAGCATTCGCAGTATCGACATCACTCTGCAGGTGGGAATAGACATACAGATGCTCGACGTTGATCACGAGTTGATTGCGATATTCCAAAGCTTTCAGTAAAGTATCGGAACTCTCAGCCAATCGGGATTGAAATTCACTTGCCTGCGGCAATAATGCTTCGGCTTTTTGGTAGGCAACTTCAAATTCTTCATCACTCTTAAAGATCGTTGAAGTATCCCAAGTGGCTTCCGCCGGTACTTCATTGCGATTTAATAATTCTTTTTGACTCATAACAGTCTCCTTTTCTATCTGGGTAGATTATACCATTTCAACTTCACAGATGGCAAAAATTGACTGAAATCCGACAGAATTTTCCTAAATGAACTTTTGTTTAATCGGATTAATAAGGATCAGAAGTCTCATGACTTGTTAAGTGAGCGCCGATTATTTATAATAGAAAGGTCAGAAAGCAGGGGTATCATGAACCAATTAAGTCAACGTTTGATTCGATATTGCAAAATAAACACACGATCCGATGAGGAGAGCACAACGATTCCATCGACTGCATCGCAAGTAGCGTTTGCTCAGATGTTAACAAAAGAATTAGAAGAGATCGGCTTAAGCCAAGCTTTTCTTAATAAGGATAATGGCTTCGTGACTGCCACGTTACCGGCCAATGTCGATAATGGGGCAGATCCGATCGGATTCATTGCGCACTTTGATACAGCTGATTTCAACGCTGAGAATATTGATCCGCAGATCATTGCGAATTATGACGGTCAAGATATCCTATTAAATAAAGAACTGGACATCGTCATGCGCGTCAGTGATTTTCCGAATCTTAAAGCCGTGACAGGTCATACCTTGATCACGACCGACGGTACGACTTTACTGGGAGCCGACGACAAAGCCGGTGTCAGCGAGATCATCGAAGCGATGATCTATTTACTGGCACATCCCGAAATCAAGCACGGAGAAATCAGGATCGCGTTTGGACCGGACGAAGAGATCGGCCGAGGAGCAGACCATTTCGATGCGGAAGGATTTAATGTAAAATTCGCTTATACCGTTGACGGAAGTACGATCGGTGAACTTGAATATGAAAGTTTCAATGCTGCACAGGCAAAAATTACGTTACACGGAGTTTCCGTTCATCCCGGAACAGCCAAAGACAAAATGATCAATACAGCCAAATTAGCTATTGAATTCAATGGTTTGTTGCCGCAAGATGAAGTGCCTGAGAAGACTGAACACTATCAAGGTTTCTTCTTGCTGCAAGACATGAAGACCAGTATCGAAGAAGGTTGGATGACTTACATCATCCGTGATCATGACAGTACCAAGTTTCAGGAAAGAAAACAATTGATTTTGGATATTGCGGATTCGATGAATAAAAAGTACGGAACCGAACGGGTCAGTGTTGTTATGAATGATCAGTATTATAATATGGGAGATATCATTTCGAAAGATATGCGGCCGGTCGAACTGGCGAAACAAGCAATGATCAATCTTCAGATTGAACCTGTGATCCAACCGATTCGCGGCGGAACGGACGGATCGAAAATATCGTTTATGGGGATACCGACACCGAATCTGTTTACCGGCGGTGAAAATTTCCACGGAAAATTCGAATTCATCAGCTGTGAAGTGATGGAAAAGGCCAAGGCTACGATCATTGAGATCATTCGATTGAATGCGGTAAAATAGTACTTAATCAGTAAAAAAAGAATTCTTACGAAAGAATTCTTTTTTGTTGATTAATGTTATCTTTTTATGAGATCTTGGTATTCTTCGTGTTTTTCGATTTCTTTCTTTGCGAATTGGCAGATCGGCAACACACTCAAGTTTTGTTTACGTGTAAAATCGATCACTTCTTTCACCAGAAGTTTGCCGATTCCTTGTCCTTTGTGGATCTCGGCTACTTCAGTGTGCATGATGATCAATTCGTTCTTGCGAATTTCGTATTCGATCTTAGCGGTTGCTGATTCAATGTTTTCACCTAGATAAAAAGCTGTTTCAGTTTGTTTGAATTCCATTATTAACTCCTTTCAGATGATATTCCATTTACATAATCATTTTACGAAATTATCGCAGTAACAGCACGCGAAGTGCAACCTTAAAATCTGTTGCGACATTATAGAGAATCTGATTTGATTTTTTACTATGCAGAAGTTCAGAAATAGAGTACGCTAAAAGCAAATGAAAAGTACATTTATACCAACTATTCGGATTTAAAAAACTTATTATTCGATATTTTGAAGCGAATGTGTCACAGATAATCTCTAAATCAGCGACCAGATCTGATCATACTTCGACGATGATATCATAAAGGAGAAGAATGATGAAAAGCGAAAAAAGAGTACGAAATTTCGATGAAAATCCCTTTGGTACACTTGTTTTTATCGTAATCACGGCGCTGATCATCATAAGTGTCGGTTATTTTGTACTTTATCGCGGTGTTTTTAACACTCATTCAGCTAACACGATCACATTATCGGAAGAGTTTCCGATAAAATATGCGGATGAGTTAACTGTCGCTTTCGGAGCGTTTGAAGTTTCGGATCCGACAGACATTACTGCCGGACCTTTTTTGAGCTATTCAAGTAGTACTACTTATCAATATAAATCATGGGATATTCGATATACGGATGCGACAGGGAAAACGCAGACTTTTATACTCAATAATCGGGATGGCATCAATTCGAGTATTTGGATGGAATCATGTCGACTCATTTCACAACGAGTTCAATCGTTATTATCAAACAATCAAGCGTTAGTCATGATCGAAGATCATAATGAGAATATTGACGGTCGACCCATTGACAGCACTAACAAACATCTCTTACCGACGGCCATTGATTTTGAATCACTGGAAGACAGAATGTTGATTGTAGTGACGATTCAGAAAGATAAATTGGATGAAACAGTTAAAATTCTATCCGGAATCGCTGATACGAACTTTCTTGTGTTCTATGACGGAGAAGCTTACATAATGTCGGAAGGGTTGGCAATCTTGCAAGGGGAGCCGCAATTCAGTAAATATACACTCGATCAATTCAATAAACTGTTGATGGATCAATATCCAACAACAAAAAAATAAAACTCATCGAGTTTTATTTTTTATTTATAGAGCTTACTTTTTGACAGTTAACGGGTATAGACGACTCTGCCGTTTACCATGGTCATGTCGACCGATACATCTTTCAAAAGAGTCGGATCAAGATCGAAAATCGATTGCGATACAACGACCAGATCGGCCATATAACCGGGTTTGAGTCGTCCTTTACGATCTTCTTCGAAACTGGCATAGGCTGAGCCGATCGTTAAGTTATCGATTGCTGTTGACAGATCAACGCATTCCGTCGGATAGAATCCGTTTTCCGGGAATAGATTCAGATCCTGCCGATTAACAGCACAGTGGATATTATGAAAGACGTTCAGTCCTTCGACCGGAGAATCCGTTCCATAAGCGACATGTAAACCTAACTTTTCCATCGTGTTAAACGCATAAGAGGTAGAAGCCAAGAGTTGACCGACTCTGTTTTCGACGATATGCATGTCATAATGCAGGAAGATCGGCTGAACGTAGGCTACAACATCCAGTGATTGAAAGCGGTTTAACAATGGAAGATCGGTGATCTGACAATGGACGATCCCGTGTCGAAGATTATTTGTCGGTTGGATCACTTCTGAGTAGGCATCCAGAACCATCGTCATGGCACCGTCTCCGATCGCATGTACGGCTACCTGGATCTGATTACGATCGGCGATCTGAACGAATTGGTTCAATTGATCGACTGTCATACAAGTAATTCCTTGGGTTGTTGGGTCATCTTCGTAGGGTGAAGACATCAATGCCGTACGAGCTCCGAGTGAACCGTCGACAAAGATTTTTAGCGGACCGTAACGATTGAAATCATTCAGACCTCGATCATAACCATCATTGATCCGCTGACTGAAAGTATCGATATCTGTGAAACTGATCTGATGATAGACGCGTACGGTCGGATGGTTGAGAGAAACAAGGCGGAAGGCTTCTTCAAGTGATAAGGCATCGCTTGAGCCGATCGTTAAATCATTGGTTTGGACCGAAGTAATTCCGAAAGAATTTGCGACGGCACTGACAGTTTCAATCAGTTTTACCTGATTTTCGACCGATAACGGTTGTTGCAGAGGCTGAAGAAGGCCAAGGGCATTTTCGCGGAAGATTCCCAAAGGTTCGCCAAGCTCATCAAGATCGAATTGACCGCCGTCGGGTTGCGGAGTCGCGGCTGTGATATTGCATACTTCGAGCGCGCGGGTGTTGCAGCTCATCACATGTCCGCAGGCACGATCGAATACGATCGGAATTTGAGTGCTGATCTGATCGAGATCAAAACGATTCAACAGGCGCGCTTCATCCAGAAAATAATCCTGATTCCAACCGCGTCCGAACAGTGGCTGATTAGCGGCTTCCGGATGAGTATTCAAGAATTCAGTTGCTCGCTGGATGACTGCTTGGGTCGATGATAAGCCATAAAGATCGACGGTTGTGAATGCGACCGCACTCATGTAGAAATGCAAATGCGAATCGTTGAATCCCGGGACGACCGTTTTGCCTTGCAGATCGATCAGTTCACAATTGCTGTTTTTCTGCGCTAGAATCTCATTGCTGGTTCCGCAACTTACGATGTTGCCGTTCTCGATCAAGAGCGCTTCTGTGAAAGTGTTGCGCTCTTGATAGATATGACCGTTATACAGAATGGTTGACATAGTTACCTCCTATTGAAGTTGATTTTTCGGGATGATCAGATAAATCACATAAGCAAGTGCCGGAATCAATAAACTGATCAAAGAATTGCTGAGATCGCTGGTCAACAATGTATTGACTAGTAAACCGACCATCACAAGGGCAGCCAGAACCGGAATGAACGGGTATCCCCATACTTTGTAAGGACGTTCGATCGTCGGGAATTTGCGACGGAAAATGATGACAGACAGGAAGATCAAACCGTTAAAGATCAGTCCTTGCAAAACGACCAAGGATGTCAATTGGTTTAAATTACGAAAGAAGACCAGGATGATCGAAACCAGCGCCGAAAGTAAGATCGCATTGCCCGGTGTTTTGGTTCGTGGGTTGATATCGCCGACTCTTCTGAAGAACAGACCGTCTTTTGCCATCGCATAATACTGACGGGGGAAAACCATGACACAACCGTTGGTAGCGCCGAATACAGAGATCAACATGCCTAATCCGACAAGTGTACTTCCGAAATTACCCAAGACACGTTGTGCAACGGCTGTTCCGAGGAATAGATTTCCATCAGCGATCGCACTTGTTATTTCCGCGAAACTCAGAACACGGTAGATCGCAAAGTTAAACGCTATGTACAGAGCCATAACAACACCGATCGCAATGATCAGTGCTAACGGCAGATTTCTTTTCGGGTTTTTCAACTCTTCGGCAACGTTATTCAGATTGGTCCATCCTTCATACGCCCATAAGGTTGCAACTACCCCCATAGCGATCATTGAGATGACTTGCATCAAGTTCACCGAACCGGCTGAAGTCAGTGACAAATCAGGTGTATGGGTACCTAAGACCAAGCCGAATCCCAAGATGATAATGATCGGTACTAATTTCGCAACCGTGAATAGGTTTTGAACCCAAGATCCGAATTTGACACCGTAATAATTGACGGCTGTCAGAAAGACGATCAACAAGACGGCAACCACTTTTTGAAGACTTGAAGATAAAGGTATGAAGTTATTAAGCATTGCTGCGAAAGCTAATGCCAACGCGGCAATCGAACCGGAGCTTCCTAATATGAAACCGCTGAAACCGCTCATGAAGGCGACGGATTTTCCGTAGGCTTCGCGCAGATAGACATAACTGCCGCCGGCTCGCGGCATCATTGCCCCAAGTTCAGCATAACATAATCCGGAAATAAGTGTAACGATTCCACCGATGACCCATGCCAGGATCGATAATCCCTGTGAGTTTCCGGTATACATGAATACATACGATCCTAAATAAAAGATACCTGATCCAACCATGATTCCAATCAAAATACTGACACCGCCGAACAGACTGATTTCTCTGGCCAGTCCGGTTTCGGTACTCTGCAATTCTCTGATATGCTCGTTTTGTTCACTCATTTTTAGTTCCTCCTTTGAGTAAATAAAAGATTGCATCGTATCGATGCAACCTTATTTACAGAAGGTACATCAATAGCGCCTCTGTTCTTTCGAACAGGAGTGCATTGAGTGTTCCTCAATACCCCAACAGTTAAGTGTTCAGCTTAACCATTTCGGCGTAAGTACCTTTCATTAAGTTCATCGAGTGACCTCTCCCTTAACTACTTTTTACTGACGCGCCTCTATCAATCTTGTTGCCAGTTTATCAGAGATTTTTCATGTTGTAAAGCATTATTTTTCAGAAATATTTTCATTTATCAATTTTTTTGAATGAACATTCACTATTTGAGAGCTTTTTCTAATCGATCGCATAACGTAAAATAGTCTGAGTTCAGTCATATTCGTGGGAACTCCCATCGACATTTGATAGACTTAATGTAATGAAAATGGGTCCCGGATATGGCTATTTCGACATTCAACGGATCGGTGTTCCGCAGGTTGATTCCTTGAATGACATCCTCCGTCAATTAAGTGAACTTACATTGCAATCGCAAGAACGATATCCAATCGATCCTTCAAAGCAATTTTTCGTTGGATTCAGTCAAGGTGCGATCTTGTCGATGTCATTGGCTTTGGTACTTGGTTCGCAAATCAATGGTATTGTCGCCATGCACGGATACATTCCTCAACACATCAAGGAAATAACTGTCAACTCAAAAATCGATCAACTTAACGTTATGATCACCCATGGAGAATCCGATGAAATGTTTTCAATCGATATCGGCAGAAGTAATGAATCATAATTCAAAGAACGGACTCACAATGTTAGATTCAACACCTATTCGCATGGCTATTCAGTTTCGTATCAAGAAAAAACGGATATTATCAACTGGTTGCGGTCTTCGGTTCAATAGGAAAAAAAACTAACTAGGAGGTTATATGAAAGTAAAACAAGTACTTTTATTGTTGATTTTAAGTCTTTTCTTAGGAGCTTGTTCGATATCAACATGTATATGATTTCGGTGGAATCACTTCATGGCCTTATGAAATTGTTAAAAACTAGCACTTCGGTGCTTTTTTTTCATAAAAAAGCCACCTTTCAGTGGCAACTTCCGTACAATTTATTGCTGTTTTGCGTATGCTTTTTTGATCGTGCTGACAAACGTTTCAAGCGGTTGAGCACCGTTGATCACGATTTTTCTGTCGATCATAAAGAAAGGCACACCTCGTATTCCAAGAGTTTTAGCTTCGGCTATATCAGCATTGACAGATGAGGTGTAATCATTCGAATTCAACATTTCACGAACTTTGACTGAATTAAGACCGCATGCGACAGCCAGATCAACAAGCGAATCAGCATCGGCTAAATTCAGCCCGGCAGTGAAATACGCATTAAATAAAGCAATCGTCAATTCGTTCAAATGGTTACTTTCCGTTGCCATTTTAGCCAAACGATGTGCATCGTAAGTGTTTGTCGGTTTTACGATATCATACTCATATCGAAGTCCGATCAAGGCTGCTCGGTCGACTACTTTCTGCATCATATTTTTGGCTTCGTGTTTCGATACATTGTATTTAGTCGATAACGCTTCGGCGGTCGTTTGTGTGCTGACTTTGGGAGCGCTGGGGTCCAATTGGTAAGCTCGGTGAATAATTTCTACTTTATCGGTAAGTTCCAACTCTTCTAAGGCATTTCTTAAGGTAACTTCTCCGATATAGCAGAAGGGGCAATTGTAATCTGACCATACTTCGATTTTCATGATTAATTCCTCCTATTTATTAATTATTGGGTATTAATCCGTAAAAGTATACTTGTTTGACTAAAAAATAGTCTGAATCTGATGATATTTTGCCTATTTAAACCAAAATACTGGTAAACAGAACAAAAAAGTCTGCTTGAGTAAGATCTTTGACAGCGTATCTTTAGATTGTTTGGATGAAATCAATCAGTTAAATTGCACTGGTTACTAGGTAATCGGTTGCAATTTTATTAAATAGCATCAATATTTCCAATTACGATTCCAAGTTCTGCAAGCACATTTCATATGGTACAATAGGATAGATAAATGCACATTATCGACAGTTCATGATTGAATGTCGGCATTATTCAATGATGAGGTCCGTATGAAAATCGAATTAAACGCAGAAATCGAACAATTCTTCAATCGTTGTATGAATCATCTCATGAACGAAAATAAAAATGAGTTTTTAGGAATGACCGTAACGAAAGAAAATCAATTAAAACTTCAACAAAAGATGAAGAAAGCCGGTTTTCAGGAATTTCAAGGAACGCCGGAAACATGGCCGTCACTGTTTATCAGTACTGAAGATTTTTTAAAAAGTCCGTATAATGCCAATATCAACTTGGATAAAATAGAAGACGAAGAATTCAGTTTTTCCAAAGAGATCATGAGTGCGAATGAGTTATTTAATGTATCAAGCATCCATTCTGATGAAAATCGAGAACTGAACGAATGGATGACGCTGCGTGCATTAGATCAACCCTATGAGGCTGTTTTCTTATGGCAGGGGAATGATATATGGATGTTGGATTCACCTTCCGAAGCGAACACCAATGATCCTTATGCCAAAAAAGCGCACGGTCACGTCGTAACATTCGGTCTGGGCATCGGTTACTTTGTTTATATGGCAATGCGTAATCCGCTGGTTGAGTCGATCACTGTGATCGAAAGATCCGCTTCGGTTATTTCAATGTTCAACAAGTTCATCCTGCCGCAATTCCCAACGCAAATTCCGCTGACGATCCTAAAAGGGGATGCTTTTGACTATTTCAATGAAACTTTACTCAATCAATTTGATTATGCGTACGTTGATATTTGGCAATCCAATGATGACGGTTTCGAAATCATCGAGAAGTTACTGGAACAGTATCTGCCGAAGTTTGATAAAGTTGACTTCTGGATCGAATCATCTTGTTTTGAATCACTGCCGGCGTTGATATTCCTGTATTTCAACGCAATCGCACATAAACGACAGGTAAAACATGAAAGTCCGGAATATGATCATTTACTTAAAAAAATCGCTCACTATTTCAGTGAGATCGATCAGACTGTCAGTGATGTAAATGAACTTAAAAATTATATGTATGATCAAAAAACGTTACGTAAGATCGTCGCAAGTAAACTGTAATTAAGAGTTAAAAATCGAACTGAAAATGTGACTCGCAGATTCATTTTAAGTTGCGATGGTTTTACTGAATTTAACGGGAATAGGAAATGAATGACGAAATATAAGCAGAATCATTTTAGCTCACGCAACTTCGTGATAATATACATGTGTGTCAATAACCAGTCCGACACAACTTTAAAGGAGATTCAATATGATTCCATTTAAATCCTTAGAATCTGTAAATTTAGAAAATAAAACAGTCCTTATCACCGGTGCGAATTCCGGTTTAGGGTTTGAAGAAGCAAAATTTTTCGCCGGTCGCGGAGCGCATGTGATCATGGCTTCACGCAATCTTAAAAAAGGAAATGAAGCTTTAGAAGAAATCAAAGTCATATATCCGAAGTCTTCACTGAGAATGGTGAAATTAGATTTGAGTGATTCGGCATCGATTCTCGATTTCTCGAAAGAAATCCATGCTTCAACTGCCGGTATCGATTTTTTGATCAATAATGCGGGAATCATGGCAGTACCGTTCGAGTTGACCAAAGACGGTTATGAAAGTCAGATCGGTGTCAATTATTTGGGCCATTTCCGATTGACCGCTTATTTATTCGATCTTTTGAATCAAGATGCTAGAATCGTTAATTTATCGAGTGTCGCTCATAAATCAGGGAAACTCGACTTTGATAATTTCATGTATGAGAAGGGTGGCTACTCGCCGTTTGCGAGTTACTCGCGATCTAAGCTAGCTGATCTGATGTTTACCTTTGCGTTGATGGATCATATGCCGAAATCAACAAAGAACATCATGGTTGTCAGTGCGCATCCCGGTGTTGCTAGTACGAGCCTTTTTACCGGTCGCAATCAGTCCGCACTCTTTAAAATTTTCGCGGGTACTTTCGCTCGATTCTCTCTTCCCGCAAGCGATGGAGCGAAACCGGTCATTATGGCCTGTTTGGATCCTGAAGCGATCAGTGGGAATTTCTATGGACCGCAACGTACAAAAAAAGGTGTTCAAGTCAAACTTGATCGGCCGATTCCTTTAGCTCTGAACAAACAAGCGCAAGAGTCTTTATGGAAATATTCAGTCGTTAAAACAGCAGTAATATTTCCCAGTTAAAAATCCCAATCGAGCTATTTTCGGTTGAACGAAAAATATGACGCAAAGTTTTACGTTCTTAAGTAATCTGGTTGGCATGTTGACGCCAAGTTTAAAACACTCGACTGAATAATCAGCCGAGTGTTTTTTGGAATAACGAAATGGATCCGAATATTAGTAACGATCTATGTCGATTATTGTCGGTTGATCAAGATCGAATAACTGCTTTTGCCTCGATATAGTTGAGTGATCGGATCAAAATCTTCACTGTCGTTATAGGTAAAGACAGTCAGTGTGATCGGACCGACAATTTCAGATGTTTTCACGGCACCGGTGAGTTTTATCGACGTGATGATCGTTTTATCGGTCACTTCACTGACTAATAGATGACTGTACCATCCGCCGGGAATCTGATTGACATCATCATAAAGATAAAGACGAATGTACTCGACGATCGAAGGAGTATCGGTCGGGGACAGTATATTTTTCTCGATCACCTCACCGGATTTAATTGTAAAGCTGATATGATAACCGATTTTGTAGTTCTCAATACCCGTATACTTATCCCAATAGCTTTTCCAGACAGTTTGGTAGGGGGTACTTCGGATAACAGCTTGATGAGTTGCAACGGCAGCGAAAACACCGACATCGATATCATTCACAAATTTACCGCTGTAAGTCGTCAACAGTTTGCGACCGTCATCATATTTCATGTATAATCCGATGACGATCGGATTGTCATCCGCATATTCTTGAATTTCTGATATCATTATTCGTTGATTTTCAGAGAGAATCATCAATTCGGCTGACTTTGAAGAGTTGCCCAGTCGTTCAGTTAATTGTGCCTGTTCATAATAGATGACCATTTTAAATAGATCATCGTTGTTTTTATCAAGTATTGTTTTACTGATGTCCAATGCCCATTGGAGATCTTCGGCGGATGCTTGTTGATTCTGAAGTACCGCATCGATGGGTCGAATAATACTATAATCACCGATCATTTTATCGATACTTTCAGTATAAAGGGTTCTGAACCCATCACTATACCCGAGTTTATAAAGTGATTCTAAATAACCGATCGTAAACAAACTGGTCTCATAGGAATCCAGTGTTTTTTCGCTTCGATTCAGAAGAACGGGAATGTATCTTGTTTCTCGTTTGGCATCATCCGATAGGAGTGAACTGTAGCATAACGCTTTCAGGCTGGACAAGCTATTCGATAATTTGTAACTGGTTTCATACCAAGGAATCGATTCGGTGACTTTGTTTTGATCAAAGTACCAATCTCCGATTTGTTTTGAAAAAGCAAAACCTGTCAGTGCGAAGATGGTGATTAATACGAGCAGTGAAAGTGAGATCCACTTTACAATTTTTGATACTCCATTGGGTCTGGCTGAATCTTTTGGTTTATTCATATGAGTTCTCCTTGAAATCATATCGATTTGATTACTTCAAATTTCGATATAACTTATTTATTTGCGATTGATAGATATAATCGAACATTAAACCATCACTCTATTGATTATATCAGTTTGAAAAATCTTCTGAAGACTAATCTTCGTCAATTTTAAGGATATCCTAGAAAATTATGATTAAATTAAAACTAATCGTTGATTTTTCTAGATCATATAAAATAAGTTGAATCGAAATCAGAAGACAATATTTATATTTTATCCTAATAATACCTTAGAATCATTTAAGAATAAAATGGACTAAAGCCGCAACAGTTTAAGATAAAAAGTGCTTAGAGAATAAATGTTATTATGGTAAACTAAAATAAAGATGAAGTGATATAAATTTTCAAAATGTGCGAACGCTTGCACCAAAAGGGGAAAGATGAAAAAGTTAACGGTATTAATAATAATTCTCATGTTATTCGGTTGTTCAAAAAGTAATAGTAATACAATTAGTAAAACAAAGATTGTTGGGTATTGGGAGCAAATCGAAAGAGACTGGTCAGGCGATATTGATGATATGAGAAAAGACCCTTATGCGTATCTAGAAATTACAGATGATAGATTGTTTTTTTATACTGAATCATCTGTCGAGGAAGGTCATTGGGAAACAATGGCCGACAAATATTATATTTTAGAAGGCAAAGACTTATATTATGATTATGGCAAATTACAAGGAAGTAATTGGAAAGATAACATTACTGCATATGGGGGAAAATTTGAAGTTTCATTTGATGGGGTTAATCTAATTTTAACTAAGTATTTAGGCGAAACAAAAAATGACGGGTATGAAAAGAACACCTATCGAAAGATCAAAGAGGAAGATCGGCTTCAAGAATGATTGTTTATTGATATTTTTTATTGAAAGTACCTAAACCACAAAAGGAAACTGACTTTTCGAAAAATCAATTTCCTTTTTTCTTAACCGATTAGCTGACTATTGTTTACATCAATTATAGGAAACATGCGCGAACTTATGGTTTTAACGTGGGTAATTCGATGAACTATTTTGTTTGAGATTCCGACGCTAATTCATTCTCATTTTCCAATTCGTCGTTGATATAAACCAAATATTGATTCAAATGAATTTGATGAACAGCCGTGATTATGGCTGTGCGCAAAATCGCAGTTTCTCTTGTTTCGAGGTCGACTGTGTCAAACGCCATCGGTTCACCGGTATAAACAGCTTTTAGAGCATTTTCAAACTCCTGACAAAAATAGTCATAGCTTGTTTGAACAGGGTAGGATTTTGCCTGTATTTCCAGCAATGTTCTAATATCCGACATGGACATCACACTTTTTACAACACTGATAAAGATAAGGTCAGCAATATGCTCTTTNTCATATCGCTTACCGATCGGTCGTTTCATAATATCTTGTTTAGTATAATTATGNACCATTGAGGTAGTGATCCACTTATTGGGAGCTTCAACAATAAGCGAACTTAGTCTATTTCCCACAAACTGAATCAATTGATCAGAATATAACTCAATATCCGGTAATTCAGNATATCTGGGAAGATGGAAACTCGCGATTTGCTCTGTATAGATGTTAGAAATATCTATTTTCAACGTTGATTCCTCCTGTTGTTTATTACTGACTACCAGTATAACATTTTCAGAGTTTATTTGACAAGATTTCAATGACCACATATAATGGTATCAAATACCACATAAAGTGGTTAATGATAACTAAGGAGATAAACGATGAGCAGAATTGATACAGAAACAACAGTTGAATATTTAGAAAATAGTAACTTATTAGCAACAGAAGAGCACAAGCATTTGAAAAAGGACAATCACTTTATCAGTATCGCTATACGTATCATTACGATTCCACCGGTCATTGCGTTTATCATGCTGACATACTTATTTTTTACAACTCATACAGTGTTTACTTCCAACACCCAATACCTTGTGACTATCCTATTTCTCTGTATTTTCCCAGTCGCAGCCTATCCGCTGCAACGATTTTTCAAACCGTATTTTCAAAAACGGGAAGGGCAACGTCATTTGGCGATGATTTTCTCTATTATCGGATATGTTTTGGGAATGATTTACACACTCATCGTGTTTTCTTCTAGAGCATTACATTTCATTTATTTGGGATATCTAATATCCGGTGCGGTTATTTTGATCAGTAATAAGTTCCTGTATTTCAAAATCAGTGGCCATGCAGTCGGAACGGCAGGACCTATAGCAATCTTATTAGGGTTAGGTTACTCAGCTTGGATCTATGGTATACCGATCTTGCTCTGTGCTTTCTTCTCTAGTCTGTGCGCTAAACGACACTCGGTAGTACAATTCGTTAGCGGAATAATACTTCCTTTTGTGATAGTTATAGGCTTACGATATTTTTTATAGTTTGAAATCAATCGCTGTGCAATTGTTAATATCCTGTGACAATTATAAAAATATTAATAAAATTCATCTTGTTTGGTCCGAATTTTGAGAATTTATCGTTTCAGTGATATACTTTGGGCTCACATATTGAACTATGAATTTCCTAGTAAGACTTATAAGATTCTTATAACGTTTTTCTACTTTAATGTAATTCTTGGGATGGCATAGCTAATCGAAAGTTACTGTGTCTCAAATTGATATAGAAATTTTGAGTACCAAGTCATAAGAAAAAACTTTCTATCAATCCTAAAATGAAGATTTTTGAATACTTTCGAAGTGTTTAGTAACGAAATATTTGAGAAAATATCTATATCCCTTTAATAAGAAGGACAATAATAGTCCTGTTGCTAGATATGAAAATGGATATGGTATGAACGAAATAAATTTTATAATACTGTTATCAAATGAATAAGATAGAAATAGAAGAATACTGACAGTCAATAAGTAGATTGAAATTACTAGATATTTAGATTTATTTGCTAGATCACTAGATTTTCGATATTTCGAAAATTCCACAACACTCCATATTGTTATCAATAATGCAATCGTGTAAAAAGCAGGTTTGAAATTAAAAATCAATTTGTCCATAATAAAGTTCCTTTCCAAAAATTGCACACTCGGATGTTGTTATTATAATATATTAAATTCACTTTTAATCTCAACATACACTAAGATGTTGTATGTTTAAAAATCCTTTTGTATACTTATAGTAACATATAATGGAGGAACAAATAATGAAGTTAATCGAAAGTGAGAGACTAATTCTAAGAGGTTGGGAAACTGAAGATTACGTTGACTTGTTTGAGTATGCTTCAGATCCTCAAGTTGGAAATAATGCTGGACATTCGACTATTCATACATATGATGAAGCTAAGAAAATAGTAGCCAATTACATATCTAACGACAGAGCATATGCGATTGTCTTAAAAGCAGAGAATAAAGTGATAGGCTCTATCGGAACGGATGATATCGCTCCGGATGAGATACTGAAGTATTTGAAACAGAGGTACATTGGATTCACAATAAACCCACGATATTGGGGGAATGGATATGCAACAGAATCAACAAGAAATCTAATCATACATTTGTTTACTGAAGACAACATCGAGCTGATTTGGAGTAGTCATTTTTCACACAATGAAAGATCAAAGAAAGTCATCGAAAAATGCGGTTTGGAGTATAAATTCAGTAAAGATAAAATTGTAAAGGTACCTAATAATGCAATCGTCTCGGAGTTATTCTATAATTTATACAATCCTGAAATTCGAAAATAATGAATAAAATATCAACAAAAAGGAGACCGATTTTCTCGAAAGTATCGGTCTTTTATTTATGCTCGATACCTTTATTTAACGACTATAACGACATTTTCCGGCACATAATATTGCCTAAGGATTATATTGCAATGATTAATCGAAAATTAATCAAAGATCATTTCATCAAACTTTGTTCCAATTGATTAATCACTTGCAATTTAGGGTAAATCTATATTATGGTTACTCAAGGGGTGGGTATATGAAAAAATCTAAAAAAATTCTACTATTATTAGGAATTATCCTAGTTGGCGCAGTTCTTCTTTTTGCATATTGTTATCCATTTGAAGGTAACTCATTATTTAATCGTTTTAATTACGCTCCTTATCATAAAGATCATCTTCATCTTAGCAACGATTACCAATATAAAGTTACGCAGTATCAGAAACTCGATATATTTTCTTCATTTGCAATCATTGAATTTGAAACACAAGATGATCTATCAAATCTTGAACTGATTTATGCAAAGGACCCAAATATTCAACACTTTAAAAATTTGTACGACTCTAGATCAATAGGTGTTTTTGAAGAATATATTGACTATCTACCCGTAGATATAAATTGTGGATGTTATACGTTATATGTAATAAACCACATTCAACTCCCTGGAGGCTATTTCTATCATGTGTATGTTGTTGGGAATAAATTATATATTTTCTATGCGTCTAGATAAAATTCGATAATGGAAGCAATTACTCTTCTGCTCCAACGATTGGTTAGTGAGGATCAATGATGATAAATATTGAGAGGAAAATTGGATTTTGAAGGGAAGTATTGTTCGTTGGATTGAGAATCTTTCAATCTCATTATTCTATACCGGATAGCGATTGCTGAAGACTAACGAAAGTGATAGAACGAAAATGATAAAGGATGAAAAGATACAGTAATGAGTTTGTCATTGAAAATATTCAGAAGTATGATATGAAACCAAATGTAGTGAGAAGAACTGTCTGAAAATGTTGAAATTTAGTAAACGCAACAAGTATTACGTATATGCAAAAACGATTCACTATGAGGATAACTGTTTATAGAGTAGTATTAATTAAAAGGAGAATCAAAATGACCATTGGGGAAAAAATTCTGATTCGAAGAAAAGAGCTTGGATTATCGCAAGAACAGCTTGCAGATCAATTGAAGGTTAGTAGACAATCCATTTCAAAGTGGGAACAAGATGGTGCTCTACCGGATTTTATTAACGGTATTACACTTTGTAATTTACTTAACATTACTCCAGCAGAATTGATTAGCTCCGAGCCTTTACCGGCATCGATAAAAAAAGAACTAATTCCTACTTCTTTTATGAGCAAAGAAGTACTTATTGTCAAAATTGTTCTAATTGTAATTGTGTTTGCTGTTTTTGGCAAGCTCAGCCAGGACCTATATGATTATAATTCTATCCACTATACATATTCGAATCTTAGTTATCTATATTTAATTGCACCCTATTTTTTCGCTGGAATTATCTTTTTCTATAAGACAATTTTACTTACAAAATCAATGGAAATGTGGGTTTTTGAACTTGTATTTCTAGCAATCATCGGTTTTCAAGTATATTTAATGTATAACCCACTTTTTTCTTTTTACCAGCTTCCTTGGCTATATAAAGTGTGGAAACCTATTGGTTTATTAACGGGCACAATTTTAGTTTTTGCTTTCAACTCTACAATGATCAATAAGAGAATGAAAAAATAATTCATTGTGAAGAGTATATTTTGATCAGTTGTCTTTATGTATAATTCCGTGTATGCTTTATTTAATTAGAATTAGGGGGAAAGAAGAATGGAGCCTATTTTCGGGAACATTGTGATTATTATATTTTTAATTCTTTTTGTAATTGTCATATCTAGAGGGGAAAAACAAAGTCGACAGAAAAATGAAAGAGTTAGAATGAATGTTGTTCAAACAAACAATAAAATTGATGAAGTATGTAGTGAATATATAAGAAAATATGAGTTAAATGAAAAAACCGCAGTTAGAATTAAAGAGGGTGATATAACTTATTTTGTATCCAAACAATCGCTTCACATAGTCGACACGATCCAAATTAGAAAATTACAAGAATCATGGTCTATTATGGATCCCAATGAATTTAATGAAAAATTAGCGAGTGAAGAAATTAACTCAAGTCGAATTGAAATATCTGACATCATCTGGTTTAGAAGAGATGGAAATATTGATACTAATGCAATTGTAAGTGGCGTAGGCGGAGGTTCAAGCATTGGTGGAGCAATAGTGGGTGGAGTATTGTTAGGAGGCGCAGGTGCAGTTATTGGATCTAGAAAAGAAGTTCAGATTAGCACCGATTTACAGACATCAGATAATCGCACTGTGATAATTCATTATAAAGATGGAGATATTGGACAAGATTTAATTTTTAAAAACGATGCAATATATAATGCTCTTGTGTCAATCATTCCCGAAAAAGAAATTTCAAATTATTTAAAATCTATAAATCAAAGTAGCAATCAAGTGATTAAAGATAATCATCATGAAAAATTGAGACAACTTAAAGGTTTATATGAAGAAGGATTAATAACTGAAACTGATTATAGTAAGAAAAAAAATGAAATCATAAATAGTTTGTGATTTTAACAAGAATAATCAAGATCGTAGTAAAAATATTCATACTCAATCTGTAGACTTCGGTACTTACCGGAGTTTTTGTATGGTCATTGTATGGTCAATAGTTACAAATAAATGTCTACTTCCGATATGTTAATTATAAATAATTTATGGATGGAAGGAGGGGACCGGGCACTTCTTCGTAGATGACCGAACTCAATCCACGATCTTCGATGAAACCCAGAACATCGAGAAACTAAAAAAGAAGAGCTCGTTGAACTCCTCACCAAATTCTTGAAACAAACCCAAACCACCATTCTTTACGAAAACAAACCGGTGAAGAGTGACCTGCATCCGACCATGAAGCCAATAGCGCTGATTGGACGCTTGATTAAGAACAGCAGCTTAAGAAGATCAACTGGTCTACGAACCCTTCGGAGGAAGCGGTTCTATGCTGATTGCGGCAGATCAATTGGACCGGACCTGGTACTGTATGGAACTGGATCCTAGATATATCGATGTGATCATTACGCGATGGGAGGCATTGACAGATTGAAAATTTGTACAGCTCAATAATTCCTAAACGTTCAGCAAACCATGTCTTGAAGATCCGATATAATATATCCGAGAACTTGCGCTACTTCACCTCCACCCAGAAGGACGCAAGTCCTCTTTCTATTTACCTAAATGTGTTAAAAAACGATGACCGATTTTCTGAAAAGTAGAGTTAAGTGGATATTTATTCAACTTTAACACTAAATTTTGCGTTATCTAAATAGATCTTTTCTGCTTCGAAAAGATCTATTTCAACTATCGGATTTGCAAAGTCAGTTGTCTTCAAAATAAGAGTAGTCAATTCTGGTTTGATAGGATCATGACTTGAAGAATACATAACTGTATTATTTAATACACTGAATGACATGTAATTTCCATGCTTATTCATGAAATCTATATA
>JGI24146J20443_1000007_pt1 | contig 218757 bp, 113 predicted proteins | sample BarGraIncub1131A_FD_20443 | JGI IMG/M metagenome (IMG submission 20443) | reverse complement strand
CAATACAACACCGCCTGTAAGGGTAGAAGCCGCAATAAATAGCGTTCCCGTTCCCGCAGCACCGGCTACTGCGCCTCCTGTTAATGATAGTACAGGGGGGTGCTTCCAAACCGCCTGCCCTAATATATTAACTCCCAATAATTTTGGGGTGTATGCAGGAAAATGTATTTTTATGAAGATTGAATCCCCATCATGTACACCTATTGAATGACTGCCAACTATATCCATCCTATACATGCCTACTGTATCGTGTATGCCCATCATTACATAAACTCCAGAACCTAAAGCTAGGTCAGGGTTATAGGTCACTATAAAAGAGTTATAGCAACCAGTACTCACGTCATTTAATGTACAACTACCGTTAGCGTTCGCATAAGCTTGTGAATTCATATTTGCGTCATCAATAGCCATGTTATCAGCATCACTTTGACTTGAAGCAGTGTAGGTATTGGCCGGCACAGTATAAGTAATAATAGATCCGCTATATCCAGAGGAACAATTGTTTTTTATCTTATCCATTGAGATAGCTACGTTTTGATATACAGCCGTATAGCTAGAAGTTTGGACATACCCATATACAGATAGTTCGTGCATTTTAGGTGACCATGTAATTGTCTTAGCTACTGATTGATTATACCCATTAACAGAGTTGAAATAATTTAGATTATTTCCGTAAACTCCAAGTGTAGCATTTTCTCCATCGGACTGACCTGATGAGGAGTGTACTGTAATAACTACCACGTCACCTTCGGCAACAGAAAACCAGCCATAATCTGAATCTGTGACATTGACCATTGAAGTACCGTTCTTTGTTATGGTCATATAGTCTCCATATATCCCAGCAGAAACAGTATAAGTCCAGTCAATTGAATTGCTTGCAGGATATGCTATGGTTTGGGTTTTGCTTATCCACTGATTCATCGGCATTCCAACCAAATAAGAAGTGTCTATGTCTAAATAATACATAGCAGCCTGTTTTGTCATCCAGTTAATCCCATCAGGAAGAGGAATCTTTTGACTTATGCCTGAACCCTGTGCATCCTGAAAAGATACCCACTGGTTTGAACCTAAACTACTCCATCCAATCTGAGCCTGACCAAACGAGCATAAAAACAGTAGGGATATTAATAGTAACTTTCTCATTTTATAAGTAGTTTTTCAAGTTTCTCAATTCTTGCTTCCAATTCCTTATTCTTTTCTGTCAATTCCTGAATAGCCTTAACCTCTAACCCATGCAAGGTGTAGGTGTTAATTGCAGTTCCATTATTCATTAGTACATACTTGGCAATTGATTTCGGAATTTCGTCAATAATAAATCCTAAAGTCGAATCAACTTCGGGTCTTGTCTTGTAGTTAAAGTCTCTTAACTTGAACTTGCTTAATTCACCAGTGGCAGTACCTACCCAATCAGGGTGAATGTTTTTAAGACTACGAAGTGAGTTAAATCCGCCACCCGAAGCTGTTATTGAACCACCTAAATAACCATTACCATCGATATTAAAGTTGGCACTACTTTGAGTTCCTGTTTGATTGTGAATAGAGTTAGGGTCAGTCTCTGAAGTTAAATAACCTGCGCTGGCGTGATTGCCCCATCCATAGGCAGTATTCCAATTAGCTGAATTGTTAGTTACGGCTGAAACGCTTGTGCCATTACCTAATAATAAACCCGTTATGGTAGTTGATAAGGTTAAAGCAGGATTTACGCCCCCTGACGAAGTTCCTGCAAAGCCGTTAGATGAATTTACTGATACCGATACCACTGTACCCCCACCAACACCTGAGGGTATTGCCTGTGTACTTATTACTCCAGCATTGTCAGCAACTACCATTCTTGTGCCTGTGCCTACTAACGAACCAAATGCGGCCGAATTACCAGCAACTCCGCCTGCCACAACTAATGCACCTGTTGTACTAGAGGTTGAGGCGGTGGCTGAAGGGATTGAAACATTACCATCATTACTAAAAGACAACACTTTTCTACTAACAGTATTGCTATTATTTACAGAACTTAATAAATGAAAATCTCCATTAACTAAAACATCATTATCAAAAGCCCAAGAACGACTATCTGTATTTATATTCCCAGTTATCCATTGAATCCTCCCCTGGCTTTTCAGGGTTAAAGTTGCAACGGAAGCTGTAGTGCCAATACTAACATTTGTTCCATTATCATATATTTGACTATTAACTAATCCCCCTGCTGTATGCATAGGTAGGTAGTTAGCTGTAAGATTAGAGAAGATGGCTGTGGTACCATAAAGTGTACCAGTCAAAGCCTGACCACTACCTGCTGATAGGGGGAGATAACCACTAAGTCCTATTGAAGTTGCAATATCTGTTATTCCATAACCTGAAACTGTAGTGGATTTATTTGCTTTTAATCCATTCTGATAAACGCTTGAAAATACTGTGCTGTCACCTCTTAGTGACAAAGTGCCTGTTGTAGTTGGCAATGTTAGTGTTGGTGTTCCTGCTATTGCCGAAACTTGAATAATTGCCCTCCCTGATGTGGCTCCCTTTAACGACATATTTTGAGGTAATGATAAGTATTCCGATGGCAGTGTATCATTAATCCCTACATGTCCATTACTAAGTAAAGTTAAAACCTTATTGGGGGTAGTAAAACTATTAACATAATCATCATTATCAAATGATATATCAAACCTTGTACGGGGCCTATAGGTAAAAGATTCAACACTATATCTACCTAAGTTAAAGGATACAGACTGAGGGAATGAAGCACCTTCATTGTATTGTCTTGAAAATAATGCAATTCTTTCTGTTCCCACTGTTTGATTTGCCTTACTCGTTCCAAATACCTGTAATTTGGTCATGTCGTAGTGTGAAGTTAACCCAGGATCACCAATAGATAAAGAGTTTAAATTTTTGAAGTTTTCTTGTGTTACCAAATAGTTTAATGCAATTGTTTGTTGTGAGGCAATTTCCTGATACCCTGCCTCTGTCATGTGTACCCCATCAGTAAAGTATGTTGTATCTGAATAAGAAGTCGGTTTACCAATTAAAAAATCACCTCCTAAATCAATTAAACCATCAGCAAAATTAGCGTACCCGTTTCTTATCATTTCGTTATACGGTTCCCGGCTTGGGTTACCATACCAAAGAGCTGAAGAAGGTAGCGTTGATACAAGTATTTTATATCCCATCGCCCTATACTTTAAACAAAATGCCGATAAGTAAGAATAAGTTCTACCCGGTGTTACAGAATTCCCTAGATCATTAACTCCAATTTGAACTATCATTATATTCTTTCCTGCCCTATTTCTGTATTCAGAAACAAGTCTAGCACCAATAGCACTGTCAATTTCCGAAGCCCTTAAACCTCCTACCCCTAAGTTTATTTTTTCGTATGTAATTCCGTTATATTCAGGAGCCACTACATAGCTCGAAGGCGGATAGGAATATCCTGGACTACTGTATCCAACTGTTAATGAATTACCAGCCCATATAATAACAGGTGCAGTGCCTCTATTTTTATTTGAAAAGGTTAATTGTTGGGTTAAATTATAGTTAGTTGCCGTCCCTGAATTTGCAATAGTGTCAGATATATCTCTTTTACCTGTGATTACAGGAATGGTAGGTTTATTTTTAATATAATCCAAACTTCCTGAACTGGCCTGTGTCCAATCTGATTGTATTTGAGCTGCGGGAATTGAGGGTTTGTTTAGAATATTCGTCGGACTTGTTACACTATTCCAGTCGGAACTTTGTTGTGCTGCCAGACCTGCCAGTTTTGTACTGTCACTTAATGTATAGTCCTTAGTACTTAACTTTTTGCCAGTGATTTTATCTACCTTTCCAGTTAAATTATATTTAGTTCCAACCCTCGAAATAGTGTCATTTTGGGTTAATGGATTTGTAAGAGTGTTTTGTTTTAATGCTAATTGAGTAGCAAGTCTATCCCTTGAAGTGTAGCCTGTTCCTAATGTGCTGTCTGTTTTATCCTTTTTACCTGCTATATCAGCCGAAGTTAAGCGTAAATTAATAGCCGCATCCCTCTTGTTCAAATAAGTGGTGTCTGACCATTTAGGTCTATTGTTAATAGCAATATCTCGCTTATTCAGGAAAGTTGTGTCAGTCTTTTTAAGATAGTTTTGACTTAAATAATAGGGAGTTATGTATTTGTTCAGCGAATCTGCGCAATTCAGCTTTAATGCCAAAAGATTATTCACCTCTACTTTTGTGTATCCCAGTCTACCCAGCGAATCTGCTACGTGCTTTAACTGCTTATGGGTAGTTAATTCATTCCATCCATAGGTCGCTCCCTTGAATAGCCACACGGAAGAATCGGTGACGTAATACGAAATAGAGTGCGTGGAAATGGACTTGAAATTACTTCCAGTTGGTGGGGTGTCCTGATTGTTCTGTGCATGAGCAAAGAACGAACAAAAGATAAATATTGGTAAAAGTAGCTTTCTCATGATAGAATTATATTTCCGCTCATTTCCTGCGGTAGTTCAAAATAAATGGTGTCGATCTTACCGTCAACCATGGTTGTTTGTGCTGTCTCACTTCTTTGAGTGTATTTACCATCCTGATCGTAAGCCCAGATAGAAACAGTAGGGGTTTGAGTATAGATAGCTGAGTAGATAGCCTGATAGTCGGTTATAGTTGGTAAATTAGTGTTTACGAATGGAAATGGTGTCCTGTCTCTTATCCCACCTAGTTTATTGGGAATATGGGTGTCAATCCAGTGGTCAATAGTCCACAGCCAAAGAGTAGCGGTTTCTATATTGCCAACCATGAGACTAGGCACTCCGATAGGATAAATAGATAGAATAGATGCGATGTTGTTAAACTGCTCTGTAACGTCGTCAAATGCACGTCTGCGCTGTGCAAGGTTCCACCAGCTGTTAAACGTAATAAACAAGGAATCCAATCCAGAGTGAACAGGCAGAGAAACTTCGTTGGGATAAATCCTTATCTCGAAAGTGCCTTTATTTGACTTAGTAGAGCGAAAATTGAACAATATATACCCCTGAGGACTTTTATAGGGTGGGATTAAAAGATCGAATTGATCCAAATTCCACACATTATTCCCATCGGTTATCAATAATGATTTTTCGACTATAGCAATTTCCACGTTTAGGTATTTAGTGGTTCGTTTTTAATAGCATCGAAATACCCTCTTACCTGAGAATAAAGATCATCCAAAGAAGTTGACGAAGGAATAATCACATCTTTACGGTAAATCCGAATATGCTGTGGTACGTTTCCTTGATCTGTCTCAATTAAGACATAATCGTTGCGATTTTTTACATCGACCAAATTACCCTCTCGTAGAATGAAAGTTTTTGTATCTACGATTTTAATTGTTCTGCCTACTAATGTAATTTCCATTAGGTTATAATTTTTACGTTGATCGGTGGATAAACAAACGTGCCAGAAGTTAAATGTGTAGGTGCTTCCGTGTTCTGAAAAACAGGATCAATCACTCTGTCGCCAGAGGTTTTGAACACATAAGGAGTGGAAGCTGAAAGTAAGTTTCCTCGCTCGTAGAACCCAACAAAACTTTGTCCCGTTTTGGGTGTAGCCGCTAAAGTAATGGTGTCGGTGGGTTTGGCTTGTAGGTTTTCACCTGTGACTGAACCGTTACCTACCGTATTGACTTTTACGGATACGTAGTTTTGGAAATTGGCTTCATATGTAGCGTTTACAGAAGCCGTGAAGGTAAGAGGGTTATTCGTGGAGAAAGTGCCGTCAGGTAGCTTCCAATTGACAAAATAACGCCTGTTATTAGGGACTCCGGTAAGGGTTACGCTGTCCCCTGTTGACTTGATGCCTGCGCCACTAACAATCCCTTGTAACTGTGGCGTGATCAAAACTCCAATACTGATTATCGACATAATTGTAGATTTTTATTTCTCTACAAAGATAGCCATTTCTTAAAGTTTATGCAACTGAATATTTAGATTAAATATGAATAAGGAAATAGAAAATCTTTATCCCCCGCAGGAGGTACCAAATCTTTCGATTTAGTCAGACACTCTGAATAATGCACCCCCATCTCTCTTGAGATCCGTTTAGCTCTGGCTTTTCACGGTTTTTATGCAAGACCCATAATCAAACTTTTCTCTGCGGTTCTATGTTATCAGATTTTGGATAGAGCATAGTAATTTTTTGCGGTTGATTATGTTTTCGTGTCAGCACTTTGGGTTATCTCGATATAATCAGACTAGGGAAAAGATGCAACTGAAACCCTAGTCATCTGCCTAAAAGCAAAACCCCATCAAAAGTAGGTTAGGGTCTGCTTTCTCAGGGGTTTCGTTGGTTTGTTTAGAACCGCAGATTTTAAGACATCACCCCTAACAAATGACATAGCAAAGATAGTACATTATTTGGGTGAATGCAAAGGTAATATCAATTTTATTGAAAAAGCAAGCGATTTTGTAATTTAGACACTATTTAGAATGGATACAAATAATTTATTCTATCCTTAGGGATATTTTTCCATCAAATACTTGTTCAATTTTTATACTGTAGTCCATTTGAAGGATAAAGCGATTCAGATACCTATCTCTAACCCACACCTGAAATGTATCTTCTTTTATATACCTTACCTCTTTTTCAATGCTTTCCCGTACCCTTTTTTCTACCTTACTGCAAATAACAAAATACAATCTAATGGTTGTACTACTTGTATCATAACGAGACGTAGCGACTATACACTGAAAAAATTCAAATTCTTTTTCACCCCTTTTTACTTTGGTCTCTCCATAGTTTTTCTTTACAAAAGATTCTAAGTCATTCTTAATGTCGCTGTTTATGCTTTCAATAATTGCGGTATTCTTATAAATCTCCTCATGTGCGTTTTGAAGCATTGCTAATTTGTCCATATTTTTTTTCGACAAATTTACAACACAAAAAATCAAAATGCAATAGGTGTCAGTAATTTAGAACGATTATGGATTAGGTATTGGTTGAATATTATTTATTTGAATAGCCGGAAGTGCGAGCAATTTAGCTCTATTCCACGCTTCACCTACTTTTTTCTGCATAAGGGTTTCTGTTTGAACTCCGGGCTTGCCTTCATTTAAAACTATCGGAGCGTAATCTTTTACAAACTCTGTGGCATTTTTTAGTACGTCAATTTGCATCTTAAACTGTTTTCCGGTTTCCTCGACGTATTTTCTGAATTGTTTTTCGTCAAGCTGAACCTTCTTTGCCGACCAAGTTGTATCATTAACCATTCCTTTTGGTGTCTCTACTTGTTTTACGGCATCAGCAGAAATTACAGTATAAAAAGCATAAGGATCGAGTTTTTTGGGCTGTGCTTTCCATTCTCTCATAAAATCCTTGTACGGGTCGGGCGTCTTTGAGTAGTAGACTTGGTTCGTTCCGGGATATAGTGTTTGCTTGTCCCCAAGTACGTTTAATGCGTCACCATTGGTAAATACCTGAGTCCCCATGGAGTTCATTACAATATCCCATGCAGTTAAGCCTTGTTTTTTATGCGGGTCGAAAAACCTTAATCCTTGTTGTATTAAATTATTCCTTGTTGGTAGCCATCCTGTAACTCCTTTCCCGAAAATACTCATCATATCTTTTACGGGTTTTGGCAGTTTTTTATCTTTCTCCTGTGGTTCGACTGTTGGATTGGCAACCTCTCCTAATGCGTGTTGTTTCTGAAAACTTGTCTGGTTTCCAATAGCGTCTTGACCTACGGTTATTAAATTATTCAATCCACTTAATACTGATTGTTCTTTTATAACAGAAAGAGACTTTACGAAAGCGTCAAAATATATCATAGAAGTTGCAAACGCTTGTCTTTTATTCTCCGAATCAAGAATGTTAAGGTTAGTTTGGTTTTCTTTAATTATTCCGGCACTTTTCATATCCTGAAGTGAACCCAAAAACCCAAAAGGCAACATCAACTGTGGATAGATAGAGTAATTAAACTTAAAATTACCTATCTTAGCGGTGAAAGCATCATCTCTGTTGTCTATGTCGTCATACGCCATGCTTCCGTGGATTTCATTGTCTTTGTTTCCAAAGAATAAAGCAGCGCCAACAGTCATCATAGCCAATCCGAAATAACCTCTATCCCTTTGTCTTTTTAAGGATTCTGGTATTAACCCATCAAGACCTCTTTCTCCGGCTTTTCCTGATTTAATGTTAGGATTTATTTTAGAAAGTCCATGTGTGATGCTTATTCCGTAAGACCTTGGAATACCTACCACGTAGTCTAGTCCATAGTCTCCCATGTGACCAATTATTGATGTAAATGGGACAAATTGCATAAAGAAAACCCTTGTAGCCAAATTATGACTAGCCCACCTACCTATGAGGTCTGCCATCATTGTAAACGTTCCTCCTCCTTCTCCTCTGAATACGGCTTTTCTTACGTCTTCTTCCATAAGGTTCCATCTTTCGGGATCTATTTTATATTTCTCTCTAGCCAGACCTTCGATAATAAAAGCCCTTTGTTCTGCTACTTGCGGTTTACTTGGAAATTCTTTTACGTTCTGGATATATTTATTTACTGCCTCTTGAAGTCTTTGGTCGACAATTTCTCTCTGAGCGTCGGACATTTTAGAATAAAACATATCACTGAAAACATCATTTAATACTGCATTTTCATTTTCGTGGGAATTAGTTTTTAAGTCCTCTCTTTGTGCCCATCTTAAAAGCTGTGCAATAGCATCAGATTTGGCTATATGCTGAATAGACCTATCCCCAGCATCTAATGACCTTGTGATATACTTTAGCATCTCGGTAGGGTTTGCGTTCCACTTGCCGATCATTATTCGTTGATAGCGGGTCATATTATGCACATCGCCCAAATCCCCGAACCTGAGTAACTCCGAGTTAGGAACATGAGACATTACTGTTTTTACGTCAGTTCCTTCGGTGTATTTAGTACTGCTTATTCCTCCGTGTCTTAATATTCTCCATGCTATATTTCTTGCTGTTTCTACGGATTTAGAGTAAAGATAATAAGTCTCAATCATATTATATAAAGGCGTCCTTTTGGCTGCATCACCTATAAATCTTTTTTCGGACTCTTTTATTCCTTTATACCAATCACCCCATCTACCTGGATTTGTTATTCTCTCAAATCCCTTAGATGAAATGTTCATAATATTTGGAATCATATTCGCAAACTGAGTAGTCGGCCCCGATAGCATATTTTCATACGTTATACCGATTCCTGTTTTAATCATTCCGATTAACATGGGATCTCGTGGCATTAAGAATTCCCAAATCTTAGATGCTTTAAACATCGCAATTTCTCCAAGTGGCCCATCAGATGTTGCTTTGGCCGCCCTTATTGATTCACCTAAAATCTTAGCTTCTTCTGTAGTTAGTTCTCTTAATCCATATTTTTCTGATATTCCGGTAGCAAATTGATCGTAGTTTTCATCAAACACACCTCTTTCAACGTCACCTGCTAACTTTTCAAATGCTTTGCCTTTTACGCTTACTCGTTTACCTATTATTCCAAACTTTTGAGTAAATAATTTTGTAATTTCTTTTTTATAAATCTTATCCGCTTCTATTTTTATTGCATCGTAGATTTTTTCAGCAGAATTTTTATCAATTCCTAATTCAGAGACAAACTTTTTAACAAGTTCCTCTTTTCTGAGGTCTTTATTGTTTTGATTGTCGTTGACAATTTTTTTAATATCGGTTATAAAAGTTTTGAAATCACTCGAAATATTTTCGGGTTTGACCTTAGTTGTTGGTTCTTGATTATTCTTTTCAATTAAAGAAAAAACATCATCGACTACGCTTTGGTTAAATTCTTCTTCTGTTGGGATATTTTCATATTTCTTTTTCCAGTCGGCTATTTCTTTATCCGTTTTGGCCTGTTCTTTTTCGGCTTGTTTTTTATCCTCTGTTGCTTGTTTTTTAGCTTCTTTTTCCTGAATAGATAAATCATGTTCACTTCTTACTTTATTGGCCTCTGTGAGTAGTTTTTCACGAAGTTTTCCGGCTTCTGTTTCGCCTAATTCCAAGTCTGAAACAAACTTATCGACCAATTTTTCAACGTCACCTGTTTTGACTTCTTTGATTAAATCACGGTACTTACTATTCAGTGTTTCTTTGGTTTCCTTTTTAGCCTTTGGTTCGGGATTGATTAATTTATCAACTTGACCAAACTTCATTTTGTCGATTTCCTCTTTGGCTATTTCCGACAATTCTTTTTGGTGCTTAGAAAAGTCAATACCGTGCGTTTTAGCGAGTTTATTTACTTCCTCGACTATTCTACCTACTTCGTAATAACCCTTCTTTACAAGCCCTTCTGTGATGTATCTTGCGCCTTTAAGAAACTCGGCAGTAGCGGTTGTGATAACATTCATCTGTCCCCTACTGTTTCTCCAAATATCCCGACCTTTTTGAATTAATTCGTTTGCTTCTTTTATTTTCTGACCACGCTCTTTTTTTACAACAGGAACCTGATCGTGGATTAGTTTTAGTTTTTTGTCTGCACCGTCGATTCCTTTTTCAAAAGACTGTTTTCTCTTTGTAACAACTTCTTTTGCAACTTCTTTTATAGGTTTTTCCTTTAGTTGTTTTGCTTTTAATTTGGCATCCCTGACTCTGTTTTCAACGTATAAATGGTTTAATTTTTGGAATAAGGCATTAACGGAACTCGCTTGTCCCATCTTAGTACCTTCCTTTGACCACACCTGACCTAGTCTGTCTATCTTCTCAGCCAATGCGTCAATATTTTCCCCCGAAGTCATTTTAGTCGCTGCATCATCTGACAAAACCTCTAATAAGCGACCACGAATAGCCTGAAATGCAGGTGCGACCTCTACGTCAGGTATTTTTCTTATAACTTCATCATAGGCTCTGTCAACTGACATATTCTCTATGTAGTCATTTGCGAATTTATCTATTCCTTTGAGTTCAATTCCCTCATAGGTACGGACAAAATCAGCAACTGTTTGGAATGTTTTTCCGCTTTCTTTTATTTCACCGGATTTACCTGCTTCTGAAAGTGGGGGAAATTCTGTGACTTTTGGTTCTATTACGGGTTCTTGTTTATATTCTGCTTTGAATTTATCCGCAAGTTTCTGTATGACTTCTTCAATATTTTCAACGTAGTCTTTTAAATTCTCTCTTTGCAGGTCGAGAAATTCTTTAATCAGTTTAGCCCTCTCTGTAACTCCCTCGGCTATATCTATTGACTTTTTGGCAAAATCAAACAGACCGTCTACGAGTTCGTCCATCCCGATACCGTTTTTAACGACATCTTTGGGTGTGTTTACTCCGATTTTACTCTCAATGAACGCTTTTGTTGGTTCACGTAGGGATTCTATGGTTTGGCGTGCTTTGTCGAATTTGTTGACTTCATCAACCTTATTGTCAATTTCATCAATTATTTTATCAACCCTTGCGATTGATTCTTCAAAATCTGTCCTCGATTTATCAAGTTTTGCCTTATTTTCAATAGCCTGTGCTTCGCTGATAATAATTCTTGTGTCTCTTGCAGGTTCAATTTTGATTTGTTTTCCACCTCTGTATTCATACGGTTCGTTTTTTAATGCTTGTTCGATTAGTGGTTTATTATTTTCGAGTGTGGTTATTTTATCCTCTGTTTCCTTTATTCTTGAATTTACAGACTCATATTTACGATCACGTTCTTTTGATTTTCTGCCTGTTATGCTATTACGTTCATCATGCAACCTGTTTAACTCCCTATTGTGTTTAGCTAAAACAGATTCAATTGTTTTATTGCCATCATAACCTTGTTTAATGCGTAATGCTTCATCCATTGCATTATTAAAGTCTACTATTCCCTCATTTTTTCCGAGCTTATAGTCAGCCATGTTTAAGGCAAGAAGTTTTTTACCAAACTCAATTTTGTCAATCTTAACACCTTTTTCATTTAGTTTTGAAACTAATTTCATTAATGGGTTATCTCTCAAATCTTCGGTGATAATTCGCTCAATTTCTCTTTGTTCAAAGTCAGTTACTTTTGCTTGACCATGATATTCTTTCAGATTGTCGATTTCCTTTTGAAACGTCTCAATTAGCTTCGTGTTACCTGTTTTCTTTGCCTGTGCTATGTTTTCTTCGTGCATCCTTATCTGTGATTCAATATCAGACAAGACTTGCTCTTTGGTCTTATATCGACCATTTTTGTCAAGTTGATTTACGTATGTTCTTTGGCGTGGAGAAGTGATAGGGTCGGATTTAGCTTTGCCTGCGGTTGTATTTGATGGATAGTCCTGTTTTACTGCCTTTTCAATACTTGCTATATCCGCAACAGGAAATTTAAACTCGCCTTTTGGAGTTTTAATAGTTACATATCCTTTTTCATCAATATTAATTCCCTTTTCTTTTAGCTTGGAGCGTACATTATCTGTTATTAAATTCCCTACGGTTCCAAAAGCACTTACGTGCCAATCATATACTTCTTGGGTTGTTTTAAAATCCCCCTTTACTTCTAAGTCTTCTTTTATTGTTTCTCTAATAGTGGATAATTCTCCCAATACCCTATCTTTGTCCTCTCTGAGCACCTTAGAATCAGCAACTTGTTTTTTGATACGGTCTCTTTTGAGTTGTTCGGTTGCTTTATCGGAAACCGATTTAACCTTTGCTTGTTTGGGTTCAAAAATTTCAGGTTCGACTTTCGGTTCGATAACCTTTTCAGTCGGTGTATGTGATTTTAAATCAGAAAGTTTATCTTTTTTGAAATATTCAGTTTTTCCATCTGAATATTCAACCCCAATCATATCTGTATTATTTTTTACAGTAATTTCAGCTACAACATCTTTGCCCTTGATTGAATACAATATCTCTTTTGGTGTCTCATTTAATACCTTTTTATTTTCTATTTTCCCATCACCGCTCAACCTTGCTATTTCGGCATTTAATTCTTTTATTCTTTTATTATTAAATGCTCGCTTTTCAGTATTATATTTCAACTCAGGTGCAAGTACATTTCCACCTGCTTTTATTAAATAATTTTCTGCATCAGATAGGTCTTTTTCCGCGAAGCCTAAATTGATTTTTACTATTTCTAATTCTGTTGGCGGTCTGTTTTCAGTCGGTGTCGTATTGTCACCTACTGACTGCAATTCTTTTGGAACTTCCAACCCTGCTGATTTAATTATAGTTTCAGCATCCAATTGAGATATTCTGCCCTCACCTACCCATTTTTGATATATTCCGTTTTCGAGTGCGTATGCTATGTTTTCAGTATTGTCATATCCTATTACCTTGCTGTCTTTTGGGGTAATTTCTGATTTCTTAACCGAAAACTGACCGTCTTTTTTGCTATATACAACTGCATTACCTTTATTGTCAAATCCCCTGAATGACATTTCCATATCGGGTTGGTTATTGCCTTTTACGATAACAATATCATCAGGTTTCAAATCGTCAACAGAGTTAGACCTTTTAACTTCTAACATTGCATCATTCTTCTTTTCGCCTTTTAAATCATTTTCTTGGTTCAAAATTGAAGTAGCAACAGGTTGTTCGCCTGTCACTACATCTGTTTTTGGTAATTCGGGATTTAACAGCCCTTTTTGGTCGGTTTCATTGGCATTTTTGGTGCTAACGTCACTTTTCTTGTTATTGTCGGCTTCGGCATTGGTTTTTTCTTTACCATTTGGTTCGGGTTTAGGATTAATAATCTGTGGATTTTGTTCTGTTTTTAATGCTTTAATTTCATTATCATATTTTTCATTAATAGATTCACCCGTAATTAGTTCGCTACGATGATCTGTTATTTTATTCTCACCAAGCCCTCTTTCAAGTACACGCCTGCCAAGTTCGTCCATTTTATCGCTATATTCTTTTCGGGTTATTATTTCATTTTCCAATAACCCATTCAGTGTTGAATATTCCTTAAACTCTGATTCGTTAAGCCTAACCTCTGTTCCTGCAATGTTGGTGAAGTTTTTATTAATAGACACTGACGCACTATTCGCAGTACTCGTTATTCCTGCCCTGTATACCCTATCTCCGGCTATTACGCTCTCGATAATAGGAATTGAAGACCTTAATAATACAGTTCCTTGTGTATTATTAAATTCATTTTGTCGTCTTTGTTCTATATCTGCTATTTGCTCTTCCTCTGTCTTTGGTAATTCCGGTTTAATGGGTTCTGCCGGAGTTTCGGCAGGTTTAATTTCAGGTACACCGTTTACAATATTCTCAATCTGTGCTGTTTTCTCTTTAATCTGTTTGTTTAGTGATTCAATTTTGACCTTTTTTACAACAGGAATATCATAGCCTGCGTCTACTCCGGCTATTTTTTGGTTTAATACGTCAATTTCATTCTGTATTTCTTCTGATTTAATATTTATCGGGTCATGGTTGGCAACATCCTCGCTAATCTTTTTTAATAAAATAGCGTGTTGTTCGGGAGTTATATCTCCATTGGCTAAGTGTTCGTTTGTTTTTTCGGTAAAAAACTGTGGGTAATTGGCTATTTCGTCACTACTTTCTTTTACATTGGCTATCTTAGTCAGAAATTCACCCATTCCGAGTGAGCTTAATTCCTGCTGTGTTTTGTTTTCAAGGTTAAAATTTGCAGAAATAGTATGCGTTCCGTTCTCATTTTGCTCAACGGTAATATCTTTGGGATCAACTACTTTTTCAGCCATTTTACTGGCTGCTTGTCTCATTTCCCTTATTGGTGTCTTGATGCTAGAAATCATTTTAGATTCTTCGGGAGTAGCTTGTAGCCAGTGGTCGAATCTCTTACCCATAGCCTCTGAGCCTATATCAATTCCCTCTGCTTTGTGTATTCCTGCTTCTGTTACCACTCCACCAAATAAACCATTACCAACTGCGACATACGGATCAACATAGCCATTTTGCATATATTGAGAAATTAAGTCAAGGTTACCCCAACCCAAGAATCCCATCATTTTTGCAGTCCACCAACCCTCTCCTTTTGCCTGTGAAATGTCCCTTGCTGCGGCTTTTGTTGCCTCATCTGCTGTTTTCCATGCTTCTTTACCCAATGCTCCTTTTGCTGCTACATTAGCTGCTACGTACGGTGCTGCGTTGGTTATTCCTTCCATAGCCATACCCTGTACTGCGCCCTCTATTCCTGCTGCTATAGATGCTTTTAGCTTATCAATAACAGGGGTATTCTCTTTTGATAGGTCGTTGTATTTGTTTAAGAATTCTTCACCTCCCATGTATCCTGCCATGGTAAGTCCGAGTTTTCCCGCCCTTATGCCGCCAGTTAGACCAACTCCTATTTCCATGCCACCCATCATACCTGGAAGCTGTGCTGCACCTCCAAGTATCGTATTTGCAACTTTAGCCACATTGCCACCAAACGTATTAGGTGTTCCTTCTGGTAGGTCTGGAACATTCCGATTCATATCCTCATACCTATTAAACAGATCACCCACTACAGGAATATAGTCCAGTCCTTTTGCTATGCTTTCATTTGATAATATTTTAGGTGGAGGAGGAACGCCTATTCCAATAAGTGCATCACTGATAATGTTAGCAACCCCATATGTAGGGTCAATGATACTTCTTTTTACTCCTCCGATTATTTGTTTTGCCGTTCCGAGTAGGGGCGCAAGTATGGGATTGGCTTCTCTATTGGTCCATGCTTGGTGTGCATAGTTTTTAAGATTAACCGTATAGGGGTCGTCCTGTGGCGTAACCACAAAATCTTTTAACTCTCTTGTTGGGTCTAAATAATAATCACTGACTTTCTTTAATTTAAAGTCATATAAGTCTCTTAATTGCTTTGAAACGGGCTGTTCTGTGTCTATATCATCGGATTCACCGATAGTGCTTGGTTTTATTCCTTTAGATTGTAAGTATGCAGATAGCGGTTTAGGTGCTTTCTGGTCTGTGATATAATCTTGGTAGGTTATTTTTGGAATTTTCTGATACGGAGTGTCTTTCTGTGTATCTAAAACTTCTGTAAAATGATTAATTACGGGGTCGACTAAGAGTTTGTCATTTCTCTGTAATGCGTCCTTGTTTAATTTAGTCTGTTGTTCGGGAGTAAAGCCTTTAAAATCTGTGATACCCTCAACTTTTGGGTATGGAATAGGTTCACTAATTGAAGTATCAGTTTTTTTGGATTGAGACGGTGTAGCCAAAGATTGAGAACTGTCTTTTTTTTTTACACTATAACCTAAATCGGTTGAGAATACTTCAAAATCATTGGTAATATCGTATCCATTAGATTTTAATGCGTCAAATGCAGCTTTTCTGTTGGTCGGGTCGGCCATGTCTTTAGAGAACACGAGTTTGTCACCTGTTATGTCAAAACCATTATCGAGTAACGCTTTATGAACTGCAAATAAATTATCCATACCCTCGCTGATTTTCTGAGCAGGAAATAATGATGCTGTGTTTTTATCTTGTGGATTTGGCATTTCGTTTAGTTTGAACCTGTGATTTTACCAATTCTTTTTCCTTTACCTGCACTGGTAGGTGTGGTGAAATTACCATTTATTGTAACATGAGAATTATCAATAGCGTTCTTTATCCTGTGAAGTTCTGTTGGGTCAGTTATTACTTCTTCTGTTGTATTAGAGTTCCACATTTGGGTTTTCTGATTAAATACTCTCGCAGTTTTATAGACAGTTGCCTTTTTGCCATCCAATGACCACGTACCAACAGATACATCGTTTTGCTGTCTTCCGGTGGCATCTGATTTGTCGGGTAGTTTTAGTTTTATACTGTATCCGCTAAAATCAGCAATATTCCCATCGGGGGTGACTATTTTTTTGGTAGTTCCGTCTTTTGGCGTGTCTGTATTATTACCCATACTTGATTTTGCACCAACTAGATTCATTAGAAAATCTTTCTTCTTTGCAGCCATATACATAACACCCGCTGTAGGGGCTGTTCCAAATTGTTTTAACAAATCAGGATTGTCTTTTGCGTCCTCCATGTAATGATCGTAGGATACTTCTTTAATCATATCGTTATTTAAAAACAACCCTGTCAGGGTTTTGAATGCAGTAGATTGGTACGTCTTTGGGTCTGTTATTTTATCAGAACCACCATTAAGTACCCTGTTTCCGCTATACGTCCTTGTTGTAGTACCGTTACCATTTCGCACCTCAATAGATTGTTTTATGTCATCAGTATAGGGTTTTACAAAATCAGTAGCCAGTTTTTCAAGGTCAATTGGTCTGCGTTTTAAAATATCAAAATTCGGTATTTTCCCCTCGCTGACCTGTTTTATGTATTCCTCTGTGTTTTTAGGGTCAAACGCTATTGGGAAATCCGCTCTGTTAATTACAGATTTTGCCGAAGTGATATTTTTTATGGCCTGTAGTCTTTGTTCTTGATCCTGCATTAAAGAATATTTCTCGGCTGCGAGTTCTGCTTGAGCCTTTGGGTCTAAACCGAAAAAACCTCCACGAGAGCGGTCTGCTGATAGCTCTTGTCGGTGTTGCATATATTTTTGAACATTCAGTGCCATAGCTGCGGACTGACCTTTGTAGGCTTGTAAGTCAGCATCGGGCATGAACATACTTTCCTTGGCAAATTGTTGTTCTTGCTGCCTTGAATCTTGGGCAACGTATTGTTTGAGAGCCATTTGCTTATCAAAAGACCTCTGATAGTTATCCATTAAGTTAGGATCGGGGAGTAAAATACTGCCTATATCTGCCACGGTAGTTTATTTAAAGGTTTATTCCATGGGTTATTATTCAAAGCCATAGATGGGATACCGTAAGTATTGGTATTCCCCATGCTTGGTGCTCCCGTTGGTAGTAATGTTTGCTTGTTTCCAAAGTACTTATCAAAATTGGACTGTTCTTGCGACATCCCCAAATACGATCCGGCTGCCTGTGCTGCACTATTCATTCCTCCCCATAGATTCTGATTGCCTGCGTCTCTTTGGTTGTTTAATTCAGCACGTCGTTGGTTATAAGGGTCGAGTTGGTTTACTTGGAACTGTTGGTTTTTAAGATTAGCCATTTGACCGAGTTCGCTGCGGTATGCCCCCTGATTAGCTTGATTGAATTGTGCGCCTGCCAGTTCTAAATCAGTAATTTGACGTTGACCTTGCTGAAATGCCCTGTTGGTAGATTCAAGCAAACTCCCTCCGGTATTTACTTCAGAGAGCGCATTAGTATTAGCCTGAACCCCAGAGTTAATTCGATTAGATGCTAAATCATATCCCGGAATTTGCGTTAATAGCGACTGTTTTTGAGAATTAGCCAGAGCGGTAATCGCTTCGGGGGGTATTTGCATCTGGGGACGTGGCATGTTATTTAGGGATTTTTTAGCCTGTCCAGTTTGTATGCCACCGAATATTGATTTACCTAATGCAAGTCCACTCTGGGCTATTAACATCATTGTCATTGGATCCATATCTTATCTTTTTTATCGTTTAACTCCCTGACGGTAAGTACTATAGATAGCGTCATACATGGCCTCGATTGGTGGACTCTCAAGGAATTTTAATTTATTGCATTCTTCGTAATATTCCTGTTTCCCGGATTGTGACCAACTCATATTTTTCTGACCAACTGCTAATTTCCACGAAATAAACGAAAGTAATGCTTCTTCGTAGGTAGCTGATAATAATGTTTCACCGGAAGCCGAAATACCATTAGATTTGTAAACCAAAAGAACCTGTGTTCTGTCAATTCCGTCCAAAACTAATCTTCTGTTTTCTAAATCGAAAGTAAAGTTGTAATTGTTGTGTCCTCCAGTAGAATTATATCCTGAACTATTATAGGGAACGCTGGTTCCGTCTGGATTAAATTTTCCCTGAACAGCAGATACACCCTCTCCTTTTGTAGCATCAAGGGTTTCAACTCCGTTACTCATAGTAGTTGGGGCAATTATGCTCCCATCGTAGGAAAAAGACCAAAGTCTGCCGCCGATAGGAACGCCTAATTTGATAAATGAAAGATAATCACTCGGAAGATTAATACAATTCGTATCTGTCATTGATAACCATTGGATTCTTTCACCTTTTACCGTGTAAAGATTTAGGTCTCTCATGCCATCCATACATAGACCAAACACTAATTTGTATTCAGATAGAGGTAGCCTTCCACGATGAATCGCTTTTTTTACAACCTTTCCTAGAGTAGTTAATCCCGAAACGTCTGCCATTTGTAATCTTTTTACAAAGATAGCACATAATCAGTATTTATGCAATAGCATTTAGGTTTGTATTAAACCTTTTGTATTTAAAATTAAAATGTGGAAAATTTTGATAAAAATATGCAGCCCAGAAATCGTAACATTCAGCAGCTTCAATTTCTGTATCGAAACACCCAAGATGTTTACCACGTAAACATGCCACAAATTTATTTAATCTTTCATTAAACGTTACTCCTTTATATTCAGAACTACAATTTAGCTTACCTTCTCTATTCATACTATTTTGAGATTTAGTGCAAGTCCTTAAATTGTTTTCAGTGTTATTTAATCCGTCCCTATCAATGTGATCTACAAATACATTTGGATCGGTAAGACCAAGAATAAATCTATGAAGAAATTGGCGTATCTCAATACCGTTTTCCTTAAAGTGCCTAACAGCATATTTTACATCCGTAGAATTATCATTTGTTACTACCGACCATATAAATTGGTTTACTTTCTCATAATTCCATTCATCTACCAGTGTAAATTCATTATTATTTAATTTGATCCACCTTGTATTAGGAATAGTTATTGGTGGTTCGGTAACCATAAAATTAGTCCTCCTATTTAAATTGTTATTTACAATATACATATCATATCGTAAGGCGCAAATATTCCTATCTTTATCCATTCCAAGGTTTATTTGTTCTTTATTTACGACTATTTTTCCTGCCCACATTTTGCAATCACTCCGGTAGTATGTGCCATAAAACCTATTATTATTATCACACACCGTTTCCCCTTTTTGTATTTTCATAATTTATTAAGTAAAAAGCCTAATCCCTTTGGAGTCGCAGTTCCGCAGGGATTAGGCTTAGTGTTAATTATCTTTTTAGTCACCTGCGACGATTGACAATACAAAGATAGGTTATTATTTGGTGATACGCAATTTTATTTTATAATGATGGCGTAGTTGTCACCTCCACGGAATACATTTGCGTCAATCCCGATTCAATAGTTTTTAACTCAATTAATGCAGTATCGCCACGAAGTGTGTCTCCATTGAATAAGTCTCTGGCATTGAAAGTGGGATTTGTAGTAATTGCATTTCTCAGGAAGGGGCTATAGAAATAGTTTTCCTTTTTGACCATCTTCGGTAATTTGCTTTGCATTCTCACATATTCGGCATCATCGAATATGTAGATATTATCGGACTTCCATTCCTTGTTGGAAATGATCTTAATTGAGTTGAAAACACTCTTACCATTTCCCTTACCCACGATATTCACTTTCGGCTGAACTGTCACCCCAAAGAACTTAGAATATGTCGTATCTCCCTCGTGTAAATATCTTACCCCTGAAATAAAAGCGTATAAAGAAAGTCCAATATCCCCGTAACACTCAGGAACGTTTCCGGAACCATCAACAAAGTCAAAGAATGACACCCATGACCTATTTTCTTCATTATACATCAGAGTCCATTTCTGAATATCACCCGATATGTAAGCATAGATAGTATACCACAGTTCACCTTTTGACCTGTCATAGCCACCTACGATGAATGGATAGTAGTTTTTTATTTTAGCGAATAGGTTTTTGATAAAGTTTTTTATTCCTAAATCAGAAATTACCACGCTCTCGCTGCTCCCGTTTCTGACTATGGCTCCGCTAATAATATCGGCATAGTAAAATATAGACCCATTTTGGACAAACGACTCTGAGTTTTGACAGCCTAATCTTTCTGCTGACTGATGGCGTGACCCCAAAACGTCGGTTGAGGTTGCAATTATATCTACACCGCTTTGTGCTGCCTGTTTTAATACAGCTTGCGATAAATAGAAACTTGTCACCTTTTCTAATTGAATGCAATTCAATATATCTCCAAACTCAAATAGTTTTGTTATCCCACCAAATGTCTCATTAACCTGTTCGTAGTTGAATGCGTCCACAAAACTAAGGTCGTTCTTATTGGTGCTTTGTAGATATACTCCCGACCACCGTAACATAGTGGTTATCCTCTGTCTCTTTAGCTCCAAAGAATAGACAGCCACCCGTTGTAAATCCCCCTGATCGGACTTATAGGTATCTGAGTAGTCCTTACTCTCAATGCAGTTAAATGGCGAGCTACCGGATACGACAATACTTTTAAAGTTACCCCAAGCAGGCGTAGTGGCTTCTACCGTCATAGTCGTGGTATCTACTACGCTTACCGTATCAGAGGTATAGTTAGCAGTGTACGCATAAATTCCCGAAACGTAAAGGTCTTCTGGGTCAATCCCTACATTTACCGAACCGACGACCACTGGAACATAGATACTTGATATGTCTATTTTCTGTATGCTCCCGTGTGACCCATCATTGAAGGAAACGGTGTAAGCGAATTTACCAAGTACAAAAACAGAGTATGGATTTTGGTCAATAGCTGTGGTTGAAATCAGATACGGAGTTCCGGCTACATTGAAAATAAGAAGATTGTTAGAACCACTGTCGGCTACAAATAAAAGGTTTCCGGATAAGAACATCCTACGTGGCTGGTTAAGACCAGAAACAGGTGTTCCCAAAACGGGAATCTGCGGATTAGAAATATCCACTACGTCCAAAGCACTACTTCCGAAAGAAGACACAAAGGCCCTGTTACCGTAAATAGCTATATCTTCCGCTCCTGCCGTTAGTGCTATGGCTGGATATTTTACTAGGCTTGTTGGCGAGGTGACATTCACCACGGTTAAAGTAGCAGACTGCGATACGATATAGGCATACCCTCCATGTATTCTTACCGTCATACAGTTAGTAGTGCCTAAGTCAATGTCATTAATAGCTATCGGTACGACGGGATTAGAAATATCCCATACTTGAAGTTTTGTGTCGTAGAGTACGTAGGCGTAAATACCGATAATTGTGATAAATCTCGCATTAGCAAGTAAGTTTTGCTTTACTATTATCTGTGGCGAGGTAGGGATAGACGTGTCAAATATCTCTAGTCCTCCTAAACCTGAACCTCCAGCCAAAACATACGCATACGAGCCTTTCTGTGAGCTTGAACGCTGAAAAGCATCGTACATATCAATCGTTCCCGAAGTAGTGGCATACGCAGCTATTGACGTTCTAGGGTTGGTTATTAGGTACTCTTTGCCTGTCTCAAAATAAACCGAAGGGTTTTGGTTGATAGGAACGTCTCTGTAGACTTCGATCATCCAGTCACGGTTAAAATCTAGATTTTGATAAGGAATAACATAAGAAGGAACACCGTTAATTGTCTCAACGCTTAATTCAATGTCGTATTCCTTTTGTAAATATTCAATGGAGTCAAATGAAGAATATCCCAAAATTCTTATTCTGTCACCTTTTACCCATACCCATGGTTCTACCACAGAATTGGGTTTTATGTCTCTGTAATTTAAGACCGCTTGATCTATATTCAGAGAGACTTTTCTTGCAGTGAAATTGTCTACTATATAAGCTGAAGGAACTGCTATGTCTAAAAATAGGTAACGATTATCAGTGTGACAGAACTTATAAGAGTAAGCCCAATCCGGGGGATCCCCAGTGAGACTAAAAGAAATCTGTGGAACTGGGAGTGAAGAAACCGTAGTTCCACCTACTGCGTCATTTACGCTCTCTACCTGTAAAGAATCGAGTTTTACAACTGAGCAACTTCTTTTGAGTTCATCAAAGAACACTATCCCTGGATTGACAGTAGAGGAATACTTTAACCCTCCGGTTCTGTCTGGAATGGTTACATGAATAAAATCCGGTGACCCGAAATTAGCAGAAGTAATAGAAATATGTGAAGTACCGTCAGTAGTTGCTGTAATTCCCACGTCACCCATTTCTGAAACTATGGCAGCGAGCACTAATGCTATGGTAGTTTCGTTTTTCTTAAAGTATTCAAATGTTATCTTTTGAGTAAGACTTACTGGGATAATAAAATTCAACATTGAAACCTTATCAAGTGTTGAAAAGGACGGCAGAGTGTATAAATAAAGCGTAGAGCTATAAGCAGAGGTAAGTGAAGTTTCTGTGATCTGGTCAACCGTGTTATAATCCACGCTTAAAGCACAAGCAACCGCTGGATAGTCATATCCTTCTATGATGTCCGCATCTACTATTCTCTCTCCTTTTATTACTTCCTGACATTTAGAAATCTGTGGCACATAAGAGAAAAGATTGTTAGTTTCTGTCTGGTCTAAAGGTAAAGTTACAATATCATTACGGAAAACGTAAGAAGTAGTTGTGTTTGAATTTATTATAACCCCAAAAGAAGGTGTATATTTATGTAAATCGTCCACCAGCACCCAGTCACCACCGTTTATCCTACAGGCTATTTGGATTCTGACGACTTCTTTTGTCCCTGTTTGGAGCGTGACGTTGATCGTGTTATTAACAGAAGGATCAGCAAAGTAGCCATCGTATTCCAGATTTAAAAGTGTGGGGGTACTCATACAAGACCATGTGGACTTTTCGTTATCGTCGTAGATAAATCTCGATCTGAACTGGAATATCTTGTCTCTTAGGTTATTCTTTTTAATTGTAGGGTCTGTAGCAACCGCCCACGTAGGCTGAAGTGGAGGCAATTTTCCTCTCATTATGTTCTGAAACGTAAGGGAAGTGTAGTGTTTGTATTCTACTAATTTCCAATAAACAGAGTCAGTAGGGAGTGCCACGTCTGAATCTTGTAGACATTGATAACAATTTCCTCCATAGCCAGCTATTTCTCCGGCTACCCATTTTGTGCGGGCAAATCTCCAATAAGTAGTATCTGTAGGTGTGCGACCTGAGTTATCAGACTTTGCCACGTAAATATTAGAAAGATATTCTATTTTGTCACCTTTTAAATAACTTGCTCCGGTATCCCACTCATAAAGTTTTGGGGCAAGGAACTGATTAGTCATTGCACTTGCACGTAGAAGATTTATCTTTCGTGGGGGATTAAAGAAACCTATTGTCCGGTAAATCTCCAGTCCGTCAGTCCAATATAACAAATCTCCAACTACGTTAGCGGAAACGATATATCCAAACCTGAAGTCATAGTTGGCTATCTTTTCTACTCTCCCGTCAGACCATATTCTTTGTATGGCATCATGTCCGTCACCAGAACTGATAAAGGTTATCAGTGCGTTATTCTTTACATCTTTACAGGTTCCAACTATTCTCATGCTGATAATTCTTGAGCGATTAAATTAATATCTCCATCGGTAGGATCAAATGTATAGGTAATAGAACAAGTATAACTAGAACCAGTTTCTGGGTCTGTAACCAAAACTACACTGTCAGAAACTCTGCTTACAGTTATTACCCCGTTATCTGTGTCTGTACCTAAAACAACTGCCAAAGTCGAGGTAATCACGTCACCGGCTGTTATTGCATGGGCTCCGGAAGCACTTACTCCGCTTGTAATTACGTCAACTCCGTTAATTTTTAGATCAAAAGAACTTACTGTAGCTGAAGCGGTGTAGGCGTAATTTAGGGTAGCATCGGTCAGTGCACAAGTTCCGTGAGCGTTGGCATAGGCCTGTCCATTGGTATCTACGTCTGCCTGAGCGAGTGCGTCTGCAACAACCTGACTTACCAAAGAAGAATAAGTATGAGCCGATACGGTGTATTCAGTCGTAGAACCCGTATAACCGTCTCCACAGTCATTACGGGTGAATGGTGCGTATTTTGAGACATTCCAATAAACAGGAATTAGCGTACAAGCGCCGTGAGAGTTTGCATAAGATTGTCCATTAGTGGTGATATCGGCTTCAGCTTGATCGTCTGCATCGTCTTGGTCTATGGTTGAGTAATAAAGTCCGGCAGCAACGACATAAGAAACAGATGAACCGGCATAGCCAGTTGTACAGTTATTTCTCGTGTAGCTTCCGGATTTCTCTACGTTGTAATAAATAGGGAATATTTGATCAGTGTAACTTGCGTTTATGTCGAGAGTTAAAATGTCTAGATTAGATTTGAGCGTTTCAAGACACCCCTTGCCGTTGGTGGAGGTGTTCCCTGAACGTAAATTATAGATTTCTCTAGTTTCATTTTCTTTGAGTAACCTTGAGTCGTCATCAAGATTCATTCTCTGACCTATAAAAACGTGCTTATCTTGCATTGAACAATGTTTTCACAAAGATACATAAAAGTGAAGCCACAAGCAAACTGAATTACCTGTGGCTTCTTTCGTCTCAAATGTCGTCCCATGTTATACGACTACACTTCTCACCGGCATACGCCTGAATTAATTTTCTTTAAAACCGAGAGCAAGATGGGCATCGAAACTCTCGGCAGGTCAGCAGGCGTATAAATACCCCTTCTCTTTTGACCGATGCAAAAATAGCACAATTAAAATGAATAATCAAGTTAATTGTGCTATCAAGTGCAGTTTATAGCGATTCTAAATTACGCCTCGGTATCTGCGTAGGTTTTTTGGCACATTTCGATCAGCGTTGGTTGTGTGTCTGTGTTTTTAAACTTCACACCTGCTTCTCTTAACGCCTTCTTCAGAATAGGCCATTTCAGCTTATCCCATTGAGTATGTTTATCAAAACGAATATCAATACTGGTTTCTTCCACGTCCTCGTCTGTGTCACCGATTGCTTCTTTCAAAAGATAGAGTTTCTCACTTGCAATCAAAAACTGAGCGAGACGTTTTCTTAACAGAATATCGTTTCCTCTGTCGTTAGGATTAATCTTAAGGATAGGATTATCCTTGTCGCCTTTCCACTGCCACTGTGAAGCGTTGTGGTCAAACTCAATGACTTTCTTATAAACTCCCTGTGCGACAACAGAAACAGCCTTGATTTCATCAGAGAAACTTGATACCTGTTCTTTAAATTCAGCAATAGCCTTTTCGGTACGCCCTTCCTCGGTTTGTATTGCATCAAAAAGACGATTTTTGAGCATATCAATTGTATCAAATTTGCTGTCATCAATAGCCCAATTTCGAGCGATTACACGAAGCCTTGCGTCATCTAAAGGTGAAGCATCAGAGTATAGGTAAAACTGCAAGTCAACGCTTTGTTTGCGCTTTGTAGCGAGTTTTTCTGCATCATTACTCAAGTCTTCCCTGACTATAACACCGTTTTTTACCCTCGGTTCAAACATCAGATACCACAACAGCCTTTCGGTGTCGTTTTCGGTAAATACTGCGTGTCCTGTAAATGATTCGCTACGTGGGCTATAAATAGGTTTTGTTCCTTCGCTATTTTCTTCACGTTCTGCGTAGATTACGTGTCGGTTCTTTCCGCCAATTTTGATGACAGCTTCAAAACCAATTGACGACATTGCTTTTTCTTCTTTGACACCTGTAACTGGGTTACGATAGACGTAACGTGGATGCCATTTTAATTTAACTACTGAGTTAGGTCTGTTAAACCAACCGTCGATTTCTTTTAACTGCTTACCAATTGCAATTAAAAGAGCGTCATCCGTTTTGGGATTCCGCTCCTGTTTGATGATTTCTTTATCAATTATTATCATTTTGTGAGTTTTGTGCTTGTCTTCCGAATGGGGAGAAAAAGCAGGTTTATAATTCACAAAGATAATCAATACCGATAAGTATTGCAAGTTATTTAGAATAATTCTAAATTAGGCTTATTTGCTTCTTCTCGTAGGAACTTCATAACCAAAGAATTTTCGCCATAACACTTACCCCTATTAATGTCTACGATAACATCATTGCTTACCCCAAACTCAACAGCTATGTCTTTTATCAATTTAGTTCCCCTGTTTTTAATGGCAAATTTTATGGCTTCCACTTCTGCAAGTGTCTTAATAGATGCTCTTGATAACATATTATTTTTAGAGATAGTATTATTGTGATTTAGCCATTTTCTACCCTTCATAACACAATCGTGCATATTATCTTTTGCTGTACCTAAAAATAGGTGGTCGGGATTTACACAAGCACGATTGTCGCAGGTATGGCAAACATACATACCTTTTGGTATTTCTCCTTTATGTATCATATATGATATACGATGCACTCCTTCATCTCTACCTCTGAATTTAAACTTTCCGTACCATTTAGGATTTGCCGTACTCCATACCCAACAATAATCTGTTTTGTGAACTTTCTCCCAATATTTTTCCATAATATTATTAAAAGCAAAAACTCAAATCCTTTCGGTGTACTAGACCTAATCGGATTTGAGTTTTTAGATTATCTTTTGTTTAATCGTCTAGTACCCGATTAGATTACAAAGATAGGTTGTTTTTTATTGGAATGCAAATTTAATTGCGATTAAGATGAACGTTTTACCAACATTAATCTGTAACTTTCATATATAGTGTAACATACGTCACTCAACCAATAGGTATTTGAGCCATCAATTGAGGAAACGATAGGGCTATGAACCAATTGGTTCATACCGTCCATACCTGCCAAAGTTCCGACAATTCTGTCTCTATTCATACCGTCCATCGCTCTGTATCTACGTTCAAAGTTCGGTACACTCATTTTCTGTCTGTCAATAGAAACTACTGACTGATTCAATGGAAGCACTACTAAAGCATCATCCAAAAGTGTAGTTGAAACACCCATGAATTTAGGATTAGAGAAGATCGGAGTAGGGATAAGAACAAAAGTGATAGAAGAACCCTTAATCACCTGTACGTTAAAGTTAACACTGATAGCGTTTCCACCAAACAGTTTATCCTGGATTTCACCTACAAATGGTGAGCCTGCTAAACCACCTGAAGTTCCTTGAATTTTAGCGATAGTGTTCTTCATCAGTTTCCTGATAGCTGAATTACCACCAAATAAAGCTACTACGGAGTCAGAGATACCTTTAGAGATCAAATAAGACTCTACGGTGTCGAGGTCGTCGATACTCATACCTGTTGAGCCAATTAAGATGTCGCCACCTAATTCTTCTGCCCAAGTATAAAGACCTTTTACTTTACCGATTACGTTAGCGGTATTAGACATCAAAGAAGTCTGGGTAAGATTGGCTGTATTGGTTTGGCCCATTAAAGCCATCATTTCCTCTTGAGCATCCATTAAGAACTCAGCACGAAGCAACTCTTTATTAAAGAACTGTTTTCCACCATTGACTGCAACCCATTTCTGAGTAACCAATTGGCGACCTTCAAATGCTAAACTTTCTTTGATGATCTGAGGATAGAAAATTCTCTGGATGGTTCCTACGTTGGTAGGTGCGGGCTGACCTGTTCCTACTCCAAAAGCGGAAGCAGTAATAGGTAATTCAATCCCCAATGCGAGAGTACCTGCGTACACGTGAGCATCCAATCCTACTGCTGTAGCGTTGTAGCGTAACAGAGTAAAGACTGTATTAGGTGCTGCGGTAGTATCAATAGCACTGATTCGGCATTCGGTGAATCCTACGATAGTATTACCTACCATTACGGAAAATCCTACACGAGGATAGTAGTTACCAAGATTGTCAAAATCGTCTGCATCAATTTTTACAGTAGCTGATCCTGCGGCATTGGTTACGATAGTACCCAATTTCATGGTACGGTGTGTGAATACTTCTTCTTCACCTGATACGGTGTCTGAAGCCATAGGGCGTGAACGTCCTGATTTGTGAAGGAAATCTACCATCAGTAGTCCTTCACCATATAATTTGTGTAATTGCGAATCTACTTCCGGCATATTCTGGAAGGAACGCAAACTTGCGATACTTGCGGATGTAGCGGCTGCTACTACCTGATTGTCAACTGCCATTTTTTAGGAGTTAAGTGTGAATAATTTATTTATTTCAAATAATCCAATATCGCATTTACTTCTTCTTGTTTCTTGATCTGTTCAGGAGTATTATTTTGTGGAGCCTGTGACCTGTTGCCTGTGGTTGGATTACTGATTTCTTTTTTCAGTTCAATTTCTCGCTTAGTCACTTCTTGTGCTGCGTAGGCTTTGAACATCTTCACCTTGTTTTCGGGTAAATTAGCATAGTAATCCTTCAGGTTTTGGATCTGTAGTTCCAAATTTTCTTTCGTTGGGGCAATATTCTGACTAATTAGCCAGTCTTTTGTTGCGCCAATGTTCTCCAGAATTGATTTTTTGAAGTCCTCCTCGATGTTATATTCAAAAATAGGTTTACCATCTTCGGTAATTACTATTTTGTCCATTGCTTCGGGGATCTTCTTCACAAGTGGTGTCCACTCTTGCGATAGCTTCTCAATACTTTCTTTAGTTTGAGTTTGTTTTTGCTGCAAGAAAGAGTCAATGTCAATCACTTCCGGAATTTTTACCTCTGCCTTTAGAGTGTCAAATTCTTTTCGTGCTTCTTTTGCGTCTTTCCTTATTTTGGATTGTGTTATTTGGTCGAGGTCTTCAAATTCGGTTCCGACTTCATATCCGTAATGTTCTGCCATGATAGCATCTATGGTAGACTGATCGGGATATACGTCTGAATCGTTTAATTTCTTTTGTAACCTTAAAACGTCTAACGGTTGTAGAGAGTTAAGGTCTTTGGTCATTACTTGTTGTAAAGCGTAAGGGTCGAGTTCAGGTTTCTGCTTTCTTAAAAGGCTGGCTTTATATTCGTCCTCAGAGTTAAAAAGTTTCAGAGGATCTGCAAAGTCTTTTAAAAGAGTTAACTTTTCCTCTAAGAGTTTTTCCTTTTCTGTCATTTCCTGTACCCTTTTTTCGTATGCAGTTATTTTCTCAACTTCTGTATCGTAATTTTTGGCTTTCTCAAAATATGGTTTAAAATCATCCCTTGTGCCTTCAAAACCGTTTTCTTTGAAATAGTTAACTACTTCGTCGGGGGTATCTGTCGGGGGAATTACTACTTCGGGTGTAGGTATGGTTTTATCCACCTCTGGTATTACAGGTGGTATTACTGGGGGTGTTCCATTTGCTAAAGCGTTTCTTGCTTCAGCTTTTTCGATCATTTCCTCTATTTCCATATTTTTGAGTTTTGTGTTGGTTGTCCGAATGGGACAAATAACAGGTTGGTTGTTTAATTAAAGTACAAAGATAGGACTTATCGCAGAAATATGCAATATTAATTTAGTCTAAATACAAATAAGGAAATTGACAATAAAAAAACCTACCAAGTTAATGATAGGTTTTAGTGTGCTTTTATCCTATCCGAAGCATAAGGTAGAGGGTTTGAGAAATCAGCCCACAACTTCCAGATTTTACCAGTAGAACGATTCTACATAAACACCCCTATAAAATTCAGCAACTAAATACGATGTTTGTGTCTCTTCTGTAATTTCGTTTTGCGTAATTCTGTTTACTTTTGCACGTCTCAATCCCGAAAACAATCTTTTACTCCCAGATGGTTCCTTTTTATTGAACCTGTCCGAATGTTTTCTCTGACCGCAGCCTGCTTGTTTAAATAAGTCGTTCATTTTGTTTTAGTTTCATAGTCACCCGAATATTTACCCAACCAATTCGCAGCACAATTCTCATCCACATTGGCAAATACGCACATGTATTCAACCGTATAAGCTAACGACCTGTTCTCTTTTTTACAAAAATCATAGGCTTCTTTTAATAATAACTTTGTTTGCGCTTTCATATTAATTGATTATGTAAAAATGAAATAGATAATCTAGAACCCGAAAACTGACTCATACACCCACTCCAGTCAATAGGAATAAATCTGCTTTTTTGGTTTGAGTAACCTTTAATTTGACTGAAACACGGTGTATGTTTAAGTAGTTTCTTTTTCTTTGGATATTTATGTGGTCTGCTCATTTTTGGTTTTAAATTTTAATATTTCCTTTTGAAGACAAGCTATACACACTCTTACGTGGTCAATAAAGATTTCGGGATCACTTTCAGAATACAAAAGACCGCCCTTCAGCATTTCAACGCACGTTATAAGTAGTTCGTTTTTACCTCCCCTTAGCTTTGCCATTTCATTAAGTTTTTTTTAATGGATAATTAATACAGTTGTGACAAATATCTGTCAGTGCGTTTTGACAAACAAAACACTTTTCTGGTATTTTGTTCCATGCCTGCACTTTTACTAAATTTCTATCAGCCTTTTCAACGAAGTCCTTTGCCGTCTTTCCTTCCAGTGTAGGTATTAATCTTATTTTAGTTGCCATAGGTTATAGGTTTATTTCAAGTTCTGTACTCGTTAAGGCAAAGTATATGTTTTGCAATTCGTGTAAATATTCTATTCCTGTCATAAATTCCTGTGTGTCAGGTAAGGATTCAATTTTTCCCAGCCAAATACCCCAATACGGTTTTGCCATTGGAGTAACTTCATATCTACCTTTGTAGATATGATAATAAAAATCAACTTTTTCTAAGTTGGTTTTGTCGAGTAATTCTTTGGTTAGCGGAATAGGATAAATTTCACCAATCTTATATTCTTCCCCGATCCATCTTTGTGCGCACTCTGACCAATTCCCATCATCTTCAATTTGAAGATTGATTCCATTTTCATTTATGGACTCAACTTTCAGTATCGTTTTGAATGATTCATACCATTGATCTGTTACTAGATTCCCAATACGTAATTCGTTTATGTTCATACCTCTCTCGTATTACAAAACGGAACCCTGCAATACCTTCCTGCCGAAATACAATATCTATTATTATCATGTAAATCTTCTTTCTCAGGACAGAATTTCCCAAAACCTGCATAAAATATACAATGATCATTTTTCTTTGCTTCGTCCTTTCTTTCTTTAGGAGAGAATATTCCACAAATCCTTTGGTAAAAGCAATTGGCAAATTCTTCTTTAGAATTATTTAGTCGCTGTGCTGCTTCAAGTGCTTTGTCCCAGTCGACTTTTGCTTCTTTTATCTTTTCCAGCGAGAGTTGCTCTGATAGCCATTCGATACCTTCTTTTAAGATATCCTGCTCTTTTTGTAGTTCTGCTCTATTAAAAGTGCTAAACGCTGCTCTTGCTGCATCACACTTTATTAACTCCAAATTGTTTTTTAGTACAACTTCTACCGTTTTTAGTAAAAGTGTTTGAATAATATCTTTTTTAGTTGTCATACATTTTTGCCACAAATATACAACGAATAAAAACGTAAATCAATAGAAGATAGTAATTTATAACGATTCTAAATTACTGTTTAGCAAATAACTCTACGGGCTTAATATTTACTCTCTTTGCAAACTCTCTTTGTGCCTGTTGATAAGCTAAAGGATTCTTTAATTTATTGGCTTCTGTAACTCCAATAGTTGAAACGTAGTCCGCAAATGCTTTATCTGTTCCTAAATTAACTTGTGCATTGGGGTCTCCGAGTGGTTGCATTACTATTCCGTTTTCTGTAGGTTTGGTGTACCATTGAGTAGGATTTCCGTTGCCTGTTGCACCCAATGTATTTAGTAATGCAGGACTGTATTTATTTAAATCGTCTCTTTTATTGCCTATAAATCCATTTTGCCCTTGATGCACATTGCTAAGAAGTAGGTTTCTGCTTTGTTGGGCAAACCCAGTGGTATCTACTCCAAACATAGCCCTGTGTAGACTAATGGCTTGCTGAACGTTTCTCATTATTTTAGCGAAGTCCATTATTCTGTTAGGTTATTCATTTCTTCTAAAATATGATACAAGATTAAGTCGCTTCTTGCTTCTTGTAGATTTGCAAGTGGAATTAATGACCACGTAGTTTCATCGGATTCCAAATAATATCCCTCTGCTATATTCGGGTCAACCTTTCGTTTTTCCTTTCTTGCGGAACAAACTTCTTTTGATGCTATTTTCATCGCATCGTGTAACCTGTCAATCCAATCTGTTTTTTCCATTATTGTTGCATTTGAGGAACCTGTTGTGGTTCCTGTGGTACTGGATTCTGACCTGTGTCCTGTATCGGTGGTTGAGGTTGTGGGTTTTGCTGTGTCATGGCTTCAGGTGTCAAGTTTACGCCTATCCGTATTTAATTTACAAAGATAATGTTATGTAGAATTTAATACAAGTTTTTATTTAGATTAAATATAAACAATAGGCTTCGGGAATTTATTTTTATAGATGTGCTGTTTTTATGGTAGATTATTTTGTATATTTGCAGTATAAACAATTTAATATAAAATGTATGCCAAAATCGAATAGGATTAAGACGGTTTGCCAGTGCTGTGGTAATGAATTTTTCGCAATCCCATACAGAATAAAGAGAGGGATAAAATATTGTTCCCAAAAATGTAGAGAGGAAATACAATACCCAAGAAGGTGTAAAAACTGGTATGGGTATATCGTAATAAGAATTAATGGTAAATACGTAAGAGAACATAGGCTTGTGATGGAAAAGCATATAGGTAGACCACTTTTGGATACCGAGGTCGTTCATCATATAAATAAGATAAAGGATGATAACGATATAAACAATTTAGTGTTACTATCAAGCACAAGCGAACACGAAAGGATATATCACCCAAAACAGACAGACGAAAATAATTGGGATACGCATACTTGTTTAAATTGTGGCAAAATATTCAGAAGGCTAAAATCAGAAACAATTAAGAACCCAGCAAAATACTGTTCCAGATATTGCAACAATCATAGAATATAGATTATTGTTGCATCTGCGGAACCTGTGTTTGTTCTTGCGGGGGTGGATTCTGTCCCGTACCCTGTTGTCCTTGTGGTGGAACAGGTTGTGGATTCTGTTGGGTGAAATTTTCAGGTGTAAGCAAGTTGCCTGTTTTTATGTAGTTGTCAATCAACTTTATCTGCATATCGGCTTGTGCGCTATCACCTGCTGCCAAAGCTGTTAAATAAGCACCTGTGACAAGTGTTTCCCTGTCCTCGATACCTTTTTGTTTAATGATAGCTAAAGCACCTTCAGTTTTCATCTGTTCTGCCATTTGGGTAGCCTGTGCTGAAACTTGTGCTTGTTGAGTAGAATTTGCCTGTGCTTGTTCTTGTGCTAACTTTAGGTTCTTTCTGCGAGAAGATTCCAACCACATTTCGGCTAACTTTAAAGATCCACCAGAACTTAAAATAGAAGTGACTGCGAAATAATCTGCATCAGTAATTCCGGGTTGACCGTTTCTACCACTTTGTAAGGCGATTTTAGCACTTTCCATTAGGTCTCGTTTTTCCTGATCAGTAGGCATAGCTTCAATGGCTATTCCGTACTTAGTAGCGTTTCCGACTGCGAGTTTTAAAACCTGAAGTCCTCTTTCTCCGATAATTTCTTTGTAGGTTTCTCTTGCGTCCTCGTCGAATTCTAAAAGTAATTGAATAGTAAGAACTACGTTTTTGGCATAGCCTTCTTTTACATTCAACCAACCTGAAAGTATAGGTCTGAGAGTGTCAGAGGTGGCTTGTACTGCTATTTCATTCGTTCTAACAGGCGCATTAGGGTCTACGGTTCCAAGTGATAAAGGATTAATCCCTGTTAAATTCTCAATTAAACTTAAATTTAGTTTTAGTTGAGTGAAAAAGTCAGTAACAGCACTACCCATACCACCGTTTAATTCTTGAACCGGAAGTTGGTTATTTTGCTGTCGGGTTCCTTTGGCGTCAGTCATTTTAGAAAAACCTATTCCAGTTTCCATAAACTGTCTTAGAATCTCAACCATTCCGTTTTGACCACCCTTATCTAAGGAATTGAAAGCATCAAGGTTAAAGATATACCCTTTATTTATAGCTGTAGCGATGTTGTTTTGATACTTGTGCCAGATTATTACGAAGTTGTCATATATAGGTATAAGCTGGTCTGTAATCGACGCAAAAGGCAGTTTATAGGCATGATAAGAAATAAGTACGTCTTTTTTATTCGGTCTGGTGATATTTTGGTCGATTCCGTATTCAAAAATTATTTCAGTTCCGATAAGCCATTTACATTTAAATCGTTTTCTTATTTGAGTGATTTGGACTTTTTGATTCGGTTTTTCTTTTATCTTTTCGCCTTCTTGAACGGGGATAATTTTTAGTTTATTATAAGAGTTGGTTCTTAAAATGTCTGTGAGTTCGTCTGTATCTATCCATTCTGCGTTATAAACTAAGACTTTATAGAAGTCATATTTCCAACCACCTGATTCTATCTGAGAGTTATTTACGTCCCATTGCTCTAATCCTGGATTTCCTAATTTTCCAGAATAGGCTTGCGAGCATTTTTGAAGTTGTTGTTCGTAAACATCTTTCGAAATCCCTTCTTGCTGCATTGCAATTCTCAACTCCGAAACAGTCATTAATTCTGCGTGACCACCGTATTCTGAGTCTCTGAAATCTGAGTGTTTAGAGTACTGTATAGAGAACATCTTTGGGTCGATGTACTTTGTCTTTACAGTGCCGTCTTCTTTATCGTAGTAATCTTTAACGACACAAACACCTAAATTAATGAGGTCGGCTATACATTCTTTTTTGATCTCTTTTAAGTGAGAGGTTTTGGAAGTCCAATTTATTAGGGTTTCCATCAGCATACTATGTTCTTGCTTAAAGCCACCCCTGTTTTTAAATAAAGTGAGTTCATCTATGGTGTCGGGAAGATAGTTCGGTTCCTGAAATTTTATCCCAATATTTGCATGATATTCTTTTAAAAACGCTTCTTCTTCTTTTACAGCCCACAATTCGACCATCTTATTTTCGGTCTCTGCTCCCGACTGTGCATCTATTGGGTTACATTCGATACTGTACTCTGCCTGCTCAAACTTTCCAAGTAATGTAGACATTAGTTTAGGCGCACTCGATATAATTTTCCAAAAAATGTTCATGTACCCCTTTCTCTGGGTCTCTTTCGCTTGCGTAAACCCACCGGGGCCGTCTAATGCCGTTGTTGCCGGAGATGTCGCTTCGTTGGTCGGTCTAGTGGTAGACATGTAATTTTTGTACTTATTTTCGTCTTGTTTTCCTGAGCCATAAGAGCGGAGTAGGTCAAAATTTTGCTGTGATGAAAATGTAATACCTGCGCTATCACGGACATGCACGCTGTACATTCCTATAATGTTCGACCTATAATAATCTTTGTCTTTTTTGCCGTTTGTCCTTTTTATATCATAAGGAAGATCCTTATACTTTTCACTCAAGCCAGGAATATACATCTCTGAATAGTTTTTACAAAGATAGGCATTTGTGAATTATTTTGCAATACAATTTAGAATGATTCCAAATTAGACCCAAAGTTTGGATATTCGTAAATAGGGAGTTATCTTTGTCAAAAGATTAAGTATGAAAACAAAACAGCTTCCTACATTTGAGAAAACAAAAGAATCGGTAATAATTACCATTCCTGTTAATTATATTGCTTTTCTAGCAAGACATAATCCCGAAACCCCGCTAATTGTTAAAGATAAACACAAACTGTCTGAATTTGTTTTAGATAATATTCAAAACAGAACAGAGAATTCAGAAGGACTTGGAGTGTTTTATGAAATGCTTGATTTTGCAATTATGACCACACTCGAAGACGGTGAAGATTGCGTTAAGATGAAAAATGAATATTAAAATGACTGAAAAGCTCGTAAAGGTTATATACAACTTCGTGGATCAAAATAATTATCAATACTTTCTAACCGAAGAAGATCATATTGATAGACCTAATTGCTCGCTAATTGTGGAAACTCAGCCAAATTGGGTTAAAGCAATTGACGGTGACAGAATTATTGAGGTTACGAATCTGAATAGTAAAACATGGAGAAAAGATACGGTAAAATTAGACGATCTCACTTAGGCATGCCCATTCTTCGTGAAACCATTTTGCCGCCATATTGTATCTTTCTGCCATTGTGTTTTCTGATTTGGAACTCCCAATATATATAACAGTTCCATCTATATATATCCTAGACAACCACTTATTTGACTTTTTATCAAGATAAACATTTTTATATTTATTCAAATTAGCCTTATTTTTTCTTTTATTTGTTAGATTTTGTCTTGATGTGCACGCTCTAATATTTTCCTCGGTATTATTTAACCCATCGTGGTCTTTGTGATCTACTTGTATTTTGCTATCAGTTATTCCTAATATAAATCTATGTAAGTATATTTTTTCATTTCCATTATTGGTGTTGGCAACGGCATAATAAACTCCATTTTTTGTTTTAAATGCTTGCCATTTATACTTAGATACTCTATCGTAATTTCTAGCATCAATTAAAGCCCACTTCCCCCGTGTTAGGCATATCCATCGAGTGTTCGGGATAACAGTTGGTGGTTCTGGTGGTGGAAAATTCAATCTTCTATTTAAATTATTTTTTATTATATAATCATCGTATGCGTGTGCTGCATCTAATTCATCATCAAAAAGTCCGATATAACATTTTTTAATTCCCCTAACAGCTACACTCCATTTTTTGTGCATCAAAATCCCAGTCAACGCACGTATACTTACTGTGTTTTTTTATTTTTATTTTTATTTCCATATATAAACACCCCTTAAAACCAAAGGCTACCCAGTCTGACGGAGATCGTCAATTTTGGCAATGGCTCTAAGAGGTGATTAAATTTTTTCATATTATCTGAGTAGCGGAACAAAGATACAATAAAATATAATTATTATCAAGTAAATATTTTAATTTAGAATGATTCTAAACTAGCGTGAGGTGTAAATATATACCTATTGATTGTCTATCTTTGCATATAAAACATTTTTATGATAAAGCTAACCAAAGAAGAGTTGCTAAGAATTACCCCAATAAATAATATGGTACTTTTAATGCCATTAGAGGATAGAAGTAAATTTGCACTAACAAAAGAGGTAGAACTAACAATGGATGTTGATTTTACTGAGGATCAATTTCGGTACGTACCCGTTGTTAACAAGGTAATAGCAGTCCCGGAAAACATTAAATTTGGTCAAGGTTTTTCAGAATGGGAAACGACTATGGAATTATCCGTAGGCGATACCGTTGTGGTAAATCAACTCCCACTTCAACTTGCACAAAACGACAAGCAGTTTATTATTTGCGAAGGTGTAAGGTATTTTTGGATAAAATATTCGGATATTTATTGCAAACAAAAATTGGTTGATGTACGAATTAATTCAGATACAGATGAAAATGGGATTGGGTTTGATTCGTTATATAATCTTACCCCAATTAACGGCTACGTGATTTGCGAACCTGTAATTGACGAGATAAAATACATCGAACAGGTAGTTAAAAAGGAATCCAAACAGTTCGCTACAGTGAAGTTTGTAGGAAGGATGAACACTAATCACCTTGAGCGGTGGCAACCTGCATCTGAGAGCTTATATACGCCTTCTGACATGGAAGTTGAGGTTAACGATGTAATTTGTTTCAAAAAATACAGAAATCGGAGACTGGATAACGGACTTGCAAAGGAATTTGGGCTATTAACTCCGATTATGAGAAAAGATATTCTTTACGTAAAAAGAGGGGAGTTAATAATTGGATAAGATAAAAGTTGTTACAGCGTTAAATATTACCGTTGTTAATGGAGAAATAGAATTTACGTCTAACTGTGTGAATAAAGCACATGTAATTAAAATATTGGAGAAATTAATCGAGAAACTGAGAAATGGCTAAGAAAAAAGAAATAGAAGAACCCGAATCTAATTATATCGACCCTGTAAAATTAGATAGGTATATAATCCACATGTATAATCCAAAGTCTGAAAACCGTAAAAAGTATCAAGACTACTCAGAAAGAAAACGTGAATGCGCTATACAGTCTGGATTTGAGTTTGATGACACCTTTGAACCCGAAGTAGAGGAAATGCTAATTGGCAAAAACCCCGAAGCTAACAGATTAATTATCGACTACATTATTTCGCTTGGTTCTCCCGATATGATACGGTATGTAGCTTTTCAACAGATGCTTGCTTCTCAGGTTCAAAGATCAATGGGTGAAACTGACGAGAAAGCTGTTAAGATAATCCGTGAGAATATAAACAACCTTAGTGATAACCTAAAGGACATTGAGGTTAATTTGTTCGGAGATAGTGACCAAAGTTTGCGTAAAGCACTGTATTCTAGTATGGTTGACAAATTAAGGTTGCGTCCTGAGGAAATGGCAAAAGCTATTTCCGAAAAGAATTTAAAGATTAAAGATCAGTATTACCAATAATTTAAAACGTAAAAACATGTTAGAATTTGACGAAAACACAAAAAGCATAATTGCAGAATGGAATTGGGATATTAATAACGCATATCAGTGTACCATACACAAAAAGATATGTATAAGATTGAAAATTGATGATGACAAAAAATGTGGTCATCCTAACTGCACCGGAGAACTAATACCAATCCCAAATATTAAGGAACTTCAAGCACAATTCAAACAAGAATTAGGTAAAAATGACTGAATTTAAACTGAAAAGTACCATAGAAATTAAGAATTATTGGGCTGTATGCAACGGATTTCTCAATTGGGCAGAATTCATCAGCAAGACCCGACAGCTAAATTCAAGTCCACCTGATGCCATAATCTGCATACCGGAGACTATAATTGACGAACTTTTAGAAATGATGCTATGATTACAGTCTACGAGAGAAATATCTGCGACAAACAAGGTGCTAAATGCCATGAGCATTCACGTATTACACGAACATTTGATGGGTGTGACTTAGAGCAGTTAAAGGAGTATCTATTAACTGAGGCGTGCGTAAGGCTTAATTTAGACATTGATAAGGTTGTAGTATTGTTGGCTTTTAAGATAATTTAGACTATCTTTGCATAGACCAATTAACGTAGCTTATGTATTCCTACGAACCTTGCGAAAAGTTTGTGATAATAAATTCCGACAAAGATTTAACTCCTAATGGTGAGGGAGTTAAGGTAGATATTTTAGATTTAATACAGCGAACTTACCGAAGTTTTAATAAACCCGAACCTCAATTTTTGCCAGATAATAGTACAATGGCAAATTACGGTTTACCCCCAGAGGAACAAATATTCCACAGAGAAATCGTACCACCCAGACTTTTGAGCCTAGAGCGTCATTTACGGTCTAAGGAGAAGTCAAATAAGGCCAGAGAAAACACTTCTATAAAAATAGAGATAAATACTATTAATAATTTTTGGGACGAACTTGAATCAAAAGCAATCGACTATAAAGAAGAAATAGAATGGATTGAAAAGATGTGGTTCCACCGGCTTTTCGGATATTGGATTATGCTCAATGGCCGGGGATATTATATGACTGGTGCAGATTACTTCTACGTTAACTTTACCGAGATCCCAAAAGCAGGTGAACCACAATACAGAGACCGGGACAGAAGATGGTACATAGCTAAACAGTGGGCAAGACTAGAAACAAGAACTTTCGCCAAGACAGATAAGGACGGTGTGGCTATTCCTGAAAGTGACGGAACCTATGAAATGATCGACCTAATGAGGCGTGTTTTCTACGGTATCCTGATCGGAAAGGCCCGAAGAGTAGGCGATACGAGCAAATCGGTTTCGGCACAACTTGAGTCATCAAGCAGAACTTTGGAGAAAAGATTTGGAAATCAAGGCTGCGACGAGGAGTCCAGTCAGAGGATTTTCAGTGACCATATAATGTTCCAATTTAGAAAACTCCCGCTTATTTTTAAACCGTTAATGGAATCTATGAGTTCCAAATCTAAGTTGTCATTTATGTCTGATGATATGGATATTTCTTTGAATACGGTATTGGATTTTGCGAGCAGTAAGAAAGGTTCACACTATGACGGTTCCGGTTTAGCTGAATATTACGGAGATGAATTAGGAAAAGTCGAAGGGGAAGATATACTTAAACGCCACACTACCATTAAGTTATGCTGTTCTGAGCGCGATAGAATTGACGGTGATATAACAGGAACATCGACAGTGGAAGATATGTCGAAAGAAGCAGGTTTGGCTTTTTTGAAACTATGCAAGGGTTCCATGTTTTACCAACGCAAGGATTCCGGTCAAACACAAACAGGTATGGTTACAATATTCTTTCGTGCCTGTGACGGTTATCCTGGATTCGTTGATCAATTTGGATTCTCAATAGAGTACAAACCAACACCGCAACAAAGAGAGTTTCTAAAAGCGCATAACATGAATCCCAATATGGGTGCAAAAGAATACTTGCTCAATAATAGGAAGGGACTTTCGGAAGATGCTCTAAGCCAGGAGAAAAGGCAAAATCCTATCGAGTATCGCGAAATATTTACACCCCCCGCGAACAATAATTTCTTCCCGGTTCAAAAGATTTCAGACAGAATAACCGAACTAAGGTTTGGACAACAAACTACCAGATCGTTTAATTTGGCGTGGGTCGATAATTTTGGAGGTAAAGTAGCAATGGTTTTTCCACCGGACGGACAAGAGGGAGATTATCTTGCATCGTATATCCCACCAATAGATCAACAAAACAGATTTAAAATGGTGCGTGGTGTTCAATATCCTGAATTTGGTACAAAGTATATTTGCTCTGCTGATGCTTTTAGATTGGACAAAACGACACATGGAAGAAAATCTGACGGAGGTGTTGCTTTAAGATTAAAACGAGACACACAGATAGATCCCGACACTAAACCTGTTAAGGATTGGATTACAGCAAAACCTATCGTATATGCTTCTTATAGACCAGAGACAACGGATATTTTCTGCGAAGATGTGCTTAAACTTTGTATATTTTACGGATGTGGGTGCTATCCTGAAAACGATGTGGATCATGTCAATAAGTACTTCAAATTACACGATTTTGAGGGGTATCTAATATACGACACAGACGACGATGGTTATCCCCGTCCAAATGCAGGATATAGTTCTACTCACTCAAAAATTAAGGGTTTTAATTACATGTCTGACGATTTAAACATACACGTTCAGAGACACGAACTAGAACCCTTACTCAGAGAAGCTATGGATATACTTGGCTTACAAGACCTTACAAATTTCGACGGCCTGTCTGCGTATATGGGTACGCTCCTCGGAGAGAAATCGACTTATGCGGATGATATTGCCGGGAGGTTCGATACTAAATTTGATGTGGCGGAATTTTATCAACTTCGGAATTATTAGTAATAGTATCTAAATATCTGAAATCAGTCCTGTTGCTATTGTGACCCAATAGTTGCGCCCTTAGCGTACCTTTTTTCATTCCAATTGAATCGGCAGCTTCGATAGAACACCCAAATATTTCATTTGTTTTGATGTTTATTACCTTTCTTGCTTTTGGATTACCACCTCCCCCATATAATAATCTTCCACGCCTTGCCGATTCGGACTTTTGATAGTCTGAATGTTTATTAAGTCCTGTTCTAAATGCGTGATACATATTTTCGCTTGGCGTTACCCATTCTAAATTAGATATGTCGGCATTCTTTTTTACTCCATCAATATGATTAACTTCCCTTTTATTTTCAGGATTAGGTAAGAATAGTTTAGCAACCCACCTATGTGTTTTTTGGCCTGTACTTATTTTTTGGTCTTGATGGAAAAATACCTGAGTATATCCATGGCTACTCAGAACCTCTCCAAGCATCCATTTCATTTTCATATTATATACCCTCCCATTTTCCCCTACCCAATAGTTAGTCCATTCGGGCATTTGCCGATACCTTACGCCATCCATTATTATTTCAAATGTATCAAATCCGTTAATACTTATCTTTTCCATGATTAATCGTATTGATAGATCCCATACTTACCACAAATCTCATGTATAGCCCGGATAGCGGTAAACTCAAATTCATCACCGTCCTCGTTAGTTGTTTTCTGGTACAAATATTTTTCACCCTTTAGGATCTTAAATCCGTTCTTTTCTGCTTTTCTTACATTCTTTTGTTTGGATTTGGTAAATCCAGAAATGTCAATATCGTTATTCTTGAACCACTCACAAGCACCGCACTCCATATCCTGATCTGCAATTCTTGTTTCATTGATTTCTAATTCATCAGATTCAGCCTGCATTGGTTCTTTTGAGATATGTACGTCCTGAAGTACCTCGTACACGTTCATCCAGAACATAAGCAGGTCGCCTGTGCCACGTTCTTTATAACGAGGTCTGTACTCTGTTGCTTTGCCAAAAGCGTACTGTTGTGCGTTCTGAACACGAATTAATACGTCACCGTACTCGTCAGTGTCTTTTGCATCCTTTTCGATTAGAAACTCTGCCATTTCGTAAAATAGCTTTCCGTCAACTTTGATTAAATGTGGTTCTTTTTTCATAAGTTTGTTTAAAATAGAAAACCTCGTTCTTTGAGCGACCAGACTCTCGGAACAAGGTTTTCAGAAATAATTACTGTTTATCTGCTGGTCGTCAGATTTCAGATACAAAGATAGTCTTTTTTCTTACAAATAGCAAACTTATTTTTCCCGTACAGACACCGGCCCCTCATTGGCTGGTTCTTCCGGTACAGGGACATTTTTCGGTGCAGGTGCTACAACTTTTTTAGTTGGAACAACCACCTTTTTCACTTCAGGTGTCGTAGTTTTTACGCTTACCGGCTTGTCGCTCACTTTCTCAGGAACCACAACAACTGGTTTTTTCAATGACCCTCTACATTTATTACAGACGTTATGTAGCCCGTTCTGGTCGGTAAATTCAATTTCTTCTTTCTGTGACTCACATTTTTTGCACTCTTTCATGGCTTTTTTCTGTAAAGGTACTACAATTTAAAATCTTTCGCAACATCAGCATTTACGTGTCCCATTGCGCTCTGAACTCCAATATGTTGACAAACACTCGGATTTGTACATAAAAGCCTTGGGGCATTGTAACTCATACTCCAGTCCCACATTTGATCAATAAGATACGGTCTGATAAACTTCAAATAAGTCTCGAAAGTAAAGCACAAATTACCTCCACCGATAGTCTTTTTTACGTGGAATTTACCACTTTTAATAATAGGATGTCTCGGTGCGTTAAATCCTGTAACTATTACGTTTTCAGCCACTAACTCTTTTAACTTCTTCACCCAGTCTTTCTTTACGATAAAATCTGAATCCAGGGTAATTATCGTATCGTAGCTTTTACATTTATCCAGTACTCGCTTTAAATTCTGTGCTATCCCTGCGTTTTCAAAAGTAAACCACTGCATAATTATTCCACTAATATCTGCTAACTCGAAATACTTATTCAGCACGTCTTGGACTTTCTTATCAGTAGATCCATCGTCTGAAATAAGAATAAACTCACCATTGTGATTTTCAAACACCGATTTCAGTGTTCGTTCCAGATATTCGGGTCTGTTATATACAGGGATTACTATTACGTCCATACGCTTGTGTTTGTGGGTGATTTTCAATATCTTCGTATTTTATCCAGTCGTTTAGTTGAAGTCTTTGCCAACCATAACAGTGCGCTTCGGTGTCGTGTAAGACTATTATATCGGTGTGGTTCTTAGCCCAATTCGCACATTCGGGACGTGAATCTAAATGACCATCGACAAAAATTAAATCGTAGTGGTCGCTTAAAATAGGAATCAGATTCCTCCAACCATCTTTGCCAAGATCAAAGAATACTTTAGCCGTAGGATTCCTCTCAACTATATGATTATACCATTCTTCTGATTGCATCTCAATAGAGTGTACCGTGCAGCCTTTCTCGATGAAATACGGAGTACTGTGATCTCCGCCACCGAACTCTAAGACTGTTTTTATTTTGTTCTTTGCAAATATCCTGTCAAATGTGGGGATATGTGAGCCGTAAGGGTCGAGTTGCTTAAATGCCACTACTGAGAATGAATTATTCAGGTCAACTCCCGAGGTGAAAACTTTTAGTCCTTTTGACTGCAAAAAGTCTTTGATTTCTTCGGGTCGTAGGTTATGCTTGTGTTTGCGGTTCGACCAACTACGCCAGTACTCCTGTGAGTAGTCCGGTAGGTACAAAAACAGCACTCCACCAAGTCTTATTCGGCTTAACCAATGTTCTAAAGTGTTTACCCAATTATCGCAGTGTTCAAGGCAGTGAGAGGAGAAAATATAGTCAACCAAATCGGGTGGCAGGTTGTCGCCATTTAGTCCGTTTAACTTTGTGTCGATCACTTCTGCGCCACTTAAAGCCCAGTTCCAATTCCCTGCACCAATATCATAACCATTCCCGATACAGAGTTCTTCTGCGAACGGAATTATAAACCTTGCAGAGTTTCCTGTGGTCTGAAAGTGGAAATATTCTTTGTTGTTGTATTGTATTAGTCTTGGCATGGGTTTATTGTTCTTGTGTTATAATAAAATTATCTCTTTCAAGGGCATTAAACAACGGTAAATAACCCTGTGAACTTTCAAATATTTGCCATTTACCCTCAAACATTTTTATTTCAGCTTCACCCCCACCAATACCAGAAATATCAATTCTTATTTTTCCGCTAAATATTTTTGATCCGTCTTTATTTAAAAGCCCTGTGAATTGTCCTACTGATTCTATCTTTACGTCATGCGTTTTTGTCGTCCAAATAGAATTAAGGCACTGAATATGCTGAATGATTCTTGCCTTACCATTCCATATTAATGCACCTCCATATACCCATGAATTGTTATTAAATAATTTCCCTCTGAATAATGTTTCTCCTTTACCCATGATACGTGTATTTTTTATTCAATAAATAATCGTAATTTTTAAATCCAGATTCCCCCGGACGCTTGTACAAATGTACATTCTTTACATTTAAAATCTCAAGCATATAAACGATAGAAGTGCCTACGGTGTGAATTTCCTTAGCGTTTTCAAGCAAATATCCCCAGTCAAGTAAAGTATAACCACCGATAGGTTCCATTTCTATAACCTTTAACTTGGGAAATACCTTAAAATCGCATTTTCGGTTCGTGTGATGCCAGTTCTTATTGACTATGATATATTCCTCGTTGTTGGGATTGAGTCGTTCAAACAGCCATTTCTCGCATTCTCCACGCCTCCATGTTAGGGTTCGCCACATATTGAAGTCAAGTCCGAACATATCATACTTTGCTCGCATGGTATTTGGATTGTTCTGTAAATTCTCGTCAGCAAATCTCAAAGGGAATACGTGACAGTTTCCTAACATGTACTCGTTTTCTTCTTCGTAGTCCAGATTTAAAGAGTCTTTAGGAATAAACCCTATGTCGGGAAAATGCCATCCGATGTTTCCAAAAATAGGGTCGTAGGGATATACTACCACCTCCCCCTGCCCGATGAAGTGTCGTGCTAAGGGGATAGTAAATAGTATATCGCCAAGACCTGTGGGTTGATTTAGAATTATCATAACTTACTGAATATCAGAAGGGTAGGTCATCATCAGGCGTAGCTTCAAACGGTACTTCTTGTGCTGGATTTGCTGATGTGTTCGTTGTACTAACCAATTCCAGTTTCCAAATATCGAGAGAGTTCCAATAAGAAACCTTGCCGTCTTTTTCACTACGCCTGCCGTTGATATTTATGGTAGCCCTTACTTCGTCTCCTATATTGAATTTATCCAATATATCACAACGTTCTTTTGTGAGTTGCAACTTGATATGTTGCGTGTAATTGCTTCCTGCAACTTCGATGACCAGTTCTCTTTTTCTGAACTTATCTGTTACCTGCTGTGTCGGAAATTTCTCGAAGAGTTTTCCGCTCAATTCATAATTTGCCATAATTTATTTATATTAATTTTACTTTAGTTGAAAAAATATCCTATCACAATACTCTTTCCATAATTTATCAAAATGCGCCACCACATTCTCGACTAATTGGTTTTTGCTTGAATAAATTGGAATTACATCGAACTGATCTTTTATTGAATTTAAAAACAAGTCCTTTGGTTTTTTGTCGGTACAAAATAAACCAACCGACGAATCCTTAAAGTGTTGAAGCTCTTTTAATTTGTCTCCAACTTCGTACATTACAATATCGTAAACATTTTGGATGTCCTCTACGTCCGGTGTTGTTACGCTTCCGCTTTCGTGGTGGAATGTCATAATATCTTTTAGTAATTCTTTTGTTTTTTCGTTCATTATTCTGTTAAATTTAATTAATCTTCTTCTTTGCTGAATATTATTCATTGACCGTTTACACCCCTTGATGCGTACCTGTCTGCTTTTGCATTACTTACAACGGTTCTACACCAATCTAACTGATATGCACACGTTGAATTTAGTCTCTCTACCCATTTATATAGATAATGTTCATCTCTACATAATGAATCTACGAGCAAATTTACAGTCTTAGAAGTAGCGAATGGTGTGTCTTTTGCGATCTTTTTCAGAGTCTCCATTATTTCGTTATTCATTTTGCTGTCAAGGTGGTATTTTGCATCTGCCATCATTTTGCCAGTCCTTGATTTATAGGTAGCTGTTTGATTACCCCTGAATAGTGCTTCGCTTATTTCTTCACTCATTACACAATCTAAAAATGCCTGTATTTCAGTACACTCTTCGATCAACTTTCCGGGTGTTGCAATTAGATTTAACATACTTTTATTTTCTTCCACAAAGATAAAACAATTTTTCGGTAAAATTACATTAAGCACGTAATTTATAATGATTATTGATAAGCGTTATTATTTGATTTTGTGTTTTTCTATAATTATTGTAGTATATTTGCATAAAAAAATTATGCGATCAGATTATTTGCAATGGAATGATGCTCTCAAAATTATTGAGATGCTAAAAAAAGACGAAAAGTTCCAATCTACACAATATTTAGCATTCGTATCTTTGGGGTTTTTCTCAGGATTGCGTATTGGTGACATTTTGAAACTAAAATACAAGGACATCAAACCTATTCTTAAAGTGCAAGAGGAAAAAACAAAGAAGAAAAGAGACATTACACTTACACAAGACGTTATTGATTTAATTTCCATGTGCAAGGAAGATTTAATGAAAGATGAAGATGAATTTGTGGTTCCCATAAAATCTAATCAATGTTCAAACGTTCTAAAAAGTCTCGTTCATAGATTGGGAATTTGGGATATTAATGTTTCCAATCACACTATGAGAAAAACATTCGCTCGTGCAATCTTTGATAACAACGGAGGTAATGAAGCATCGCTTATTTTGCTTAGCGAAATATTGGGACATAGTAATTCCGGTGTCACAAGGATATATCTTGGCATAAAAGATTCTGAAATTTCAGACGCCTATAAAACCCTTAGCCTGAAACCAACTAAAAAACTAAAACAATAAAATAATTATTATGAAAGAAATTGAAGGGTTTCCGGGATATTTTGCTTGCGAAAATGGCAGGATATTCAGCAAGGTGGGGACACGTATTGGACGGTACCTAAATATATCGCTTAGCAACCGTGGCTATGCTCAGGTCATTCTTTGTGGAAATAAAACAGAAAAAAGATTTTCAGTTCATAGGCTAATAGCTATGGCATATATACCTAACCCTGAAAATAAGCCACAGGTTAATCATATTGACGGAGTAAAAATAAACAATAAACCAGAAAATTTGGAGTGGTGCACACAGTCGGAAAATATGAGACACGCATATAGGACTGGATTACAGAAACCTTCTGATATACAAAAGTCTGCTGTTTCTAAATATATGAAAACAAGAGTAGGCGAACTTTGTAGTAGTTGTAGAAAAATAATAAACATAAAAACAAATGTAGTTTATTATAGTCTAAAATATGCTTGCGAAAAAGAGAATATGTCATTAGTGATTATAGGTCACATGCTTACTGGCCAACAAAAGAATAAAAGTGACCTGAGATATTACACTGAATGATTAAAATACTATCCCTAAAGCCAAATAAAAGTAGATGAACGAATCCAACAAAAGTCCACCCCTGAATAATACACGAGTGAGATTGATAATTTCCGTGAAACTTTATTGTCAGTCTTTTTACTTTGTCATAACAAATGTTTGACAGCCCTGATGGATTAGACCGATGTTCAACTCTCGGAGGGCTGCGATAAATAATAAACAAAATGAACGAAGCCGAACTTTACATTTTAACTAACGACCTTCAATTCTACAATAAATTACAGGAACTGAACTTACTTGATGAAGTGACCTCAATTATGAACACCTGTATTGAAACAATTCAAGAAGACAAAACAGATGAGAGGGTAAGGGAATTAGAGTTTTCATTAACACAAGCGGAAAGCGACTTTGAGGAAAGCGAAGATACAATTGCAGAATTGGAAAGAGACATTGAAGCACTTGAGGCTAAAATTTTAAAACTTGAAGCAAAATGAAAATACCAATTTCAATACTCGAAGCAAGTTTACCCGAATATAAGGCAAGATTAAATGTTTACAGGTCAATGAAACTTAGACCGAAAACAAAGTATTTTAAAGACAGGATTAAAGATACAGAGCAAACAATTGCACAAATTGAATATGCCATTGAATTACTTTTAAACCACGAATAATGGAACTAACCGCACAACAAATACAGAAATACAAAAGTAAATCACTGCCTGCACTCAAAAAAACAGCTAAGAAGTATTTCCATGCCTTTGTCAGAAAAAGAGATACTAAAGATGAATCGTGGTTTACCTGTTGTTCGTGTGGTCAGAATTTCATTATACGAGGCACTAAAATGCACGCAGGACACTACTGGAGCGCAGGTAATCATCCTGGAACTGAATTCGACCTAAATAATACTTTTGCCCAATGTGACCGCTGTAATACACACCTATCGGGTAATTTAATTGAATATACAAAGTTCATGCAGAACAAATTCAGTCCAGAAGAATTACAACTACTCGAAATTAGGGCAAAGTCTAATTTTATTCCAGACAGATTATTGTATATTTCCATAATTGAAACATACAAATGAAAGAGAAAGAAATACTGGAAAAATTTGTAAGGTTTACCGATAAGGACACAAAAGAAACCCGGCTGATTATTAAAAACCTCGCCAAAGAAATCGTGTTAGATGGAAATTTAAGCCGAAACGACAAACTAAGGGCTTTGATTATTGGTTTAAATAACAATATCGAACATAATAACGAGTGTCTCGACTATCTAAACAAACGTCTGGCAGAAATAATTTAATTTATTTTTAATTTTACTTGCATTGTAGTTTGGAATGGACTATCTTTGCAGTCAAAGCCGGTGAAAGTCGGCTAATTTTTCAATCTTAATTTCAACTATGTCAATTCAACCAAAAGAAATCAGGAAAGACCTCTACACTCAGGCTGAATATGCTAAGAAGGTAGGAAAAACAAGGTCATGGGTAAACCTTCAGATCAAATCAGGTTCATTAAAAACGCTTACCGTAATGGGTACTACACTCGTTAAGGTATAATTTTGTCAGCTTTTGGAATTCAACATTGTAAAATAATAATATTATGGCTAAAATAAACTATTCAGACCTATTACAGTCACCAAAATGGCAAAAGAAAAGACTGGACGTTTTAAATCTAAGGGGGTTTAAGTGTGAGGAATGTGGTAATGAAGATAAACAACTTCACGTACATCACAGTAGATATATCAAAGGCCGTAAGCCTTGGGAATACGATAACGATATATTTATGGTTCTTTGTTGTGATTGCCACGATAAAATTCATAGTCAAGTAAAAGAAAAACAAGTAGTAGAAGTTATTCCACAAAAATATAAGGAATTGGTTGGTAATATAAACCAGATAGAATCAAAAGGAATGCGGGGAGATTTAGTTGGAGACTTATCTGATTTTGTAAATCACTTTACTTATGATGTATCATTTGATATTTATGAGGTTTTAAGTAATTTATCCTATGCGTTAAATAGGAGGGGATTATTGGCTGAAATAATAAGAAATATACAACTGAGACAGGATGTGGATTTTAATGATATATACATATCCCAACTGAAACAAAAAGTTGAATTTATTGAATCAATATTGTCTAAAAATAATTTACTCCCAGAACCAAAAGAAGATAAACTCCCCTTTTAATTATGGCACGACCTCTAAAAAATAACTGTGATTATTTTCCTCACTTAACCACAATGAGAAATCACAAAAAAGTGAAAGCATTACGAAATAAATTCGGACAGGTTCTTGGCTATGCTTTTTGGGCTATGTTTATTGAATATCTAACAGAACAGGATGGCTGTGAGGTAGAAAATTCAGAAATAGAACTGGAGATGTTTGCCGGAGAGTTAGGGGTTTCTGTGACAGAAATACGTAACATGGTAGATTACTGTATCAGAATAGAAATGCTTTTTGTGAATAAGGATAATTTTATCTTTTCTGAGAGCCTAAATGAAAATTTACAGCCCGTTTTTGAAAAAAGGAAACAGTCTAAAGAAATATCAAAGACAAGAAAAAGACGAGAGAATGGAACGTTTATTCCACAGATTGACCAGACACAAGGAGTTTCTACTCCAGAAACTCCACAAGAACCTGTTATTCCTGATACAGAAACTCCACAAAGTAGAGTAGAGTATAGTAAATTAAATAAAATAAAAAGAAATAACGAATTTATTTTTTTCTGGGAAAATTATCCAAATAAGACAGGAAAGAATGTTTGTAAGAAGAAATGGGAAATTTTGACAGATGAAGAAAGGCATGAAATAAACCTAAGAATTGAATCATATTCAAAGTATAGTCAGTTTGATGGATGGAAACATCCCAACCCAGAAACGTTCATAAATCAAAAAAGGTGGAATGATGAATCTTATTTGTCTTTATGTGAAAGAAAAAAGACAGGTGAAGAAAAATTAATTGATTTTAATAATTTATTGATAAATAAATATTCAAACATAAAATCACTCGAAAAGCTTTTAAGTCTTACTGAATATAATGAAATGATAAAAAAGTTTAAAAGAAAACAGGTAGAAGATGCTTTGTTAGATATTGATCTTATCTGCATGATACCCCAAACGGAATCACTTTTTGAATTAATAAACAAAACTATTGCCAAAAATTCAGTATCATGTACGTAGAATTAGTCGAAAGAAGCGTTAATAACAGGGGAAATATTGTTCCGATAAGCAAAGCCGGTAAAATGTCGAGAGATTACGAGGCATATACTTCACTGTTCCCCTTTGATAAAAACATCCTGCCATACGTTGAATTACATGGTACGATCAAAGGATATTCCGGTGAACATGCTTGCTTATTTCTCTGTATTGACATTGACAACGAAAATGATCTTGAAGGAAGTAGACACAGCACATTACAGGTTATTGACAGACTAAATTCAATTTACAATATTTCACCAGATGAACTTTTTATTTATTATTCGGGCAATAAGGGGTTTCACGTTTATTTGTGTGATAGACTATTGGGAATTCACGGTAGATATTTTGAATCAATTGGGAGTAAGTGTAAAAATTATATTAAAGATACTTTCGGTGGAATAGCGAATATTGATACTGTGATTTATGAAGATCACAGACTTATTCGTATTCCAAACTCAAAACACGCAAAGACCGGAAGATACAAGGTAGAAATTACACTTGATGAACTAAATTTAGGAATAGAAAACATAAAAGAAATTTCTATGGCTCCACGAGAGGCTAATAGAAAAATCTTATACACGGATATTCAGAAATCAGAAAAATTATTCAATGATTTTTTGTCTTATCTTTCTGGAACTAAAGCAACGGAATATGGCGCAAAGGATAGTGATGGGTTTTGGGGGGTAATGCCGGCAGGAAACAGAAATAGTGGCTACCATAAACAGGCATGTTCTCTTTTTAAAAACTCTACATTTTCGGAACCAGTTGTTTTTGATATTATTTCATCTTTAAATAAATCATCGACTGAACCATTGTTGGTAGAAGAAATTACGTCTATTGTCAGAAGTGCAGCAAAAGTAAGGGTTCAGGTAGAACAAAAATTCAAATTATACACTTTTCAGGATGCAATACCACTTTGGCTTGACTCAATTAAGCCAGAGAAAAACAGACTTACTTTGGTTTTTGAAGAACTTGAAAAAGAAATGAGAGGAAAACTCAGGGGTAAGGTATGTGATATAATCGGTTACGGTGGGTCAAAGAAATCTTTATTTGCTCAGTTTGTTGCTCTTTCAAATATAACCAGCGGTCAGAGGGTTTTGTATAGTACAATGGAAATGAGCGTAGCAAACCTAATGGAGAGAACAATTAATATGACACTTGAACCGGAACAATATTCTGCATCACTTGAACTTGAAATAATTGACAAACACGATCACGAATATGTTGTCAGGGCGTTAGAAGAAAACGCTTCTCCAATTTTGGGGGATAAACTGTGGATGGCAGATGCAGGGTCAATGACCTGTGATGGATATGATGAAATGATAAAAGAAATTGTAGCAAGAACCGGAATGGTGGATGTTTTGGTTGTTGACGGACTTGGGATGATGGGTGGAGCCGGAGAGGAAACGGCACGATATTCTCAGGCGACCAAAGAGCTAAAGGATCTGGCTAAGAAGTGGAATATGTTTGTTATTCTTATTTGTCACATTTCCAAAGGAGAGGATAGAGAGTGCCGGGATTTAAGTAAGGCTGTTCGGGGGAGTGAAAAAATTATTGACAATTGTGATTTTTACATTTCTATGGCACAACACAAAATGACAACCGAAGGAATGCCAGACTATAATAACAAATATGGAAATATAAGACTTGTGAATAAGCGTGGAAGTGGTAAGGTAATTGATATTTTTTATGAACTCGATACAAGAAGTTTATTCTTTAATAAAACAGAAAAATCTAATATTCAATCAACAGATACAGGATGGTAATTATGAAAAAATTAATATTATTTACACTCGATCAGTTAGTTATAAAATGCGAAAACAATAATGATTATCTGCAAACAAGATTTGATTCCGGTGAATTAAACGACGAACAAATAAAAATATGTGAACACGATATTTCGCAAAATGAAAATTATATTGAAACTTTTAAATCATTAATCGAAAAATGGACAAAATGAAAAAACTATTACTCTTTTTAATCGACTGGCGCACTCTCATAATTGCGTTTATTCTCGGAGTATCAATTTACATAAACTATTTCTAATGGAAAACCTAACCTATGAAACCAAATGTCGAAAATGTTCGACGATTACAGAATTCTCATTTTGCGATAGCGATGAACCAACTATGCAGCAGAAAAACAATTTTCATCAACTGATGAATATTTACCTGAGAAGTGCACCACTACTCCCTTGCCCGAAATGTGGTATCTTTACCATCCAGGAAGTCGTGAGTTACTCCAGACCTGAATCCACCAAAGAAGATTTTGAATTAACCCAGTCCCAAAAAGACCTAATTGAAAAATGCAATTTAAAGCCCTGAGACGAATTTTAAGTACAAAGTGGAACTAACTATTGAATCTGCATAGAAAGTTCGCATAATCGAATTAAAAGCGCATAAAAACGAATAATATGAGGAAACCAGAAGATGTAAAAGTATTGGTGGCATGCGAGGAGTCTCAAATTGTCACAATGGAGTTTCGTAAACTTGGATTTGAGGCTTATTCCTGCGATATTCAAAAAGAAAGCGGAGGACACCCAGAATGGCACATACAAAAAAGTATTTGGGATATACTTGGTAAGCCAGGGTTAGCGTATCCTAAATTTTGGGATTTAATCATTGCGCATCCGCCATGTGATTATTTAACGATTAGTGCGAACAAGTGGTATAAAGATCAGCCGGAACGTAAATCAGGTGCGCTTGTTGGCAGGGAAAGATGTGAGGCGAGAGGAGGGGCTATAATGTTTTTTATGGGGTTAGTTTATGCCAACTGTGACCATATAGCCATTGAAAATCCTATCGGTGTAATGAGTACGAGATATAGAAAACCAGATCAGGTATTACAGCCTTGGATGTTTGGACACGGAGAAACAAAAGCAACCTGTTTGTGGCTGAAGAATTTACCGAAATTAATTCCAACGAACATTGTTTCAGGCAGAGAGCAAAAAATATTTAAAATGTCACCAGGGCCGGAAAGGTCAAAGTTAAGATCCAAAACCTATCAGGGAATTGCGGAAGCGGCAGCAAGGCAGTGGGGAGATTTTTTATTAGCGGAACACGAATTAACGTTAAAATTATGACTCCCTACGTATTCCTAAACACCCTAAGCATAAAATATCAGCTAATGGCAGCAAAAAACGATCTTGTTTTCAGTTTCGGAATTCAGATTATAAGTTGTGACTGCTACCGGATTTTACTGGAATACGAAATACGGAACGAGAGTAAGATAAAAAGACTACTTGAAATACTCCGCAATTAAGAATGATTATTGATAACGCACTGATATTGACTTAACCAAAAATTAATTATAAATTTGCAAAACTATGGAACCAAAGAAATACAAAATACACACACCTCTTTACCCCACGGCACAGGAAACTAAAAACCTGACGTTGGCACAGATCGAGAAAGACTGCGAGGAGGAACTAATTTTTATCTTTACATCAATCCGTATTGCAGGTCTTAAAAACGAAGTAGAGACAGGCGAACTACCCGAACACATCGAATACTATTTGAGAGAAAAGGGCTACTCAGTGAAATCGTTTACGAAAGCAAGTCGAAATGACGACGAAGAACCAACATTAATATCATGGTAATCATTTAAAAAACAACATGGACGAATCAAAAATGGAAGTTGGTAAAGTATATCATTCAAATTATCACATGTCGTTAAATATTGAAGGTTGTTTGAGGTTCCACAAAAGGAAAAAGATAACATATTTCACCAATGACGACGGTAGCCAAATGAGTGATACTGAAGCACGAAAATATCTTGCAGAATGTCAGGGAAAGGGGTGGAAGAAAATTCCATGTTCTCCGTGCGAAGGATTTGATTATTTTGAACACGGTTGCCCTGGTCATTTAATTGCAGTAACAGATACGCAAACGATATGAAAGAATCTATCGAAGAACTAAAGAAGAAGAAATGGAAGCTGGTTCAGTCGGATAACACACATTGTGCAAATTGTGATCTGATTGAATCTGAGCACTGTATAGAAATATCGCATGGAATCTGCAAATCTAAAACGCATTTTATTGTGAAGGAGGATAAATGAAAAATCTACCGTACTATAAACTCGTTGAACATATCGAGACGTGCATATTCTTTGGCGACGAACTAGCAAATCTTATTGGGAACAATGTAAGGTCTGACGATGAATATGTTATTGGAATGGAGGTTAGCATACTTACCGGTTGTTGTGATTATTTCGGAGAAGAAGAATTATTATTAACGCAAATACTTTATAATTAATGAAGAATCTACTCGGAACAAATCAATTTTTACAGGACGCTTGTTTTAGAAATCAAGTTACTGAATATCTAACAGAACTTGAGAATGACAGACATAATCTTATCGATAAAACTTCGATATATAATAAAAAACACAACATAACCACCGAAGTAGTATTAAAGCGTGATGCTTATTCAAGATTAAAAGAACGAGGATTACTAACAACTGATAAGATATTGGTTGAGTGTGAACTCATTCTGAACCTTAAATCTAAACTTACTTCATGCGAGAGACAGTTTCTCGGAACACTTTTGAGTTGCTGCATGGAAGATACAATAACATATTATCAAAATAAAAAGAAATAATTATGGAATATTTTATAACATTTATTATCGCCTGTATCGTTTATATTGTAACTATTCACACAATTTCAGATGAATTGGACACTATCAGAAAAGAACTTGCTGTGGTTACAGAAGCACTTGGCGAACAAGCCAAAATCAACAGCAAAATAATAAAAAACAATAATGCACAGTTGGAAATGAATGAAAAACAAATAGAACTCAATAATCTGGTTACTAAATGTTTAACTAAACTCAAGCCCAAATGAAAACACTAATTTTAATAATCCTAATCACCCTATCGTTTGTTTGTGTAGGGCAAAATAATCTACAAATATTATCGACAAACAAATTCGATAAGTCTTTCGCAGAGGCAGACTCTGTATTTAAAATGTCAGGGTATATTTGGACAAATAAAGACATTGACAAATTTTCAATAGTCGGGATAACAGACTCCATGAAAAATACACCACAGGGCAAGGCGTGGATTAAAAAATATGGAAATAAGTACATTACGGAGTCTCAATTAAAGAACAAAACCTTTTCAAATATTGGCAGGGTTGCTGATTTTGGTAATTATATATCGGCAGGTGGTTACAATGGATACACCGGCTCGACATACACATTCAAAAAAGCAGAATATATTATTATGTTAGACCAAATTAAAGTCACAGATACTATATGGATCCAATCTGGTAAAAAGAAAATAGGAGTTCCTTCATGGAAATTCTTAGCACTGCTCGGTTATGCCGATGGTGCTGAAAAACTTTGTCCCGTATGCGGTAAAGATTTTTTATGGAACACCTCTTCTCTGAGAAATAAAAATGGATACATTTGGAAACAATACAATTGCGAGCACTGTGATTATCACGAAGTACATTGTTATACAAAAAGCGAAAACTAACCATGAACATAGCAGACGAAATAATGGGCTCCCCTGAAGAAGCAGAAATTGTCAGACAAAGGATGATTACAGCAATGAAAATTGACGATGCAATGAAGGTTAACCACGTAACTAATTGGCGTTTAGGAGACGTAATACAGAAGTCACCCAGATATGTCAACTCAATGCTGTCCGGTGCGTTTACGGTTGAGCCGAAGATACTTGAATTGATTTACGCTTATTTGGATATCGAATGAATAAAATACAAATACACGAATTTGACCCAGTGATTTATCCAAGGAGATTATGGATTGTTGTAACAGATGATATAAAAATACTAAGGGAGAACTTTGAATTTGAGGAAGATTGCGAAAACTATTTTGAAAGAAGTGCTGCGTTTGTTTTTAATGTGTCCCAGAAAGAAACAAGAATGATTGGTGTATGTATCTGTTTCGTTAGGAGAAAACATTTTACTATTAAAAATATTTCACACGAGAGCGTCCATGCAGCGTCTTCAATATTTGATGGACTGGGAATGTCTATGGGTTTTAATGATGGGAAAGACGAGCATTATGCCTACTTGGTGGGATGGATTGCAGAGTGCTGTGAAAGGGTTAAGTTAAATAAAAAATAATGCTTGCTTTCCGATTTTAATTGTTGTATATTTGCAGCGTATTCGATAACCGCATATGCAAGAACTAATAAAAGAAAAAGTAAAGTACCCAAACGTAAGAAAATTAAAACTGAGACATGAAGACTTGGCAAAAATATTTGGGTTTAAAACTACCGCAACATTTCGTAGTTCCTCTGCGCATAAGAGATATATGAAAGCTGCCGATGAATTAATTGGGTTTGTATTTCAAAATATAAAAAACACAATATAATGGACGAAATAAATCTTTGTGATGACTGTATTTTTGATCCAGAATCCTGCGAATGTGACAGATACCGGAATTCAGATGGAAGCGTCTATTCGTGTGCTGCATTCTGTGACTCAGGTGGCGATACGGATGATGATAATCAACTAATAACCAATTAATTATGTTTCAGAAATGTCCAATATGTAACGGAACCGGAACCAATATTATTCCCTTGTCGGAAATGACAGTACCGTGTAGCGTCTGCAACGGAACAAATATCATTTCAGAACTGACCGGATTTCCACCCGGATATATCCCAGACGAAATGCTCACTGAGGATGAGTTAAGGAGAATGAAAACCCCACATAAAGGAATTTACCCAATCATACCAGAGCCAATTAATTTTGATGGTGCAGAACTAACCAGAGAAAAGTGGGAGAATTTTAAATGGCATGAACCGGAAAACATTGACGAAATAACCGGACTTATTCCACAAACCTATGAGTATCAGGACTAATGATTAAATTTATTTATTAAGTCGAAGCCAGTGAAGAAGCAGTCAATCCGATTGGGTTCTCATTCGAGGAGACCGGGACTTATTACAGATTTTATGGAACATCTGTTTTTAAAACCGTAGATGAATTTAAAAATAAGTTCAAATATGGCAGCGAGTTTAGGGCAGATTTAACTTTAAAAATGCTAACCGATTTAATTCCAAAGGACTGGAACAAAGTAAAATTTAAACAGGTATGACAAAAGTAATACAGGTGATATTCACCGACAACAGAACAAAAGGCACCGGAGTATATCCTGACCCAGTAAGAGGAATAACAGAAATACTCGACTTCGACGGAAATACAATCGTAGAATACGACCCAATGGTAAGATACACCAAAAAAGATATGATTAATTTCTCCGTGTGGTTTAAGGCGCAAGAATTTCACGATATGGATGAATGGGAAGATTTGTTTCAGAAATGGTGTCACTCAAAATAAAATTATGACAGTAAAAGAACTTCAAGAGGAATTATCAAAGTACCCACCAGACATGAAGGTGATATCTGCGGACGAAGGAATATTTTCCGAAGCAAAACAAGAAAACGTGCTTGTAAGACACATGGTCAAACAAAACACTGGATACGAGTTTTGCAAGAAAGAAGTTGGTGAAGATGTTTTAATAATATTCTAAGATGAACCAAGAAGAAAACGCACGTGGATTTATGAATGAAATATCCAATTTCCATCGGGAGAATGGAGACAACTACCTGAATATAAAACAGGTGATGTATTTATGGAAAACATACGGGCTTATGGCAAGTCAAAATAATAATCACCACAACGAATCAATCAAAAGCCAAGATATTTTGGACGGCATTGAACAAGAAATGAGGGAGGTATGAACGAAACAAAAGTAATCCAAGTAATCTACTGCAACAAAGAAGTAAGAGGATCCGGTAAATTCCCAGACCCGGTAAGAGGTATTGAGCAGATCATTGACTTTGACGGAAAGGTGCTAATGGAAAGAGATCCATGTGTGAAATTCACAGGAAGAGATATGACGGAGTTTGCGGTATATTTTCGCTCTATTCAACCTACGGATGGTCAAGATACAGATGTTATTCTTAATGATTGGGACATAAGACACCACAAGAAATGAACCCACTATTTGAATATTGTTACCCCGACAACAGCAAACTCCGCATGGAGTGGGAGAAGTACTACTCAGACATGGGCTGTTCTGCTTCTAAAATTCAATTAAAAGTAACCCAGAGAGCAAATAAAGGAAGGTATCCGAAATGAAACGAAGATCAGATTCAAAAGTCAGATATTATAAGGCACTCAAGAGAAGAGCCACCAGAGATTTTATTATGACAGGCGTACTGGGAATAAAAGATCAGCGATTCACTAAGAACAATAAAATATATCACAGATTACATATTTTGGAATGGGGAAAAACCGTTGATATACTAAATAAACCCATCTAATGAACGATCTTCTCAGAGATAAGGATTACTACTCACAATACAAACGATGAAAGAGATCCCACTATATAATTCAAATGAGGTAACAACGGTAGACGATTGTGACTACGAACCATGTATGGAGTACAAGTGGCATATACACAGACAAAAAAACTCCAGCTACGCATACACGATTGTTGGCATCCCTAATTATGAACTAAAACTTCAGGAGTTTCTCGTCGGGAAATTACCAGACAAAGTAATTGACCACGTAGACAGTAATGGATTGAATAACCAGAGATCAACGAATATCCGGTTTGCGACACTATGCGATAACGCCAGAAACAGAAGCATGCGCAGTACGCCCTCTACAGTGGCTATAAGGGTCAGTAAGTGCGTAGGTAGTGATAAGTATAAATCAATCGTGTGGTGCGTTCCTAAGACCTTTGATACACTCGAAGAGGCCATAGCAGACTCCGATAACAGAGCAATTAAATATTATGGGGAATTCGCTAAACTGAACGACGAAAATCACCCAAATAAAATACCCCCTACATGTAATTTACCATTTGTGGGATATGTACCAACAGGGAGTGACGACTCTGTATTGAGAGACATGTATCTATCACTAAAATTAACCATCGAGTCCTCGTCCTTATCACCAATTAATGATTATATAGAGCCGGCTCAACCATCAGAAAATCGGCTTTTTGCGTACCTGCCACCCTCCAAAATTGAAACAAAACACACAAACAATAAGAAATATGACAAAGGAAAGCTATCTACCTGACAGAAAGAGTATAAGAGTATTATTCTTATTTAGACTCATTCAGCCATTGGGTAATATGTATAAAAGTCCAACGCTATCTATCTAATACACAACCAATAAGCAAATGAATATTAATAATGATCTAATGTATGACACAATGACAGGCACAAACAGCACAATAATAGGGAGTTATACGTGTAAAGAAATTGTTTACACGTGTAAAGAAATTGTTAGTGTAAAGAATTATTTTACACCTGTGTGCATATCTTTACATGAATGTAATTAATACTACCTGCTTAATGATATCAAAATGATATTACTTTAACCAATATAATGACAGAACAAAAGACATACACACCTGAAGATATAGCCAAATTAGTTCTTTATGTTCGTTGTGCTGCACGCAAATATAAACTTAAGCAATACTACCTATATGTTCTATACACTTGCTACATGCAATATAAAGGGGATAAAAAAGCATATATTAGTCGTTATGTTGTTGGCTGGTCTCTTATGCCCTCATCTATTAGTAAAGTATTAAAAGATTTGATCAACTATAAATTAATTGAAAGGGTTTCAAATGATACTTTTATCTTTACTCCCTTAGCTATTGAAGTGTTAAACTACATAGATGACCAACTAATTAATTTAGAATCAAAATAAACTACACTATCTTATCTTTGATTTCCAGGCATTTGCTTATTTAGAAACATTATTGATAACCAAAACGCTTGACTTTTGTAAATTAAATAACAAATATTTGTGGGTTGCAACGTTGCACACTTAAATTAAATGTTATGAGAAATTACAGAATTACATTATTAGATGTTTCTAATCTAACACAGAGAACTACAAAATTAGTAAACTGGTCTATTAGTGAATTAAACCACGCAAAAGAACTACAAAAAAATAAATCCATTGTTTACTTACAATATACATCTAATCCTGTTGTATCAATTGGTTTTAGAATTATAAATATCGAAGATGCAAAAGAGAAATTTCTCAAAGATATTTCAATAACACTTTAATTAACCTTTAATCCTTATTAACCTTTTAAATTAAATTATTATGAATGATGTTAAGGAATATGTCAGACGCTCAAAGTTTAACCCAAAGACAAATAAAAGCAAATCATTAACTCAAAATGTTTTTACTGGTTATTTCTTAGTTCAAGATGATACCAAAGGATATTACAGTAAACAAATGTTTGACGACTATACAGAAGCCTGCAAATATTACAGATCAATAAAATTTTAACCTTTTCACCTCCCAATATTTAAAAGCTCGTTAATTCGGGCTTTTTTTATGTCTGACAATTGAATAGATTTATATTAGTGTACAATTACCAATTAGATTTAATTCCTGAAACGTTATAGGGTCTGTTTAACTCTCTTTTCTTTCTTTGTTGTCCCTTTATACTCTCTTTTAAATATCATTCGTTAGACCTCTTTATTTGCATCACTACAGTAATTTATTCAGGTTATTGGTCTGGCCGGTTTCCTGGATTTTGCTAAAATCTTTTCACATGATCTTATTTGATCTGAGAAGTTGATCTTTGGACGGCTTAAATTATCATTAGCCATCTTATTAAATCTTTCCGCCTGCTTACCTGTTAATTCAATCATAATACAAAGATAACTCTTTTAATCCCAATATGCAAGACTTATTTAAAATAAATATAAACAATATACTTTGTAGTTATTTTCTATAATGGAGTAAAAAGGGGCGACTTTTTTAATAATCTACCTTATAAAATTGACTTCTTATATTTACTTAGTCCAAACAACGTGCTAACTCACTGATTTAATGAATCAAATTATTTTCAAAACAAATAACGAATAATGTAGATATAGCCTAAAACAGTAATAAATTTACAATACAAACAAGGACAAAAAACTAATCTTAAATTATAACAAAATGAAAACAATGTTAATTGAATTATCGGAAAAATACGATCAGAGAATCGGAACACTACTAACTAATCATATTCTTTTAATGGATCTCCCAACTCCTCAAAACCTACAAGCACACACCGAAAGAGAGATGGAAAAAATAAGACTATCTGCTGCCATTGATGTTTTAAGAAGTTCAAAAAGAGAAATTGATAACATTTTATTTCTAAACAAATGAAAACCTTAATTAATCGTTACCCGCAAACCTTCTCTACCCTGTTAGCTTTTTTGGTTTTAGCTTCAGGAATTGCTATTTATCTTTATTCTTTAACTCCTTTACAAATCGAACACTTATTACATTATTAACATGAAAAAAATATCAATCGAATCCGTATTAATTTGCATGATAGTTTTATCTATCTGTTTATCATTAACAATTTAACCAATTTTTTAAATTATAAATCTTAAATTAAAATCATTATGAAAACAATTAAATCAGTAATTTCAGAAAATTCAGATTACAAAACCCTTATTAATGCAGTAGTCTCAAGAATCGGCAAAGAATCAATTATGGGCGTTGTTAATCATGGTATTGATGGCGGGTTTAATGGCTTTATTTATTATTCAGATACTCATAAATTTGCACTACAATACAGAAAATTGATCGTTAAACTACTCGAAGAATCAGCCGAACAAATGGGCGAAGATGTTTGCGAAATGGTTAATAATTTCGGAATATTTAAAGGCAAAATGGACAGAGACGAAAAAAATGACCTTTACAAATATTTGGGAGGTGCAAAAGTTCAACAAGGATCTGTTACAAATATTATGGCATGGTTCGCGGCCGAAGAAGTTTGTAGGATGTTTGATGAATAGGTTAACTGATGAGGGTTAAACATATCCGAAACGTCTCTAAAGGGACGTATTGACCAACCTAACGAACTATTTTAAATTAACAATACATTTATTCACTTTTAAATTAAACGACATGAAAACAGTATCAATTAACATTTACAAGTTCAATGAACTTTCAGAGACAGCAAAACAAAAAGCATTAGATCACTTATTTGATCTGAATGTAGATTATAACTGGTGGGAAGATATGTATGAAGATGCAAAAGAAATTGGATTAAAAATTACATCTTCTGACATAGACAGAAAAGACATAACAGGGGAGTTTAATTTGGAAGCGTGCGAAGTAGCTCAAAACGTACTAAATTCACACGGGGAGAGTTGCGAAACGTATAAAACCACAGAGAAATTTATGGAGGTATGGCAGCCAATTTTTAGCGACTACATGGATGAAAGTTCAGAAAATTATGAAAGTTCAGAGAGTGAAGAAACATTGATTGATTTAGAAACTGAATTTTTGAATGATTTATTGCAGGATTATCTCATTTTACTTGAACATGATTATGATTATAGAACAAGTACAGAAGCTATAATAGAATCAATTGAATGCAATGATTATGATTTTACAGAAGATGGAGAACTTTATTAAAATGAAAACTACCTATTTTTTGACAGTAAAAGAATTTTACAAAGCCATTGCAGACGCAAAAAAACAAGGGTTAACCGTTGATGTTTGTACTTGTACTTGCGCCTGTGGAGAAACTAATGGCTCGTATATCTACAAAAAAGAAAAGCCAACAGGTAAATTAATTCTTTGCGAAAGTTGCTTTAATTCAGCAACTAAACAAGAGAAAGGAGAATAATGTACGAAGAGCTTAGAGAATTTTTAAATCAACCTATCACAGAAGCAGAAAATCAAAAAGCCAGGCAACAAGCAAAGGCAGACGACAAAAAACGCAAAAGATTAATACGGGAAGAATATCGGTTGAAAATGCTCTACAAAACCCAGGGATTCATTTAGGAATCAAAGGCAAATAATTTTAAATTAAATAAACATTCATTATGAAAAAAGACACGATCAAAACAAAAGTAATTTTCAGGAAATTTTCAGACGGGCAGATTATAGCCCTCTTTCCTGAAATGCCGGAAGGGTATCTAATTGGCTCTTACATGCACGTAGGACAACACAGCCCAGCAAGTAAGGGAATTGTTCAAACTACCAAGTTGGCTTCACCAGAAGAGTATGAAGACTTATTTAATGAACTTGAAAGTATAGGCTATGATCTACAAATTGTAAAAAAGATTATGAAATGAAAATAGCACCTTTTAAAATGCGAGTAACTCCCGAACAAAGCAAAAGAGTTCAGGAACTATTATTTAAAAATGGGTACAAATGGTTCGCTACCGTTGGGCCAGAGTCGCAAGAAGTTGATAAAATATCAAGCCCTTATCTATTTTTTGACATGGGAGAGGGCGAAAGAGTACCTTCATTGACACACCTAACTATCGACAACAGTGAAAGATATAATAGAAGATATTTTGAGGGAAATAAAAACCACGAATTAATGTATTTTAATTTTATTAAACTTTACGACAAATGAAACTATCTAAGTTAATTAAGGAGTACGAAAAACGCAAGAAACTCCACATTGAAAAGATGAACGATCAAAACAAACTGATTAAGGAATCAGGGGGCGATTTTGGAGTAGAGTCACTGCATGAAATGTACGACAAGGTTTTTACAAATCAAATAACTATCACAGCTATTGACGATTTTATTATGGAACTTAAAAAAGTAACAGAGTTATGAAATACTGCATAATCTTACTTGTATTCCTGTTTTTGTTGTGGTATTTTTACAAAAGTTTACGACTGCAAATATTCAGGGAAAATCTAACTATCGGGAGTAAGGTATCTTATTACTCGAAAAACAAAAAAGTCAAAGGTGAAATTAAGTCTATAAAAAGAAATATCTTAGGTAAAATCACTTTTGTGTATGTTAATGATATAATTTTACATGTAGAAAACATTCACAAATGAGAACAGCATTTGAAAAAACCAAAAAGGTTATTGAATCATGCACCCTAATTCAGCAAATAAAGCCCTGTAAGAGACTTTTATCGAATTATCAAGCAATGTACCACATGACAGACGAAGACGGCTCTGTTAGGATACTAAACGATATTTTAAGCAAAAAACAGACTGAGTTAACTGATAAATTTACACTTTAAAAATTTTTAACATGACAGAAAGAAGCAAAGAGTATGTTTTTTTAATTATTGTAGCATTATTATTTTGGACAATATTCTATTCAATTATTTGCAATGTTAAAATGATCCCACTATTTTAAATCCATAATTATGAAAAAACTTCTAATTTACCTCAGGAATCAGTGGCAAAATCTTTTTAAGATAAAACCACTTCAAAACAAAACTTTCGCTAGTGCAAATGACTTCCAAGGCCACCACCACATACGATGACAAGCGAGGAAAAATTAAAAGAACTTATCATAAAGGAGTCTAAGATAGAAGAATCTATCGAGGTTTGTAACTGTCCCTTTACTTTCGGAAAGCTAATGAGCGAACTATCTGGAGTACGTTATAAGATGGAATGTTGTAAAACCAGAGGACAGGGAATAAAGACCAGACCTGATAATTTTGTAGCACCGTCTTCGCTTCGGGATTATTAAGAATCATTATAAATTACACATTTACTTGCTTTTATGTTATTTTTATCAGTAAATTTACAGTCTTAAATTAAACCAATGAACGAACTTTTATTAGAATCAACTCAACAGCAAATTAACTTCATAATCATTAAATGGCAGTTTAATTTAAACAAAGGTAAGAAAGCCTTTATCTGGACGTTTAATCTTGATACCAAATATGCAGTATGGCTATTAAATGAGAAAGGATTCAAGACTAGAATCAGACGCAAAATATTTCTAACCAAAGATACCAACAAAGAAGGTATCAGGTCGTATTCTCTTGAGATCAGAAAACGGATATGGTTTATATCTAATACATATAAATGGAATGGCGAAGCAGCAAAGTAAGCCCGAAAAGATTATTCCAGAGGCATTCTGTGGCGACTGTAAGTCATGTGCCATACCGTACACGGGCAAAGTAAGCAGTTGTTTACACCCAAGAATTAAAATGCCAATTGAAGTTAAAATATGTAAATGTATTTATTATTTAAAAACTTAAATTATGGAAAAGACTACAGATTTTAAAGTGGGAGACGAAGTTTACTATACGTCCCCACATCTTATCGGTGAAGGCAGAACACAAGACAATTACGGATTAGTCACTTCTACGAATGACACATTTGTATTTGTGAGTTTTAATCATAATCCTACCTCTCATGCGTGCAGACCGGATTCACTTGAAAAATCAAATTACTGATCCATGAATGAAAAACTAAAAAGTGAGCGTATTTTATTGACTATTATTTTTGCCTGCCTGTTATTCTGGGGACTTATCATTTTTATGTTCACACGATGACAGAAGCCGAAGAAGATTACGATAATTTCAAAACTATAAAATGGATTGTAGAGTACGACAGGACAATCCGGGAACTCGAAGCGGAAATTACAAAATTACCGTATATGCAGTTAGATCTCTCAATTGAGCAAGAACTGGAAAACTCTGACAAAAGAATTGAGTTAAGAAAACGAATTGAAACTTTTAAAAACAGTATAAATGAATAAAGATGAAGATTATTCGCTTATCTATCCTGAATTATCGAAATTCGGGCAAGAAAAAACAAAAGAGATTATTGAAAAGTTTTCTAAACAATTAGAAGAGCTATCAAATAATACATATTATGAGTTTACAAGAACAATTGCAGACGAAATCGTAAACGACGATTCCTGGACTGATCTAAGAATGAAAGTAATTAAAGCCCTTTGTGATTATTCAGATCAGGAGAGAGAAAAGAAACAAGCAGGAACCTATCTGGGACAATGGTGGCCGAAAATAAGACAGGAAATCTATGAGGCCAACAAGGAGGCTATCCATGATGACATAATCAGAGACAAAGATTATGAAATTAAACAACTCAAGGAAACTATCAGGATAATGCAAGAATCAAGAAACCACTATTAAATTATTTAAAAATGGAACAGAAAATTAAAGAAGTTCAGGATTACTTTACTGCTAAGATATTAGCAGATGAATTTGAAATAATTACCAAAGGAACCCACGTTTGGGAAATTAAAATAGATGAAAAATATGTCTTTGAAATATGGATGGCAAATATACCCGAATATAGAAATCCACATGGAACACACGGTAATAACTTTATGTCACTTCCATTCACAGAAGAGCAATCCATAAGACTTGATGGATTACTAAAAGAGAGGTTTAAGAAATGGAAACGAGACGTTTTATTACCCGAAAAATTAAAAGAACTTGAAGATCTTAATAACCAACTAGGTGAATAAGGAAACCGAATTTGGCAGACTTAAAAATTACGGAATCACAAAGCCGGGTAAGATAGGCAAGTTAGTCGAGATTATATTCAAGACCGTAATTATTGAGGGACTTCCACATAAAATCCCACGTAAAGAAACCGTACTTGAAACAGGGACATTTTCTTATTTACAGATGAGGAAGAAATATTATATTAACAAGGGATTCAGAAATTTAAAAATCAATTATTAAATTAAAACCAATGGAAAATTTAATTTACAAAAAGATGTCCGAGATTTTTAAGGACGTTGAATTTATTGGAAAGAACAAAAAAAACCAACAACAGGGTTACAGTTTCAGGGGTATTGATGATATGTACAATGCACTGCATGAACTATTCGCAAAGCATGAAGTATTTATTATCAGCGAAGTTCTGAAAACCACAAGAGAAGAACGTGTAACAAAATCAGGTGGAAATATTATCTACACCATACTTGACGTAAAAATCAGCTTTTTTACATCTGATGGCTCAAGTGTATCATCTATATTGATAGGTGAAGCTATGGATAGTGCTGATAAGAGCGCAAATAAAGCTATGAGCGCAGCGTTAAAGTATGCAATGATGCAAACGTTCCTTATTCCAACAGAGGAGCTTAAAGACGCTGATTCTACCACACCCGATCCATCTAAACCAAAAGAACAAACACCTACCCCACCAAAACTACCTACCCCACCAAAACCACCTACACCTGCAAAAAAGGAACCCGTAAAACTTATCCACAATTCCGATAAGTACCAAAGTGCCATTATTGCTATGTCAACTGGTATCAAGGGGAAAATCTACTCTATTGAAGAGTTAAAAAAGATGTATGTCATTGATGCCATAACAGAAGAGTTGCTTTTGAATGATATATCGAATCTTAAAATCACTTATTAGATGAACTCACTCGAAAAATTAAGCAACGGACTTGTTACCAAAGAATCAAAAGCAAAGTTCATCCAAGAATGCAAAGACGAGATCCTTTCAGGTAATGTAAATCCACTCCAGACCGAAGTCTATCTGAAAAACCTTGCTGATATTATCAAAAAGATCAGAGAGGACAAGGAAGTCAAAGATTATGTAATGACCGAAGCTGAAAAGAACGGAAAATCTTTTGATTTTATGGGTAACAAAATTGTTGTTTCGTCAAAAAGAACATACAACTACTCTAAGTGTGGGCATACGGAATACGATAAACTAATCAAACGTAAAGAAGAGATAGAGATATTCTTAAAAGCTATCCCGAAAGACGATCAGGTATTCGATAAGGATTCAGGGGAAAGGATATTCCCGCCTACATTCACTACTTCATCTTTCTTAGCCATAACCTCAAAGTAATGAGTTGTAAAAATAATATGATGGGAAATCGTGACCTATCTAAAGCGACACTAATTGATGTTCAGGAAATCGCGCGAGATAAGAAACTCGCTGAACTTATCAAAAACTCACCCAAAACTGAAAAGATGCTCAAAATCGAGGTCAGTCCGAATGCTTTTATTTACAGACCGAAAGGAACCGATGTAGAGAAAACAAAGAAAAACTTTTATAAGAACTACTCACACTCCATTGTATGAACCTCAACACCACCAAATTTAGCGAGATAACCTGCTTATTCACACCCGAACAGGTAGGTATCTTTGTTAATATACTCGTTTTTATCCATGATAACGGACATATTTCGCTAAAGAGACTATATTCCATGTGTCAGGATCACCAATGCGTTTTTAGGCAGTTCTCAGAGGACTTCTCTGGTAATTACTACTCTGAGTTAACAGAGCACCCAGAACACCTGATAGGGGCTTATAAGATCATTGATACTGTCTATAAGTTTTACGGAATAGACACCTCCTTGGCTACAATTAAAGACAGACAGCCTAAATTCGTACTACCAAGGCAGGTGTCTTATTATCTTATTAAGGAATACACCAAATTAACCAACGCTCAAACCGCTTTGCTTTTTGGGCAGGATCACTCTACTACTAACCACGCAAAAAAGGCTGTTATGAACAGGATTGATACGGAGCCTATATTCAGACACGAGATCGAAAGTATAAAATTATTGCTGGTTGCTTAATTAAATGATTATAAATTACAAATAACTTAAAAAACAAAAAAAAATGAGTAAAATCACAAAACAATTAGCCAAAGAAATTGCAACTACAATTTGCAGAAAAGCGTTTGACTTGAAGATAAAATCAGTTGATGCCGAAAATTCAGAATATTGTGCGGTTATTGCGGAAAATAGCGTAAACCCGGAAGTGGTAAAGTTCTATAAAAAGTTTCCGGGATTTGTGTCAACGAGAAGTTATTACAACTTCTTTTCTGGTAATCTAGAGCATATCGGAATGTACACGAAACGGAATATTCCATGTAAAGAAGGGTATGACAATAAGTCCATTCTCGTTACCAGGGATGAATACGAAACAATTAGAAGCGGAAACGAAAACCTAAAGCAATTAAGAAAAGACATGGATTTGCTTTTTACGCAAATTGAATCAACACTTATTTCTCTGGGTACATTCAAGAGGGTCGAAGAGCAGTTCCCCGAAGCAGCGATTTACTTACCCACAGACGAAAGTAGAATGATAACAACCATATCATTGCCAATCAAGGATATTAGAACTCTACTGAATAAATACAATCAGGAAAACCAATAACACCGCAAAGTATAACCACATTCATTCAATTGAGTGTGGTTTTTTATTTCCAAAACCTTATTTAGATTTAGTCTTGATTAATTTTGTAGAAATGCCTATCTTTGTAGAAATAATTGCGATATGAGTCAAGTAACCATAACAATAAATTCAAATACTGGAGGTACAGCGTCACCCGCAACTGGACTACAAGAAATAGGTACACCGATTAGCCTTATAGCGGTTCCGTTGGTAGGGTATGATTTTGTCCACTGGGTACTCACTGGGGGGTCAACCACCGTTAACGCACTTCTTTCTATCACTCCTTCAGTAGATGCTACCTACACCGCTACTTTCGCACTCCATAACTGGACACAAGCAGACTACACAAATATAGCCAATTTCCTTAACACGTACTACGCATTTGCCGGATTGGTCGGGAATACGCCTAACGCAGCCATGGCAAATAAGATGCTACCCAATGTTATCGCAATCCAGAACGAGATAGTGATGTTCAATTTCGCCAAAACCTTCAGTCTGGATACCTCCGGACATTATGCCAATATCGTAAATATCCTTAATGACTTTAACCCAATAATAATACCAATAGTATAATGGCCAATTTGTATGATATCTTCCAGCAGGTCAACTTCTTAACAAATAAAGACCAGAGTGGCTACACATTTACACCTGAAGAATTCAGTCGGGCAGCCACACTTGCACAGTCCGGTTATTATTCAACCATTATAGGGCAACTAAGGTCTACGCCTATTAATCAAAAGATGGATATAGTTCCCAATGAATTTAATCCACTGGTTCAGCTTGTAAAATCAGCAGTGATTACACCCCCTTTTAATGTTCCTACTGATTTTATGTTTGAGAAAGCCTTAACTGTCGGTTTTTTTGATGTAACCATTCTCGACCCAACGAGATATAACTATCTGGTTCACAACCCTTTCTACGAAAATTCAAGGGCTTTTGCTAAGGTAGAACAAGGAGTTGTCGTTATTTCTAATAATCCAACCACAGCCACACTTGTTTATTACCGACTACCGCTCAGTGTTTTCTTTGACTATGTCTTTGATGCGAATCAGGTATTTTATTATATGGAACCTGGAAGTTGGCTAGTAACAAATGGAGCTAATCTTGATTTAGTAAGGGCTGTCGCCGCATGGACTGCCTCTACTGCGTATTCTGTAGGGGCAAGGGTGACCAACATAGGAATAGCTTACAAGGTAATCACAGCAGTGTTAAATACCGACACCACTGCACCGGCTACTAATCCAAAATATCAAGCATTAGGAGACGCTATTATTATGGCCTCAGTTACCCATACCAAACATAACATAAATGGGTACGTAAGTCAATCTATTGAGTTAGATATTCCTGTGTGGGCCTATGAGGAATTTGTCCAGAAGGTTTACCAAATAGTGATGATTAACCGCACCGGTGGCTTTCAACAAAAACAGCAATAATGATAAAATCTGACCTCGTTGACGTTTTGACTCAACTATCCCCTGATAACAATTATTCCAGAGGACTTATTAGTCGTGTCCTTGGAATGGCTTTGGGTGATATTTATTTCGATATATTTAAGCAGGAACCGGCTTTTATTAATGACTACCTGCATAGATACCATGTGACAAGCGTAAGGCATGATGAAAACATCTCAATCTGTACCTTACCTACTTCTGTGATGCAGTTCCCGACTATCGGGGATGCAACGAGGGTTTATTCGCAATCTGAACCTGAGCTTATGTTTGTCCCTATACGTATGGATGAACACTCTTTGATAGGAGAAATAAATGAAATTGACGGAACTGTTTCCTTTGAAGTAAAAGGACAGGAAGTGTGGCTGTGGGGAATGACAAAGCAGATGGATTTAATTATCGAAGCTATACCCTCATTCGAGACCATGGCTGATACCGACGAGATAAAACTGCCAGCCGGAAGCACTGCCAATTTGGTACAGACAGCAAAAGAGATTCTTGGTGTAGCGCCTCCACGTCCCATACTTTCTTACCGCACACCTAGTCAATAGGTTATGATATTTTTATTCATATTTATTAAGATTGAATCCATCTAGTTTATTGTCAACAATAACCCTATCTCTTGCTTTTGCACATTCCATTGCTGTTGGAAATCCAGCCTTTCTATATCTTTTGTTGCCACAGTTAATAGCATAAGCATAGGTTTCTCTCCCTGTTTCCTTACTAACACCCACAAATCCAGTTGTATTGCTCTTTTTTACCCTTTGATTTCTGCTATTGTACGACGCTGTTACAAAATGACAATTTTCAGGGCAATAATTCCCATCATTATTTCTTCTATCTATTTGTAGGTTTTTCTCATACCCATTTTTTAATGCCCATTCAAAAAACACATTTACATCCTGCCATGATTCACATACCGAGATACCCCTTTCTCCGTAATTTTTATAATTAGCAATAGATTTATTATAACACCTATCAATCATAGCCCTCCACATATTATACAGCCTTTTGTTCTCTGCACTCCTTCCATGTGTAGTAGCAAACTCTCCTAGTTTATCCCCCTTGAAACACCCACAACTTTTAGTGTGCCCACTATTTAGTGGCTGTGTGGTAACATAAATTGTTTTCCCACAATCACACTTACATTCCCATGTCACACATTTTGTGTTTTTTACCTTACCGATAACCGTAAGTCTGTTAAACCTTTTACCTGTTAAGTCTTCAAATACTCCTGTCATAATTATTTAATTGAAACAAAAAAGCCTAATCCCTTCGAGGTCGCTGTCTCTCCGGGTTAGGCTTTTACAATAAATTTTCTACCGCAGCGACACGATAAGGCAAAGATACAATATTAATCTGAATAAGTAAAGGAATTTAATCTTCCTATCCACCCTTTTATAAATCTTTCCTGAGAAGGATCTCTTTTTACAATATTATGTAAAAACTTAGACCTCTCAAAATAAATCGCATTAAAAAAACCTCTTTGATTTACTTCTGACAAAGCAGACAGAGTATGTTGTCCGACCAAACCATCATCATGGACACCTAATATTCTTTGCGGAATAACTATACCCCATTTCCCAGATCCCCAATACCAATCGACTAAAGTATTCGCAACTGATTGATTTTTGATTTCATCAGCTTTCCATTTATCCCAAAACATAACTTTTAATACATCTGTCCACTCTGTATCTGAAATGTTTTTTAAGTCATCGAGGGTTGGTTCTGGTTTTCCTTTAAGTTTGCAGTATGCTTGATATGTTCTAAATGTTATACCTTTCATTGTCGCACCACCATGATCGAGTGGATCACACGACCAAAGACCTTCCCACTGCAAGATATGTGGTTTCAATTTTAAAACATCAGCCATTATAATTTTATTTTGAAGTTCCTACCAATTGAATATATAAGCTGCTTTGATAGTATAGGTATATAATCAATCCCTACGCTCCAAATAGCTTCTTTACGTGTCTTTAATAGAATTGTGCCACCTATACCGAAACCCGTGCTTAAACCGTCTAATTTCACGCCTAAATAGAGTTGATTAGACGGACTGGCGACTGGATTATTGTTTATGGTTTGTGTTGCGAGTTTCCATACATATTTTCCTACGCTTGAAATAATTTGATTCTGAGTAATAGAATCTCTTAACTCTAAGTAAATAGTGTCGTTGTCGAGTATTATCCTAGTTATTCCTGTACGTTTAAAAAATGCCTTGATTATTTTTATAGAATCCGTATGTGACATTACGGTATCGTGTATTGATATGTTCTTTTTTATAGTGTCGGTATGATTTATTTTTTTGTAAATAGTATCTTTTACCTTGAATTTTATGGTATCAAGGTGCTTAATTACAACCGTATCGCTCTTAATTTGCTGTTTAGGCGTAAATGCCTTTGTCAACTGCCAACCGATTAATGCACCGACCAATAAAAGTCCAACTACTGCAATCCAAGTCCATGTATTTGTTTTCATAACTTAACTTTTAAGAAATTAATCAGTAACGCTCCAAGTGCTATCACCACTAAAATAACATTGCTTAATGTAATTCCAATCTCTTTTCGACCCGTATCTTTTCCGGTGTCGCCACTTCGGGACTCCCGTAGTTCCGTAACCTGTTTTGCTACTGCGTCAAGAGCCTTTGTATAATTCTCTACAAAATTATCGAACCTTTTTTCTGCGGCTATTTCAGCTTTTTGGACTGCGGCATTCGCTGCGGCAAAAGCAGCACCTGTCCCTTTTTCCTGTGCATCAAGTGCCGACTTAACTGCCTCCTTAGCTTCTTTTGAGTTGCTGTTAATTAGTTTTTCAAGAGCGTCAAAACGCTCGTTAAAAGAGTTATCTCTTTCTTTCATTATAGCCGTAAAGTGTTCTTTGAGGCTGATGCTTTCCTGTTGCGTCATCATTTCACTTGTTTATTAATCCGTGTTTTTCCGAAAGGTAACCCAACTCGTAAGGATTATTTACAAGTTGGGTTAAAATAATTTATTTTACCGTCGTAACTTCTACTGTCTTTACCTCTGCAACACTTGCGGTATTTTTTTCTGCCTGAACCGTAAAAGGTAATTTGGTATCAGTAGCCTTAATTACAGTTCCTGAAGGAATACCCGCAGCCGTTTTAGTCGTAACTCCCACAGCTTTGCTTTGAGTAGAAAGTGAGGACATAAACAAAGTCGCAAGCGAAGCATATTTTACGATTAGCGTAATTTGAGTATTCCATAGGTCAGGGATAGAGATTCCCGGAATTAGATTTAATAAATCCGGTATCCATGTAATGGCTATTAAAATAAATGAAATGATTTGCCATATTTGAAAAAACAATGGACTTTTAGCGAATAGCCTTTGGATGTTTTCTCCCAGCCATTTGACAATCATGTTTTGATTTGCGTTCATAATTTTACTTTTTAATTGGTGAAATTTTCTTTACTTCCTTTTCAGGATTTAAAATCTTTACTGCTTTCCCGTTTGAGAAAAGCATGTTCATTGCACTTTGTAAAAGTACGGTGTCACTTACGGTTCCTGACTTATCTTTAGGGCAAAATTTATCATTTAAGATTTTATTTGCCGTGTTGAAATTAGCAGGCAAAATAGTAAATTGATAAACCTGGGTGCTGTCGGGCTTTGGTTTTTCCTGTGCTGAAGCGTTTGGTACGAACCAAAAGAACAATAGTAGTAAGATTAGAAGTGTACCTCCGATGATTACAATTGGATTTTTAGATAGTTTTTTCATATTGGTTAATTTATTTCATTAGATTAGTAATTATAAAGCGTATGTTCCCCTGATCACACGCATATTTCTCTTTCATCCATATATCATAAGGATCATGATTAGGTGCATAGGAGGTTGTATTTAGATCGTAGTTAGGTGTATAGGTAAGTAAATTCATAAGACCTTGCACTAAAACTGTCGCCGCCAATACAACACCGCCTGTAAGGGTAGAAGCCGCAATAAATAGCGTTCCCGTTCCCGCAGCACCGGCTACTGCGCCTCCTGTTAATGATAGTACAGGGGGGTGCTTCCAAACCGCCTGCCCTAATATATTAACTCCCAATAATTTTGGGGTGTATGCAGGAAAATGTATTTTTATGAAGATTGAATCCCCATCATGTACACCTATTGAATGACTGCCAACTATATCCATCCTATACATGCCTACTGTATCGTGTATGCCCATCATTACATAAACTCCAGAACCTAAAGCTAGGTCAGGGTTATAGGTCACTATAAAAGAGTTATAGCAACCAGTACTCACGTCATTTAATGTACAACTACCGTTAGCGTTCGCATAAGCTTGTGAATTCATATTTGCGTCATCAATAGCCATGTTATCAGCATCACTTTGACTTGAAGCAGTGTAGGTATTGGCCGGCACAGTATAAGTAATAATAGATCCGCTATATCCAGAGGAACAATTGTTTTTTATCTTATCCATTGAGATAGCTACGTTTTGATATACAGCCGTATAGCTAGAAGTTTGGACATACCCATATACAGATAGTTCGTGCATTTTAGGTGACCATGTAATTGTCTTAGCTACTGATTGATTATACCCATTAACAGAGTTGAAATAATTTAGATTATTTCCGTAAACTCCAAGTGTAGCATTTTCTCCATCGGACTGACCTGATGAGGAGTGTACTGTAATAACTACCACGTCACCTTCGGCAACAGAAAACCAGCCATAATCTGAATCTGTGACATTGACCATTGAAGTACCGTTCTTTGTTATGGTCATATAGTCTCCATATATCCCAGCAGAAACAGTATAAGTCCAGTCAATTGAATTGCTTGCAGGATATGCTATGGTTTGGGTTTTGCTTATCCACTGATTCATCGGCATTCCAACCAAATAAGAAGTGTCTATGTCTAAATAATACATAGCAGCCTGTTTTGTCATCCAGTTAATCCCATCAGGAAGAGGAATCTTTTGACTTATGCCTGAACCCTGTGCATCCTGAAAAGATACCCACTGGTTTGAACCTAAACTACTCCATCCAATCTGAGCCTGACCAAACGAGCATAAAAACAGTAGGGATATTAATAGTAACTTTCTCATTTTATAAGTAGTTTTTCAAGTTTCTCAATTCTTGCTTCCAATTCCTTATTCTTTTCTGTCAATTCCTGAATAGCCTTAACCTCTAACCCATGCAAGGTGTAGGTGTTAATTGCAGTTCCATTATTCATTAGTACATACTTGGCAATTGATTTCGGAATTTCGTCAATAATAAATCCTAAAGTCGAATCAACTTCGGGTCTTGTCTTGTAGTTAAAGTCTCTTAACTTGAACTTGCTTAATTCACCAGTGGCAGTACCTACCCAATCAGGGTGAATGTTTTTAAGACTACGAAGTGAGTTAAATCCGCCACCCGAAGCTGTTATTGAACCACCTAAATAACCATTACCATCGATATTAAAGTTGGCACTACTTTGAGTTCCTGTTTGATTGTGAATAGAGTTAGGGTCAGTCTCTGAAGTTAAATAACCTGCGCTGGCGTGATTGCCCCATCCATAGGCAGTATTCCAATTAGCTGAATTGTTAGTTACGGCTGAAACGCTTGTGCCATTACCTAATAATAAACCCGTTATGGTAGTTGATAAGGTTAAAGCAGGATTTACGCCCCCTGACGAAGTTCCTGCAAAGCCGTTAGATGAATTTACTGATACCGATACCACTGTACCCCCACCAACACCTGAGGGTATTGCCTGTGTACTTATTACTCCAGCATTGTCAGCAACTACCATTCTTGTGCCTGTGCCTACTAACGAACCAAATGCGGCCGAATTACCAGCAACTCCGCCTGCCACAACTAATGCACCTGTTGTACTAGAGGTTGAGGCGGTGGCTGAAGGGATTGAAACATTACCATCATTACTAAAAGACAACACTTTTCTACTAACAGTATTGCTATTATTTACAGAACTTAATAAATGAAAATCTCCATTAACTAAAACATCATTATCAAAAGCCCAAGAACGACTATCTGTATTTATATTCCCAGTTATCCATTGAATCCTCCCCTGGCTTTTCAGGGTTAAAGTTGCAACGGAAGCTGTAGTGCCAATACTAACATTTGTTCCATTATCATATATTTGACTATTAACTAATCCCCCTGCTGTATGCATAGGTAGGTAGTTAGCTGTAAGATTAGAGAAGATGGCTGTGGTACCATAAAGTGTACCAGTCAAAGCCTGACCACTACCTGCTGATAGGGGGAGATAACCACTAAGTCCTATTGAAGTTGCAATATCTGTTATTCCATAACCTGAAACTGTAGTGGATTTATTTGCTTTTAATCCATTCTGATAAACGCTTGAAAATACTGTGCTGTCACCTCTTAGTGACAAAGTGCCTGTTGTAGTTGGCAATGTTAGTGTTGGTGTTCCTGCTATTGCCGAAACTTGAATAATTGCCCTCCCTGATGTGGCTCCCTTTAACGACATATTTTGAGGTAATGATAAGTATTCCGATGGCAGTGTATCATTAATCCCTACATGTCCATTACTAAGTAAAGTTAAAACCTTATTGGGGGTAGTAAAACTATTAACATAATCATCATTATCAAATGATATATCAAACCTTGTACGGGGCCTATAGGTAAAAGATTCAACACTATATCTACCTAAGTTAAAGGATACAGACTGAGGGAATGAAGCACCTTCATTGTATTGTCTTGAAAATAATGCAATTCTTTCTGTTCCCACTGTTTGATTTGCCTTACTCGTTCCAAATACCTGTAATTTGGTCATGTCGTAGTGTGAAGTTAACCCAGGATCACCAATAGATAAAGAGTTTAAATTTTTGAAGTTTTCTTGTGTTACCAAATAGTTTAATGCAATTGTTTGTTGTGAGGCAATTTCCTGATACCCTGCCTCTGTCATGTGTACCCCATCAGTAAAGTATGTTGTATCTGAATAAGAAGTCGGTTTACCAATTAAAAAATCACCTCCTAAATCAATTAAACCATCAGCAAAATTAGCGTACCCGTTTCTTATCATTTCGTTATACGGTTCCCGGCTTGGGTTACCATACCAAAGAGCTGAAGAAGGTAGCGTTGATACAAGTATTTTATATCCCATCGCCCTATACTTTAAACAAAATGCCGATAAGTAAGAATAAGTTCTACCCGGTGTTACAGAATTCCCTAGATCATTAACTCCAATTTGAACTATCATTATATTCTTTCCTGCCCTATTTCTGTATTCAGAAACAAGTCTAGCACCAATAGCACTGTCAATTTCCGAAGCCCTTAAACCTCCTACCCCTAAGTTTATTTTTTCGTATGTAATTCCGTTATATTCAGGAGCCACTACATAGCTCGAAGGCGGATAGGAATATCCTGGACTACTGTATCCAACTGTTAATGAATTACCAGCCCATATAATAACAGGTGCAGTGCCTCTATTTTTATTTGAAAAGGTTAATTGTTGGGTTAAATTATAGTTAGTTGCCGTCCCTGAATTTGCAATAGTGTCAGATATATCTCTTTTACCTGTGATTACAGGAATGGTAGGTTTATTTTTAATATAATCCAAACTTCCTGAACTGGCCTGTGTCCAATCTGATTGTATTTGAGCTGCGGGAATTGAGGGTTTGTTTAGAATATTCGTCGGACTTGTTACACTATTCCAGTCGGAACTTTGTTGTGCTGCCAGACCTGCCAGTTTTGTACTGTCACTTAATGTATAGTCCTTAGTACTTAACTTTTTGCCAGTGATTTTATCTACCTTTCCAGTTAAATTATATTTAGTTCCAACCCTCGAAATAGTGTCATTTTGGGTTAATGGATTTGTAAGAGTGTTTTGTTTTAATGCTAATTGAGTAGCAAGTCTATCCCTTGAAGTGTAGCCTGTTCCTAATGTGCTGTCTGTTTTATCCTTTTTACCTGCTATATCAGCCGAAGTTAAGCGTAAATTAATAGCCGCATCCCTCTTGTTCAAATAAGTGGTGTCTGACCATTTAGGTCTATTGTTAATAGCAATATCTCGCTTATTCAGGAAAGTTGTGTCAGTCTTTTTAAGATAGTTTTGACTTAAATAATAGGGAGTTATGTATTTGTTCAGCGAATCTGCGCAATTCAGCTTTAATGCCAAAAGATTATTCACCTCTACTTTTGTGTATCCCAGTCTACCCAGCGAATCTGCTACGTGCTTTAACTGCTTATGGGTAGTTAATTCATTCCATCCATAGGTCGCTCCCTTGAATAGCCACACGGAAGAATCGGTGACGTAATACGAAATAGAGTGCGTGGAAATGGACTTGAAATTACTTCCAGTTGGTGGGGTGTCCTGATTGTTCTGTGCATGAGCAAAGAACGAACAAAAGATAAATATTGGTAAAAGTAGCTTTCTCATGATAGAATTATATTTCCGCTCATTTCCTGCGGTAGTTCAAAATAAATGGTGTCGATCTTACCGTCAACCATGGTTGTTTGTGCTGTCTCACTTCTTTGAGTGTATTTACCATCCTGATCGTAAGCCCAGATAGAAACAGTAGGGGTTTGAGTATAGATAGCTGAGTAGATAGCCTGATAGTCGGTTATAGTTGGTAAATTAGTGTTTACGAATGGAAATGGTGTCCTGTCTCTTATCCCACCTAGTTTATTGGGAATATGGGTGTCAATCCAGTGGTCAATAGTCCACAGCCAAAGAGTAGCGGTTTCTATATTGCCAACCATGAGACTAGGCACTCCGATAGGATAAATAGATAGAATAGATGCGATGTTGTTAAACTGCTCTGTAACGTCGTCAAATGCACGTCTGCGCTGTGCAAGGTTCCACCAGCTGTTAAACGTAATAAACAAGGAATCCAATCCAGAGTGAACAGGCAGAGAAACTTCGTTGGGATAAATCCTTATCTCGAAAGTGCCTTTATTTGACTTAGTAGAGCGAAAATTGAACAATATATACCCCTGAGGACTTTTATAGGGTGGGATTAAAAGATCGAATTGATCCAAATTCCACACATTATTCCCATCGGTTATCAATAATGATTTTTCGACTATAGCAATTTCCACGTTTAGGTATTTAGTGGTTCGTTTTTAATAGCATCGAAATACCCTCTTACCTGAGAATAAAGATCATCCAAAGAAGTTGACGAAGGAATAATCACATCTTTACGGTAAATCCGAATATGCTGTGGTACGTTTCCTTGATCTGTCTCAATTAAGACATAATCGTTGCGATTTTTTACATCGACCAAATTACCCTCTCGTAGAATGAAAGTTTTTGTATCTACGATTTTAATTGTTCTGCCTACTAATGTAATTTCCATTAGGTTATAATTTTTACGTTGATCGGTGGATAAACAAACGTGCCAGAAGTTAAATGTGTAGGTGCTTCCGTGTTCTGAAAAACAGGATCAATCACTCTGTCGCCAGAGGTTTTGAACACATAAGGAGTGGAAGCTGAAAGTAAGTTTCCTCGCTCGTAGAACCCAACAAAACTTTGTCCCGTTTTGGGTGTAGCCGCTAAAGTAATGGTGTCGGTGGGTTTGGCTTGTAGGTTTTCACCTGTGACTGAACCGTTACCTACCGTATTGACTTTTACGGATACGTAGTTTTGGAAATTGGCTTCATATGTAGCGTTTACAGAAGCCGTGAAGGTAAGAGGGTTATTCGTGGAGAAAGTGCCGTCAGGTAGCTTCCAATTGACAAAATAACGCCTGTTATTAGGGACTCCGGTAAGGGTTACGCTGTCCCCTGTTGACTTGATGCCTGCGCCACTAACAATCCCTTGTAACTGTGGCGTGATCAAAACTCCAATACTGATTATCGACATAATTGTAGATTTTTATTTCTCTACAAAGATAGCCATTTCTTAAAGTTTATGCAACTGAATATTTAGATTAAATATGAATAAGGAAATAGAAAATCTTTATCCCCCGCAGGAGGTACCAAATCTTTCGATTTAGTCAGACACTCTGAATAATGCACCCCCATCTCTCTTGAGATCCGTTTAGCTCTGGCTTTTCACGGTTTTTATGCAAGACCCATAATCAAACTTTTCTCTGCGGTTCTATGTTATCAGATTTTGGATAGAGCATAGTAATTTTTTGCGGTTGATTATGTTTTCGTGTCAGCACTTTGGGTTATCTCGATATAATCAGACTAGGGAAAAGATGCAACTGAAACCCTAGTCATCTGCCTAAAAGCAAAACCCCATCAAAAGTAGGTTAGGGTCTGCTTTCTCAGGGGTTTCGTTGGTTTGTTTAGAACCGCAGATTTTAAGACATCACCCCTAACAAATGACATAGCAAAGATAGTACATTATTTGGGTGAATGCAAAGGTAATATCAATTTTATTGAAAAAGCAAGCGATTTTGTAATTTAGACACTATTTAGAATGGATACAAATAATTTATTCTATCCTTAGGGATATTTTTCCATCAAATACTTGTTCAATTTTTATACTGTAGTCCATTTGAAGGATAAAGCGATTCAGATACCTATCTCTAACCCACACCTGAAATGTATCTTCTTTTATATACCTTACCTCTTTTTCAATGCTTTCCCGTACCCTTTTTTCTACCTTACTGCAAATAACAAAATACAATCTAATGGTTGTACTACTTGTATCATAACGAGACGTAGCGACTATACACTGAAAAAATTCAAATTCTTTTTCACCCCTTTTTACTTTGGTCTCTCCATAGTTTTTCTTTACAAAAGATTCTAAGTCATTCTTAATGTCGCTGTTTATGCTTTCAATAATTGCGGTATTCTTATAAATCTCCTCATGTGCGTTTTGAAGCATTGCTAATTTGTCCATATTTTTTTTCGACAAATTTACAACACAAAAAATCAAAATGCAATAGGTGTCAGTAATTTAGAACGATTATGGATTAGGTATTGGTTGAATATTATTTATTTGAATAGCCGGAAGTGCGAGCAATTTAGCTCTATTCCACGCTTCACCTACTTTTTTCTGCATAAGGGTTTCTGTTTGAACTCCGGGCTTGCCTTCATTTAAAACTATCGGAGCGTAATCTTTTACAAACTCTGTGGCATTTTTTAGTACGTCAATTTGCATCTTAAACTGTTTTCCGGTTTCCTCGACGTATTTTCTGAATTGTTTTTCGTCAAGCTGAACCTTCTTTGCCGACCAAGTTGTATCATTAACCATTCCTTTTGGTGTCTCTACTTGTTTTACGGCATCAGCAGAAATTACAGTATAAAAAGCATAAGGATCGAGTTTTTTGGGCTGTGCTTTCCATTCTCTCATAAAATCCTTGTACGGGTCGGGCGTCTTTGAGTAGTAGACTTGGTTCGTTCCGGGATATAGTGTTTGCTTGTCCCCAAGTACGTTTAATGCGTCACCATTGGTAAATACCTGAGTCCCCATGGAGTTCATTACAATATCCCATGCAGTTAAGCCTTGTTTTTTATGCGGGTCGAAAAACCTTAATCCTTGTTGTATTAAATTATTCCTTGTTGGTAGCCATCCTGTAACTCCTTTCCCGAAAATACTCATCATATCTTTTACGGGTTTTGGCAGTTTTTTATCTTTCTCCTGTGGTTCGACTGTTGGATTGGCAACCTCTCCTAATGCGTGTTGTTTCTGAAAACTTGTCTGGTTTCCAATAGCGTCTTGACCTACGGTTATTAAATTATTCAATCCACTTAATACTGATTGTTCTTTTATAACAGAAAGAGACTTTACGAAAGCGTCAAAATATATCATAGAAGTTGCAAACGCTTGTCTTTTATTCTCCGAATCAAGAATGTTAAGGTTAGTTTGGTTTTCTTTAATTATTCCGGCACTTTTCATATCCTGAAGTGAACCCAAAAACCCAAAAGGCAACATCAACTGTGGATAGATAGAGTAATTAAACTTAAAATTACCTATCTTAGCGGTGAAAGCATCATCTCTGTTGTCTATGTCGTCATACGCCATGCTTCCGTGGATTTCATTGTCTTTGTTTCCAAAGAATAAAGCAGCGCCAACAGTCATCATAGCCAATCCGAAATAACCTCTATCCCTTTGTCTTTTTAAGGATTCTGGTATTAACCCATCAAGACCTCTTTCTCCGGCTTTTCCTGATTTAATGTTAGGATTTATTTTAGAAAGTCCATGTGTGATGCTTATTCCGTAAGACCTTGGAATACCTACCACGTAGTCTAGTCCATAGTCTCCCATGTGACCAATTATTGATGTAAATGGGACAAATTGCATAAAGAAAACCCTTGTAGCCAAATTATGACTAGCCCACCTACCTATGAGGTCTGCCATCATTGTAAACGTTCCTCCTCCTTCTCCTCTGAATACGGCTTTTCTTACGTCTTCTTCCATAAGGTTCCATCTTTCGGGATCTATTTTATATTTCTCTCTAGCCAGACCTTCGATAATAAAAGCCCTTTGTTCTGCTACTTGCGGTTTACTTGGAAATTCTTTTACGTTCTGGATATATTTATTTACTGCCTCTTGAAGTCTTTGGTCGACAATTTCTCTCTGAGCGTCGGACATTTTAGAATAAAACATATCACTGAAAACATCATTTAATACTGCATTTTCATTTTCGTGGGAATTAGTTTTTAAGTCCTCTCTTTGTGCCCATCTTAAAAGCTGTGCAATAGCATCAGATTTGGCTATATGCTGAATAGACCTATCCCCAGCATCTAATGACCTTGTGATATACTTTAGCATCTCGGTAGGGTTTGCGTTCCACTTGCCGATCATTATTCGTTGATAGCGGGTCATATTATGCACATCGCCCAAATCCCCGAACCTGAGTAACTCCGAGTTAGGAACATGAGACATTACTGTTTTTACGTCAGTTCCTTCGGTGTATTTAGTACTGCTTATTCCTCCGTGTCTTAATATTCTCCATGCTATATTTCTTGCTGTTTCTACGGATTTAGAGTAAAGATAATAAGTCTCAATCATATTATATAAAGGCGTCCTTTTGGCTGCATCACCTATAAATCTTTTTTCGGACTCTTTTATTCCTTTATACCAATCACCCCATCTACCTGGATTTGTTATTCTCTCAAATCCCTTAGATGAAATGTTCATAATATTTGGAATCATATTCGCAAACTGAGTAGTCGGCCCCGATAGCATATTTTCATACGTTATACCGATTCCTGTTTTAATCATTCCGATTAACATGGGATCTCGTGGCATTAAGAATTCCCAAATCTTAGATGCTTTAAACATCGCAATTTCTCCAAGTGGCCCATCAGATGTTGCTTTGGCCGCCCTTATTGATTCACCTAAAATCTTAGCTTCTTCTGTAGTTAGTTCTCTTAATCCATATTTTTCTGATATTCCGGTAGCAAATTGATCGTAGTTTTCATCAAACACACCTCTTTCAACGTCACCTGCTAACTTTTCAAATGCTTTGCCTTTTACGCTTACTCGTTTACCTATTATTCCAAACTTTTGAGTAAATAATTTTGTAATTTCTTTTTTATAAATCTTATCCGCTTCTATTTTTATTGCATCGTAGATTTTTTCAGCAGAATTTTTATCAATTCCTAATTCAGAGACAAACTTTTTAACAAGTTCCTCTTTTCTGAGGTCTTTATTGTTTTGATTGTCGTTGACAATTTTTTTAATATCGGTTATAAAAGTTTTGAAATCACTCGAAATATTTTCGGGTTTGACCTTAGTTGTTGGTTCTTGATTATTCTTTTCAATTAAAGAAAAAACATCATCGACTACGCTTTGGTTAAATTCTTCTTCTGTTGGGATATTTTCATATTTCTTTTTCCAGTCGGCTATTTCTTTATCCGTTTTGGCCTGTTCTTTTTCGGCTTGTTTTTTATCCTCTGTTGCTTGTTTTTTAGCTTCTTTTTCCTGAATAGATAAATCATGTTCACTTCTTACTTTATTGGCCTCTGTGAGTAGTTTTTCACGAAGTTTTCCGGCTTCTGTTTCGCCTAATTCCAAGTCTGAAACAAACTTATCGACCAATTTTTCAACGTCACCTGTTTTGACTTCTTTGATTAAATCACGGTACTTACTATTCAGTGTTTCTTTGGTTTCCTTTTTAGCCTTTGGTTCGGGATTGATTAATTTATCAACTTGACCAAACTTCATTTTGTCGATTTCCTCTTTGGCTATTTCCGACAATTCTTTTTGGTGCTTAGAAAAGTCAATACCGTGCGTTTTAGCGAGTTTATTTACTTCCTCGACTATTCTACCTACTTCGTAATAACCCTTCTTTACAAGCCCTTCTGTGATGTATCTTGCGCCTTTAAGAAACTCGGCAGTAGCGGTTGTGATAACATTCATCTGTCCCCTACTGTTTCTCCAAATATCCCGACCTTTTTGAATTAATTCGTTTGCTTCTTTTATTTTCTGACCACGCTCTTTTTTTACAACAGGAACCTGATCGTGGATTAGTTTTAGTTTTTTGTCTGCACCGTCGATTCCTTTTTCAAAAGACTGTTTTCTCTTTGTAACAACTTCTTTTGCAACTTCTTTTATAGGTTTTTCCTTTAGTTGTTTTGCTTTTAATTTGGCATCCCTGACTCTGTTTTCAACGTATAAATGGTTTAATTTTTGGAATAAGGCATTAACGGAACTCGCTTGTCCCATCTTAGTACCTTCCTTTGACCACACCTGACCTAGTCTGTCTATCTTCTCAGCCAATGCGTCAATATTTTCCCCCGAAGTCATTTTAGTCGCTGCATCATCTGACAAAACCTCTAATAAGCGACCACGAATAGCCTGAAATGCAGGTGCGACCTCTACGTCAGGTATTTTTCTTATAACTTCATCATAGGCTCTGTCAACTGACATATTCTCTATGTAGTCATTTGCGAATTTATCTATTCCTTTGAGTTCAATTCCCTCATAGGTACGGACAAAATCAGCAACTGTTTGGAATGTTTTTCCGCTTTCTTTTATTTCACCGGATTTACCTGCTTCTGAAAGTGGGGGAAATTCTGTGACTTTTGGTTCTATTACGGGTTCTTGTTTATATTCTGCTTTGAATTTATCCGCAAGTTTCTGTATGACTTCTTCAATATTTTCAACGTAGTCTTTTAAATTCTCTCTTTGCAGGTCGAGAAATTCTTTAATCAGTTTAGCCCTCTCTGTAACTCCCTCGGCTATATCTATTGACTTTTTGGCAAAATCAAACAGACCGTCTACGAGTTCGTCCATCCCGATACCGTTTTTAACGACATCTTTGGGTGTGTTTACTCCGATTTTACTCTCAATGAACGCTTTTGTTGGTTCACGTAGGGATTCTATGGTTTGGCGTGCTTTGTCGAATTTGTTGACTTCATCAACCTTATTGTCAATTTCATCAATTATTTTATCAACCCTTGCGATTGATTCTTCAAAATCTGTCCTCGATTTATCAAGTTTTGCCTTATTTTCAATAGCCTGTGCTTCGCTGATAATAATTCTTGTGTCTCTTGCAGGTTCAATTTTGATTTGTTTTCCACCTCTGTATTCATACGGTTCGTTTTTTAATGCTTGTTCGATTAGTGGTTTATTATTTTCGAGTGTGGTTATTTTATCCTCTGTTTCCTTTATTCTTGAATTTACAGACTCATATTTACGATCACGTTCTTTTGATTTTCTGCCTGTTATGCTATTACGTTCATCATGCAACCTGTTTAACTCCCTATTGTGTTTAGCTAAAACAGATTCAATTGTTTTATTGCCATCATAACCTTGTTTAATGCGTAATGCTTCATCCATTGCATTATTAAAGTCTACTATTCCCTCATTTTTTCCGAGCTTATAGTCAGCCATGTTTAAGGCAAGAAGTTTTTTACCAAACTCAATTTTGTCAATCTTAACACCTTTTTCATTTAGTTTTGAAACTAATTTCATTAATGGGTTATCTCTCAAATCTTCGGTGATAATTCGCTCAATTTCTCTTTGTTCAAAGTCAGTTACTTTTGCTTGACCATGATATTCTTTCAGATTGTCGATTTCCTTTTGAAACGTCTCAATTAGCTTCGTGTTACCTGTTTTCTTTGCCTGTGCTATGTTTTCTTCGTGCATCCTTATCTGTGATTCAATATCAGACAAGACTTGCTCTTTGGTCTTATATCGACCATTTTTGTCAAGTTGATTTACGTATGTTCTTTGGCGTGGAGAAGTGATAGGGTCGGATTTAGCTTTGCCTGCGGTTGTATTTGATGGATAGTCCTGTTTTACTGCCTTTTCAATACTTGCTATATCCGCAACAGGAAATTTAAACTCGCCTTTTGGAGTTTTAATAGTTACATATCCTTTTTCATCAATATTAATTCCCTTTTCTTTTAGCTTGGAGCGTACATTATCTGTTATTAAATTCCCTACGGTTCCAAAAGCACTTACGTGCCAATCATATACTTCTTGGGTTGTTTTAAAATCCCCCTTTACTTCTAAGTCTTCTTTTATTGTTTCTCTAATAGTGGATAATTCTCCCAATACCCTATCTTTGTCCTCTCTGAGCACCTTAGAATCAGCAACTTGTTTTTTGATACGGTCTCTTTTGAGTTGTTCGGTTGCTTTATCGGAAACCGATTTAACCTTTGCTTGTTTGGGTTCAAAAATTTCAGGTTCGACTTTCGGTTCGATAACCTTTTCAGTCGGTGTATGTGATTTTAAATCAGAAAGTTTATCTTTTTTGAAATATTCAGTTTTTCCATCTGAATATTCAACCCCAATCATATCTGTATTATTTTTTACAGTAATTTCAGCTACAACATCTTTGCCCTTGATTGAATACAATATCTCTTTTGGTGTCTCATTTAATACCTTTTTATTTTCTATTTTCCCATCACCGCTCAACCTTGCTATTTCGGCATTTAATTCTTTTATTCTTTTATTATTAAATGCTCGCTTTTCAGTATTATATTTCAACTCAGGTGCAAGTACATTTCCACCTGCTTTTATTAAATAATTTTCTGCATCAGATAGGTCTTTTTCCGCGAAGCCTAAATTGATTTTTACTATTTCTAATTCTGTTGGCGGTCTGTTTTCAGTCGGTGTCGTATTGTCACCTACTGACTGCAATTCTTTTGGAACTTCCAACCCTGCTGATTTAATTATAGTTTCAGCATCCAATTGAGATATTCTGCCCTCACCTACCCATTTTTGATATATTCCGTTTTCGAGTGCGTATGCTATGTTTTCAGTATTGTCATATCCTATTACCTTGCTGTCTTTTGGGGTAATTTCTGATTTCTTAACCGAAAACTGACCGTCTTTTTTGCTATATACAACTGCATTACCTTTATTGTCAAATCCCCTGAATGACATTTCCATATCGGGTTGGTTATTGCCTTTTACGATAACAATATCATCAGGTTTCAAATCGTCAACAGAGTTAGACCTTTTAACTTCTAACATTGCATCATTCTTCTTTTCGCCTTTTAAATCATTTTCTTGGTTCAAAATTGAAGTAGCAACAGGTTGTTCGCCTGTCACTACATCTGTTTTTGGTAATTCGGGATTTAACAGCCCTTTTTGGTCGGTTTCATTGGCATTTTTGGTGCTAACGTCACTTTTCTTGTTATTGTCGGCTTCGGCATTGGTTTTTTCTTTACCATTTGGTTCGGGTTTAGGATTAATAATCTGTGGATTTTGTTCTGTTTTTAATGCTTTAATTTCATTATCATATTTTTCATTAATAGATTCACCCGTAATTAGTTCGCTACGATGATCTGTTATTTTATTCTCACCAAGCCCTCTTTCAAGTACACGCCTGCCAAGTTCGTCCATTTTATCGCTATATTCTTTTCGGGTTATTATTTCATTTTCCAATAACCCATTCAGTGTTGAATATTCCTTAAACTCTGATTCGTTAAGCCTAACCTCTGTTCCTGCAATGTTGGTGAAGTTTTTATTAATAGACACTGACGCACTATTCGCAGTACTCGTTATTCCTGCCCTGTATACCCTATCTCCGGCTATTACGCTCTCGATAATAGGAATTGAAGACCTTAATAATACAGTTCCTTGTGTATTATTAAATTCATTTTGTCGTCTTTGTTCTATATCTGCTATTTGCTCTTCCTCTGTCTTTGGTAATTCCGGTTTAATGGGTTCTGCCGGAGTTTCGGCAGGTTTAATTTCAGGTACACCGTTTACAATATTCTCAATCTGTGCTGTTTTCTCTTTAATCTGTTTGTTTAGTGATTCAATTTTGACCTTTTTTACAACAGGAATATCATAGCCTGCGTCTACTCCGGCTATTTTTTGGTTTAATACGTCAATTTCATTCTGTATTTCTTCTGATTTAATATTTATCGGGTCATGGTTGGCAACATCCTCGCTAATCTTTTTTAATAAAATAGCGTGTTGTTCGGGAGTTATATCTCCATTGGCTAAGTGTTCGTTTGTTTTTTCGGTAAAAAACTGTGGGTAATTGGCTATTTCGTCACTACTTTCTTTTACATTGGCTATCTTAGTCAGAAATTCACCCATTCCGAGTGAGCTTAATTCCTGCTGTGTTTTGTTTTCAAGGTTAAAATTTGCAGAAATAGTATGCGTTCCGTTCTCATTTTGCTCAACGGTAATATCTTTGGGATCAACTACTTTTTCAGCCATTTTACTGGCTGCTTGTCTCATTTCCCTTATTGGTGTCTTGATGCTAGAAATCATTTTAGATTCTTCGGGAGTAGCTTGTAGCCAGTGGTCGAATCTCTTACCCATAGCCTCTGAGCCTATATCAATTCCCTCTGCTTTGTGTATTCCTGCTTCTGTTACCACTCCACCAAATAAACCATTACCAACTGCGACATACGGATCAACATAGCCATTTTGCATATATTGAGAAATTAAGTCAAGGTTACCCCAACCCAAGAATCCCATCATTTTTGCAGTCCACCAACCCTCTCCTTTTGCCTGTGAAATGTCCCTTGCTGCGGCTTTTGTTGCCTCATCTGCTGTTTTCCATGCTTCTTTACCCAATGCTCCTTTTGCTGCTACATTAGCTGCTACGTACGGTGCTGCGTTGGTTATTCCTTCCATAGCCATACCCTGTACTGCGCCCTCTATTCCTGCTGCTATAGATGCTTTTAGCTTATCAATAACAGGGGTATTCTCTTTTGATAGGTCGTTGTATTTGTTTAAGAATTCTTCACCTCCCATGTATCCTGCCATGGTAAGTCCGAGTTTTCCCGCCCTTATGCCGCCAGTTAGACCAACTCCTATTTCCATGCCACCCATCATACCTGGAAGCTGTGCTGCACCTCCAAGTATCGTATTTGCAACTTTAGCCACATTGCCACCAAACGTATTAGGTGTTCCTTCTGGTAGGTCTGGAACATTCCGATTCATATCCTCATACCTATTAAACAGATCACCCACTACAGGAATATAGTCCAGTCCTTTTGCTATGCTTTCATTTGATAATATTTTAGGTGGAGGAGGAACGCCTATTCCAATAAGTGCATCACTGATAATGTTAGCAACCCCATATGTAGGGTCAATGATACTTCTTTTTACTCCTCCGATTATTTGTTTTGCCGTTCCGAGTAGGGGCGCAAGTATGGGATTGGCTTCTCTATTGGTCCATGCTTGGTGTGCATAGTTTTTAAGATTAACCGTATAGGGGTCGTCCTGTGGCGTAACCACAAAATCTTTTAACTCTCTTGTTGGGTCTAAATAATAATCACTGACTTTCTTTAATTTAAAGTCATATAAGTCTCTTAATTGCTTTGAAACGGGCTGTTCTGTGTCTATATCATCGGATTCACCGATAGTGCTTGGTTTTATTCCTTTAGATTGTAAGTATGCAGATAGCGGTTTAGGTGCTTTCTGGTCTGTGATATAATCTTGGTAGGTTATTTTTGGAATTTTCTGATACGGAGTGTCTTTCTGTGTATCTAAAACTTCTGTAAAATGATTAATTACGGGGTCGACTAAGAGTTTGTCATTTCTCTGTAATGCGTCCTTGTTTAATTTAGTCTGTTGTTCGGGAGTAAAGCCTTTAAAATCTGTGATACCCTCAACTTTTGGGTATGGAATAGGTTCACTAATTGAAGTATCAGTTTTTTTGGATTGAGACGGTGTAGCCAAAGATTGAGAACTGTCTTTTTTTTTTACACTATAACCTAAATCGGTTGAGAATACTTCAAAATCATTGGTAATATCGTATCCATTAGATTTTAATGCGTCAAATGCAGCTTTTCTGTTGGTCGGGTCGGCCATGTCTTTAGAGAACACGAGTTTGTCACCTGTTATGTCAAAACCATTATCGAGTAACGCTTTATGAACTGCAAATAAATTATCCATACCCTCGCTGATTTTCTGAGCAGGAAATAATGATGCTGTGTTTTTATCTTGTGGATTTGGCATTTCGTTTAGTTTGAACCTGTGATTTTACCAATTCTTTTTCCTTTACCTGCACTGGTAGGTGTGGTGAAATTACCATTTATTGTAACATGAGAATTATCAATAGCGTTCTTTATCCTGTGAAGTTCTGTTGGGTCAGTTATTACTTCTTCTGTTGTATTAGAGTTCCACATTTGGGTTTTCTGATTAAATACTCTCGCAGTTTTATAGACAGTTGCCTTTTTGCCATCCAATGACCACGTACCAACAGATACATCGTTTTGCTGTCTTCCGGTGGCATCTGATTTGTCGGGTAGTTTTAGTTTTATACTGTATCCGCTAAAATCAGCAATATTCCCATCGGGGGTGACTATTTTTTTGGTAGTTCCGTCTTTTGGCGTGTCTGTATTATTACCCATACTTGATTTTGCACCAACTAGATTCATTAGAAAATCTTTCTTCTTTGCAGCCATATACATAACACCCGCTGTAGGGGCTGTTCCAAATTGTTTTAACAAATCAGGATTGTCTTTTGCGTCCTCCATGTAATGATCGTAGGATACTTCTTTAATCATATCGTTATTTAAAAACAACCCTGTCAGGGTTTTGAATGCAGTAGATTGGTACGTCTTTGGGTCTGTTATTTTATCAGAACCACCATTAAGTACCCTGTTTCCGCTATACGTCCTTGTTGTAGTACCGTTACCATTTCGCACCTCAATAGATTGTTTTATGTCATCAGTATAGGGTTTTACAAAATCAGTAGCCAGTTTTTCAAGGTCAATTGGTCTGCGTTTTAAAATATCAAAATTCGGTATTTTCCCCTCGCTGACCTGTTTTATGTATTCCTCTGTGTTTTTAGGGTCAAACGCTATTGGGAAATCCGCTCTGTTAATTACAGATTTTGCCGAAGTGATATTTTTTATGGCCTGTAGTCTTTGTTCTTGATCCTGCATTAAAGAATATTTCTCGGCTGCGAGTTCTGCTTGAGCCTTTGGGTCTAAACCGAAAAAACCTCCACGAGAGCGGTCTGCTGATAGCTCTTGTCGGTGTTGCATATATTTTTGAACATTCAGTGCCATAGCTGCGGACTGACCTTTGTAGGCTTGTAAGTCAGCATCGGGCATGAACATACTTTCCTTGGCAAATTGTTGTTCTTGCTGCCTTGAATCTTGGGCAACGTATTGTTTGAGAGCCATTTGCTTATCAAAAGACCTCTGATAGTTATCCATTAAGTTAGGATCGGGGAGTAAAATACTGCCTATATCTGCCACGGTAGTTTATTTAAAGGTTTATTCCATGGGTTATTATTCAAAGCCATAGATGGGATACCGTAAGTATTGGTATTCCCCATGCTTGGTGCTCCCGTTGGTAGTAATGTTTGCTTGTTTCCAAAGTACTTATCAAAATTGGACTGTTCTTGCGACATCCCCAAATACGATCCGGCTGCCTGTGCTGCACTATTCATTCCTCCCCATAGATTCTGATTGCCTGCGTCTCTTTGGTTGTTTAATTCAGCACGTCGTTGGTTATAAGGGTCGAGTTGGTTTACTTGGAACTGTTGGTTTTTAAGATTAGCCATTTGACCGAGTTCGCTGCGGTATGCCCCCTGATTAGCTTGATTGAATTGTGCGCCTGCCAGTTCTAAATCAGTAATTTGACGTTGACCTTGCTGAAATGCCCTGTTGGTAGATTCAAGCAAACTCCCTCCGGTATTTACTTCAGAGAGCGCATTAGTATTAGCCTGAACCCCAGAGTTAATTCGATTAGATGCTAAATCATATCCCGGAATTTGCGTTAATAGCGACTGTTTTTGAGAATTAGCCAGAGCGGTAATCGCTTCGGGGGGTATTTGCATCTGGGGACGTGGCATGTTATTTAGGGATTTTTTAGCCTGTCCAGTTTGTATGCCACCGAATATTGATTTACCTAATGCAAGTCCACTCTGGGCTATTAACATCATTGTCATTGGATCCATATCTTATCTTTTTTATCGTTTAACTCCCTGACGGTAAGTACTATAGATAGCGTCATACATGGCCTCGATTGGTGGACTCTCAAGGAATTTTAATTTATTGCATTCTTCGTAATATTCCTGTTTCCCGGATTGTGACCAACTCATATTTTTCTGACCAACTGCTAATTTCCACGAAATAAACGAAAGTAATGCTTCTTCGTAGGTAGCTGATAATAATGTTTCACCGGAAGCCGAAATACCATTAGATTTGTAAACCAAAAGAACCTGTGTTCTGTCAATTCCGTCCAAAACTAATCTTCTGTTTTCTAAATCGAAAGTAAAGTTGTAATTGTTGTGTCCTCCAGTAGAATTATATCCTGAACTATTATAGGGAACGCTGGTTCCGTCTGGATTAAATTTTCCCTGAACAGCAGATACACCCTCTCCTTTTGTAGCATCAAGGGTTTCAACTCCGTTACTCATAGTAGTTGGGGCAATTATGCTCCCATCGTAGGAAAAAGACCAAAGTCTGCCGCCGATAGGAACGCCTAATTTGATAAATGAAAGATAATCACTCGGAAGATTAATACAATTCGTATCTGTCATTGATAACCATTGGATTCTTTCACCTTTTACCGTGTAAAGATTTAGGTCTCTCATGCCATCCATACATAGACCAAACACTAATTTGTATTCAGATAGAGGTAGCCTTCCACGATGAATCGCTTTTTTTACAACCTTTCCTAGAGTAGTTAATCCCGAAACGTCTGCCATTTGTAATCTTTTTACAAAGATAGCACATAATCAGTATTTATGCAATAGCATTTAGGTTTGTATTAAACCTTTTGTATTTAAAATTAAAATGTGGAAAATTTTGATAAAAATATGCAGCCCAGAAATCGTAACATTCAGCAGCTTCAATTTCTGTATCGAAACACCCAAGATGTTTACCACGTAAACATGCCACAAATTTATTTAATCTTTCATTAAACGTTACTCCTTTATATTCAGAACTACAATTTAGCTTACCTTCTCTATTCATACTATTTTGAGATTTAGTGCAAGTCCTTAAATTGTTTTCAGTGTTATTTAATCCGTCCCTATCAATGTGATCTACAAATACATTTGGATCGGTAAGACCAAGAATAAATCTATGAAGAAATTGGCGTATCTCAATACCGTTTTCCTTAAAGTGCCTAACAGCATATTTTACATCCGTAGAATTATCATTTGTTACTACCGACCATATAAATTGGTTTACTTTCTCATAATTCCATTCATCTACCAGTGTAAATTCATTATTATTTAATTTGATCCACCTTGTATTAGGAATAGTTATTGGTGGTTCGGTAACCATAAAATTAGTCCTCCTATTTAAATTGTTATTTACAATATACATATCATATCGTAAGGCGCAAATATTCCTATCTTTATCCATTCCAAGGTTTATTTGTTCTTTATTTACGACTATTTTTCCTGCCCACATTTTGCAATCACTCCGGTAGTATGTGCCATAAAACCTATTATTATTATCACACACCGTTTCCCCTTTTTGTATTTTCATAATTTATTAAGTAAAAAGCCTAATCCCTTTGGAGTCGCAGTTCCGCAGGGATTAGGCTTAGTGTTAATTATCTTTTTAGTCACCTGCGACGATTGACAATACAAAGATAGGTTATTATTTGGTGATACGCAATTTTATTTTATAATGATGGCGTAGTTGTCACCTCCACGGAATACATTTGCGTCAATCCCGATTCAATAGTTTTTAACTCAATTAATGCAGTATCGCCACGAAGTGTGTCTCCATTGAATAAGTCTCTGGCATTGAAAGTGGGATTTGTAGTAATTGCATTTCTCAGGAAGGGGCTATAGAAATAGTTTTCCTTTTTGACCATCTTCGGTAATTTGCTTTGCATTCTCACATATTCGGCATCATCGAATATGTAGATATTATCGGACTTCCATTCCTTGTTGGAAATGATCTTAATTGAGTTGAAAACACTCTTACCATTTCCCTTACCCACGATATTCACTTTCGGCTGAACTGTCACCCCAAAGAACTTAGAATATGTCGTATCTCCCTCGTGTAAATATCTTACCCCTGAAATAAAAGCGTATAAAGAAAGTCCAATATCCCCGTAACACTCAGGAACGTTTCCGGAACCATCAACAAAGTCAAAGAATGACACCCATGACCTATTTTCTTCATTATACATCAGAGTCCATTTCTGAATATCACCCGATATGTAAGCATAGATAGTATACCACAGTTCACCTTTTGACCTGTCATAGCCACCTACGATGAATGGATAGTAGTTTTTTATTTTAGCGAATAGGTTTTTGATAAAGTTTTTTATTCCTAAATCAGAAATTACCACGCTCTCGCTGCTCCCGTTTCTGACTATGGCTCCGCTAATAATATCGGCATAGTAAAATATAGACCCATTTTGGACAAACGACTCTGAGTTTTGACAGCCTAATCTTTCTGCTGACTGATGGCGTGACCCCAAAACGTCGGTTGAGGTTGCAATTATATCTACACCGCTTTGTGCTGCCTGTTTTAATACAGCTTGCGATAAATAGAAACTTGTCACCTTTTCTAATTGAATGCAATTCAATATATCTCCAAACTCAAATAGTTTTGTTATCCCACCAAATGTCTCATTAACCTGTTCGTAGTTGAATGCGTCCACAAAACTAAGGTCGTTCTTATTGGTGCTTTGTAGATATACTCCCGACCACCGTAACATAGTGGTTATCCTCTGTCTCTTTAGCTCCAAAGAATAGACAGCCACCCGTTGTAAATCCCCCTGATCGGACTTATAGGTATCTGAGTAGTCCTTACTCTCAATGCAGTTAAATGGCGAGCTACCGGATACGACAATACTTTTAAAGTTACCCCAAGCAGGCGTAGTGGCTTCTACCGTCATAGTCGTGGTATCTACTACGCTTACCGTATCAGAGGTATAGTTAGCAGTGTACGCATAAATTCCCGAAACGTAAAGGTCTTCTGGGTCAATCCCTACATTTACCGAACCGACGACCACTGGAACATAGATACTTGATATGTCTATTTTCTGTATGCTCCCGTGTGACCCATCATTGAAGGAAACGGTGTAAGCGAATTTACCAAGTACAAAAACAGAGTATGGATTTTGGTCAATAGCTGTGGTTGAAATCAGATACGGAGTTCCGGCTACATTGAAAATAAGAAGATTGTTAGAACCACTGTCGGCTACAAATAAAAGGTTTCCGGATAAGAACATCCTACGTGGCTGGTTAAGACCAGAAACAGGTGTTCCCAAAACGGGAATCTGCGGATTAGAAATATCCACTACGTCCAAAGCACTACTTCCGAAAGAAGACACAAAGGCCCTGTTACCGTAAATAGCTATATCTTCCGCTCCTGCCGTTAGTGCTATGGCTGGATATTTTACTAGGCTTGTTGGCGAGGTGACATTCACCACGGTTAAAGTAGCAGACTGCGATACGATATAGGCATACCCTCCATGTATTCTTACCGTCATACAGTTAGTAGTGCCTAAGTCAATGTCATTAATAGCTATCGGTACGACGGGATTAGAAATATCCCATACTTGAAGTTTTGTGTCGTAGAGTACGTAGGCGTAAATACCGATAATTGTGATAAATCTCGCATTAGCAAGTAAGTTTTGCTTTACTATTATCTGTGGCGAGGTAGGGATAGACGTGTCAAATATCTCTAGTCCTCCTAAACCTGAACCTCCAGCCAAAACATACGCATACGAGCCTTTCTGTGAGCTTGAACGCTGAAAAGCATCGTACATATCAATCGTTCCCGAAGTAGTGGCATACGCAGCTATTGACGTTCTAGGGTTGGTTATTAGGTACTCTTTGCCTGTCTCAAAATAAACCGAAGGGTTTTGGTTGATAGGAACGTCTCTGTAGACTTCGATCATCCAGTCACGGTTAAAATCTAGATTTTGATAAGGAATAACATAAGAAGGAACACCGTTAATTGTCTCAACGCTTAATTCAATGTCGTATTCCTTTTGTAAATATTCAATGGAGTCAAATGAAGAATATCCCAAAATTCTTATTCTGTCACCTTTTACCCATACCCATGGTTCTACCACAGAATTGGGTTTTATGTCTCTGTAATTTAAGACCGCTTGATCTATATTCAGAGAGACTTTTCTTGCAGTGAAATTGTCTACTATATAAGCTGAAGGAACTGCTATGTCTAAAAATAGGTAACGATTATCAGTGTGACAGAACTTATAAGAGTAAGCCCAATCCGGGGGATCCCCAGTGAGACTAAAAGAAATCTGTGGAACTGGGAGTGAAGAAACCGTAGTTCCACCTACTGCGTCATTTACGCTCTCTACCTGTAAAGAATCGAGTTTTACAACTGAGCAACTTCTTTTGAGTTCATCAAAGAACACTATCCCTGGATTGACAGTAGAGGAATACTTTAACCCTCCGGTTCTGTCTGGAATGGTTACATGAATAAAATCCGGTGACCCGAAATTAGCAGAAGTAATAGAAATATGTGAAGTACCGTCAGTAGTTGCTGTAATTCCCACGTCACCCATTTCTGAAACTATGGCAGCGAGCACTAATGCTATGGTAGTTTCGTTTTTCTTAAAGTATTCAAATGTTATCTTTTGAGTAAGACTTACTGGGATAATAAAATTCAACATTGAAACCTTATCAAGTGTTGAAAAGGACGGCAGAGTGTATAAATAAAGCGTAGAGCTATAAGCAGAGGTAAGTGAAGTTTCTGTGATCTGGTCAACCGTGTTATAATCCACGCTTAAAGCACAAGCAACCGCTGGATAGTCATATCCTTCTATGATGTCCGCATCTACTATTCTCTCTCCTTTTATTACTTCCTGACATTTAGAAATCTGTGGCACATAAGAGAAAAGATTGTTAGTTTCTGTCTGGTCTAAAGGTAAAGTTACAATATCATTACGGAAAACGTAAGAAGTAGTTGTGTTTGAATTTATTATAACCCCAAAAGAAGGTGTATATTTATGTAAATCGTCCACCAGCACCCAGTCACCACCGTTTATCCTACAGGCTATTTGGATTCTGACGACTTCTTTTGTCCCTGTTTGGAGCGTGACGTTGATCGTGTTATTAACAGAAGGATCAGCAAAGTAGCCATCGTATTCCAGATTTAAAAGTGTGGGGGTACTCATACAAGACCATGTGGACTTTTCGTTATCGTCGTAGATAAATCTCGATCTGAACTGGAATATCTTGTCTCTTAGGTTATTCTTTTTAATTGTAGGGTCTGTAGCAACCGCCCACGTAGGCTGAAGTGGAGGCAATTTTCCTCTCATTATGTTCTGAAACGTAAGGGAAGTGTAGTGTTTGTATTCTACTAATTTCCAATAAACAGAGTCAGTAGGGAGTGCCACGTCTGAATCTTGTAGACATTGATAACAATTTCCTCCATAGCCAGCTATTTCTCCGGCTACCCATTTTGTGCGGGCAAATCTCCAATAAGTAGTATCTGTAGGTGTGCGACCTGAGTTATCAGACTTTGCCACGTAAATATTAGAAAGATATTCTATTTTGTCACCTTTTAAATAACTTGCTCCGGTATCCCACTCATAAAGTTTTGGGGCAAGGAACTGATTAGTCATTGCACTTGCACGTAGAAGATTTATCTTTCGTGGGGGATTAAAGAAACCTATTGTCCGGTAAATCTCCAGTCCGTCAGTCCAATATAACAAATCTCCAACTACGTTAGCGGAAACGATATATCCAAACCTGAAGTCATAGTTGGCTATCTTTTCTACTCTCCCGTCAGACCATATTCTTTGTATGGCATCATGTCCGTCACCAGAACTGATAAAGGTTATCAGTGCGTTATTCTTTACATCTTTACAGGTTCCAACTATTCTCATGCTGATAATTCTTGAGCGATTAAATTAATATCTCCATCGGTAGGATCAAATGTATAGGTAATAGAACAAGTATAACTAGAACCAGTTTCTGGGTCTGTAACCAAAACTACACTGTCAGAAACTCTGCTTACAGTTATTACCCCGTTATCTGTGTCTGTACCTAAAACAACTGCCAAAGTCGAGGTAATCACGTCACCGGCTGTTATTGCATGGGCTCCGGAAGCACTTACTCCGCTTGTAATTACGTCAACTCCGTTAATTTTTAGATCAAAAGAACTTACTGTAGCTGAAGCGGTGTAGGCGTAATTTAGGGTAGCATCGGTCAGTGCACAAGTTCCGTGAGCGTTGGCATAGGCCTGTCCATTGGTATCTACGTCTGCCTGAGCGAGTGCGTCTGCAACAACCTGACTTACCAAAGAAGAATAAGTATGAGCCGATACGGTGTATTCAGTCGTAGAACCCGTATAACCGTCTCCACAGTCATTACGGGTGAATGGTGCGTATTTTGAGACATTCCAATAAACAGGAATTAGCGTACAAGCGCCGTGAGAGTTTGCATAAGATTGTCCATTAGTGGTGATATCGGCTTCAGCTTGATCGTCTGCATCGTCTTGGTCTATGGTTGAGTAATAAAGTCCGGCAGCAACGACATAAGAAACAGATGAACCGGCATAGCCAGTTGTACAGTTATTTCTCGTGTAGCTTCCGGATTTCTCTACGTTGTAATAAATAGGGAATATTTGATCAGTGTAACTTGCGTTTATGTCGAGAGTTAAAATGTCTAGATTAGATTTGAGCGTTTCAAGACACCCCTTGCCGTTGGTGGAGGTGTTCCCTGAACGTAAATTATAGATTTCTCTAGTTTCATTTTCTTTGAGTAACCTTGAGTCGTCATCAAGATTCATTCTCTGACCTATAAAAACGTGCTTATCTTGCATTGAACAATGTTTTCACAAAGATACATAAAAGTGAAGCCACAAGCAAACTGAATTACCTGTGGCTTCTTTCGTCTCAAATGTCGTCCCATGTTATACGACTACACTTCTCACCGGCATACGCCTGAATTAATTTTCTTTAAAACCGAGAGCAAGATGGGCATCGAAACTCTCGGCAGGTCAGCAGGCGTATAAATACCCCTTCTCTTTTGACCGATGCAAAAATAGCACAATTAAAATGAATAATCAAGTTAATTGTGCTATCAAGTGCAGTTTATAGCGATTCTAAATTACGCCTCGGTATCTGCGTAGGTTTTTTGGCACATTTCGATCAGCGTTGGTTGTGTGTCTGTGTTTTTAAACTTCACACCTGCTTCTCTTAACGCCTTCTTCAGAATAGGCCATTTCAGCTTATCCCATTGAGTATGTTTATCAAAACGAATATCAATACTGGTTTCTTCCACGTCCTCGTCTGTGTCACCGATTGCTTCTTTCAAAAGATAGAGTTTCTCACTTGCAATCAAAAACTGAGCGAGACGTTTTCTTAACAGAATATCGTTTCCTCTGTCGTTAGGATTAATCTTAAGGATAGGATTATCCTTGTCGCCTTTCCACTGCCACTGTGAAGCGTTGTGGTCAAACTCAATGACTTTCTTATAAACTCCCTGTGCGACAACAGAAACAGCCTTGATTTCATCAGAGAAACTTGATACCTGTTCTTTAAATTCAGCAATAGCCTTTTCGGTACGCCCTTCCTCGGTTTGTATTGCATCAAAAAGACGATTTTTGAGCATATCAATTGTATCAAATTTGCTGTCATCAATAGCCCAATTTCGAGCGATTACACGAAGCCTTGCGTCATCTAAAGGTGAAGCATCAGAGTATAGGTAAAACTGCAAGTCAACGCTTTGTTTGCGCTTTGTAGCGAGTTTTTCTGCATCATTACTCAAGTCTTCCCTGACTATAACACCGTTTTTTACCCTCGGTTCAAACATCAGATACCACAACAGCCTTTCGGTGTCGTTTTCGGTAAATACTGCGTGTCCTGTAAATGATTCGCTACGTGGGCTATAAATAGGTTTTGTTCCTTCGCTATTTTCTTCACGTTCTGCGTAGATTACGTGTCGGTTCTTTCCGCCAATTTTGATGACAGCTTCAAAACCAATTGACGACATTGCTTTTTCTTCTTTGACACCTGTAACTGGGTTACGATAGACGTAACGTGGATGCCATTTTAATTTAACTACTGAGTTAGGTCTGTTAAACCAACCGTCGATTTCTTTTAACTGCTTACCAATTGCAATTAAAAGAGCGTCATCCGTTTTGGGATTCCGCTCCTGTTTGATGATTTCTTTATCAATTATTATCATTTTGTGAGTTTTGTGCTTGTCTTCCGAATGGGGAGAAAAAGCAGGTTTATAATTCACAAAGATAATCAATACCGATAAGTATTGCAAGTTATTTAGAATAATTCTAAATTAGGCTTATTTGCTTCTTCTCGTAGGAACTTCATAACCAAAGAATTTTCGCCATAACACTTACCCCTATTAATGTCTACGATAACATCATTGCTTACCCCAAACTCAACAGCTATGTCTTTTATCAATTTAGTTCCCCTGTTTTTAATGGCAAATTTTATGGCTTCCACTTCTGCAAGTGTCTTAATAGATGCTCTTGATAACATATTATTTTTAGAGATAGTATTATTGTGATTTAGCCATTTTCTACCCTTCATAACACAATCGTGCATATTATCTTTTGCTGTACCTAAAAATAGGTGGTCGGGATTTACACAAGCACGATTGTCGCAGGTATGGCAAACATACATACCTTTTGGTATTTCTCCTTTATGTATCATATATGATATACGATGCACTCCTTCATCTCTACCTCTGAATTTAAACTTTCCGTACCATTTAGGATTTGCCGTACTCCATACCCAACAATAATCTGTTTTGTGAACTTTCTCCCAATATTTTTCCATAATATTATTAAAAGCAAAAACTCAAATCCTTTCGGTGTACTAGACCTAATCGGATTTGAGTTTTTAGATTATCTTTTGTTTAATCGTCTAGTACCCGATTAGATTACAAAGATAGGTTGTTTTTTATTGGAATGCAAATTTAATTGCGATTAAGATGAACGTTTTACCAACATTAATCTGTAACTTTCATATATAGTGTAACATACGTCACTCAACCAATAGGTATTTGAGCCATCAATTGAGGAAACGATAGGGCTATGAACCAATTGGTTCATACCGTCCATACCTGCCAAAGTTCCGACAATTCTGTCTCTATTCATACCGTCCATCGCTCTGTATCTACGTTCAAAGTTCGGTACACTCATTTTCTGTCTGTCAATAGAAACTACTGACTGATTCAATGGAAGCACTACTAAAGCATCATCCAAAAGTGTAGTTGAAACACCCATGAATTTAGGATTAGAGAAGATCGGAGTAGGGATAAGAACAAAAGTGATAGAAGAACCCTTAATCACCTGTACGTTAAAGTTAACACTGATAGCGTTTCCACCAAACAGTTTATCCTGGATTTCACCTACAAATGGTGAGCCTGCTAAACCACCTGAAGTTCCTTGAATTTTAGCGATAGTGTTCTTCATCAGTTTCCTGATAGCTGAATTACCACCAAATAAAGCTACTACGGAGTCAGAGATACCTTTAGAGATCAAATAAGACTCTACGGTGTCGAGGTCGTCGATACTCATACCTGTTGAGCCAATTAAGATGTCGCCACCTAATTCTTCTGCCCAAGTATAAAGACCTTTTACTTTACCGATTACGTTAGCGGTATTAGACATCAAAGAAGTCTGGGTAAGATTGGCTGTATTGGTTTGGCCCATTAAAGCCATCATTTCCTCTTGAGCATCCATTAAGAACTCAGCACGAAGCAACTCTTTATTAAAGAACTGTTTTCCACCATTGACTGCAACCCATTTCTGAGTAACCAATTGGCGACCTTCAAATGCTAAACTTTCTTTGATGATCTGAGGATAGAAAATTCTCTGGATGGTTCCTACGTTGGTAGGTGCGGGCTGACCTGTTCCTACTCCAAAAGCGGAAGCAGTAATAGGTAATTCAATCCCCAATGCGAGAGTACCTGCGTACACGTGAGCATCCAATCCTACTGCTGTAGCGTTGTAGCGTAACAGAGTAAAGACTGTATTAGGTGCTGCGGTAGTATCAATAGCACTGATTCGGCATTCGGTGAATCCTACGATAGTATTACCTACCATTACGGAAAATCCTACACGAGGATAGTAGTTACCAAGATTGTCAAAATCGTCTGCATCAATTTTTACAGTAGCTGATCCTGCGGCATTGGTTACGATAGTACCCAATTTCATGGTACGGTGTGTGAATACTTCTTCTTCACCTGATACGGTGTCTGAAGCCATAGGGCGTGAACGTCCTGATTTGTGAAGGAAATCTACCATCAGTAGTCCTTCACCATATAATTTGTGTAATTGCGAATCTACTTCCGGCATATTCTGGAAGGAACGCAAACTTGCGATACTTGCGGATGTAGCGGCTGCTACTACCTGATTGTCAACTGCCATTTTTTAGGAGTTAAGTGTGAATAATTTATTTATTTCAAATAATCCAATATCGCATTTACTTCTTCTTGTTTCTTGATCTGTTCAGGAGTATTATTTTGTGGAGCCTGTGACCTGTTGCCTGTGGTTGGATTACTGATTTCTTTTTTCAGTTCAATTTCTCGCTTAGTCACTTCTTGTGCTGCGTAGGCTTTGAACATCTTCACCTTGTTTTCGGGTAAATTAGCATAGTAATCCTTCAGGTTTTGGATCTGTAGTTCCAAATTTTCTTTCGTTGGGGCAATATTCTGACTAATTAGCCAGTCTTTTGTTGCGCCAATGTTCTCCAGAATTGATTTTTTGAAGTCCTCCTCGATGTTATATTCAAAAATAGGTTTACCATCTTCGGTAATTACTATTTTGTCCATTGCTTCGGGGATCTTCTTCACAAGTGGTGTCCACTCTTGCGATAGCTTCTCAATACTTTCTTTAGTTTGAGTTTGTTTTTGCTGCAAGAAAGAGTCAATGTCAATCACTTCCGGAATTTTTACCTCTGCCTTTAGAGTGTCAAATTCTTTTCGTGCTTCTTTTGCGTCTTTCCTTATTTTGGATTGTGTTATTTGGTCGAGGTCTTCAAATTCGGTTCCGACTTCATATCCGTAATGTTCTGCCATGATAGCATCTATGGTAGACTGATCGGGATATACGTCTGAATCGTTTAATTTCTTTTGTAACCTTAAAACGTCTAACGGTTGTAGAGAGTTAAGGTCTTTGGTCATTACTTGTTGTAAAGCGTAAGGGTCGAGTTCAGGTTTCTGCTTTCTTAAAAGGCTGGCTTTATATTCGTCCTCAGAGTTAAAAAGTTTCAGAGGATCTGCAAAGTCTTTTAAAAGAGTTAACTTTTCCTCTAAGAGTTTTTCCTTTTCTGTCATTTCCTGTACCCTTTTTTCGTATGCAGTTATTTTCTCAACTTCTGTATCGTAATTTTTGGCTTTCTCAAAATATGGTTTAAAATCATCCCTTGTGCCTTCAAAACCGTTTTCTTTGAAATAGTTAACTACTTCGTCGGGGGTATCTGTCGGGGGAATTACTACTTCGGGTGTAGGTATGGTTTTATCCACCTCTGGTATTACAGGTGGTATTACTGGGGGTGTTCCATTTGCTAAAGCGTTTCTTGCTTCAGCTTTTTCGATCATTTCCTCTATTTCCATATTTTTGAGTTTTGTGTTGGTTGTCCGAATGGGACAAATAACAGGTTGGTTGTTTAATTAAAGTACAAAGATAGGACTTATCGCAGAAATATGCAATATTAATTTAGTCTAAATACAAATAAGGAAATTGACAATAAAAAAACCTACCAAGTTAATGATAGGTTTTAGTGTGCTTTTATCCTATCCGAAGCATAAGGTAGAGGGTTTGAGAAATCAGCCCACAACTTCCAGATTTTACCAGTAGAACGATTCTACATAAACACCCCTATAAAATTCAGCAACTAAATACGATGTTTGTGTCTCTTCTGTAATTTCGTTTTGCGTAATTCTGTTTACTTTTGCACGTCTCAATCCCGAAAACAATCTTTTACTCCCAGATGGTTCCTTTTTATTGAACCTGTCCGAATGTTTTCTCTGACCGCAGCCTGCTTGTTTAAATAAGTCGTTCATTTTGTTTTAGTTTCATAGTCACCCGAATATTTACCCAACCAATTCGCAGCACAATTCTCATCCACATTGGCAAATACGCACATGTATTCAACCGTATAAGCTAACGACCTGTTCTCTTTTTTACAAAAATCATAGGCTTCTTTTAATAATAACTTTGTTTGCGCTTTCATATTAATTGATTATGTAAAAATGAAATAGATAATCTAGAACCCGAAAACTGACTCATACACCCACTCCAGTCAATAGGAATAAATCTGCTTTTTTGGTTTGAGTAACCTTTAATTTGACTGAAACACGGTGTATGTTTAAGTAGTTTCTTTTTCTTTGGATATTTATGTGGTCTGCTCATTTTTGGTTTTAAATTTTAATATTTCCTTTTGAAGACAAGCTATACACACTCTTACGTGGTCAATAAAGATTTCGGGATCACTTTCAGAATACAAAAGACCGCCCTTCAGCATTTCAACGCACGTTATAAGTAGTTCGTTTTTACCTCCCCTTAGCTTTGCCATTTCATTAAGTTTTTTTTAATGGATAATTAATACAGTTGTGACAAATATCTGTCAGTGCGTTTTGACAAACAAAACACTTTTCTGGTATTTTGTTCCATGCCTGCACTTTTACTAAATTTCTATCAGCCTTTTCAACGAAGTCCTTTGCCGTCTTTCCTTCCAGTGTAGGTATTAATCTTATTTTAGTTGCCATAGGTTATAGGTTTATTTCAAGTTCTGTACTCGTTAAGGCAAAGTATATGTTTTGCAATTCGTGTAAATATTCTATTCCTGTCATAAATTCCTGTGTGTCAGGTAAGGATTCAATTTTTCCCAGCCAAATACCCCAATACGGTTTTGCCATTGGAGTAACTTCATATCTACCTTTGTAGATATGATAATAAAAATCAACTTTTTCTAAGTTGGTTTTGTCGAGTAATTCTTTGGTTAGCGGAATAGGATAAATTTCACCAATCTTATATTCTTCCCCGATCCATCTTTGTGCGCACTCTGACCAATTCCCATCATCTTCAATTTGAAGATTGATTCCATTTTCATTTATGGACTCAACTTTCAGTATCGTTTTGAATGATTCATACCATTGATCTGTTACTAGATTCCCAATACGTAATTCGTTTATGTTCATACCTCTCTCGTATTACAAAACGGAACCCTGCAATACCTTCCTGCCGAAATACAATATCTATTATTATCATGTAAATCTTCTTTCTCAGGACAGAATTTCCCAAAACCTGCATAAAATATACAATGATCATTTTTCTTTGCTTCGTCCTTTCTTTCTTTAGGAGAGAATATTCCACAAATCCTTTGGTAAAAGCAATTGGCAAATTCTTCTTTAGAATTATTTAGTCGCTGTGCTGCTTCAAGTGCTTTGTCCCAGTCGACTTTTGCTTCTTTTATCTTTTCCAGCGAGAGTTGCTCTGATAGCCATTCGATACCTTCTTTTAAGATATCCTGCTCTTTTTGTAGTTCTGCTCTATTAAAAGTGCTAAACGCTGCTCTTGCTGCATCACACTTTATTAACTCCAAATTGTTTTTTAGTACAACTTCTACCGTTTTTAGTAAAAGTGTTTGAATAATATCTTTTTTAGTTGTCATACATTTTTGCCACAAATATACAACGAATAAAAACGTAAATCAATAGAAGATAGTAATTTATAACGATTCTAAATTACTGTTTAGCAAATAACTCTACGGGCTTAATATTTACTCTCTTTGCAAACTCTCTTTGTGCCTGTTGATAAGCTAAAGGATTCTTTAATTTATTGGCTTCTGTAACTCCAATAGTTGAAACGTAGTCCGCAAATGCTTTATCTGTTCCTAAATTAACTTGTGCATTGGGGTCTCCGAGTGGTTGCATTACTATTCCGTTTTCTGTAGGTTTGGTGTACCATTGAGTAGGATTTCCGTTGCCTGTTGCACCCAATGTATTTAGTAATGCAGGACTGTATTTATTTAAATCGTCTCTTTTATTGCCTATAAATCCATTTTGCCCTTGATGCACATTGCTAAGAAGTAGGTTTCTGCTTTGTTGGGCAAACCCAGTGGTATCTACTCCAAACATAGCCCTGTGTAGACTAATGGCTTGCTGAACGTTTCTCATTATTTTAGCGAAGTCCATTATTCTGTTAGGTTATTCATTTCTTCTAAAATATGATACAAGATTAAGTCGCTTCTTGCTTCTTGTAGATTTGCAAGTGGAATTAATGACCACGTAGTTTCATCGGATTCCAAATAATATCCCTCTGCTATATTCGGGTCAACCTTTCGTTTTTCCTTTCTTGCGGAACAAACTTCTTTTGATGCTATTTTCATCGCATCGTGTAACCTGTCAATCCAATCTGTTTTTTCCATTATTGTTGCATTTGAGGAACCTGTTGTGGTTCCTGTGGTACTGGATTCTGACCTGTGTCCTGTATCGGTGGTTGAGGTTGTGGGTTTTGCTGTGTCATGGCTTCAGGTGTCAAGTTTACGCCTATCCGTATTTAATTTACAAAGATAATGTTATGTAGAATTTAATACAAGTTTTTATTTAGATTAAATATAAACAATAGGCTTCGGGAATTTATTTTTATAGATGTGCTGTTTTTATGGTAGATTATTTTGTATATTTGCAGTATAAACAATTTAATATAAAATGTATGCCAAAATCGAATAGGATTAAGACGGTTTGCCAGTGCTGTGGTAATGAATTTTTCGCAATCCCATACAGAATAAAGAGAGGGATAAAATATTGTTCCCAAAAATGTAGAGAGGAAATACAATACCCAAGAAGGTGTAAAAACTGGTATGGGTATATCGTAATAAGAATTAATGGTAAATACGTAAGAGAACATAGGCTTGTGATGGAAAAGCATATAGGTAGACCACTTTTGGATACCGAGGTCGTTCATCATATAAATAAGATAAAGGATGATAACGATATAAACAATTTAGTGTTACTATCAAGCACAAGCGAACACGAAAGGATATATCACCCAAAACAGACAGACGAAAATAATTGGGATACGCATACTTGTTTAAATTGTGGCAAAATATTCAGAAGGCTAAAATCAGAAACAATTAAGAACCCAGCAAAATACTGTTCCAGATATTGCAACAATCATAGAATATAGATTATTGTTGCATCTGCGGAACCTGTGTTTGTTCTTGCGGGGGTGGATTCTGTCCCGTACCCTGTTGTCCTTGTGGTGGAACAGGTTGTGGATTCTGTTGGGTGAAATTTTCAGGTGTAAGCAAGTTGCCTGTTTTTATGTAGTTGTCAATCAACTTTATCTGCATATCGGCTTGTGCGCTATCACCTGCTGCCAAAGCTGTTAAATAAGCACCTGTGACAAGTGTTTCCCTGTCCTCGATACCTTTTTGTTTAATGATAGCTAAAGCACCTTCAGTTTTCATCTGTTCTGCCATTTGGGTAGCCTGTGCTGAAACTTGTGCTTGTTGAGTAGAATTTGCCTGTGCTTGTTCTTGTGCTAACTTTAGGTTCTTTCTGCGAGAAGATTCCAACCACATTTCGGCTAACTTTAAAGATCCACCAGAACTTAAAATAGAAGTGACTGCGAAATAATCTGCATCAGTAATTCCGGGTTGACCGTTTCTACCACTTTGTAAGGCGATTTTAGCACTTTCCATTAGGTCTCGTTTTTCCTGATCAGTAGGCATAGCTTCAATGGCTATTCCGTACTTAGTAGCGTTTCCGACTGCGAGTTTTAAAACCTGAAGTCCTCTTTCTCCGATAATTTCTTTGTAGGTTTCTCTTGCGTCCTCGTCGAATTCTAAAAGTAATTGAATAGTAAGAACTACGTTTTTGGCATAGCCTTCTTTTACATTCAACCAACCTGAAAGTATAGGTCTGAGAGTGTCAGAGGTGGCTTGTACTGCTATTTCATTCGTTCTAACAGGCGCATTAGGGTCTACGGTTCCAAGTGATAAAGGATTAATCCCTGTTAAATTCTCAATTAAACTTAAATTTAGTTTTAGTTGAGTGAAAAAGTCAGTAACAGCACTACCCATACCACCGTTTAATTCTTGAACCGGAAGTTGGTTATTTTGCTGTCGGGTTCCTTTGGCGTCAGTCATTTTAGAAAAACCTATTCCAGTTTCCATAAACTGTCTTAGAATCTCAACCATTCCGTTTTGACCACCCTTATCTAAGGAATTGAAAGCATCAAGGTTAAAGATATACCCTTTATTTATAGCTGTAGCGATGTTGTTTTGATACTTGTGCCAGATTATTACGAAGTTGTCATATATAGGTATAAGCTGGTCTGTAATCGACGCAAAAGGCAGTTTATAGGCATGATAAGAAATAAGTACGTCTTTTTTATTCGGTCTGGTGATATTTTGGTCGATTCCGTATTCAAAAATTATTTCAGTTCCGATAAGCCATTTACATTTAAATCGTTTTCTTATTTGAGTGATTTGGACTTTTTGATTCGGTTTTTCTTTTATCTTTTCGCCTTCTTGAACGGGGATAATTTTTAGTTTATTATAAGAGTTGGTTCTTAAAATGTCTGTGAGTTCGTCTGTATCTATCCATTCTGCGTTATAAACTAAGACTTTATAGAAGTCATATTTCCAACCACCTGATTCTATCTGAGAGTTATTTACGTCCCATTGCTCTAATCCTGGATTTCCTAATTTTCCAGAATAGGCTTGCGAGCATTTTTGAAGTTGTTGTTCGTAAACATCTTTCGAAATCCCTTCTTGCTGCATTGCAATTCTCAACTCCGAAACAGTCATTAATTCTGCGTGACCACCGTATTCTGAGTCTCTGAAATCTGAGTGTTTAGAGTACTGTATAGAGAACATCTTTGGGTCGATGTACTTTGTCTTTACAGTGCCGTCTTCTTTATCGTAGTAATCTTTAACGACACAAACACCTAAATTAATGAGGTCGGCTATACATTCTTTTTTGATCTCTTTTAAGTGAGAGGTTTTGGAAGTCCAATTTATTAGGGTTTCCATCAGCATACTATGTTCTTGCTTAAAGCCACCCCTGTTTTTAAATAAAGTGAGTTCATCTATGGTGTCGGGAAGATAGTTCGGTTCCTGAAATTTTATCCCAATATTTGCATGATATTCTTTTAAAAACGCTTCTTCTTCTTTTACAGCCCACAATTCGACCATCTTATTTTCGGTCTCTGCTCCCGACTGTGCATCTATTGGGTTACATTCGATACTGTACTCTGCCTGCTCAAACTTTCCAAGTAATGTAGACATTAGTTTAGGCGCACTCGATATAATTTTCCAAAAAATGTTCATGTACCCCTTTCTCTGGGTCTCTTTCGCTTGCGTAAACCCACCGGGGCCGTCTAATGCCGTTGTTGCCGGAGATGTCGCTTCGTTGGTCGGTCTAGTGGTAGACATGTAATTTTTGTACTTATTTTCGTCTTGTTTTCCTGAGCCATAAGAGCGGAGTAGGTCAAAATTTTGCTGTGATGAAAATGTAATACCTGCGCTATCACGGACATGCACGCTGTACATTCCTATAATGTTCGACCTATAATAATCTTTGTCTTTTTTGCCGTTTGTCCTTTTTATATCATAAGGAAGATCCTTATACTTTTCACTCAAGCCAGGAATATACATCTCTGAATAGTTTTTACAAAGATAGGCATTTGTGAATTATTTTGCAATACAATTTAGAATGATTCCAAATTAGACCCAAAGTTTGGATATTCGTAAATAGGGAGTTATCTTTGTCAAAAGATTAAGTATGAAAACAAAACAGCTTCCTACATTTGAGAAAACAAAAGAATCGGTAATAATTACCATTCCTGTTAATTATATTGCTTTTCTAGCAAGACATAATCCCGAAACCCCGCTAATTGTTAAAGATAAACACAAACTGTCTGAATTTGTTTTAGATAATATTCAAAACAGAACAGAGAATTCAGAAGGACTTGGAGTGTTTTATGAAATGCTTGATTTTGCAATTATGACCACACTCGAAGACGGTGAAGATTGCGTTAAGATGAAAAATGAATATTAAAATGACTGAAAAGCTCGTAAAGGTTATATACAACTTCGTGGATCAAAATAATTATCAATACTTTCTAACCGAAGAAGATCATATTGATAGACCTAATTGCTCGCTAATTGTGGAAACTCAGCCAAATTGGGTTAAAGCAATTGACGGTGACAGAATTATTGAGGTTACGAATCTGAATAGTAAAACATGGAGAAAAGATACGGTAAAATTAGACGATCTCACTTAGGCATGCCCATTCTTCGTGAAACCATTTTGCCGCCATATTGTATCTTTCTGCCATTGTGTTTTCTGATTTGGAACTCCCAATATATATAACAGTTCCATCTATATATATCCTAGACAACCACTTATTTGACTTTTTATCAAGATAAACATTTTTATATTTATTCAAATTAGCCTTATTTTTTCTTTTATTTGTTAGATTTTGTCTTGATGTGCACGCTCTAATATTTTCCTCGGTATTATTTAACCCATCGTGGTCTTTGTGATCTACTTGTATTTTGCTATCAGTTATTCCTAATATAAATCTATGTAAGTATATTTTTTCATTTCCATTATTGGTGTTGGCAACGGCATAATAAACTCCATTTTTTGTTTTAAATGCTTGCCATTTATACTTAGATACTCTATCGTAATTTCTAGCATCAATTAAAGCCCACTTCCCCCGTGTTAGGCATATCCATCGAGTGTTCGGGATAACAGTTGGTGGTTCTGGTGGTGGAAAATTCAATCTTCTATTTAAATTATTTTTTATTATATAATCATCGTATGCGTGTGCTGCATCTAATTCATCATCAAAAAGTCCGATATAACATTTTTTAATTCCCCTAACAGCTACACTCCATTTTTTGTGCATCAAAATCCCAGTCAACGCACGTATACTTACTGTGTTTTTTTATTTTTATTTTTATTTCCATATATAAACACCCCTTAAAACCAAAGGCTACCCAGTCTGACGGAGATCGTCAATTTTGGCAATGGCTCTAAGAGGTGATTAAATTTTTTCATATTATCTGAGTAGCGGAACAAAGATACAATAAAATATAATTATTATCAAGTAAATATTTTAATTTAGAATGATTCTAAACTAGCGTGAGGTGTAAATATATACCTATTGATTGTCTATCTTTGCATATAAAACATTTTTATGATAAAGCTAACCAAAGAAGAGTTGCTAAGAATTACCCCAATAAATAATATGGTACTTTTAATGCCATTAGAGGATAGAAGTAAATTTGCACTAACAAAAGAGGTAGAACTAACAATGGATGTTGATTTTACTGAGGATCAATTTCGGTACGTACCCGTTGTTAACAAGGTAATAGCAGTCCCGGAAAACATTAAATTTGGTCAAGGTTTTTCAGAATGGGAAACGACTATGGAATTATCCGTAGGCGATACCGTTGTGGTAAATCAACTCCCACTTCAACTTGCACAAAACGACAAGCAGTTTATTATTTGCGAAGGTGTAAGGTATTTTTGGATAAAATATTCGGATATTTATTGCAAACAAAAATTGGTTGATGTACGAATTAATTCAGATACAGATGAAAATGGGATTGGGTTTGATTCGTTATATAATCTTACCCCAATTAACGGCTACGTGATTTGCGAACCTGTAATTGACGAGATAAAATACATCGAACAGGTAGTTAAAAAGGAATCCAAACAGTTCGCTACAGTGAAGTTTGTAGGAAGGATGAACACTAATCACCTTGAGCGGTGGCAACCTGCATCTGAGAGCTTATATACGCCTTCTGACATGGAAGTTGAGGTTAACGATGTAATTTGTTTCAAAAAATACAGAAATCGGAGACTGGATAACGGACTTGCAAAGGAATTTGGGCTATTAACTCCGATTATGAGAAAAGATATTCTTTACGTAAAAAGAGGGGAGTTAATAATTGGATAAGATAAAAGTTGTTACAGCGTTAAATATTACCGTTGTTAATGGAGAAATAGAATTTACGTCTAACTGTGTGAATAAAGCACATGTAATTAAAATATTGGAGAAATTAATCGAGAAACTGAGAAATGGCTAAGAAAAAAGAAATAGAAGAACCCGAATCTAATTATATCGACCCTGTAAAATTAGATAGGTATATAATCCACATGTATAATCCAAAGTCTGAAAACCGTAAAAAGTATCAAGACTACTCAGAAAGAAAACGTGAATGCGCTATACAGTCTGGATTTGAGTTTGATGACACCTTTGAACCCGAAGTAGAGGAAATGCTAATTGGCAAAAACCCCGAAGCTAACAGATTAATTATCGACTACATTATTTCGCTTGGTTCTCCCGATATGATACGGTATGTAGCTTTTCAACAGATGCTTGCTTCTCAGGTTCAAAGATCAATGGGTGAAACTGACGAGAAAGCTGTTAAGATAATCCGTGAGAATATAAACAACCTTAGTGATAACCTAAAGGACATTGAGGTTAATTTGTTCGGAGATAGTGACCAAAGTTTGCGTAAAGCACTGTATTCTAGTATGGTTGACAAATTAAGGTTGCGTCCTGAGGAAATGGCAAAAGCTATTTCCGAAAAGAATTTAAAGATTAAAGATCAGTATTACCAATAATTTAAAACGTAAAAACATGTTAGAATTTGACGAAAACACAAAAAGCATAATTGCAGAATGGAATTGGGATATTAATAACGCATATCAGTGTACCATACACAAAAAGATATGTATAAGATTGAAAATTGATGATGACAAAAAATGTGGTCATCCTAACTGCACCGGAGAACTAATACCAATCCCAAATATTAAGGAACTTCAAGCACAATTCAAACAAGAATTAGGTAAAAATGACTGAATTTAAACTGAAAAGTACCATAGAAATTAAGAATTATTGGGCTGTATGCAACGGATTTCTCAATTGGGCAGAATTCATCAGCAAGACCCGACAGCTAAATTCAAGTCCACCTGATGCCATAATCTGCATACCGGAGACTATAATTGACGAACTTTTAGAAATGATGCTATGATTACAGTCTACGAGAGAAATATCTGCGACAAACAAGGTGCTAAATGCCATGAGCATTCACGTATTACACGAACATTTGATGGGTGTGACTTAGAGCAGTTAAAGGAGTATCTATTAACTGAGGCGTGCGTAAGGCTTAATTTAGACATTGATAAGGTTGTAGTATTGTTGGCTTTTAAGATAATTTAGACTATCTTTGCATAGACCAATTAACGTAGCTTATGTATTCCTACGAACCTTGCGAAAAGTTTGTGATAATAAATTCCGACAAAGATTTAACTCCTAATGGTGAGGGAGTTAAGGTAGATATTTTAGATTTAATACAGCGAACTTACCGAAGTTTTAATAAACCCGAACCTCAATTTTTGCCAGATAATAGTACAATGGCAAATTACGGTTTACCCCCAGAGGAACAAATATTCCACAGAGAAATCGTACCACCCAGACTTTTGAGCCTAGAGCGTCATTTACGGTCTAAGGAGAAGTCAAATAAGGCCAGAGAAAACACTTCTATAAAAATAGAGATAAATACTATTAATAATTTTTGGGACGAACTTGAATCAAAAGCAATCGACTATAAAGAAGAAATAGAATGGATTGAAAAGATGTGGTTCCACCGGCTTTTCGGATATTGGATTATGCTCAATGGCCGGGGATATTATATGACTGGTGCAGATTACTTCTACGTTAACTTTACCGAGATCCCAAAAGCAGGTGAACCACAATACAGAGACCGGGACAGAAGATGGTACATAGCTAAACAGTGGGCAAGACTAGAAACAAGAACTTTCGCCAAGACAGATAAGGACGGTGTGGCTATTCCTGAAAGTGACGGAACCTATGAAATGATCGACCTAATGAGGCGTGTTTTCTACGGTATCCTGATCGGAAAGGCCCGAAGAGTAGGCGATACGAGCAAATCGGTTTCGGCACAACTTGAGTCATCAAGCAGAACTTTGGAGAAAAGATTTGGAAATCAAGGCTGCGACGAGGAGTCCAGTCAGAGGATTTTCAGTGACCATATAATGTTCCAATTTAGAAAACTCCCGCTTATTTTTAAACCGTTAATGGAATCTATGAGTTCCAAATCTAAGTTGTCATTTATGTCTGATGATATGGATATTTCTTTGAATACGGTATTGGATTTTGCGAGCAGTAAGAAAGGTTCACACTATGACGGTTCCGGTTTAGCTGAATATTACGGAGATGAATTAGGAAAAGTCGAAGGGGAAGATATACTTAAACGCCACACTACCATTAAGTTATGCTGTTCTGAGCGCGATAGAATTGACGGTGATATAACAGGAACATCGACAGTGGAAGATATGTCGAAAGAAGCAGGTTTGGCTTTTTTGAAACTATGCAAGGGTTCCATGTTTTACCAACGCAAGGATTCCGGTCAAACACAAACAGGTATGGTTACAATATTCTTTCGTGCCTGTGACGGTTATCCTGGATTCGTTGATCAATTTGGATTCTCAATAGAGTACAAACCAACACCGCAACAAAGAGAGTTTCTAAAAGCGCATAACATGAATCCCAATATGGGTGCAAAAGAATACTTGCTCAATAATAGGAAGGGACTTTCGGAAGATGCTCTAAGCCAGGAGAAAAGGCAAAATCCTATCGAGTATCGCGAAATATTTACACCCCCCGCGAACAATAATTTCTTCCCGGTTCAAAAGATTTCAGACAGAATAACCGAACTAAGGTTTGGACAACAAACTACCAGATCGTTTAATTTGGCGTGGGTCGATAATTTTGGAGGTAAAGTAGCAATGGTTTTTCCACCGGACGGACAAGAGGGAGATTATCTTGCATCGTATATCCCACCAATAGATCAACAAAACAGATTTAAAATGGTGCGTGGTGTTCAATATCCTGAATTTGGTACAAAGTATATTTGCTCTGCTGATGCTTTTAGATTGGACAAAACGACACATGGAAGAAAATCTGACGGAGGTGTTGCTTTAAGATTAAAACGAGACACACAGATAGATCCCGACACTAAACCTGTTAAGGATTGGATTACAGCAAAACCTATCGTATATGCTTCTTATAGACCAGAGACAACGGATATTTTCTGCGAAGATGTGCTTAAACTTTGTATATTTTACGGATGTGGGTGCTATCCTGAAAACGATGTGGATCATGTCAATAAGTACTTCAAATTACACGATTTTGAGGGGTATCTAATATACGACACAGACGACGATGGTTATCCCCGTCCAAATGCAGGATATAGTTCTACTCACTCAAAAATTAAGGGTTTTAATTACATGTCTGACGATTTAAACATACACGTTCAGAGACACGAACTAGAACCCTTACTCAGAGAAGCTATGGATATACTTGGCTTACAAGACCTTACAAATTTCGACGGCCTGTCTGCGTATATGGGTACGCTCCTCGGAGAGAAATCGACTTATGCGGATGATATTGCCGGGAGGTTCGATACTAAATTTGATGTGGCGGAATTTTATCAACTTCGGAATTATTAGTAATAGTATCTAAATATCTGAAATCAGTCCTGTTGCTATTGTGACCCAATAGTTGCGCCCTTAGCGTACCTTTTTTCATTCCAATTGAATCGGCAGCTTCGATAGAACACCCAAATATTTCATTTGTTTTGATGTTTATTACCTTTCTTGCTTTTGGATTACCACCTCCCCCATATAATAATCTTCCACGCCTTGCCGATTCGGACTTTTGATAGTCTGAATGTTTATTAAGTCCTGTTCTAAATGCGTGATACATATTTTCGCTTGGCGTTACCCATTCTAAATTAGATATGTCGGCATTCTTTTTTACTCCATCAATATGATTAACTTCCCTTTTATTTTCAGGATTAGGTAAGAATAGTTTAGCAACCCACCTATGTGTTTTTTGGCCTGTACTTATTTTTTGGTCTTGATGGAAAAATACCTGAGTATATCCATGGCTACTCAGAACCTCTCCAAGCATCCATTTCATTTTCATATTATATACCCTCCCATTTTCCCCTACCCAATAGTTAGTCCATTCGGGCATTTGCCGATACCTTACGCCATCCATTATTATTTCAAATGTATCAAATCCGTTAATACTTATCTTTTCCATGATTAATCGTATTGATAGATCCCATACTTACCACAAATCTCATGTATAGCCCGGATAGCGGTAAACTCAAATTCATCACCGTCCTCGTTAGTTGTTTTCTGGTACAAATATTTTTCACCCTTTAGGATCTTAAATCCGTTCTTTTCTGCTTTTCTTACATTCTTTTGTTTGGATTTGGTAAATCCAGAAATGTCAATATCGTTATTCTTGAACCACTCACAAGCACCGCACTCCATATCCTGATCTGCAATTCTTGTTTCATTGATTTCTAATTCATCAGATTCAGCCTGCATTGGTTCTTTTGAGATATGTACGTCCTGAAGTACCTCGTACACGTTCATCCAGAACATAAGCAGGTCGCCTGTGCCACGTTCTTTATAACGAGGTCTGTACTCTGTTGCTTTGCCAAAAGCGTACTGTTGTGCGTTCTGAACACGAATTAATACGTCACCGTACTCGTCAGTGTCTTTTGCATCCTTTTCGATTAGAAACTCTGCCATTTCGTAAAATAGCTTTCCGTCAACTTTGATTAAATGTGGTTCTTTTTTCATAAGTTTGTTTAAAATAGAAAACCTCGTTCTTTGAGCGACCAGACTCTCGGAACAAGGTTTTCAGAAATAATTACTGTTTATCTGCTGGTCGTCAGATTTCAGATACAAAGATAGTCTTTTTTCTTACAAATAGCAAACTTATTTTTCCCGTACAGACACCGGCCCCTCATTGGCTGGTTCTTCCGGTACAGGGACATTTTTCGGTGCAGGTGCTACAACTTTTTTAGTTGGAACAACCACCTTTTTCACTTCAGGTGTCGTAGTTTTTACGCTTACCGGCTTGTCGCTCACTTTCTCAGGAACCACAACAACTGGTTTTTTCAATGACCCTCTACATTTATTACAGACGTTATGTAGCCCGTTCTGGTCGGTAAATTCAATTTCTTCTTTCTGTGACTCACATTTTTTGCACTCTTTCATGGCTTTTTTCTGTAAAGGTACTACAATTTAAAATCTTTCGCAACATCAGCATTTACGTGTCCCATTGCGCTCTGAACTCCAATATGTTGACAAACACTCGGATTTGTACATAAAAGCCTTGGGGCATTGTAACTCATACTCCAGTCCCACATTTGATCAATAAGATACGGTCTGATAAACTTCAAATAAGTCTCGAAAGTAAAGCACAAATTACCTCCACCGATAGTCTTTTTTACGTGGAATTTACCACTTTTAATAATAGGATGTCTCGGTGCGTTAAATCCTGTAACTATTACGTTTTCAGCCACTAACTCTTTTAACTTCTTCACCCAGTCTTTCTTTACGATAAAATCTGAATCCAGGGTAATTATCGTATCGTAGCTTTTACATTTATCCAGTACTCGCTTTAAATTCTGTGCTATCCCTGCGTTTTCAAAAGTAAACCACTGCATAATTATTCCACTAATATCTGCTAACTCGAAATACTTATTCAGCACGTCTTGGACTTTCTTATCAGTAGATCCATCGTCTGAAATAAGAATAAACTCACCATTGTGATTTTCAAACACCGATTTCAGTGTTCGTTCCAGATATTCGGGTCTGTTATATACAGGGATTACTATTACGTCCATACGCTTGTGTTTGTGGGTGATTTTCAATATCTTCGTATTTTATCCAGTCGTTTAGTTGAAGTCTTTGCCAACCATAACAGTGCGCTTCGGTGTCGTGTAAGACTATTATATCGGTGTGGTTCTTAGCCCAATTCGCACATTCGGGACGTGAATCTAAATGACCATCGACAAAAATTAAATCGTAGTGGTCGCTTAAAATAGGAATCAGATTCCTCCAACCATCTTTGCCAAGATCAAAGAATACTTTAGCCGTAGGATTCCTCTCAACTATATGATTATACCATTCTTCTGATTGCATCTCAATAGAGTGTACCGTGCAGCCTTTCTCGATGAAATACGGAGTACTGTGATCTCCGCCACCGAACTCTAAGACTGTTTTTATTTTGTTCTTTGCAAATATCCTGTCAAATGTGGGGATATGTGAGCCGTAAGGGTCGAGTTGCTTAAATGCCACTACTGAGAATGAATTATTCAGGTCAACTCCCGAGGTGAAAACTTTTAGTCCTTTTGACTGCAAAAAGTCTTTGATTTCTTCGGGTCGTAGGTTATGCTTGTGTTTGCGGTTCGACCAACTACGCCAGTACTCCTGTGAGTAGTCCGGTAGGTACAAAAACAGCACTCCACCAAGTCTTATTCGGCTTAACCAATGTTCTAAAGTGTTTACCCAATTATCGCAGTGTTCAAGGCAGTGAGAGGAGAAAATATAGTCAACCAAATCGGGTGGCAGGTTGTCGCCATTTAGTCCGTTTAACTTTGTGTCGATCACTTCTGCGCCACTTAAAGCCCAGTTCCAATTCCCTGCACCAATATCATAACCATTCCCGATACAGAGTTCTTCTGCGAACGGAATTATAAACCTTGCAGAGTTTCCTGTGGTCTGAAAGTGGAAATATTCTTTGTTGTTGTATTGTATTAGTCTTGGCATGGGTTTATTGTTCTTGTGTTATAATAAAATTATCTCTTTCAAGGGCATTAAACAACGGTAAATAACCCTGTGAACTTTCAAATATTTGCCATTTACCCTCAAACATTTTTATTTCAGCTTCACCCCCACCAATACCAGAAATATCAATTCTTATTTTTCCGCTAAATATTTTTGATCCGTCTTTATTTAAAAGCCCTGTGAATTGTCCTACTGATTCTATCTTTACGTCATGCGTTTTTGTCGTCCAAATAGAATTAAGGCACTGAATATGCTGAATGATTCTTGCCTTACCATTCCATATTAATGCACCTCCATATACCCATGAATTGTTATTAAATAATTTCCCTCTGAATAATGTTTCTCCTTTACCCATGATACGTGTATTTTTTATTCAATAAATAATCGTAATTTTTAAATCCAGATTCCCCCGGACGCTTGTACAAATGTACATTCTTTACATTTAAAATCTCAAGCATATAAACGATAGAAGTGCCTACGGTGTGAATTTCCTTAGCGTTTTCAAGCAAATATCCCCAGTCAAGTAAAGTATAACCACCGATAGGTTCCATTTCTATAACCTTTAACTTGGGAAATACCTTAAAATCGCATTTTCGGTTCGTGTGATGCCAGTTCTTATTGACTATGATATATTCCTCGTTGTTGGGATTGAGTCGTTCAAACAGCCATTTCTCGCATTCTCCACGCCTCCATGTTAGGGTTCGCCACATATTGAAGTCAAGTCCGAACATATCATACTTTGCTCGCATGGTATTTGGATTGTTCTGTAAATTCTCGTCAGCAAATCTCAAAGGGAATACGTGACAGTTTCCTAACATGTACTCGTTTTCTTCTTCGTAGTCCAGATTTAAAGAGTCTTTAGGAATAAACCCTATGTCGGGAAAATGCCATCCGATGTTTCCAAAAATAGGGTCGTAGGGATATACTACCACCTCCCCCTGCCCGATGAAGTGTCGTGCTAAGGGGATAGTAAATAGTATATCGCCAAGACCTGTGGGTTGATTTAGAATTATCATAACTTACTGAATATCAGAAGGGTAGGTCATCATCAGGCGTAGCTTCAAACGGTACTTCTTGTGCTGGATTTGCTGATGTGTTCGTTGTACTAACCAATTCCAGTTTCCAAATATCGAGAGAGTTCCAATAAGAAACCTTGCCGTCTTTTTCACTACGCCTGCCGTTGATATTTATGGTAGCCCTTACTTCGTCTCCTATATTGAATTTATCCAATATATCACAACGTTCTTTTGTGAGTTGCAACTTGATATGTTGCGTGTAATTGCTTCCTGCAACTTCGATGACCAGTTCTCTTTTTCTGAACTTATCTGTTACCTGCTGTGTCGGAAATTTCTCGAAGAGTTTTCCGCTCAATTCATAATTTGCCATAATTTATTTATATTAATTTTACTTTAGTTGAAAAAATATCCTATCACAATACTCTTTCCATAATTTATCAAAATGCGCCACCACATTCTCGACTAATTGGTTTTTGCTTGAATAAATTGGAATTACATCGAACTGATCTTTTATTGAATTTAAAAACAAGTCCTTTGGTTTTTTGTCGGTACAAAATAAACCAACCGACGAATCCTTAAAGTGTTGAAGCTCTTTTAATTTGTCTCCAACTTCGTACATTACAATATCGTAAACATTTTGGATGTCCTCTACGTCCGGTGTTGTTACGCTTCCGCTTTCGTGGTGGAATGTCATAATATCTTTTAGTAATTCTTTTGTTTTTTCGTTCATTATTCTGTTAAATTTAATTAATCTTCTTCTTTGCTGAATATTATTCATTGACCGTTTACACCCCTTGATGCGTACCTGTCTGCTTTTGCATTACTTACAACGGTTCTACACCAATCTAACTGATATGCACACGTTGAATTTAGTCTCTCTACCCATTTATATAGATAATGTTCATCTCTACATAATGAATCTACGAGCAAATTTACAGTCTTAGAAGTAGCGAATGGTGTGTCTTTTGCGATCTTTTTCAGAGTCTCCATTATTTCGTTATTCATTTTGCTGTCAAGGTGGTATTTTGCATCTGCCATCATTTTGCCAGTCCTTGATTTATAGGTAGCTGTTTGATTACCCCTGAATAGTGCTTCGCTTATTTCTTCACTCATTACACAATCTAAAAATGCCTGTATTTCAGTACACTCTTCGATCAACTTTCCGGGTGTTGCAATTAGATTTAACATACTTTTATTTTCTTCCACAAAGATAAAACAATTTTTCGGTAAAATTACATTAAGCACGTAATTTATAATGATTATTGATAAGCGTTATTATTTGATTTTGTGTTTTTCTATAATTATTGTAGTATATTTGCATAAAAAAATTATGCGATCAGATTATTTGCAATGGAATGATGCTCTCAAAATTATTGAGATGCTAAAAAAAGACGAAAAGTTCCAATCTACACAATATTTAGCATTCGTATCTTTGGGGTTTTTCTCAGGATTGCGTATTGGTGACATTTTGAAACTAAAATACAAGGACATCAAACCTATTCTTAAAGTGCAAGAGGAAAAAACAAAGAAGAAAAGAGACATTACACTTACACAAGACGTTATTGATTTAATTTCCATGTGCAAGGAAGATTTAATGAAAGATGAAGATGAATTTGTGGTTCCCATAAAATCTAATCAATGTTCAAACGTTCTAAAAAGTCTCGTTCATAGATTGGGAATTTGGGATATTAATGTTTCCAATCACACTATGAGAAAAACATTCGCTCGTGCAATCTTTGATAACAACGGAGGTAATGAAGCATCGCTTATTTTGCTTAGCGAAATATTGGGACATAGTAATTCCGGTGTCACAAGGATATATCTTGGCATAAAAGATTCTGAAATTTCAGACGCCTATAAAACCCTTAGCCTGAAACCAACTAAAAAACTAAAACAATAAAATAATTATTATGAAAGAAATTGAAGGGTTTCCGGGATATTTTGCTTGCGAAAATGGCAGGATATTCAGCAAGGTGGGGACACGTATTGGACGGTACCTAAATATATCGCTTAGCAACCGTGGCTATGCTCAGGTCATTCTTTGTGGAAATAAAACAGAAAAAAGATTTTCAGTTCATAGGCTAATAGCTATGGCATATATACCTAACCCTGAAAATAAGCCACAGGTTAATCATATTGACGGAGTAAAAATAAACAATAAACCAGAAAATTTGGAGTGGTGCACACAGTCGGAAAATATGAGACACGCATATAGGACTGGATTACAGAAACCTTCTGATATACAAAAGTCTGCTGTTTCTAAATATATGAAAACAAGAGTAGGCGAACTTTGTAGTAGTTGTAGAAAAATAATAAACATAAAAACAAATGTAGTTTATTATAGTCTAAAATATGCTTGCGAAAAAGAGAATATGTCATTAGTGATTATAGGTCACATGCTTACTGGCCAACAAAAGAATAAAAGTGACCTGAGATATTACACTGAATGATTAAAATACTATCCCTAAAGCCAAATAAAAGTAGATGAACGAATCCAACAAAAGTCCACCCCTGAATAATACACGAGTGAGATTGATAATTTCCGTGAAACTTTATTGTCAGTCTTTTTACTTTGTCATAACAAATGTTTGACAGCCCTGATGGATTAGACCGATGTTCAACTCTCGGAGGGCTGCGATAAATAATAAACAAAATGAACGAAGCCGAACTTTACATTTTAACTAACGACCTTCAATTCTACAATAAATTACAGGAACTGAACTTACTTGATGAAGTGACCTCAATTATGAACACCTGTATTGAAACAATTCAAGAAGACAAAACAGATGAGAGGGTAAGGGAATTAGAGTTTTCATTAACACAAGCGGAAAGCGACTTTGAGGAAAGCGAAGATACAATTGCAGAATTGGAAAGAGACATTGAAGCACTTGAGGCTAAAATTTTAAAACTTGAAGCAAAATGAAAATACCAATTTCAATACTCGAAGCAAGTTTACCCGAATATAAGGCAAGATTAAATGTTTACAGGTCAATGAAACTTAGACCGAAAACAAAGTATTTTAAAGACAGGATTAAAGATACAGAGCAAACAATTGCACAAATTGAATATGCCATTGAATTACTTTTAAACCACGAATAATGGAACTAACCGCACAACAAATACAGAAATACAAAAGTAAATCACTGCCTGCACTCAAAAAAACAGCTAAGAAGTATTTCCATGCCTTTGTCAGAAAAAGAGATACTAAAGATGAATCGTGGTTTACCTGTTGTTCGTGTGGTCAGAATTTCATTATACGAGGCACTAAAATGCACGCAGGACACTACTGGAGCGCAGGTAATCATCCTGGAACTGAATTCGACCTAAATAATACTTTTGCCCAATGTGACCGCTGTAATACACACCTATCGGGTAATTTAATTGAATATACAAAGTTCATGCAGAACAAATTCAGTCCAGAAGAATTACAACTACTCGAAATTAGGGCAAAGTCTAATTTTATTCCAGACAGATTATTGTATATTTCCATAATTGAAACATACAAATGAAAGAGAAAGAAATACTGGAAAAATTTGTAAGGTTTACCGATAAGGACACAAAAGAAACCCGGCTGATTATTAAAAACCTCGCCAAAGAAATCGTGTTAGATGGAAATTTAAGCCGAAACGACAAACTAAGGGCTTTGATTATTGGTTTAAATAACAATATCGAACATAATAACGAGTGTCTCGACTATCTAAACAAACGTCTGGCAGAAATAATTTAATTTATTTTTAATTTTACTTGCATTGTAGTTTGGAATGGACTATCTTTGCAGTCAAAGCCGGTGAAAGTCGGCTAATTTTTCAATCTTAATTTCAACTATGTCAATTCAACCAAAAGAAATCAGGAAAGACCTCTACACTCAGGCTGAATATGCTAAGAAGGTAGGAAAAACAAGGTCATGGGTAAACCTTCAGATCAAATCAGGTTCATTAAAAACGCTTACCGTAATGGGTACTACACTCGTTAAGGTATAATTTTGTCAGCTTTTGGAATTCAACATTGTAAAATAATAATATTATGGCTAAAATAAACTATTCAGACCTATTACAGTCACCAAAATGGCAAAAGAAAAGACTGGACGTTTTAAATCTAAGGGGGTTTAAGTGTGAGGAATGTGGTAATGAAGATAAACAACTTCACGTACATCACAGTAGATATATCAAAGGCCGTAAGCCTTGGGAATACGATAACGATATATTTATGGTTCTTTGTTGTGATTGCCACGATAAAATTCATAGTCAAGTAAAAGAAAAACAAGTAGTAGAAGTTATTCCACAAAAATATAAGGAATTGGTTGGTAATATAAACCAGATAGAATCAAAAGGAATGCGGGGAGATTTAGTTGGAGACTTATCTGATTTTGTAAATCACTTTACTTATGATGTATCATTTGATATTTATGAGGTTTTAAGTAATTTATCCTATGCGTTAAATAGGAGGGGATTATTGGCTGAAATAATAAGAAATATACAACTGAGACAGGATGTGGATTTTAATGATATATACATATCCCAACTGAAACAAAAAGTTGAATTTATTGAATCAATATTGTCTAAAAATAATTTACTCCCAGAACCAAAAGAAGATAAACTCCCCTTTTAATTATGGCACGACCTCTAAAAAATAACTGTGATTATTTTCCTCACTTAACCACAATGAGAAATCACAAAAAAGTGAAAGCATTACGAAATAAATTCGGACAGGTTCTTGGCTATGCTTTTTGGGCTATGTTTATTGAATATCTAACAGAACAGGATGGCTGTGAGGTAGAAAATTCAGAAATAGAACTGGAGATGTTTGCCGGAGAGTTAGGGGTTTCTGTGACAGAAATACGTAACATGGTAGATTACTGTATCAGAATAGAAATGCTTTTTGTGAATAAGGATAATTTTATCTTTTCTGAGAGCCTAAATGAAAATTTACAGCCCGTTTTTGAAAAAAGGAAACAGTCTAAAGAAATATCAAAGACAAGAAAAAGACGAGAGAATGGAACGTTTATTCCACAGATTGACCAGACACAAGGAGTTTCTACTCCAGAAACTCCACAAGAACCTGTTATTCCTGATACAGAAACTCCACAAAGTAGAGTAGAGTATAGTAAATTAAATAAAATAAAAAGAAATAACGAATTTATTTTTTTCTGGGAAAATTATCCAAATAAGACAGGAAAGAATGTTTGTAAGAAGAAATGGGAAATTTTGACAGATGAAGAAAGGCATGAAATAAACCTAAGAATTGAATCATATTCAAAGTATAGTCAGTTTGATGGATGGAAACATCCCAACCCAGAAACGTTCATAAATCAAAAAAGGTGGAATGATGAATCTTATTTGTCTTTATGTGAAAGAAAAAAGACAGGTGAAGAAAAATTAATTGATTTTAATAATTTATTGATAAATAAATATTCAAACATAAAATCACTCGAAAAGCTTTTAAGTCTTACTGAATATAATGAAATGATAAAAAAGTTTAAAAGAAAACAGGTAGAAGATGCTTTGTTAGATATTGATCTTATCTGCATGATACCCCAAACGGAATCACTTTTTGAATTAATAAACAAAACTATTGCCAAAAATTCAGTATCATGTACGTAGAATTAGTCGAAAGAAGCGTTAATAACAGGGGAAATATTGTTCCGATAAGCAAAGCCGGTAAAATGTCGAGAGATTACGAGGCATATACTTCACTGTTCCCCTTTGATAAAAACATCCTGCCATACGTTGAATTACATGGTACGATCAAAGGATATTCCGGTGAACATGCTTGCTTATTTCTCTGTATTGACATTGACAACGAAAATGATCTTGAAGGAAGTAGACACAGCACATTACAGGTTATTGACAGACTAAATTCAATTTACAATATTTCACCAGATGAACTTTTTATTTATTATTCGGGCAATAAGGGGTTTCACGTTTATTTGTGTGATAGACTATTGGGAATTCACGGTAGATATTTTGAATCAATTGGGAGTAAGTGTAAAAATTATATTAAAGATACTTTCGGTGGAATAGCGAATATTGATACTGTGATTTATGAAGATCACAGACTTATTCGTATTCCAAACTCAAAACACGCAAAGACCGGAAGATACAAGGTAGAAATTACACTTGATGAACTAAATTTAGGAATAGAAAACATAAAAGAAATTTCTATGGCTCCACGAGAGGCTAATAGAAAAATCTTATACACGGATATTCAGAAATCAGAAAAATTATTCAATGATTTTTTGTCTTATCTTTCTGGAACTAAAGCAACGGAATATGGCGCAAAGGATAGTGATGGGTTTTGGGGGGTAATGCCGGCAGGAAACAGAAATAGTGGCTACCATAAACAGGCATGTTCTCTTTTTAAAAACTCTACATTTTCGGAACCAGTTGTTTTTGATATTATTTCATCTTTAAATAAATCATCGACTGAACCATTGTTGGTAGAAGAAATTACGTCTATTGTCAGAAGTGCAGCAAAAGTAAGGGTTCAGGTAGAACAAAAATTCAAATTATACACTTTTCAGGATGCAATACCACTTTGGCTTGACTCAATTAAGCCAGAGAAAAACAGACTTACTTTGGTTTTTGAAGAACTTGAAAAAGAAATGAGAGGAAAACTCAGGGGTAAGGTATGTGATATAATCGGTTACGGTGGGTCAAAGAAATCTTTATTTGCTCAGTTTGTTGCTCTTTCAAATATAACCAGCGGTCAGAGGGTTTTGTATAGTACAATGGAAATGAGCGTAGCAAACCTAATGGAGAGAACAATTAATATGACACTTGAACCGGAACAATATTCTGCATCACTTGAACTTGAAATAATTGACAAACACGATCACGAATATGTTGTCAGGGCGTTAGAAGAAAACGCTTCTCCAATTTTGGGGGATAAACTGTGGATGGCAGATGCAGGGTCAATGACCTGTGATGGATATGATGAAATGATAAAAGAAATTGTAGCAAGAACCGGAATGGTGGATGTTTTGGTTGTTGACGGACTTGGGATGATGGGTGGAGCCGGAGAGGAAACGGCACGATATTCTCAGGCGACCAAAGAGCTAAAGGATCTGGCTAAGAAGTGGAATATGTTTGTTATTCTTATTTGTCACATTTCCAAAGGAGAGGATAGAGAGTGCCGGGATTTAAGTAAGGCTGTTCGGGGGAGTGAAAAAATTATTGACAATTGTGATTTTTACATTTCTATGGCACAACACAAAATGACAACCGAAGGAATGCCAGACTATAATAACAAATATGGAAATATAAGACTTGTGAATAAGCGTGGAAGTGGTAAGGTAATTGATATTTTTTATGAACTCGATACAAGAAGTTTATTCTTTAATAAAACAGAAAAATCTAATATTCAATCAACAGATACAGGATGGTAATTATGAAAAAATTAATATTATTTACACTCGATCAGTTAGTTATAAAATGCGAAAACAATAATGATTATCTGCAAACAAGATTTGATTCCGGTGAATTAAACGACGAACAAATAAAAATATGTGAACACGATATTTCGCAAAATGAAAATTATATTGAAACTTTTAAATCATTAATCGAAAAATGGACAAAATGAAAAAACTATTACTCTTTTTAATCGACTGGCGCACTCTCATAATTGCGTTTATTCTCGGAGTATCAATTTACATAAACTATTTCTAATGGAAAACCTAACCTATGAAACCAAATGTCGAAAATGTTCGACGATTACAGAATTCTCATTTTGCGATAGCGATGAACCAACTATGCAGCAGAAAAACAATTTTCATCAACTGATGAATATTTACCTGAGAAGTGCACCACTACTCCCTTGCCCGAAATGTGGTATCTTTACCATCCAGGAAGTCGTGAGTTACTCCAGACCTGAATCCACCAAAGAAGATTTTGAATTAACCCAGTCCCAAAAAGACCTAATTGAAAAATGCAATTTAAAGCCCTGAGACGAATTTTAAGTACAAAGTGGAACTAACTATTGAATCTGCATAGAAAGTTCGCATAATCGAATTAAAAGCGCATAAAAACGAATAATATGAGGAAACCAGAAGATGTAAAAGTATTGGTGGCATGCGAGGAGTCTCAAATTGTCACAATGGAGTTTCGTAAACTTGGATTTGAGGCTTATTCCTGCGATATTCAAAAAGAAAGCGGAGGACACCCAGAATGGCACATACAAAAAAGTATTTGGGATATACTTGGTAAGCCAGGGTTAGCGTATCCTAAATTTTGGGATTTAATCATTGCGCATCCGCCATGTGATTATTTAACGATTAGTGCGAACAAGTGGTATAAAGATCAGCCGGAACGTAAATCAGGTGCGCTTGTTGGCAGGGAAAGATGTGAGGCGAGAGGAGGGGCTATAATGTTTTTTATGGGGTTAGTTTATGCCAACTGTGACCATATAGCCATTGAAAATCCTATCGGTGTAATGAGTACGAGATATAGAAAACCAGATCAGGTATTACAGCCTTGGATGTTTGGACACGGAGAAACAAAAGCAACCTGTTTGTGGCTGAAGAATTTACCGAAATTAATTCCAACGAACATTGTTTCAGGCAGAGAGCAAAAAATATTTAAAATGTCACCAGGGCCGGAAAGGTCAAAGTTAAGATCCAAAACCTATCAGGGAATTGCGGAAGCGGCAGCAAGGCAGTGGGGAGATTTTTTATTAGCGGAACACGAATTAACGTTAAAATTATGACTCCCTACGTATTCCTAAACACCCTAAGCATAAAATATCAGCTAATGGCAGCAAAAAACGATCTTGTTTTCAGTTTCGGAATTCAGATTATAAGTTGTGACTGCTACCGGATTTTACTGGAATACGAAATACGGAACGAGAGTAAGATAAAAAGACTACTTGAAATACTCCGCAATTAAGAATGATTATTGATAACGCACTGATATTGACTTAACCAAAAATTAATTATAAATTTGCAAAACTATGGAACCAAAGAAATACAAAATACACACACCTCTTTACCCCACGGCACAGGAAACTAAAAACCTGACGTTGGCACAGATCGAGAAAGACTGCGAGGAGGAACTAATTTTTATCTTTACATCAATCCGTATTGCAGGTCTTAAAAACGAAGTAGAGACAGGCGAACTACCCGAACACATCGAATACTATTTGAGAGAAAAGGGCTACTCAGTGAAATCGTTTACGAAAGCAAGTCGAAATGACGACGAAGAACCAACATTAATATCATGGTAATCATTTAAAAAACAACATGGACGAATCAAAAATGGAAGTTGGTAAAGTATATCATTCAAATTATCACATGTCGTTAAATATTGAAGGTTGTTTGAGGTTCCACAAAAGGAAAAAGATAACATATTTCACCAATGACGACGGTAGCCAAATGAGTGATACTGAAGCACGAAAATATCTTGCAGAATGTCAGGGAAAGGGGTGGAAGAAAATTCCATGTTCTCCGTGCGAAGGATTTGATTATTTTGAACACGGTTGCCCTGGTCATTTAATTGCAGTAACAGATACGCAAACGATATGAAAGAATCTATCGAAGAACTAAAGAAGAAGAAATGGAAGCTGGTTCAGTCGGATAACACACATTGTGCAAATTGTGATCTGATTGAATCTGAGCACTGTATAGAAATATCGCATGGAATCTGCAAATCTAAAACGCATTTTATTGTGAAGGAGGATAAATGAAAAATCTACCGTACTATAAACTCGTTGAACATATCGAGACGTGCATATTCTTTGGCGACGAACTAGCAAATCTTATTGGGAACAATGTAAGGTCTGACGATGAATATGTTATTGGAATGGAGGTTAGCATACTTACCGGTTGTTGTGATTATTTCGGAGAAGAAGAATTATTATTAACGCAAATACTTTATAATTAATGAAGAATCTACTCGGAACAAATCAATTTTTACAGGACGCTTGTTTTAGAAATCAAGTTACTGAATATCTAACAGAACTTGAGAATGACAGACATAATCTTATCGATAAAACTTCGATATATAATAAAAAACACAACATAACCACCGAAGTAGTATTAAAGCGTGATGCTTATTCAAGATTAAAAGAACGAGGATTACTAACAACTGATAAGATATTGGTTGAGTGTGAACTCATTCTGAACCTTAAATCTAAACTTACTTCATGCGAGAGACAGTTTCTCGGAACACTTTTGAGTTGCTGCATGGAAGATACAATAACATATTATCAAAATAAAAAGAAATAATTATGGAATATTTTATAACATTTATTATCGCCTGTATCGTTTATATTGTAACTATTCACACAATTTCAGATGAATTGGACACTATCAGAAAAGAACTTGCTGTGGTTACAGAAGCACTTGGCGAACAAGCCAAAATCAACAGCAAAATAATAAAAAACAATAATGCACAGTTGGAAATGAATGAAAAACAAATAGAACTCAATAATCTGGTTACTAAATGTTTAACTAAACTCAAGCCCAAATGAAAACACTAATTTTAATAATCCTAATCACCCTATCGTTTGTTTGTGTAGGGCAAAATAATCTACAAATATTATCGACAAACAAATTCGATAAGTCTTTCGCAGAGGCAGACTCTGTATTTAAAATGTCAGGGTATATTTGGACAAATAAAGACATTGACAAATTTTCAATAGTCGGGATAACAGACTCCATGAAAAATACACCACAGGGCAAGGCGTGGATTAAAAAATATGGAAATAAGTACATTACGGAGTCTCAATTAAAGAACAAAACCTTTTCAAATATTGGCAGGGTTGCTGATTTTGGTAATTATATATCGGCAGGTGGTTACAATGGATACACCGGCTCGACATACACATTCAAAAAAGCAGAATATATTATTATGTTAGACCAAATTAAAGTCACAGATACTATATGGATCCAATCTGGTAAAAAGAAAATAGGAGTTCCTTCATGGAAATTCTTAGCACTGCTCGGTTATGCCGATGGTGCTGAAAAACTTTGTCCCGTATGCGGTAAAGATTTTTTATGGAACACCTCTTCTCTGAGAAATAAAAATGGATACATTTGGAAACAATACAATTGCGAGCACTGTGATTATCACGAAGTACATTGTTATACAAAAAGCGAAAACTAACCATGAACATAGCAGACGAAATAATGGGCTCCCCTGAAGAAGCAGAAATTGTCAGACAAAGGATGATTACAGCAATGAAAATTGACGATGCAATGAAGGTTAACCACGTAACTAATTGGCGTTTAGGAGACGTAATACAGAAGTCACCCAGATATGTCAACTCAATGCTGTCCGGTGCGTTTACGGTTGAGCCGAAGATACTTGAATTGATTTACGCTTATTTGGATATCGAATGAATAAAATACAAATACACGAATTTGACCCAGTGATTTATCCAAGGAGATTATGGATTGTTGTAACAGATGATATAAAAATACTAAGGGAGAACTTTGAATTTGAGGAAGATTGCGAAAACTATTTTGAAAGAAGTGCTGCGTTTGTTTTTAATGTGTCCCAGAAAGAAACAAGAATGATTGGTGTATGTATCTGTTTCGTTAGGAGAAAACATTTTACTATTAAAAATATTTCACACGAGAGCGTCCATGCAGCGTCTTCAATATTTGATGGACTGGGAATGTCTATGGGTTTTAATGATGGGAAAGACGAGCATTATGCCTACTTGGTGGGATGGATTGCAGAGTGCTGTGAAAGGGTTAAGTTAAATAAAAAATAATGCTTGCTTTCCGATTTTAATTGTTGTATATTTGCAGCGTATTCGATAACCGCATATGCAAGAACTAATAAAAGAAAAAGTAAAGTACCCAAACGTAAGAAAATTAAAACTGAGACATGAAGACTTGGCAAAAATATTTGGGTTTAAAACTACCGCAACATTTCGTAGTTCCTCTGCGCATAAGAGATATATGAAAGCTGCCGATGAATTAATTGGGTTTGTATTTCAAAATATAAAAAACACAATATAATGGACGAAATAAATCTTTGTGATGACTGTATTTTTGATCCAGAATCCTGCGAATGTGACAGATACCGGAATTCAGATGGAAGCGTCTATTCGTGTGCTGCATTCTGTGACTCAGGTGGCGATACGGATGATGATAATCAACTAATAACCAATTAATTATGTTTCAGAAATGTCCAATATGTAACGGAACCGGAACCAATATTATTCCCTTGTCGGAAATGACAGTACCGTGTAGCGTCTGCAACGGAACAAATATCATTTCAGAACTGACCGGATTTCCACCCGGATATATCCCAGACGAAATGCTCACTGAGGATGAGTTAAGGAGAATGAAAACCCCACATAAAGGAATTTACCCAATCATACCAGAGCCAATTAATTTTGATGGTGCAGAACTAACCAGAGAAAAGTGGGAGAATTTTAAATGGCATGAACCGGAAAACATTGACGAAATAACCGGACTTATTCCACAAACCTATGAGTATCAGGACTAATGATTAAATTTATTTATTAAGTCGAAGCCAGTGAAGAAGCAGTCAATCCGATTGGGTTCTCATTCGAGGAGACCGGGACTTATTACAGATTTTATGGAACATCTGTTTTTAAAACCGTAGATGAATTTAAAAATAAGTTCAAATATGGCAGCGAGTTTAGGGCAGATTTAACTTTAAAAATGCTAACCGATTTAATTCCAAAGGACTGGAACAAAGTAAAATTTAAACAGGTATGACAAAAGTAATACAGGTGATATTCACCGACAACAGAACAAAAGGCACCGGAGTATATCCTGACCCAGTAAGAGGAATAACAGAAATACTCGACTTCGACGGAAATACAATCGTAGAATACGACCCAATGGTAAGATACACCAAAAAAGATATGATTAATTTCTCCGTGTGGTTTAAGGCGCAAGAATTTCACGATATGGATGAATGGGAAGATTTGTTTCAGAAATGGTGTCACTCAAAATAAAATTATGACAGTAAAAGAACTTCAAGAGGAATTATCAAAGTACCCACCAGACATGAAGGTGATATCTGCGGACGAAGGAATATTTTCCGAAGCAAAACAAGAAAACGTGCTTGTAAGACACATGGTCAAACAAAACACTGGATACGAGTTTTGCAAGAAAGAAGTTGGTGAAGATGTTTTAATAATATTCTAAGATGAACCAAGAAGAAAACGCACGTGGATTTATGAATGAAATATCCAATTTCCATCGGGAGAATGGAGACAACTACCTGAATATAAAACAGGTGATGTATTTATGGAAAACATACGGGCTTATGGCAAGTCAAAATAATAATCACCACAACGAATCAATCAAAAGCCAAGATATTTTGGACGGCATTGAACAAGAAATGAGGGAGGTATGAACGAAACAAAAGTAATCCAAGTAATCTACTGCAACAAAGAAGTAAGAGGATCCGGTAAATTCCCAGACCCGGTAAGAGGTATTGAGCAGATCATTGACTTTGACGGAAAGGTGCTAATGGAAAGAGATCCATGTGTGAAATTCACAGGAAGAGATATGACGGAGTTTGCGGTATATTTTCGCTCTATTCAACCTACGGATGGTCAAGATACAGATGTTATTCTTAATGATTGGGACATAAGACACCACAAGAAATGAACCCACTATTTGAATATTGTTACCCCGACAACAGCAAACTCCGCATGGAGTGGGAGAAGTACTACTCAGACATGGGCTGTTCTGCTTCTAAAATTCAATTAAAAGTAACCCAGAGAGCAAATAAAGGAAGGTATCCGAAATGAAACGAAGATCAGATTCAAAAGTCAGATATTATAAGGCACTCAAGAGAAGAGCCACCAGAGATTTTATTATGACAGGCGTACTGGGAATAAAAGATCAGCGATTCACTAAGAACAATAAAATATATCACAGATTACATATTTTGGAATGGGGAAAAACCGTTGATATACTAAATAAACCCATCTAATGAACGATCTTCTCAGAGATAAGGATTACTACTCACAATACAAACGATGAAAGAGATCCCACTATATAATTCAAATGAGGTAACAACGGTAGACGATTGTGACTACGAACCATGTATGGAGTACAAGTGGCATATACACAGACAAAAAAACTCCAGCTACGCATACACGATTGTTGGCATCCCTAATTATGAACTAAAACTTCAGGAGTTTCTCGTCGGGAAATTACCAGACAAAGTAATTGACCACGTAGACAGTAATGGATTGAATAACCAGAGATCAACGAATATCCGGTTTGCGACACTATGCGATAACGCCAGAAACAGAAGCATGCGCAGTACGCCCTCTACAGTGGCTATAAGGGTCAGTAAGTGCGTAGGTAGTGATAAGTATAAATCAATCGTGTGGTGCGTTCCTAAGACCTTTGATACACTCGAAGAGGCCATAGCAGACTCCGATAACAGAGCAATTAAATATTATGGGGAATTCGCTAAACTGAACGACGAAAATCACCCAAATAAAATACCCCCTACATGTAATTTACCATTTGTGGGATATGTACCAACAGGGAGTGACGACTCTGTATTGAGAGACATGTATCTATCACTAAAATTAACCATCGAGTCCTCGTCCTTATCACCAATTAATGATTATATAGAGCCGGCTCAACCATCAGAAAATCGGCTTTTTGCGTACCTGCCACCCTCCAAAATTGAAACAAAACACACAAACAATAAGAAATATGACAAAGGAAAGCTATCTACCTGACAGAAAGAGTATAAGAGTATTATTCTTATTTAGACTCATTCAGCCATTGGGTAATATGTATAAAAGTCCAACGCTATCTATCTAATACACAACCAATAAGCAAATGAATATTAATAATGATCTAATGTATGACACAATGACAGGCACAAACAGCACAATAATAGGGAGTTATACGTGTAAAGAAATTGTTTACACGTGTAAAGAAATTGTTAGTGTAAAGAATTATTTTACACCTGTGTGCATATCTTTACATGAATGTAATTAATACTACCTGCTTAATGATATCAAAATGATATTACTTTAACCAATATAATGACAGAACAAAAGACATACACACCTGAAGATATAGCCAAATTAGTTCTTTATGTTCGTTGTGCTGCACGCAAATATAAACTTAAGCAATACTACCTATATGTTCTATACACTTGCTACATGCAATATAAAGGGGATAAAAAAGCATATATTAGTCGTTATGTTGTTGGCTGGTCTCTTATGCCCTCATCTATTAGTAAAGTATTAAAAGATTTGATCAACTATAAATTAATTGAAAGGGTTTCAAATGATACTTTTATCTTTACTCCCTTAGCTATTGAAGTGTTAAACTACATAGATGACCAACTAATTAATTTAGAATCAAAATAAACTACACTATCTTATCTTTGATTTCCAGGCATTTGCTTATTTAGAAACATTATTGATAACCAAAACGCTTGACTTTTGTAAATTAAATAACAAATATTTGTGGGTTGCAACGTTGCACACTTAAATTAAATGTTATGAGAAATTACAGAATTACATTATTAGATGTTTCTAATCTAACACAGAGAACTACAAAATTAGTAAACTGGTCTATTAGTGAATTAAACCACGCAAAAGAACTACAAAAAAATAAATCCATTGTTTACTTACAATATACATCTAATCCTGTTGTATCAATTGGTTTTAGAATTATAAATATCGAAGATGCAAAAGAGAAATTTCTCAAAGATATTTCAATAACACTTTAATTAACCTTTAATCCTTATTAACCTTTTAAATTAAATTATTATGAATGATGTTAAGGAATATGTCAGACGCTCAAAGTTTAACCCAAAGACAAATAAAAGCAAATCATTAACTCAAAATGTTTTTACTGGTTATTTCTTAGTTCAAGATGATACCAAAGGATATTACAGTAAACAAATGTTTGACGACTATACAGAAGCCTGCAAATATTACAGATCAATAAAATTTTAACCTTTTCACCTCCCAATATTTAAAAGCTCGTTAATTCGGGCTTTTTTTATGTCTGACAATTGAATAGATTTATATTAGTGTACAATTACCAATTAGATTTAATTCCTGAAACGTTATAGGGTCTGTTTAACTCTCTTTTCTTTCTTTGTTGTCCCTTTATACTCTCTTTTAAATATCATTCGTTAGACCTCTTTATTTGCATCACTACAGTAATTTATTCAGGTTATTGGTCTGGCCGGTTTCCTGGATTTTGCTAAAATCTTTTCACATGATCTTATTTGATCTGAGAAGTTGATCTTTGGACGGCTTAAATTATCATTAGCCATCTTATTAAATCTTTCCGCCTGCTTACCTGTTAATTCAATCATAATACAAAGATAACTCTTTTAATCCCAATATGCAAGACTTATTTAAAATAAATATAAACAATATACTTTGTAGTTATTTTCTATAATGGAGTAAAAAGGGGCGACTTTTTTAATAATCTACCTTATAAAATTGACTTCTTATATTTACTTAGTCCAAACAACGTGCTAACTCACTGATTTAATGAATCAAATTATTTTCAAAACAAATAACGAATAATGTAGATATAGCCTAAAACAGTAATAAATTTACAATACAAACAAGGACAAAAAACTAATCTTAAATTATAACAAAATGAAAACAATGTTAATTGAATTATCGGAAAAATACGATCAGAGAATCGGAACACTACTAACTAATCATATTCTTTTAATGGATCTCCCAACTCCTCAAAACCTACAAGCACACACCGAAAGAGAGATGGAAAAAATAAGACTATCTGCTGCCATTGATGTTTTAAGAAGTTCAAAAAGAGAAATTGATAACATTTTATTTCTAAACAAATGAAAACCTTAATTAATCGTTACCCGCAAACCTTCTCTACCCTGTTAGCTTTTTTGGTTTTAGCTTCAGGAATTGCTATTTATCTTTATTCTTTAACTCCTTTACAAATCGAACACTTATTACATTATTAACATGAAAAAAATATCAATCGAATCCGTATTAATTTGCATGATAGTTTTATCTATCTGTTTATCATTAACAATTTAACCAATTTTTTAAATTATAAATCTTAAATTAAAATCATTATGAAAACAATTAAATCAGTAATTTCAGAAAATTCAGATTACAAAACCCTTATTAATGCAGTAGTCTCAAGAATCGGCAAAGAATCAATTATGGGCGTTGTTAATCATGGTATTGATGGCGGGTTTAATGGCTTTATTTATTATTCAGATACTCATAAATTTGCACTACAATACAGAAAATTGATCGTTAAACTACTCGAAGAATCAGCCGAACAAATGGGCGAAGATGTTTGCGAAATGGTTAATAATTTCGGAATATTTAAAGGCAAAATGGACAGAGACGAAAAAAATGACCTTTACAAATATTTGGGAGGTGCAAAAGTTCAACAAGGATCTGTTACAAATATTATGGCATGGTTCGCGGCCGAAGAAGTTTGTAGGATGTTTGATGAATAGGTTAACTGATGAGGGTTAAACATATCCGAAACGTCTCTAAAGGGACGTATTGACCAACCTAACGAACTATTTTAAATTAACAATACATTTATTCACTTTTAAATTAAACGACATGAAAACAGTATCAATTAACATTTACAAGTTCAATGAACTTTCAGAGACAGCAAAACAAAAAGCATTAGATCACTTATTTGATCTGAATGTAGATTATAACTGGTGGGAAGATATGTATGAAGATGCAAAAGAAATTGGATTAAAAATTACATCTTCTGACATAGACAGAAAAGACATAACAGGGGAGTTTAATTTGGAAGCGTGCGAAGTAGCTCAAAACGTACTAAATTCACACGGGGAGAGTTGCGAAACGTATAAAACCACAGAGAAATTTATGGAGGTATGGCAGCCAATTTTTAGCGACTACATGGATGAAAGTTCAGAAAATTATGAAAGTTCAGAGAGTGAAGAAACATTGATTGATTTAGAAACTGAATTTTTGAATGATTTATTGCAGGATTATCTCATTTTACTTGAACATGATTATGATTATAGAACAAGTACAGAAGCTATAATAGAATCAATTGAATGCAATGATTATGATTTTACAGAAGATGGAGAACTTTATTAAAATGAAAACTACCTATTTTTTGACAGTAAAAGAATTTTACAAAGCCATTGCAGACGCAAAAAAACAAGGGTTAACCGTTGATGTTTGTACTTGTACTTGCGCCTGTGGAGAAACTAATGGCTCGTATATCTACAAAAAAGAAAAGCCAACAGGTAAATTAATTCTTTGCGAAAGTTGCTTTAATTCAGCAACTAAACAAGAGAAAGGAGAATAATGTACGAAGAGCTTAGAGAATTTTTAAATCAACCTATCACAGAAGCAGAAAATCAAAAAGCCAGGCAACAAGCAAAGGCAGACGACAAAAAACGCAAAAGATTAATACGGGAAGAATATCGGTTGAAAATGCTCTACAAAACCCAGGGATTCATTTAGGAATCAAAGGCAAATAATTTTAAATTAAATAAACATTCATTATGAAAAAAGACACGATCAAAACAAAAGTAATTTTCAGGAAATTTTCAGACGGGCAGATTATAGCCCTCTTTCCTGAAATGCCGGAAGGGTATCTAATTGGCTCTTACATGCACGTAGGACAACACAGCCCAGCAAGTAAGGGAATTGTTCAAACTACCAAGTTGGCTTCACCAGAAGAGTATGAAGACTTATTTAATGAACTTGAAAGTATAGGCTATGATCTACAAATTGTAAAAAAGATTATGAAATGAAAATAGCACCTTTTAAAATGCGAGTAACTCCCGAACAAAGCAAAAGAGTTCAGGAACTATTATTTAAAAATGGGTACAAATGGTTCGCTACCGTTGGGCCAGAGTCGCAAGAAGTTGATAAAATATCAAGCCCTTATCTATTTTTTGACATGGGAGAGGGCGAAAGAGTACCTTCATTGACACACCTAACTATCGACAACAGTGAAAGATATAATAGAAGATATTTTGAGGGAAATAAAAACCACGAATTAATGTATTTTAATTTTATTAAACTTTACGACAAATGAAACTATCTAAGTTAATTAAGGAGTACGAAAAACGCAAGAAACTCCACATTGAAAAGATGAACGATCAAAACAAACTGATTAAGGAATCAGGGGGCGATTTTGGAGTAGAGTCACTGCATGAAATGTACGACAAGGTTTTTACAAATCAAATAACTATCACAGCTATTGACGATTTTATTATGGAACTTAAAAAAGTAACAGAGTTATGAAATACTGCATAATCTTACTTGTATTCCTGTTTTTGTTGTGGTATTTTTACAAAAGTTTACGACTGCAAATATTCAGGGAAAATCTAACTATCGGGAGTAAGGTATCTTATTACTCGAAAAACAAAAAAGTCAAAGGTGAAATTAAGTCTATAAAAAGAAATATCTTAGGTAAAATCACTTTTGTGTATGTTAATGATATAATTTTACATGTAGAAAACATTCACAAATGAGAACAGCATTTGAAAAAACCAAAAAGGTTATTGAATCATGCACCCTAATTCAGCAAATAAAGCCCTGTAAGAGACTTTTATCGAATTATCAAGCAATGTACCACATGACAGACGAAGACGGCTCTGTTAGGATACTAAACGATATTTTAAGCAAAAAACAGACTGAGTTAACTGATAAATTTACACTTTAAAAATTTTTAACATGACAGAAAGAAGCAAAGAGTATGTTTTTTTAATTATTGTAGCATTATTATTTTGGACAATATTCTATTCAATTATTTGCAATGTTAAAATGATCCCACTATTTTAAATCCATAATTATGAAAAAACTTCTAATTTACCTCAGGAATCAGTGGCAAAATCTTTTTAAGATAAAACCACTTCAAAACAAAACTTTCGCTAGTGCAAATGACTTCCAAGGCCACCACCACATACGATGACAAGCGAGGAAAAATTAAAAGAACTTATCATAAAGGAGTCTAAGATAGAAGAATCTATCGAGGTTTGTAACTGTCCCTTTACTTTCGGAAAGCTAATGAGCGAACTATCTGGAGTACGTTATAAGATGGAATGTTGTAAAACCAGAGGACAGGGAATAAAGACCAGACCTGATAATTTTGTAGCACCGTCTTCGCTTCGGGATTATTAAGAATCATTATAAATTACACATTTACTTGCTTTTATGTTATTTTTATCAGTAAATTTACAGTCTTAAATTAAACCAATGAACGAACTTTTATTAGAATCAACTCAACAGCAAATTAACTTCATAATCATTAAATGGCAGTTTAATTTAAACAAAGGTAAGAAAGCCTTTATCTGGACGTTTAATCTTGATACCAAATATGCAGTATGGCTATTAAATGAGAAAGGATTCAAGACTAGAATCAGACGCAAAATATTTCTAACCAAAGATACCAACAAAGAAGGTATCAGGTCGTATTCTCTTGAGATCAGAAAACGGATATGGTTTATATCTAATACATATAAATGGAATGGCGAAGCAGCAAAGTAAGCCCGAAAAGATTATTCCAGAGGCATTCTGTGGCGACTGTAAGTCATGTGCCATACCGTACACGGGCAAAGTAAGCAGTTGTTTACACCCAAGAATTAAAATGCCAATTGAAGTTAAAATATGTAAATGTATTTATTATTTAAAAACTTAAATTATGGAAAAGACTACAGATTTTAAAGTGGGAGACGAAGTTTACTATACGTCCCCACATCTTATCGGTGAAGGCAGAACACAAGACAATTACGGATTAGTCACTTCTACGAATGACACATTTGTATTTGTGAGTTTTAATCATAATCCTACCTCTCATGCGTGCAGACCGGATTCACTTGAAAAATCAAATTACTGATCCATGAATGAAAAACTAAAAAGTGAGCGTATTTTATTGACTATTATTTTTGCCTGCCTGTTATTCTGGGGACTTATCATTTTTATGTTCACACGATGACAGAAGCCGAAGAAGATTACGATAATTTCAAAACTATAAAATGGATTGTAGAGTACGACAGGACAATCCGGGAACTCGAAGCGGAAATTACAAAATTACCGTATATGCAGTTAGATCTCTCAATTGAGCAAGAACTGGAAAACTCTGACAAAAGAATTGAGTTAAGAAAACGAATTGAAACTTTTAAAAACAGTATAAATGAATAAAGATGAAGATTATTCGCTTATCTATCCTGAATTATCGAAATTCGGGCAAGAAAAAACAAAAGAGATTATTGAAAAGTTTTCTAAACAATTAGAAGAGCTATCAAATAATACATATTATGAGTTTACAAGAACAATTGCAGACGAAATCGTAAACGACGATTCCTGGACTGATCTAAGAATGAAAGTAATTAAAGCCCTTTGTGATTATTCAGATCAGGAGAGAGAAAAGAAACAAGCAGGAACCTATCTGGGACAATGGTGGCCGAAAATAAGACAGGAAATCTATGAGGCCAACAAGGAGGCTATCCATGATGACATAATCAGAGACAAAGATTATGAAATTAAACAACTCAAGGAAACTATCAGGATAATGCAAGAATCAAGAAACCACTATTAAATTATTTAAAAATGGAACAGAAAATTAAAGAAGTTCAGGATTACTTTACTGCTAAGATATTAGCAGATGAATTTGAAATAATTACCAAAGGAACCCACGTTTGGGAAATTAAAATAGATGAAAAATATGTCTTTGAAATATGGATGGCAAATATACCCGAATATAGAAATCCACATGGAACACACGGTAATAACTTTATGTCACTTCCATTCACAGAAGAGCAATCCATAAGACTTGATGGATTACTAAAAGAGAGGTTTAAGAAATGGAAACGAGACGTTTTATTACCCGAAAAATTAAAAGAACTTGAAGATCTTAATAACCAACTAGGTGAATAAGGAAACCGAATTTGGCAGACTTAAAAATTACGGAATCACAAAGCCGGGTAAGATAGGCAAGTTAGTCGAGATTATATTCAAGACCGTAATTATTGAGGGACTTCCACATAAAATCCCACGTAAAGAAACCGTACTTGAAACAGGGACATTTTCTTATTTACAGATGAGGAAGAAATATTATATTAACAAGGGATTCAGAAATTTAAAAATCAATTATTAAATTAAAACCAATGGAAAATTTAATTTACAAAAAGATGTCCGAGATTTTTAAGGACGTTGAATTTATTGGAAAGAACAAAAAAAACCAACAACAGGGTTACAGTTTCAGGGGTATTGATGATATGTACAATGCACTGCATGAACTATTCGCAAAGCATGAAGTATTTATTATCAGCGAAGTTCTGAAAACCACAAGAGAAGAACGTGTAACAAAATCAGGTGGAAATATTATCTACACCATACTTGACGTAAAAATCAGCTTTTTTACATCTGATGGCTCAAGTGTATCATCTATATTGATAGGTGAAGCTATGGATAGTGCTGATAAGAGCGCAAATAAAGCTATGAGCGCAGCGTTAAAGTATGCAATGATGCAAACGTTCCTTATTCCAACAGAGGAGCTTAAAGACGCTGATTCTACCACACCCGATCCATCTAAACCAAAAGAACAAACACCTACCCCACCAAAACTACCTACCCCACCAAAACCACCTACACCTGCAAAAAAGGAACCCGTAAAACTTATCCACAATTCCGATAAGTACCAAAGTGCCATTATTGCTATGTCAACTGGTATCAAGGGGAAAATCTACTCTATTGAAGAGTTAAAAAAGATGTATGTCATTGATGCCATAACAGAAGAGTTGCTTTTGAATGATATATCGAATCTTAAAATCACTTATTAGATGAACTCACTCGAAAAATTAAGCAACGGACTTGTTACCAAAGAATCAAAAGCAAAGTTCATCCAAGAATGCAAAGACGAGATCCTTTCAGGTAATGTAAATCCACTCCAGACCGAAGTCTATCTGAAAAACCTTGCTGATATTATCAAAAAGATCAGAGAGGACAAGGAAGTCAAAGATTATGTAATGACCGAAGCTGAAAAGAACGGAAAATCTTTTGATTTTATGGGTAACAAAATTGTTGTTTCGTCAAAAAGAACATACAACTACTCTAAGTGTGGGCATACGGAATACGATAAACTAATCAAACGTAAAGAAGAGATAGAGATATTCTTAAAAGCTATCCCGAAAGACGATCAGGTATTCGATAAGGATTCAGGGGAAAGGATATTCCCGCCTACATTCACTACTTCATCTTTCTTAGCCATAACCTCAAAGTAATGAGTTGTAAAAATAATATGATGGGAAATCGTGACCTATCTAAAGCGACACTAATTGATGTTCAGGAAATCGCGCGAGATAAGAAACTCGCTGAACTTATCAAAAACTCACCCAAAACTGAAAAGATGCTCAAAATCGAGGTCAGTCCGAATGCTTTTATTTACAGACCGAAAGGAACCGATGTAGAGAAAACAAAGAAAAACTTTTATAAGAACTACTCACACTCCATTGTATGAACCTCAACACCACCAAATTTAGCGAGATAACCTGCTTATTCACACCCGAACAGGTAGGTATCTTTGTTAATATACTCGTTTTTATCCATGATAACGGACATATTTCGCTAAAGAGACTATATTCCATGTGTCAGGATCACCAATGCGTTTTTAGGCAGTTCTCAGAGGACTTCTCTGGTAATTACTACTCTGAGTTAACAGAGCACCCAGAACACCTGATAGGGGCTTATAAGATCATTGATACTGTCTATAAGTTTTACGGAATAGACACCTCCTTGGCTACAATTAAAGACAGACAGCCTAAATTCGTACTACCAAGGCAGGTGTCTTATTATCTTATTAAGGAATACACCAAATTAACCAACGCTCAAACCGCTTTGCTTTTTGGGCAGGATCACTCTACTACTAACCACGCAAAAAAGGCTGTTATGAACAGGATTGATACGGAGCCTATATTCAGACACGAGATCGAAAGTATAAAATTATTGCTGGTTGCTTAATTAAATGATTATAAATTACAAATAACTTAAAAAACAAAAAAAAATGAGTAAAATCACAAAACAATTAGCCAAAGAAATTGCAACTACAATTTGCAGAAAAGCGTTTGACTTGAAGATAAAATCAGTTGATGCCGAAAATTCAGAATATTGTGCGGTTATTGCGGAAAATAGCGTAAACCCGGAAGTGGTAAAGTTCTATAAAAAGTTTCCGGGATTTGTGTCAACGAGAAGTTATTACAACTTCTTTTCTGGTAATCTAGAGCATATCGGAATGTACACGAAACGGAATATTCCATGTAAAGAAGGGTATGACAATAAGTCCATTCTCGTTACCAGGGATGAATACGAAACAATTAGAAGCGGAAACGAAAACCTAAAGCAATTAAGAAAAGACATGGATTTGCTTTTTACGCAAATTGAATCAACACTTATTTCTCTGGGTACATTCAAGAGGGTCGAAGAGCAGTTCCCCGAAGCAGCGATTTACTTACCCACAGACGAAAGTAGAATGATAACAACCATATCATTGCCAATCAAGGATATTAGAACTCTACTGAATAAATACAATCAGGAAAACCAATAACACCGCAAAGTATAACCACATTCATTCAATTGAGTGTGGTTTTTTATTTCCAAAACCTTATTTAGATTTAGTCTTGATTAATTTTGTAGAAATGCCTATCTTTGTAGAAATAATTGCGATATGAGTCAAGTAACCATAACAATAAATTCAAATACTGGAGGTACAGCGTCACCCGCAACTGGACTACAAGAAATAGGTACACCGATTAGCCTTATAGCGGTTCCGTTGGTAGGGTATGATTTTGTCCACTGGGTACTCACTGGGGGGTCAACCACCGTTAACGCACTTCTTTCTATCACTCCTTCAGTAGATGCTACCTACACCGCTACTTTCGCACTCCATAACTGGACACAAGCAGACTACACAAATATAGCCAATTTCCTTAACACGTACTACGCATTTGCCGGATTGGTCGGGAATACGCCTAACGCAGCCATGGCAAATAAGATGCTACCCAATGTTATCGCAATCCAGAACGAGATAGTGATGTTCAATTTCGCCAAAACCTTCAGTCTGGATACCTCCGGACATTATGCCAATATCGTAAATATCCTTAATGACTTTAACCCAATAATAATACCAATAGTATAATGGCCAATTTGTATGATATCTTCCAGCAGGTCAACTTCTTAACAAATAAAGACCAGAGTGGCTACACATTTACACCTGAAGAATTCAGTCGGGCAGCCACACTTGCACAGTCCGGTTATTATTCAACCATTATAGGGCAACTAAGGTCTACGCCTATTAATCAAAAGATGGATATAGTTCCCAATGAATTTAATCCACTGGTTCAGCTTGTAAAATCAGCAGTGATTACACCCCCTTTTAATGTTCCTACTGATTTTATGTTTGAGAAAGCCTTAACTGTCGGTTTTTTTGATGTAACCATTCTCGACCCAACGAGATATAACTATCTGGTTCACAACCCTTTCTACGAAAATTCAAGGGCTTTTGCTAAGGTAGAACAAGGAGTTGTCGTTATTTCTAATAATCCAACCACAGCCACACTTGTTTATTACCGACTACCGCTCAGTGTTTTCTTTGACTATGTCTTTGATGCGAATCAGGTATTTTATTATATGGAACCTGGAAGTTGGCTAGTAACAAATGGAGCTAATCTTGATTTAGTAAGGGCTGTCGCCGCATGGACTGCCTCTACTGCGTATTCTGTAGGGGCAAGGGTGACCAACATAGGAATAGCTTACAAGGTAATCACAGCAGTGTTAAATACCGACACCACTGCACCGGCTACTAATCCAAAATATCAAGCATTAGGAGACGCTATTATTATGGCCTCAGTTACCCATACCAAACATAACATAAATGGGTACGTAAGTCAATCTATTGAGTTAGATATTCCTGTGTGGGCCTATGAGGAATTTGTCCAGAAGGTTTACCAAATAGTGATGATTAACCGCACCGGTGGCTTTCAACAAAAACAGCAATAATGATAAAATCTGACCTCGTTGACGTTTTGACTCAACTATCCCCTGATAACAATTATTCCAGAGGACTTATTAGTCGTGTCCTTGGAATGGCTTTGGGTGATATTTATTTCGATATATTTAAGCAGGAACCGGCTTTTATTAATGACTACCTGCATAGATACCATGTGACAAGCGTAAGGCATGATGAAAACATCTCAATCTGTACCTTACCTACTTCTGTGATGCAGTTCCCGACTATCGGGGATGCAACGAGGGTTTATTCGCAATCTGAACCTGAGCTTATGTTTGTCCCTATACGTATGGATGAACACTCTTTGATAGGAGAAATAAATGAAATTGACGGAACTGTTTCCTTTGAAGTAAAAGGACAGGAAGTGTGGCTGTGGGGAATGACAAAGCAGATGGATTTAATTATCGAAGCTATACCCTCATTCGAGACCATGGCTGATACCGACGAGATAAAACTGCCAGCCGGAAGCACTGCCAATTTGGTACAGACAGCAAAAGAGATTCTTGGTGTAGCGCCTCCACGTCCCATACTTTCTTACCGCACACCTAGTCAATAGGTTATGATATTTTTATTCATATTTATTAAGATTGAATCCATCTAGTTTATTGTCAACAATAACCCTATCTCTTGCTTTTGCACATTCCATTGCTGTTGGAAATCCAGCCTTTCTATATCTTTTGTTGCCACAGTTAATAGCATAAGCATAGGTTTCTCTCCCTGTTTCCTTACTAACACCCACAAATCCAGTTGTATTGCTCTTTTTTACCCTTTGATTTCTGCTATTGTACGACGCTGTTACAAAATGACAATTTTCAGGGCAATAATTCCCATCATTATTTCTTCTATCTATTTGTAGGTTTTTCTCATACCCATTTTTTAATGCCCATTCAAAAAACACATTTACATCCTGCCATGATTCACATACCGAGATACCCCTTTCTCCGTAATTTTTATAATTAGCAATAGATTTATTATAACACCTATCAATCATAGCCCTCCACATATTATACAGCCTTTTGTTCTCTGCACTCCTTCCATGTGTAGTAGCAAACTCTCCTAGTTTATCCCCCTTGAAACACCCACAACTTTTAGTGTGCCCACTATTTAGTGGCTGTGTGGTAACATAAATTGTTTTCCCACAATCACACTTACATTCCCATGTCACACATTTTGTGTTTTTTACCTTACCGATAACCGTAAGTCTGTTAAACCTTTTACCTGTTAAGTCTTCAAATACTCCTGTCATAATTATTTAATTGAAACAAAAAAGCCTAATCCCTTCGAGGTCGCTGTCTCTCCGGGTTAGGCTTTTACAATAAATTTTCTACCGCAGCGACACGATAAGGCAAAGATACAATATTAATCTGAATAAGTAAAGGAATTTAATCTTCCTATCCACCCTTTTATAAATCTTTCCTGAGAAGGATCTCTTTTTACAATATTATGTAAAAACTTAGACCTCTCAAAATAAATCGCATTAAAAAAACCTCTTTGATTTACTTCTGACAAAGCAGACAGAGTATGTTGTCCGACCAAACCATCATCATGGACACCTAATATTCTTTGCGGAATAACTATACCCCATTTCCCAGATCCCCAATACCAATCGACTAAAGTATTCGCAACTGATTGATTTTTGATTTCATCAGCTTTCCATTTATCCCAAAACATAACTTTTAATACATCTGTCCACTCTGTATCTGAAATGTTTTTTAAGTCATCGAGGGTTGGTTCTGGTTTTCCTTTAAGTTTGCAGTATGCTTGATATGTTCTAAATGTTATACCTTTCATTGTCGCACCACCATGATCGAGTGGATCACACGACCAAAGACCTTCCCACTGCAAGATATGTGGTTTCAATTTTAAAACATCAGCCATTATAATTTTATTTTGAAGTTCCTACCAATTGAATATATAAGCTGCTTTGATAGTATAGGTATATAATCAATCCCTACGCTCCAAATAGCTTCTTTACGTGTCTTTAATAGAATTGTGCCACCTATACCGAAACCCGTGCTTAAACCGTCTAATTTCACGCCTAAATAGAGTTGATTAGACGGACTGGCGACTGGATTATTGTTTATGGTTTGTGTTGCGAGTTTCCATACATATTTTCCTACGCTTGAAATAATTTGATTCTGAGTAATAGAATCTCTTAACTCTAAGTAAATAGTGTCGTTGTCGAGTATTATCCTAGTTATTCCTGTACGTTTAAAAAATGCCTTGATTATTTTTATAGAATCCGTATGTGACATTACGGTATCGTGTATTGATATGTTCTTTTTTATAGTGTCGGTATGATTTATTTTTTTGTAAATAGTATCTTTTACCTTGAATTTTATGGTATCAAGGTGCTTAATTACAACCGTATCGCTCTTAATTTGCTGTTTAGGCGTAAATGCCTTTGTCAACTGCCAACCGATTAATGCACCGACCAATAAAAGTCCAACTACTGCAATCCAAGTCCATGTATTTGTTTTCATAACTTAACTTTTAAGAAATTAATCAGTAACGCTCCAAGTGCTATCACCACTAAAATAACATTGCTTAATGTAATTCCAATCTCTTTTCGACCCGTATCTTTTCCGGTGTCGCCACTTCGGGACTCCCGTAGTTCCGTAACCTGTTTTGCTACTGCGTCAAGAGCCTTTGTATAATTCTCTACAAAATTATCGAACCTTTTTTCTGCGGCTATTTCAGCTTTTTGGACTGCGGCATTCGCTGCGGCAAAAGCAGCACCTGTCCCTTTTTCCTGTGCATCAAGTGCCGACTTAACTGCCTCCTTAGCTTCTTTTGAGTTGCTGTTAATTAGTTTTTCAAGAGCGTCAAAACGCTCGTTAAAAGAGTTATCTCTTTCTTTCATTATAGCCGTAAAGTGTTCTTTGAGGCTGATGCTTTCCTGTTGCGTCATCATTTCACTTGTTTATTAATCCGTGTTTTTCCGAAAGGTAACCCAACTCGTAAGGATTATTTACAAGTTGGGTTAAAATAATTTATTTTACCGTCGTAACTTCTACTGTCTTTACCTCTGCAACACTTGCGGTATTTTTTTCTGCCTGAACCGTAAAAGGTAATTTGGTATCAGTAGCCTTAATTACAGTTCCTGAAGGAATACCCGCAGCCGTTTTAGTCGTAACTCCCACAGCTTTGCTTTGAGTAGAAAGTGAGGACATAAACAAAGTCGCAAGCGAAGCATATTTTACGATTAGCGTAATTTGAGTATTCCATAGGTCAGGGATAGAGATTCCCGGAATTAGATTTAATAAATCCGGTATCCATGTAATGGCTATTAAAATAAATGAAATGATTTGCCATATTTGAAAAAACAATGGACTTTTAGCGAATAGCCTTTGGATGTTTTCTCCCAGCCATTTGACAATCATGTTTTGATTTGCGTTCATAATTTTACTTTTTAATTGGTGAAATTTTCTTTACTTCCTTTTCAGGATTTAAAATCTTTACTGCTTTCCCGTTTGAGAAAAGCATGTTCATTGCACTTTGTAAAAGTACGGTGTCACTTACGGTTCCTGACTTATCTTTAGGGCAAAATTTATCATTTAAGATTTTATTTGCCGTGTTGAAATTAGCAGGCAAAATAGTAAATTGATAAACCTGGGTGCTGTCGGGCTTTGGTTTTTCCTGTGCTGAAGCGTTTGGTACGAACCAAAAGAACAATAGTAGTAAGATTAGAAGTGTACCTCCGATGATTACAATTGGATTTTTAGATAGTTTTTTCATATTGGTTAATTTATTTCATTAGATTAGTAATTATAAAGCGTATGTTCCCCTGATCACACGCATATTTCTCTTTCATCCATATATCATAAGGATCATGATTAGGTGCATAGGAGGTTGTATTTAGATCGTAGTTAGGTGTATAGGTAAGTAAATTCATAAGACCTTGCACTAAAACTGTCGCCGCCAATACAACACCGCCTGTAAGGGTAGAAGCCGCAATAAATAGCGTTCCCGTTCCCGCAGCACCGGCTACTGCGCCTCCTGTTAATGATAGTACAGGGGGGTGCTTCCAAACCGCCTGCCCTAATATATTAACTCCCAATAATTTTGGGGTGTATGCAGGAAAATGTATTTTTATGAAGATTGAATCCCCATCATGTACACCTATTGAATGACTGCCAACTATATCCATCCTATACATGCCTACTGTATCGTGTATGCCCATCATTACATAAACTCCAGAACCTAAAGCTAGGTCAGGGTTATAGGTCACTATAAAAGAGTTATAGCAACCAGTACTCACGTCATTTAATGTACAACTACCGTTAGCGTTCGCATAAGCTTGTGAATTCATATTTGCGTCATCAATAGCCATGTTATCAGCATCACTTTGACTTGAAGCAGTGTAGGTATTGGCCGGCACAGTATAAGTAATAATAGATCCGCTATATCCAGAGGAACAATTGTTTTTTATCTTATCCATTGAGATAGCTACGTTTTGATATACAGCCGTATAGCTAGAAGTTTGGACATACCCATATACAGATAGTTCGTGCATTTTAGGTGACCATGTAATTGTCTTAGCTACTGATTGATTATACCCATTAACAGAGTTGAAATAATTTAGATTATTTCCGTAAACTCCAAGTGTAGCATTTTCTCCATCGGACTGACCTGATGAGGAGTGTACTGTAATAACTACCACGTCACCTTCGGCAACAGAAAACCAGCCATAATCTGAATCTGTGACATTGACCATTGAAGTACCGTTCTTTGTTATGGTCATATAGTCTCCATATATCCCAGCAGAAACAGTATAAGTCCAGTCAATTGAATTGCTTGCAGGATATGCTATGGTTTGGGTTTTGCTTATCCACTGATTCATCGGCATTCCAACCAAATAAGAAGTGTCTATGTCTAAATAATACATAGCAGCCTGTTTTGTCATCCAGTTAATCCCATCAGGAAGAGGAATCTTTTGACTTATGCCTGAACCCTGTGCATCCTGAAAAGATACCCACTGGTTTGAACCTAAACTACTCCATCCAATCTGAGCCTGACCAAACGAGCATAAAAACAGTAGGGATATTAATAGTAACTTTCTCATTTTATAAGTAGTTTTTCAAGTTTCTCAATTCTTGCTTCCAATTCCTTATTCTTTTCTGTCAATTCCTGAATAGCCTTAACCTCTAACCCATGCAAGGTGTAGGTGTTAATTGCAGTTCCATTATTCATTAGTACATACTTGGCAATTGATTTCGGAATTTCGTCAATAATAAATCCTAAAGTCGAATCAACTTCGGGTCTTGTCTTGTAGTTAAAGTCTCTTAACTTGAACTTGCTTAATTCACCAGTGGCAGTACCTACCCAATCAGGGTGAATGTTTTTAAGACTACGAAGTGAGTTAAATCCGCCACCCGAAGCTGTTATTGAACCACCTAAATAACCATTACCATCGATATTAAAGTTGGCACTACTTTGAGTTCCTGTTTGATTGTGAATAGAGTTAGGGTCAGTCTCTGAAGTTAAATAACCTGCGCTGGCGTGATTGCCCCATCCATAGGCAGTATTCCAATTAGCTGAATTGTTAGTTACGGCTGAAACGCTTGTGCCATTACCTAATAATAAACCCGTTATGGTAGTTGATAAGGTTAAAGCAGGATTTACGCCCCCTGACGAAGTTCCTGCAAAGCCGTTAGATGAATTTACTGATACCGATACCACTGTACCCCCACCAACACCTGAGGGTATTGCCTGTGTACTTATTACTCCAGCATTGTCAGCAACTACCATTCTTGTGCCTGTGCCTACTAACGAACCAAATGCGGCCGAATTACCAGCAACTCCGCCTGCCACAACTAATGCACCTGTTGTACTAGAGGTTGAGGCGGTGGCTGAAGGGATTGAAACATTACCATCATTACTAAAAGACAACACTTTTCTACTAACAGTATTGCTATTATTTACAGAACTTAATAAATGAAAATCTCCATTAACTAAAACATCATTATCAAAAGCCCAAGAACGACTATCTGTATTTATATTCCCAGTTATCCATTGAATCCTCCCCTGGCTTTTCAGGGTTAAAGTTGCAACGGAAGCTGTAGTGCCAATACTAACATTTGTTCCATTATCATATATTTGACTATTAACTAATCCCCCTGCTGTATGCATAGGTAGGTAGTTAGCTGTAAGATTAGAGAAGATGGCTGTGGTACCATAAAGTGTACCAGTCAAAGCCTGACCACTACCTGCTGATAGGGGGAGATAACCACTAAGTCCTATTGAAGTTGCAATATCTGTTATTCCATAACCTGAAACTGTAGTGGATTTATTTGCTTTTAATCCATTCTGATAAACGCTTGAAAATACTGTGCTGTCACCTCTTAGTGACAAAGTGCCTGTTGTAGTTGGCAATGTTAGTGTTGGTGTTCCTGCTATTGCCGAAACTTGAATAATTGCCCTCCCTGATGTGGCTCCCTTTAACGACATATTTTGAGGTAATGATAAGTATTCCGATGGCAGTGTATCATTAATCCCTACATGTCCATTACTAAGTAAAGTTAAAACCTTATTGGGGGTAGTAAAACTATTAACATAATCATCATTATCAAATGATATATCAAACCTTGTACGGGGCCTATAGGTAAAAGATTCAACACTATATCTACCTAAGTTAAAGGATACAGACTGAGGGAATGAAGCACCTTCATTGTATTGTCTTGAAAATAATGCAATTCTTTCTGTTCCCACTGTTTGATTTGCCTTACTCGTTCCAAATACCTGTAATTTGGTCATGTCGTAGTGTGAAGTTAACCCAGGATCACCAATAGATAAAGAGTTTAAATTTTTGAAGTTTTCTTGTGTTACCAAATAGTTTAATGCAATTGTTTGTTGTGAGGCAATTTCCTGATACCCTGCCTCTGTCATGTGTACCCCATCAGTAAAGTATGTTGTATCTGAATAAGAAGTCGGTTTACCAATTAAAAAATCACCTCCTAAATCAATTAAACCATCAGCAAAATTAGCGTACCCGTTTCTTATCATTTCGTTATACGGTTCCCGGCTTGGGTTACCATACCAAAGAGCTGAAGAAGGTAGCGTTGATACAAGTATTTTATATCCCATCGCCCTATACTTTAAACAAAATGCCGATAAGTAAGAATAAGTTCTACCCGGTGTTACAGAATTCCCTAGATCATTAACTCCAATTTGAACTATCATTATATTCTTTCCTGCCCTATTTCTGTATTCAGAAACAAGTCTAGCACCAATAGCACTGTCAATTTCCGAAGCCCTTAAACCTCCTACCCCTAAGTTTATTTTTTCGTATGTAATTCCGTTATATTCAGGAGCCACTACATAGCTCGAAGGCGGATAGGAATATCCTGGACTACTGTATCCAACTGTTAATGAATTACCAGCCCATATAATAACAGGTGCAGTGCCTCTATTTTTATTTGAAAAGGTTAATTGTTGGGTTAAATTATAGTTAGTTGCCGTCCCTGAATTTGCAATAGTGTCAGATATATCTCTTTTACCTGTGATTACAGGAATGGTAGGTTTATTTTTAATATAATCCAAACTTCCTGAACTGGCCTGTGTCCAATCTGATTGTATTTGAGCTGCGGGAATTGAGGGTTTGTTTAGAATATTCGTCGGACTTGTTACACTATTCCAGTCGGAACTTTGTTGTGCTGCCAGACCTGCCAGTTTTGTACTGTCACTTAATGTATAGTCCTTAGTACTTAACTTTTTGCCAGTGATTTTATCTACCTTTCCAGTTAAATTATATTTAGTTCCAACCCTCGAAATAGTGTCATTTTGGGTTAATGGATTTGTAAGAGTGTTTTGTTTTAATGCTAATTGAGTAGCAAGTCTATCCCTTGAAGTGTAGCCTGTTCCTAATGTGCTGTCTGTTTTATCCTTTTTACCTGCTATATCAGCCGAAGTTAAGCGTAAATTAATAGCCGCATCCCTCTTGTTCAAATAAGTGGTGTCTGACCATTTAGGTCTATTGTTAATAGCAATATCTCGCTTATTCAGGAAAGTTGTGTCAGTCTTTTTAAGATAGTTTTGACTTAAATAATAGGGAGTTATGTATTTGTTCAGCGAATCTGCGCAATTCAGCTTTAATGCCAAAAGATTATTCACCTCTACTTTTGTGTATCCCAGTCTACCCAGCGAATCTGCTACGTGCTTTAACTGCTTATGGGTAGTTAATTCATTCCATCCATAGGTCGCTCCCTTGAATAGCCACACGGAAGAATCGGTGACGTAATACGAAATAGAGTGCGTGGAAATGGACTTGAAATTACTTCCAGTTGGTGGGGTGTCCTGATTGTTCTGTGCATGAGCAAAGAACGAACAAAAGATAAATATTGGTAAAAGTAGCTTTCTCATGATAGAATTATATTTCCGCTCATTTCCTGCGGTAGTTCAAAATAAATGGTGTCGATCTTACCGTCAACCATGGTTGTTTGTGCTGTCTCACTTCTTTGAGTGTATTTACCATCCTGATCGTAAGCCCAGATAGAAACAGTAGGGGTTTGAGTATAGATAGCTGAGTAGATAGCCTGATAGTCGGTTATAGTTGGTAAATTAGTGTTTACGAATGGAAATGGTGTCCTGTCTCTTATCCCACCTAGTTTATTGGGAATATGGGTGTCAATCCAGTGGTCAATAGTCCACAGCCAAAGAGTAGCGGTTTCTATATTGCCAACCATGAGACTAGGCACTCCGATAGGATAAATAGATAGAATAGATGCGATGTTGTTAAACTGCTCTGTAACGTCGTCAAATGCACGTCTGCGCTGTGCAAGGTTCCACCAGCTGTTAAACGTAATAAACAAGGAATCCAATCCAGAGTGAACAGGCAGAGAAACTTCGTTGGGATAAATCCTTATCTCGAAAGTGCCTTTATTTGACTTAGTAGAGCGAAAATTGAACAATATATACCCCTGAGGACTTTTATAGGGTGGGATTAAAAGATCGAATTGATCCAAATTCCACACATTATTCCCATCGGTTATCAATAATGATTTTTCGACTATAGCAATTTCCACGTTTAGGTATTTAGTGGTTCGTTTTTAATAGCATCGAAATACCCTCTTACCTGAGAATAAAGATCATCCAAAGAAGTTGACGAAGGAATAATCACATCTTTACGGTAAATCCGAATATGCTGTGGTACGTTTCCTTGATCTGTCTCAATTAAGACATAATCGTTGCGATTTTTTACATCGACCAAATTACCCTCTCGTAGAATGAAAGTTTTTGTATCTACGATTTTAATTGTTCTGCCTACTAATGTAATTTCCATTAGGTTATAATTTTTACGTTGATCGGTGGATAAACAAACGTGCCAGAAGTTAAATGTGTAGGTGCTTCCGTGTTCTGAAAAACAGGATCAATCACTCTGTCGCCAGAGGTTTTGAACACATAAGGAGTGGAAGCTGAAAGTAAGTTTCCTCGCTCGTAGAACCCAACAAAACTTTGTCCCGTTTTGGGTGTAGCCGCTAAAGTAATGGTGTCGGTGGGTTTGGCTTGTAGGTTTTCACCTGTGACTGAACCGTTACCTACCGTATTGACTTTTACGGATACGTAGTTTTGGAAATTGGCTTCATATGTAGCGTTTACAGAAGCCGTGAAGGTAAGAGGGTTATTCGTGGAGAAAGTGCCGTCAGGTAGCTTCCAATTGACAAAATAACGCCTGTTATTAGGGACTCCGGTAAGGGTTACGCTGTCCCCTGTTGACTTGATGCCTGCGCCACTAACAATCCCTTGTAACTGTGGCGTGATCAAAACTCCAATACTGATTATCGACATAATTGTAGATTTTTATTTCTCTACAAAGATAGCCATTTCTTAAAGTTTATGCAACTGAATATTTAGATTAAATATGAATAAGGAAATAGAAAATCTTTATCCCCCGCAGGAGGTACCAAATCTTTCGATTTAGTCAGACACTCTGAATAATGCACCCCCATCTCTCTTGAGATCCGTTTAGCTCTGGCTTTTCACGGTTTTTATGCAAGACCCATAATCAAACTTTTCTCTGCGGTTCTATGTTATCAGATTTTGGATAGAGCATAGTAATTTTTTGCGGTTGATTATGTTTTCGTGTCAGCACTTTGGGTTATCTCGATATAATCAGACTAGGGAAAAGATGCAACTGAAACCCTAGTCATCTGCCTAAAAGCAAAACCCCATCAAAAGTAGGTTAGGGTCTGCTTTCTCAGGGGTTTCGTTGGTTTGTTTAGAACCGCAGATTTTAAGACATCACCCCTAACAAATGACATAGCAAAGATAGTACATTATTTGGGTGAATGCAAAGGTAATATCAATTTTATTGAAAAAGCAAGCGATTTTGTAATTTAGACACTATTTAGAATGGATACAAATAATTTATTCTATCCTTAGGGATATTTTTCCATCAAATACTTGTTCAATTTTTATACTGTAGTCCATTTGAAGGATAAAGCGATTCAGATACCTATCTCTAACCCACACCTGAAATGTATCTTCTTTTATATACCTTACCTCTTTTTCAATGCTTTCCCGTACCCTTTTTTCTACCTTACTGCAAATAACAAAATACAATCTAATGGTTGTACTACTTGTATCATAACGAGACGTAGCGACTATACACTGAAAAAATTCAAATTCTTTTTCACCCCTTTTTACTTTGGTCTCTCCATAGTTTTTCTTTACAAAAGATTCTAAGTCATTCTTAATGTCGCTGTTTATGCTTTCAATAATTGCGGTATTCTTATAAATCTCCTCATGTGCGTTTTGAAGCATTGCTAATTTGTCCATATTTTTTTTCGACAAATTTACAACACAAAAAATCAAAATGCAATAGGTGTCAGTAATTTAGAACGATTATGGATTAGGTATTGGTTGAATATTATTTATTTGAATAGCCGGAAGTGCGAGCAATTTAGCTCTATTCCACGCTTCACCTACTTTTTTCTGCATAAGGGTTTCTGTTTGAACTCCGGGCTTGCCTTCATTTAAAACTATCGGAGCGTAATCTTTTACAAACTCTGTGGCATTTTTTAGTACGTCAATTTGCATCTTAAACTGTTTTCCGGTTTCCTCGACGTATTTTCTGAATTGTTTTTCGTCAAGCTGAACCTTCTTTGCCGACCAAGTTGTATCATTAACCATTCCTTTTGGTGTCTCTACTTGTTTTACGGCATCAGCAGAAATTACAGTATAAAAAGCATAAGGATCGAGTTTTTTGGGCTGTGCTTTCCATTCTCTCATAAAATCCTTGTACGGGTCGGGCGTCTTTGAGTAGTAGACTTGGTTCGTTCCGGGATATAGTGTTTGCTTGTCCCCAAGTACGTTTAATGCGTCACCATTGGTAAATACCTGAGTCCCCATGGAGTTCATTACAATATCCCATGCAGTTAAGCCTTGTTTTTTATGCGGGTCGAAAAACCTTAATCCTTGTTGTATTAAATTATTCCTTGTTGGTAGCCATCCTGTAACTCCTTTCCCGAAAATACTCATCATATCTTTTACGGGTTTTGGCAGTTTTTTATCTTTCTCCTGTGGTTCGACTGTTGGATTGGCAACCTCTCCTAATGCGTGTTGTTTCTGAAAACTTGTCTGGTTTCCAATAGCGTCTTGACCTACGGTTATTAAATTATTCAATCCACTTAATACTGATTGTTCTTTTATAACAGAAAGAGACTTTACGAAAGCGTCAAAATATATCATAGAAGTTGCAAACGCTTGTCTTTTATTCTCCGAATCAAGAATGTTAAGGTTAGTTTGGTTTTCTTTAATTATTCCGGCACTTTTCATATCCTGAAGTGAACCCAAAAACCCAAAAGGCAACATCAACTGTGGATAGATAGAGTAATTAAACTTAAAATTACCTATCTTAGCGGTGAAAGCATCATCTCTGTTGTCTATGTCGTCATACGCCATGCTTCCGTGGATTTCATTGTCTTTGTTTCCAAAGAATAAAGCAGCGCCAACAGTCATCATAGCCAATCCGAAATAACCTCTATCCCTTTGTCTTTTTAAGGATTCTGGTATTAACCCATCAAGACCTCTTTCTCCGGCTTTTCCTGATTTAATGTTAGGATTTATTTTAGAAAGTCCATGTGTGATGCTTATTCCGTAAGACCTTGGAATACCTACCACGTAGTCTAGTCCATAGTCTCCCATGTGACCAATTATTGATGTAAATGGGACAAATTGCATAAAGAAAACCCTTGTAGCCAAATTATGACTAGCCCACCTACCTATGAGGTCTGCCATCATTGTAAACGTTCCTCCTCCTTCTCCTCTGAATACGGCTTTTCTTACGTCTTCTTCCATAAGGTTCCATCTTTCGGGATCTATTTTATATTTCTCTCTAGCCAGACCTTCGATAATAAAAGCCCTTTGTTCTGCTACTTGCGGTTTACTTGGAAATTCTTTTACGTTCTGGATATATTTATTTACTGCCTCTTGAAGTCTTTGGTCGACAATTTCTCTCTGAGCGTCGGACATTTTAGAATAAAACATATCACTGAAAACATCATTTAATACTGCATTTTCATTTTCGTGGGAATTAGTTTTTAAGTCCTCTCTTTGTGCCCATCTTAAAAGCTGTGCAATAGCATCAGATTTGGCTATATGCTGAATAGACCTATCCCCAGCATCTAATGACCTTGTGATATACTTTAGCATCTCGGTAGGGTTTGCGTTCCACTTGCCGATCATTATTCGTTGATAGCGGGTCATATTATGCACATCGCCCAAATCCCCGAACCTGAGTAACTCCGAGTTAGGAACATGAGACATTACTGTTTTTACGTCAGTTCCTTCGGTGTATTTAGTACTGCTTATTCCTCCGTGTCTTAATATTCTCCATGCTATATTTCTTGCTGTTTCTACGGATTTAGAGTAAAGATAATAAGTCTCAATCATATTATATAAAGGCGTCCTTTTGGCTGCATCACCTATAAATCTTTTTTCGGACTCTTTTATTCCTTTATACCAATCACCCCATCTACCTGGATTTGTTATTCTCTCAAATCCCTTAGATGAAATGTTCATAATATTTGGAATCATATTCGCAAACTGAGTAGTCGGCCCCGATAGCATATTTTCATACGTTATACCGATTCCTGTTTTAATCATTCCGATTAACATGGGATCTCGTGGCATTAAGAATTCCCAAATCTTAGATGCTTTAAACATCGCAATTTCTCCAAGTGGCCCATCAGATGTTGCTTTGGCCGCCCTTATTGATTCACCTAAAATCTTAGCTTCTTCTGTAGTTAGTTCTCTTAATCCATATTTTTCTGATATTCCGGTAGCAAATTGATCGTAGTTTTCATCAAACACACCTCTTTCAACGTCACCTGCTAACTTTTCAAATGCTTTGCCTTTTACGCTTACTCGTTTACCTATTATTCCAAACTTTTGAGTAAATAATTTTGTAATTTCTTTTTTATAAATCTTATCCGCTTCTATTTTTATTGCATCGTAGATTTTTTCAGCAGAATTTTTATCAATTCCTAATTCAGAGACAAACTTTTTAACAAGTTCCTCTTTTCTGAGGTCTTTATTGTTTTGATTGTCGTTGACAATTTTTTTAATATCGGTTATAAAAGTTTTGAAATCACTCGAAATATTTTCGGGTTTGACCTTAGTTGTTGGTTCTTGATTATTCTTTTCAATTAAAGAAAAAACATCATCGACTACGCTTTGGTTAAATTCTTCTTCTGTTGGGATATTTTCATATTTCTTTTTCCAGTCGGCTATTTCTTTATCCGTTTTGGCCTGTTCTTTTTCGGCTTGTTTTTTATCCTCTGTTGCTTGTTTTTTAGCTTCTTTTTCCTGAATAGATAAATCATGTTCACTTCTTACTTTATTGGCCTCTGTGAGTAGTTTTTCACGAAGTTTTCCGGCTTCTGTTTCGCCTAATTCCAAGTCTGAAACAAACTTATCGACCAATTTTTCAACGTCACCTGTTTTGACTTCTTTGATTAAATCACGGTACTTACTATTCAGTGTTTCTTTGGTTTCCTTTTTAGCCTTTGGTTCGGGATTGATTAATTTATCAACTTGACCAAACTTCATTTTGTCGATTTCCTCTTTGGCTATTTCCGACAATTCTTTTTGGTGCTTAGAAAAGTCAATACCGTGCGTTTTAGCGAGTTTATTTACTTCCTCGACTATTCTACCTACTTCGTAATAACCCTTCTTTACAAGCCCTTCTGTGATGTATCTTGCGCCTTTAAGAAACTCGGCAGTAGCGGTTGTGATAACATTCATCTGTCCCCTACTGTTTCTCCAAATATCCCGACCTTTTTGAATTAATTCGTTTGCTTCTTTTATTTTCTGACCACGCTCTTTTTTTACAACAGGAACCTGATCGTGGATTAGTTTTAGTTTTTTGTCTGCACCGTCGATTCCTTTTTCAAAAGACTGTTTTCTCTTTGTAACAACTTCTTTTGCAACTTCTTTTATAGGTTTTTCCTTTAGTTGTTTTGCTTTTAATTTGGCATCCCTGACTCTGTTTTCAACGTATAAATGGTTTAATTTTTGGAATAAGGCATTAACGGAACTCGCTTGTCCCATCTTAGTACCTTCCTTTGACCACACCTGACCTAGTCTGTCTATCTTCTCAGCCAATGCGTCAATATTTTCCCCCGAAGTCATTTTAGTCGCTGCATCATCTGACAAAACCTCTAATAAGCGACCACGAATAGCCTGAAATGCAGGTGCGACCTCTACGTCAGGTATTTTTCTTATAACTTCATCATAGGCTCTGTCAACTGACATATTCTCTATGTAGTCATTTGCGAATTTATCTATTCCTTTGAGTTCAATTCCCTCATAGGTACGGACAAAATCAGCAACTGTTTGGAATGTTTTTCCGCTTTCTTTTATTTCACCGGATTTACCTGCTTCTGAAAGTGGGGGAAATTCTGTGACTTTTGGTTCTATTACGGGTTCTTGTTTATATTCTGCTTTGAATTTATCCGCAAGTTTCTGTATGACTTCTTCAATATTTTCAACGTAGTCTTTTAAATTCTCTCTTTGCAGGTCGAGAAATTCTTTAATCAGTTTAGCCCTCTCTGTAACTCCCTCGGCTATATCTATTGACTTTTTGGCAAAATCAAACAGACCGTCTACGAGTTCGTCCATCCCGATACCGTTTTTAACGACATCTTTGGGTGTGTTTACTCCGATTTTACTCTCAATGAACGCTTTTGTTGGTTCACGTAGGGATTCTATGGTTTGGCGTGCTTTGTCGAATTTGTTGACTTCATCAACCTTATTGTCAATTTCATCAATTATTTTATCAACCCTTGCGATTGATTCTTCAAAATCTGTCCTCGATTTATCAAGTTTTGCCTTATTTTCAATAGCCTGTGCTTCGCTGATAATAATTCTTGTGTCTCTTGCAGGTTCAATTTTGATTTGTTTTCCACCTCTGTATTCATACGGTTCGTTTTTTAATGCTTGTTCGATTAGTGGTTTATTATTTTCGAGTGTGGTTATTTTATCCTCTGTTTCCTTTATTCTTGAATTTACAGACTCATATTTACGATCACGTTCTTTTGATTTTCTGCCTGTTATGCTATTACGTTCATCATGCAACCTGTTTAACTCCCTATTGTGTTTAGCTAAAACAGATTCAATTGTTTTATTGCCATCATAACCTTGTTTAATGCGTAATGCTTCATCCATTGCATTATTAAAGTCTACTATTCCCTCATTTTTTCCGAGCTTATAGTCAGCCATGTTTAAGGCAAGAAGTTTTTTACCAAACTCAATTTTGTCAATCTTAACACCTTTTTCATTTAGTTTTGAAACTAATTTCATTAATGGGTTATCTCTCAAATCTTCGGTGATAATTCGCTCAATTTCTCTTTGTTCAAAGTCAGTTACTTTTGCTTGACCATGATATTCTTTCAGATTGTCGATTTCCTTTTGAAACGTCTCAATTAGCTTCGTGTTACCTGTTTTCTTTGCCTGTGCTATGTTTTCTTCGTGCATCCTTATCTGTGATTCAATATCAGACAAGACTTGCTCTTTGGTCTTATATCGACCATTTTTGTCAAGTTGATTTACGTATGTTCTTTGGCGTGGAGAAGTGATAGGGTCGGATTTAGCTTTGCCTGCGGTTGTATTTGATGGATAGTCCTGTTTTACTGCCTTTTCAATACTTGCTATATCCGCAACAGGAAATTTAAACTCGCCTTTTGGAGTTTTAATAGTTACATATCCTTTTTCATCAATATTAATTCCCTTTTCTTTTAGCTTGGAGCGTACATTATCTGTTATTAAATTCCCTACGGTTCCAAAAGCACTTACGTGCCAATCATATACTTCTTGGGTTGTTTTAAAATCCCCCTTTACTTCTAAGTCTTCTTTTATTGTTTCTCTAATAGTGGATAATTCTCCCAATACCCTATCTTTGTCCTCTCTGAGCACCTTAGAATCAGCAACTTGTTTTTTGATACGGTCTCTTTTGAGTTGTTCGGTTGCTTTATCGGAAACCGATTTAACCTTTGCTTGTTTGGGTTCAAAAATTTCAGGTTCGACTTTCGGTTCGATAACCTTTTCAGTCGGTGTATGTGATTTTAAATCAGAAAGTTTATCTTTTTTGAAATATTCAGTTTTTCCATCTGAATATTCAACCCCAATCATATCTGTATTATTTTTTACAGTAATTTCAGCTACAACATCTTTGCCCTTGATTGAATACAATATCTCTTTTGGTGTCTCATTTAATACCTTTTTATTTTCTATTTTCCCATCACCGCTCAACCTTGCTATTTCGGCATTTAATTCTTTTATTCTTTTATTATTAAATGCTCGCTTTTCAGTATTATATTTCAACTCAGGTGCAAGTACATTTCCACCTGCTTTTATTAAATAATTTTCTGCATCAGATAGGTCTTTTTCCGCGAAGCCTAAATTGATTTTTACTATTTCTAATTCTGTTGGCGGTCTGTTTTCAGTCGGTGTCGTATTGTCACCTACTGACTGCAATTCTTTTGGAACTTCCAACCCTGCTGATTTAATTATAGTTTCAGCATCCAATTGAGATATTCTGCCCTCACCTACCCATTTTTGATATATTCCGTTTTCGAGTGCGTATGCTATGTTTTCAGTATTGTCATATCCTATTACCTTGCTGTCTTTTGGGGTAATTTCTGATTTCTTAACCGAAAACTGACCGTCTTTTTTGCTATATACAACTGCATTACCTTTATTGTCAAATCCCCTGAATGACATTTCCATATCGGGTTGGTTATTGCCTTTTACGATAACAATATCATCAGGTTTCAAATCGTCAACAGAGTTAGACCTTTTAACTTCTAACATTGCATCATTCTTCTTTTCGCCTTTTAAATCATTTTCTTGGTTCAAAATTGAAGTAGCAACAGGTTGTTCGCCTGTCACTACATCTGTTTTTGGTAATTCGGGATTTAACAGCCCTTTTTGGTCGGTTTCATTGGCATTTTTGGTGCTAACGTCACTTTTCTTGTTATTGTCGGCTTCGGCATTGGTTTTTTCTTTACCATTTGGTTCGGGTTTAGGATTAATAATCTGTGGATTTTGTTCTGTTTTTAATGCTTTAATTTCATTATCATATTTTTCATTAATAGATTCACCCGTAATTAGTTCGCTACGATGATCTGTTATTTTATTCTCACCAAGCCCTCTTTCAAGTACACGCCTGCCAAGTTCGTCCATTTTATCGCTATATTCTTTTCGGGTTATTATTTCATTTTCCAATAACCCATTCAGTGTTGAATATTCCTTAAACTCTGATTCGTTAAGCCTAACCTCTGTTCCTGCAATGTTGGTGAAGTTTTTATTAATAGACACTGACGCACTATTCGCAGTACTCGTTATTCCTGCCCTGTATACCCTATCTCCGGCTATTACGCTCTCGATAATAGGAATTGAAGACCTTAATAATACAGTTCCTTGTGTATTATTAAATTCATTTTGTCGTCTTTGTTCTATATCTGCTATTTGCTCTTCCTCTGTCTTTGGTAATTCCGGTTTAATGGGTTCTGCCGGAGTTTCGGCAGGTTTAATTTCAGGTACACCGTTTACAATATTCTCAATCTGTGCTGTTTTCTCTTTAATCTGTTTGTTTAGTGATTCAATTTTGACCTTTTTTACAACAGGAATATCATAGCCTGCGTCTACTCCGGCTATTTTTTGGTTTAATACGTCAATTTCATTCTGTATTTCTTCTGATTTAATATTTATCGGGTCATGGTTGGCAACATCCTCGCTAATCTTTTTTAATAAAATAGCGTGTTGTTCGGGAGTTATATCTCCATTGGCTAAGTGTTCGTTTGTTTTTTCGGTAAAAAACTGTGGGTAATTGGCTATTTCGTCACTACTTTCTTTTACATTGGCTATCTTAGTCAGAAATTCACCCATTCCGAGTGAGCTTAATTCCTGCTGTGTTTTGTTTTCAAGGTTAAAATTTGCAGAAATAGTATGCGTTCCGTTCTCATTTTGCTCAACGGTAATATCTTTGGGATCAACTACTTTTTCAGCCATTTTACTGGCTGCTTGTCTCATTTCCCTTATTGGTGTCTTGATGCTAGAAATCATTTTAGATTCTTCGGGAGTAGCTTGTAGCCAGTGGTCGAATCTCTTACCCATAGCCTCTGAGCCTATATCAATTCCCTCTGCTTTGTGTATTCCTGCTTCTGTTACCACTCCACCAAATAAACCATTACCAACTGCGACATACGGATCAACATAGCCATTTTGCATATATTGAGAAATTAAGTCAAGGTTACCCCAACCCAAGAATCCCATCATTTTTGCAGTCCACCAACCCTCTCCTTTTGCCTGTGAAATGTCCCTTGCTGCGGCTTTTGTTGCCTCATCTGCTGTTTTCCATGCTTCTTTACCCAATGCTCCTTTTGCTGCTACATTAGCTGCTACGTACGGTGCTGCGTTGGTTATTCCTTCCATAGCCATACCCTGTACTGCGCCCTCTATTCCTGCTGCTATAGATGCTTTTAGCTTATCAATAACAGGGGTATTCTCTTTTGATAGGTCGTTGTATTTGTTTAAGAATTCTTCACCTCCCATGTATCCTGCCATGGTAAGTCCGAGTTTTCCCGCCCTTATGCCGCCAGTTAGACCAACTCCTATTTCCATGCCACCCATCATACCTGGAAGCTGTGCTGCACCTCCAAGTATCGTATTTGCAACTTTAGCCACATTGCCACCAAACGTATTAGGTGTTCCTTCTGGTAGGTCTGGAACATTCCGATTCATATCCTCATACCTATTAAACAGATCACCCACTACAGGAATATAGTCCAGTCCTTTTGCTATGCTTTCATTTGATAATATTTTAGGTGGAGGAGGAACGCCTATTCCAATAAGTGCATCACTGATAATGTTAGCAACCCCATATGTAGGGTCAATGATACTTCTTTTTACTCCTCCGATTATTTGTTTTGCCGTTCCGAGTAGGGGCGCAAGTATGGGATTGGCTTCTCTATTGGTCCATGCTTGGTGTGCATAGTTTTTAAGATTAACCGTATAGGGGTCGTCCTGTGGCGTAACCACAAAATCTTTTAACTCTCTTGTTGGGTCTAAATAATAATCACTGACTTTCTTTAATTTAAAGTCATATAAGTCTCTTAATTGCTTTGAAACGGGCTGTTCTGTGTCTATATCATCGGATTCACCGATAGTGCTTGGTTTTATTCCTTTAGATTGTAAGTATGCAGATAGCGGTTTAGGTGCTTTCTGGTCTGTGATATAATCTTGGTAGGTTATTTTTGGAATTTTCTGATACGGAGTGTCTTTCTGTGTATCTAAAACTTCTGTAAAATGATTAATTACGGGGTCGACTAAGAGTTTGTCATTTCTCTGTAATGCGTCCTTGTTTAATTTAGTCTGTTGTTCGGGAGTAAAGCCTTTAAAATCTGTGATACCCTCAACTTTTGGGTATGGAATAGGTTCACTAATTGAAGTATCAGTTTTTTTGGATTGAGACGGTGTAGCCAAAGATTGAGAACTGTCTTTTTTTTTTACACTATAACCTAAATCGGTTGAGAATACTTCAAAATCATTGGTAATATCGTATCCATTAGATTTTAATGCGTCAAATGCAGCTTTTCTGTTGGTCGGGTCGGCCATGTCTTTAGAGAACACGAGTTTGTCACCTGTTATGTCAAAACCATTATCGAGTAACGCTTTATGAACTGCAAATAAATTATCCATACCCTCGCTGATTTTCTGAGCAGGAAATAATGATGCTGTGTTTTTATCTTGTGGATTTGGCATTTCGTTTAGTTTGAACCTGTGATTTTACCAATTCTTTTTCCTTTACCTGCACTGGTAGGTGTGGTGAAATTACCATTTATTGTAACATGAGAATTATCAATAGCGTTCTTTATCCTGTGAAGTTCTGTTGGGTCAGTTATTACTTCTTCTGTTGTATTAGAGTTCCACATTTGGGTTTTCTGATTAAATACTCTCGCAGTTTTATAGACAGTTGCCTTTTTGCCATCCAATGACCACGTACCAACAGATACATCGTTTTGCTGTCTTCCGGTGGCATCTGATTTGTCGGGTAGTTTTAGTTTTATACTGTATCCGCTAAAATCAGCAATATTCCCATCGGGGGTGACTATTTTTTTGGTAGTTCCGTCTTTTGGCGTGTCTGTATTATTACCCATACTTGATTTTGCACCAACTAGATTCATTAGAAAATCTTTCTTCTTTGCAGCCATATACATAACACCCGCTGTAGGGGCTGTTCCAAATTGTTTTAACAAATCAGGATTGTCTTTTGCGTCCTCCATGTAATGATCGTAGGATACTTCTTTAATCATATCGTTATTTAAAAACAACCCTGTCAGGGTTTTGAATGCAGTAGATTGGTACGTCTTTGGGTCTGTTATTTTATCAGAACCACCATTAAGTACCCTGTTTCCGCTATACGTCCTTGTTGTAGTACCGTTACCATTTCGCACCTCAATAGATTGTTTTATGTCATCAGTATAGGGTTTTACAAAATCAGTAGCCAGTTTTTCAAGGTCAATTGGTCTGCGTTTTAAAATATCAAAATTCGGTATTTTCCCCTCGCTGACCTGTTTTATGTATTCCTCTGTGTTTTTAGGGTCAAACGCTATTGGGAAATCCGCTCTGTTAATTACAGATTTTGCCGAAGTGATATTTTTTATGGCCTGTAGTCTTTGTTCTTGATCCTGCATTAAAGAATATTTCTCGGCTGCGAGTTCTGCTTGAGCCTTTGGGTCTAAACCGAAAAAACCTCCACGAGAGCGGTCTGCTGATAGCTCTTGTCGGTGTTGCATATATTTTTGAACATTCAGTGCCATAGCTGCGGACTGACCTTTGTAGGCTTGTAAGTCAGCATCGGGCATGAACATACTTTCCTTGGCAAATTGTTGTTCTTGCTGCCTTGAATCTTGGGCAACGTATTGTTTGAGAGCCATTTGCTTATCAAAAGACCTCTGATAGTTATCCATTAAGTTAGGATCGGGGAGTAAAATACTGCCTATATCTGCCACGGTAGTTTATTTAAAGGTTTATTCCATGGGTTATTATTCAAAGCCATAGATGGGATACCGTAAGTATTGGTATTCCCCATGCTTGGTGCTCCCGTTGGTAGTAATGTTTGCTTGTTTCCAAAGTACTTATCAAAATTGGACTGTTCTTGCGACATCCCCAAATACGATCCGGCTGCCTGTGCTGCACTATTCATTCCTCCCCATAGATTCTGATTGCCTGCGTCTCTTTGGTTGTTTAATTCAGCACGTCGTTGGTTATAAGGGTCGAGTTGGTTTACTTGGAACTGTTGGTTTTTAAGATTAGCCATTTGACCGAGTTCGCTGCGGTATGCCCCCTGATTAGCTTGATTGAATTGTGCGCCTGCCAGTTCTAAATCAGTAATTTGACGTTGACCTTGCTGAAATGCCCTGTTGGTAGATTCAAGCAAACTCCCTCCGGTATTTACTTCAGAGAGCGCATTAGTATTAGCCTGAACCCCAGAGTTAATTCGATTAGATGCTAAATCATATCCCGGAATTTGCGTTAATAGCGACTGTTTTTGAGAATTAGCCAGAGCGGTAATCGCTTCGGGGGGTATTTGCATCTGGGGACGTGGCATGTTATTTAGGGATTTTTTAGCCTGTCCAGTTTGTATGCCACCGAATATTGATTTACCTAATGCAAGTCCACTCTGGGCTATTAACATCATTGTCATTGGATCCATATCTTATCTTTTTTATCGTTTAACTCCCTGACGGTAAGTACTATAGATAGCGTCATACATGGCCTCGATTGGTGGACTCTCAAGGAATTTTAATTTATTGCATTCTTCGTAATATTCCTGTTTCCCGGATTGTGACCAACTCATATTTTTCTGACCAACTGCTAATTTCCACGAAATAAACGAAAGTAATGCTTCTTCGTAGGTAGCTGATAATAATGTTTCACCGGAAGCCGAAATACCATTAGATTTGTAAACCAAAAGAACCTGTGTTCTGTCAATTCCGTCCAAAACTAATCTTCTGTTTTCTAAATCGAAAGTAAAGTTGTAATTGTTGTGTCCTCCAGTAGAATTATATCCTGAACTATTATAGGGAACGCTGGTTCCGTCTGGATTAAATTTTCCCTGAACAGCAGATACACCCTCTCCTTTTGTAGCATCAAGGGTTTCAACTCCGTTACTCATAGTAGTTGGGGCAATTATGCTCCCATCGTAGGAAAAAGACCAAAGTCTGCCGCCGATAGGAACGCCTAATTTGATAAATGAAAGATAATCACTCGGAAGATTAATACAATTCGTATCTGTCATTGATAACCATTGGATTCTTTCACCTTTTACCGTGTAAAGATTTAGGTCTCTCATGCCATCCATACATAGACCAAACACTAATTTGTATTCAGATAGAGGTAGCCTTCCACGATGAATCGCTTTTTTTACAACCTTTCCTAGAGTAGTTAATCCCGAAACGTCTGCCATTTGTAATCTTTTTACAAAGATAGCACATAATCAGTATTTATGCAATAGCATTTAGGTTTGTATTAAACCTTTTGTATTTAAAATTAAAATGTGGAAAATTTTGATAAAAATATGCAGCCCAGAAATCGTAACATTCAGCAGCTTCAATTTCTGTATCGAAACACCCAAGATGTTTACCACGTAAACATGCCACAAATTTATTTAATCTTTCATTAAACGTTACTCCTTTATATTCAGAACTACAATTTAGCTTACCTTCTCTATTCATACTATTTTGAGATTTAGTGCAAGTCCTTAAATTGTTTTCAGTGTTATTTAATCCGTCCCTATCAATGTGATCTACAAATACATTTGGATCGGTAAGACCAAGAATAAATCTATGAAGAAATTGGCGTATCTCAATACCGTTTTCCTTAAAGTGCCTAACAGCATATTTTACATCCGTAGAATTATCATTTGTTACTACCGACCATATAAATTGGTTTACTTTCTCATAATTCCATTCATCTACCAGTGTAAATTCATTATTATTTAATTTGATCCACCTTGTATTAGGAATAGTTATTGGTGGTTCGGTAACCATAAAATTAGTCCTCCTATTTAAATTGTTATTTACAATATACATATCATATCGTAAGGCGCAAATATTCCTATCTTTATCCATTCCAAGGTTTATTTGTTCTTTATTTACGACTATTTTTCCTGCCCACATTTTGCAATCACTCCGGTAGTATGTGCCATAAAACCTATTATTATTATCACACACCGTTTCCCCTTTTTGTATTTTCATAATTTATTAAGTAAAAAGCCTAATCCCTTTGGAGTCGCAGTTCCGCAGGGATTAGGCTTAGTGTTAATTATCTTTTTAGTCACCTGCGACGATTGACAATACAAAGATAGGTTATTATTTGGTGATACGCAATTTTATTTTATAATGATGGCGTAGTTGTCACCTCCACGGAATACATTTGCGTCAATCCCGATTCAATAGTTTTTAACTCAATTAATGCAGTATCGCCACGAAGTGTGTCTCCATTGAATAAGTCTCTGGCATTGAAAGTGGGATTTGTAGTAATTGCATTTCTCAGGAAGGGGCTATAGAAATAGTTTTCCTTTTTGACCATCTTCGGTAATTTGCTTTGCATTCTCACATATTCGGCATCATCGAATATGTAGATATTATCGGACTTCCATTCCTTGTTGGAAATGATCTTAATTGAGTTGAAAACACTCTTACCATTTCCCTTACCCACGATATTCACTTTCGGCTGAACTGTCACCCCAAAGAACTTAGAATATGTCGTATCTCCCTCGTGTAAATATCTTACCCCTGAAATAAAAGCGTATAAAGAAAGTCCAATATCCCCGTAACACTCAGGAACGTTTCCGGAACCATCAACAAAGTCAAAGAATGACACCCATGACCTATTTTCTTCATTATACATCAGAGTCCATTTCTGAATATCACCCGATATGTAAGCATAGATAGTATACCACAGTTCACCTTTTGACCTGTCATAGCCACCTACGATGAATGGATAGTAGTTTTTTATTTTAGCGAATAGGTTTTTGATAAAGTTTTTTATTCCTAAATCAGAAATTACCACGCTCTCGCTGCTCCCGTTTCTGACTATGGCTCCGCTAATAATATCGGCATAGTAAAATATAGACCCATTTTGGACAAACGACTCTGAGTTTTGACAGCCTAATCTTTCTGCTGACTGATGGCGTGACCCCAAAACGTCGGTTGAGGTTGCAATTATATCTACACCGCTTTGTGCTGCCTGTTTTAATACAGCTTGCGATAAATAGAAACTTGTCACCTTTTCTAATTGAATGCAATTCAATATATCTCCAAACTCAAATAGTTTTGTTATCCCACCAAATGTCTCATTAACCTGTTCGTAGTTGAATGCGTCCACAAAACTAAGGTCGTTCTTATTGGTGCTTTGTAGATATACTCCCGACCACCGTAACATAGTGGTTATCCTCTGTCTCTTTAGCTCCAAAGAATAGACAGCCACCCGTTGTAAATCCCCCTGATCGGACTTATAGGTATCTGAGTAGTCCTTACTCTCAATGCAGTTAAATGGCGAGCTACCGGATACGACAATACTTTTAAAGTTACCCCAAGCAGGCGTAGTGGCTTCTACCGTCATAGTCGTGGTATCTACTACGCTTACCGTATCAGAGGTATAGTTAGCAGTGTACGCATAAATTCCCGAAACGTAAAGGTCTTCTGGGTCAATCCCTACATTTACCGAACCGACGACCACTGGAACATAGATACTTGATATGTCTATTTTCTGTATGCTCCCGTGTGACCCATCATTGAAGGAAACGGTGTAAGCGAATTTACCAAGTACAAAAACAGAGTATGGATTTTGGTCAATAGCTGTGGTTGAAATCAGATACGGAGTTCCGGCTACATTGAAAATAAGAAGATTGTTAGAACCACTGTCGGCTACAAATAAAAGGTTTCCGGATAAGAACATCCTACGTGGCTGGTTAAGACCAGAAACAGGTGTTCCCAAAACGGGAATCTGCGGATTAGAAATATCCACTACGTCCAAAGCACTACTTCCGAAAGAAGACACAAAGGCCCTGTTACCGTAAATAGCTATATCTTCCGCTCCTGCCGTTAGTGCTATGGCTGGATATTTTACTAGGCTTGTTGGCGAGGTGACATTCACCACGGTTAAAGTAGCAGACTGCGATACGATATAGGCATACCCTCCATGTATTCTTACCGTCATACAGTTAGTAGTGCCTAAGTCAATGTCATTAATAGCTATCGGTACGACGGGATTAGAAATATCCCATACTTGAAGTTTTGTGTCGTAGAGTACGTAGGCGTAAATACCGATAATTGTGATAAATCTCGCATTAGCAAGTAAGTTTTGCTTTACTATTATCTGTGGCGAGGTAGGGATAGACGTGTCAAATATCTCTAGTCCTCCTAAACCTGAACCTCCAGCCAAAACATACGCATACGAGCCTTTCTGTGAGCTTGAACGCTGAAAAGCATCGTACATATCAATCGTTCCCGAAGTAGTGGCATACGCAGCTATTGACGTTCTAGGGTTGGTTATTAGGTACTCTTTGCCTGTCTCAAAATAAACCGAAGGGTTTTGGTTGATAGGAACGTCTCTGTAGACTTCGATCATCCAGTCACGGTTAAAATCTAGATTTTGATAAGGAATAACATAAGAAGGAACACCGTTAATTGTCTCAACGCTTAATTCAATGTCGTATTCCTTTTGTAAATATTCAATGGAGTCAAATGAAGAATATCCCAAAATTCTTATTCTGTCACCTTTTACCCATACCCATGGTTCTACCACAGAATTGGGTTTTATGTCTCTGTAATTTAAGACCGCTTGATCTATATTCAGAGAGACTTTTCTTGCAGTGAAATTGTCTACTATATAAGCTGAAGGAACTGCTATGTCTAAAAATAGGTAACGATTATCAGTGTGACAGAACTTATAAGAGTAAGCCCAATCCGGGGGATCCCCAGTGAGACTAAAAGAAATCTGTGGAACTGGGAGTGAAGAAACCGTAGTTCCACCTACTGCGTCATTTACGCTCTCTACCTGTAAAGAATCGAGTTTTACAACTGAGCAACTTCTTTTGAGTTCATCAAAGAACACTATCCCTGGATTGACAGTAGAGGAATACTTTAACCCTCCGGTTCTGTCTGGAATGGTTACATGAATAAAATCCGGTGACCCGAAATTAGCAGAAGTAATAGAAATATGTGAAGTACCGTCAGTAGTTGCTGTAATTCCCACGTCACCCATTTCTGAAACTATGGCAGCGAGCACTAATGCTATGGTAGTTTCGTTTTTCTTAAAGTATTCAAATGTTATCTTTTGAGTAAGACTTACTGGGATAATAAAATTCAACATTGAAACCTTATCAAGTGTTGAAAAGGACGGCAGAGTGTATAAATAAAGCGTAGAGCTATAAGCAGAGGTAAGTGAAGTTTCTGTGATCTGGTCAACCGTGTTATAATCCACGCTTAAAGCACAAGCAACCGCTGGATAGTCATATCCTTCTATGATGTCCGCATCTACTATTCTCTCTCCTTTTATTACTTCCTGACATTTAGAAATCTGTGGCACATAAGAGAAAAGATTGTTAGTTTCTGTCTGGTCTAAAGGTAAAGTTACAATATCATTACGGAAAACGTAAGAAGTAGTTGTGTTTGAATTTATTATAACCCCAAAAGAAGGTGTATATTTATGTAAATCGTCCACCAGCACCCAGTCACCACCGTTTATCCTACAGGCTATTTGGATTCTGACGACTTCTTTTGTCCCTGTTTGGAGCGTGACGTTGATCGTGTTATTAACAGAAGGATCAGCAAAGTAGCCATCGTATTCCAGATTTAAAAGTGTGGGGGTACTCATACAAGACCATGTGGACTTTTCGTTATCGTCGTAGATAAATCTCGATCTGAACTGGAATATCTTGTCTCTTAGGTTATTCTTTTTAATTGTAGGGTCTGTAGCAACCGCCCACGTAGGCTGAAGTGGAGGCAATTTTCCTCTCATTATGTTCTGAAACGTAAGGGAAGTGTAGTGTTTGTATTCTACTAATTTCCAATAAACAGAGTCAGTAGGGAGTGCCACGTCTGAATCTTGTAGACATTGATAACAATTTCCTCCATAGCCAGCTATTTCTCCGGCTACCCATTTTGTGCGGGCAAATCTCCAATAAGTAGTATCTGTAGGTGTGCGACCTGAGTTATCAGACTTTGCCACGTAAATATTAGAAAGATATTCTATTTTGTCACCTTTTAAATAACTTGCTCCGGTATCCCACTCATAAAGTTTTGGGGCAAGGAACTGATTAGTCATTGCACTTGCACGTAGAAGATTTATCTTTCGTGGGGGATTAAAGAAACCTATTGTCCGGTAAATCTCCAGTCCGTCAGTCCAATATAACAAATCTCCAACTACGTTAGCGGAAACGATATATCCAAACCTGAAGTCATAGTTGGCTATCTTTTCTACTCTCCCGTCAGACCATATTCTTTGTATGGCATCATGTCCGTCACCAGAACTGATAAAGGTTATCAGTGCGTTATTCTTTACATCTTTACAGGTTCCAACTATTCTCATGCTGATAATTCTTGAGCGATTAAATTAATATCTCCATCGGTAGGATCAAATGTATAGGTAATAGAACAAGTATAACTAGAACCAGTTTCTGGGTCTGTAACCAAAACTACACTGTCAGAAACTCTGCTTACAGTTATTACCCCGTTATCTGTGTCTGTACCTAAAACAACTGCCAAAGTCGAGGTAATCACGTCACCGGCTGTTATTGCATGGGCTCCGGAAGCACTTACTCCGCTTGTAATTACGTCAACTCCGTTAATTTTTAGATCAAAAGAACTTACTGTAGCTGAAGCGGTGTAGGCGTAATTTAGGGTAGCATCGGTCAGTGCACAAGTTCCGTGAGCGTTGGCATAGGCCTGTCCATTGGTATCTACGTCTGCCTGAGCGAGTGCGTCTGCAACAACCTGACTTACCAAAGAAGAATAAGTATGAGCCGATACGGTGTATTCAGTCGTAGAACCCGTATAACCGTCTCCACAGTCATTACGGGTGAATGGTGCGTATTTTGAGACATTCCAATAAACAGGAATTAGCGTACAAGCGCCGTGAGAGTTTGCATAAGATTGTCCATTAGTGGTGATATCGGCTTCAGCTTGATCGTCTGCATCGTCTTGGTCTATGGTTGAGTAATAAAGTCCGGCAGCAACGACATAAGAAACAGATGAACCGGCATAGCCAGTTGTACAGTTATTTCTCGTGTAGCTTCCGGATTTCTCTACGTTGTAATAAATAGGGAATATTTGATCAGTGTAACTTGCGTTTATGTCGAGAGTTAAAATGTCTAGATTAGATTTGAGCGTTTCAAGACACCCCTTGCCGTTGGTGGAGGTGTTCCCTGAACGTAAATTATAGATTTCTCTAGTTTCATTTTCTTTGAGTAACCTTGAGTCGTCATCAAGATTCATTCTCTGACCTATAAAAACGTGCTTATCTTGCATTGAACAATGTTTTCACAAAGATACATAAAAGTGAAGCCACAAGCAAACTGAATTACCTGTGGCTTCTTTCGTCTCAAATGTCGTCCCATGTTATACGACTACACTTCTCACCGGCATACGCCTGAATTAATTTTCTTTAAAACCGAGAGCAAGATGGGCATCGAAACTCTCGGCAGGTCAGCAGGCGTATAAATACCCCTTCTCTTTTGACCGATGCAAAAATAGCACAATTAAAATGAATAATCAAGTTAATTGTGCTATCAAGTGCAGTTTATAGCGATTCTAAATTACGCCTCGGTATCTGCGTAGGTTTTTTGGCACATTTCGATCAGCGTTGGTTGTGTGTCTGTGTTTTTAAACTTCACACCTGCTTCTCTTAACGCCTTCTTCAGAATAGGCCATTTCAGCTTATCCCATTGAGTATGTTTATCAAAACGAATATCAATACTGGTTTCTTCCACGTCCTCGTCTGTGTCACCGATTGCTTCTTTCAAAAGATAGAGTTTCTCACTTGCAATCAAAAACTGAGCGAGACGTTTTCTTAACAGAATATCGTTTCCTCTGTCGTTAGGATTAATCTTAAGGATAGGATTATCCTTGTCGCCTTTCCACTGCCACTGTGAAGCGTTGTGGTCAAACTCAATGACTTTCTTATAAACTCCCTGTGCGACAACAGAAACAGCCTTGATTTCATCAGAGAAACTTGATACCTGTTCTTTAAATTCAGCAATAGCCTTTTCGGTACGCCCTTCCTCGGTTTGTATTGCATCAAAAAGACGATTTTTGAGCATATCAATTGTATCAAATTTGCTGTCATCAATAGCCCAATTTCGAGCGATTACACGAAGCCTTGCGTCATCTAAAGGTGAAGCATCAGAGTATAGGTAAAACTGCAAGTCAACGCTTTGTTTGCGCTTTGTAGCGAGTTTTTCTGCATCATTACTCAAGTCTTCCCTGACTATAACACCGTTTTTTACCCTCGGTTCAAACATCAGATACCACAACAGCCTTTCGGTGTCGTTTTCGGTAAATACTGCGTGTCCTGTAAATGATTCGCTACGTGGGCTATAAATAGGTTTTGTTCCTTCGCTATTTTCTTCACGTTCTGCGTAGATTACGTGTCGGTTCTTTCCGCCAATTTTGATGACAGCTTCAAAACCAATTGACGACATTGCTTTTTCTTCTTTGACACCTGTAACTGGGTTACGATAGACGTAACGTGGATGCCATTTTAATTTAACTACTGAGTTAGGTCTGTTAAACCAACCGTCGATTTCTTTTAACTGCTTACCAATTGCAATTAAAAGAGCGTCATCCGTTTTGGGATTCCGCTCCTGTTTGATGATTTCTTTATCAATTATTATCATTTTGTGAGTTTTGTGCTTGTCTTCCGAATGGGGAGAAAAAGCAGGTTTATAATTCACAAAGATAATCAATACCGATAAGTATTGCAAGTTATTTAGAATAATTCTAAATTAGGCTTATTTGCTTCTTCTCGTAGGAACTTCATAACCAAAGAATTTTCGCCATAACACTTACCCCTATTAATGTCTACGATAACATCATTGCTTACCCCAAACTCAACAGCTATGTCTTTTATCAATTTAGTTCCCCTGTTTTTAATGGCAAATTTTATGGCTTCCACTTCTGCAAGTGTCTTAATAGATGCTCTTGATAACATATTATTTTTAGAGATAGTATTATTGTGATTTAGCCATTTTCTACCCTTCATAACACAATCGTGCATATTATCTTTTGCTGTACCTAAAAATAGGTGGTCGGGATTTACACAAGCACGATTGTCGCAGGTATGGCAAACATACATACCTTTTGGTATTTCTCCTTTATGTATCATATATGATATACGATGCACTCCTTCATCTCTACCTCTGAATTTAAACTTTCCGTACCATTTAGGATTTGCCGTACTCCATACCCAACAATAATCTGTTTTGTGAACTTTCTCCCAATATTTTTCCATAATATTATTAAAAGCAAAAACTCAAATCCTTTCGGTGTACTAGACCTAATCGGATTTGAGTTTTTAGATTATCTTTTGTTTAATCGTCTAGTACCCGATTAGATTACAAAGATAGGTTGTTTTTTATTGGAATGCAAATTTAATTGCGATTAAGATGAACGTTTTACCAACATTAATCTGTAACTTTCATATATAGTGTAACATACGTCACTCAACCAATAGGTATTTGAGCCATCAATTGAGGAAACGATAGGGCTATGAACCAATTGGTTCATACCGTCCATACCTGCCAAAGTTCCGACAATTCTGTCTCTATTCATACCGTCCATCGCTCTGTATCTACGTTCAAAGTTCGGTACACTCATTTTCTGTCTGTCAATAGAAACTACTGACTGATTCAATGGAAGCACTACTAAAGCATCATCCAAAAGTGTAGTTGAAACACCCATGAATTTAGGATTAGAGAAGATCGGAGTAGGGATAAGAACAAAAGTGATAGAAGAACCCTTAATCACCTGTACGTTAAAGTTAACACTGATAGCGTTTCCACCAAACAGTTTATCCTGGATTTCACCTACAAATGGTGAGCCTGCTAAACCACCTGAAGTTCCTTGAATTTTAGCGATAGTGTTCTTCATCAGTTTCCTGATAGCTGAATTACCACCAAATAAAGCTACTACGGAGTCAGAGATACCTTTAGAGATCAAATAAGACTCTACGGTGTCGAGGTCGTCGATACTCATACCTGTTGAGCCAATTAAGATGTCGCCACCTAATTCTTCTGCCCAAGTATAAAGACCTTTTACTTTACCGATTACGTTAGCGGTATTAGACATCAAAGAAGTCTGGGTAAGATTGGCTGTATTGGTTTGGCCCATTAAAGCCATCATTTCCTCTTGAGCATCCATTAAGAACTCAGCACGAAGCAACTCTTTATTAAAGAACTGTTTTCCACCATTGACTGCAACCCATTTCTGAGTAACCAATTGGCGACCTTCAAATGCTAAACTTTCTTTGATGATCTGAGGATAGAAAATTCTCTGGATGGTTCCTACGTTGGTAGGTGCGGGCTGACCTGTTCCTACTCCAAAAGCGGAAGCAGTAATAGGTAATTCAATCCCCAATGCGAGAGTACCTGCGTACACGTGAGCATCCAATCCTACTGCTGTAGCGTTGTAGCGTAACAGAGTAAAGACTGTATTAGGTGCTGCGGTAGTATCAATAGCACTGATTCGGCATTCGGTGAATCCTACGATAGTATTACCTACCATTACGGAAAATCCTACACGAGGATAGTAGTTACCAAGATTGTCAAAATCGTCTGCATCAATTTTTACAGTAGCTGATCCTGCGGCATTGGTTACGATAGTACCCAATTTCATGGTACGGTGTGTGAATACTTCTTCTTCACCTGATACGGTGTCTGAAGCCATAGGGCGTGAACGTCCTGATTTGTGAAGGAAATCTACCATCAGTAGTCCTTCACCATATAATTTGTGTAATTGCGAATCTACTTCCGGCATATTCTGGAAGGAACGCAAACTTGCGATACTTGCGGATGTAGCGGCTGCTACTACCTGATTGTCAACTGCCATTTTTTAGGAGTTAAGTGTGAATAATTTATTTATTTCAAATAATCCAATATCGCATTTACTTCTTCTTGTTTCTTGATCTGTTCAGGAGTATTATTTTGTGGAGCCTGTGACCTGTTGCCTGTGGTTGGATTACTGATTTCTTTTTTCAGTTCAATTTCTCGCTTAGTCACTTCTTGTGCTGCGTAGGCTTTGAACATCTTCACCTTGTTTTCGGGTAAATTAGCATAGTAATCCTTCAGGTTTTGGATCTGTAGTTCCAAATTTTCTTTCGTTGGGGCAATATTCTGACTAATTAGCCAGTCTTTTGTTGCGCCAATGTTCTCCAGAATTGATTTTTTGAAGTCCTCCTCGATGTTATATTCAAAAATAGGTTTACCATCTTCGGTAATTACTATTTTGTCCATTGCTTCGGGGATCTTCTTCACAAGTGGTGTCCACTCTTGCGATAGCTTCTCAATACTTTCTTTAGTTTGAGTTTGTTTTTGCTGCAAGAAAGAGTCAATGTCAATCACTTCCGGAATTTTTACCTCTGCCTTTAGAGTGTCAAATTCTTTTCGTGCTTCTTTTGCGTCTTTCCTTATTTTGGATTGTGTTATTTGGTCGAGGTCTTCAAATTCGGTTCCGACTTCATATCCGTAATGTTCTGCCATGATAGCATCTATGGTAGACTGATCGGGATATACGTCTGAATCGTTTAATTTCTTTTGTAACCTTAAAACGTCTAACGGTTGTAGAGAGTTAAGGTCTTTGGTCATTACTTGTTGTAAAGCGTAAGGGTCGAGTTCAGGTTTCTGCTTTCTTAAAAGGCTGGCTTTATATTCGTCCTCAGAGTTAAAAAGTTTCAGAGGATCTGCAAAGTCTTTTAAAAGAGTTAACTTTTCCTCTAAGAGTTTTTCCTTTTCTGTCATTTCCTGTACCCTTTTTTCGTATGCAGTTATTTTCTCAACTTCTGTATCGTAATTTTTGGCTTTCTCAAAATATGGTTTAAAATCATCCCTTGTGCCTTCAAAACCGTTTTCTTTGAAATAGTTAACTACTTCGTCGGGGGTATCTGTCGGGGGAATTACTACTTCGGGTGTAGGTATGGTTTTATCCACCTCTGGTATTACAGGTGGTATTACTGGGGGTGTTCCATTTGCTAAAGCGTTTCTTGCTTCAGCTTTTTCGATCATTTCCTCTATTTCCATATTTTTGAGTTTTGTGTTGGTTGTCCGAATGGGACAAATAACAGGTTGGTTGTTTAATTAAAGTACAAAGATAGGACTTATCGCAGAAATATGCAATATTAATTTAGTCTAAATACAAATAAGGAAATTGACAATAAAAAAACCTACCAAGTTAATGATAGGTTTTAGTGTGCTTTTATCCTATCCGAAGCATAAGGTAGAGGGTTTGAGAAATCAGCCCACAACTTCCAGATTTTACCAGTAGAACGATTCTACATAAACACCCCTATAAAATTCAGCAACTAAATACGATGTTTGTGTCTCTTCTGTAATTTCGTTTTGCGTAATTCTGTTTACTTTTGCACGTCTCAATCCCGAAAACAATCTTTTACTCCCAGATGGTTCCTTTTTATTGAACCTGTCCGAATGTTTTCTCTGACCGCAGCCTGCTTGTTTAAATAAGTCGTTCATTTTGTTTTAGTTTCATAGTCACCCGAATATTTACCCAACCAATTCGCAGCACAATTCTCATCCACATTGGCAAATACGCACATGTATTCAACCGTATAAGCTAACGACCTGTTCTCTTTTTTACAAAAATCATAGGCTTCTTTTAATAATAACTTTGTTTGCGCTTTCATATTAATTGATTATGTAAAAATGAAATAGATAATCTAGAACCCGAAAACTGACTCATACACCCACTCCAGTCAATAGGAATAAATCTGCTTTTTTGGTTTGAGTAACCTTTAATTTGACTGAAACACGGTGTATGTTTAAGTAGTTTCTTTTTCTTTGGATATTTATGTGGTCTGCTCATTTTTGGTTTTAAATTTTAATATTTCCTTTTGAAGACAAGCTATACACACTCTTACGTGGTCAATAAAGATTTCGGGATCACTTTCAGAATACAAAAGACCGCCCTTCAGCATTTCAACGCACGTTATAAGTAGTTCGTTTTTACCTCCCCTTAGCTTTGCCATTTCATTAAGTTTTTTTTAATGGATAATTAATACAGTTGTGACAAATATCTGTCAGTGCGTTTTGACAAACAAAACACTTTTCTGGTATTTTGTTCCATGCCTGCACTTTTACTAAATTTCTATCAGCCTTTTCAACGAAGTCCTTTGCCGTCTTTCCTTCCAGTGTAGGTATTAATCTTATTTTAGTTGCCATAGGTTATAGGTTTATTTCAAGTTCTGTACTCGTTAAGGCAAAGTATATGTTTTGCAATTCGTGTAAATATTCTATTCCTGTCATAAATTCCTGTGTGTCAGGTAAGGATTCAATTTTTCCCAGCCAAATACCCCAATACGGTTTTGCCATTGGAGTAACTTCATATCTACCTTTGTAGATATGATAATAAAAATCAACTTTTTCTAAGTTGGTTTTGTCGAGTAATTCTTTGGTTAGCGGAATAGGATAAATTTCACCAATCTTATATTCTTCCCCGATCCATCTTTGTGCGCACTCTGACCAATTCCCATCATCTTCAATTTGAAGATTGATTCCATTTTCATTTATGGACTCAACTTTCAGTATCGTTTTGAATGATTCATACCATTGATCTGTTACTAGATTCCCAATACGTAATTCGTTTATGTTCATACCTCTCTCGTATTACAAAACGGAACCCTGCAATACCTTCCTGCCGAAATACAATATCTATTATTATCATGTAAATCTTCTTTCTCAGGACAGAATTTCCCAAAACCTGCATAAAATATACAATGATCATTTTTCTTTGCTTCGTCCTTTCTTTCTTTAGGAGAGAATATTCCACAAATCCTTTGGTAAAAGCAATTGGCAAATTCTTCTTTAGAATTATTTAGTCGCTGTGCTGCTTCAAGTGCTTTGTCCCAGTCGACTTTTGCTTCTTTTATCTTTTCCAGCGAGAGTTGCTCTGATAGCCATTCGATACCTTCTTTTAAGATATCCTGCTCTTTTTGTAGTTCTGCTCTATTAAAAGTGCTAAACGCTGCTCTTGCTGCATCACACTTTATTAACTCCAAATTGTTTTTTAGTACAACTTCTACCGTTTTTAGTAAAAGTGTTTGAATAATATCTTTTTTAGTTGTCATACATTTTTGCCACAAATATACAACGAATAAAAACGTAAATCAATAGAAGATAGTAATTTATAACGATTCTAAATTACTGTTTAGCAAATAACTCTACGGGCTTAATATTTACTCTCTTTGCAAACTCTCTTTGTGCCTGTTGATAAGCTAAAGGATTCTTTAATTTATTGGCTTCTGTAACTCCAATAGTTGAAACGTAGTCCGCAAATGCTTTATCTGTTCCTAAATTAACTTGTGCATTGGGGTCTCCGAGTGGTTGCATTACTATTCCGTTTTCTGTAGGTTTGGTGTACCATTGAGTAGGATTTCCGTTGCCTGTTGCACCCAATGTATTTAGTAATGCAGGACTGTATTTATTTAAATCGTCTCTTTTATTGCCTATAAATCCATTTTGCCCTTGATGCACATTGCTAAGAAGTAGGTTTCTGCTTTGTTGGGCAAACCCAGTGGTATCTACTCCAAACATAGCCCTGTGTAGACTAATGGCTTGCTGAACGTTTCTCATTATTTTAGCGAAGTCCATTATTCTGTTAGGTTATTCATTTCTTCTAAAATATGATACAAGATTAAGTCGCTTCTTGCTTCTTGTAGATTTGCAAGTGGAATTAATGACCACGTAGTTTCATCGGATTCCAAATAATATCCCTCTGCTATATTCGGGTCAACCTTTCGTTTTTCCTTTCTTGCGGAACAAACTTCTTTTGATGCTATTTTCATCGCATCGTGTAACCTGTCAATCCAATCTGTTTTTTCCATTATTGTTGCATTTGAGGAACCTGTTGTGGTTCCTGTGGTACTGGATTCTGACCTGTGTCCTGTATCGGTGGTTGAGGTTGTGGGTTTTGCTGTGTCATGGCTTCAGGTGTCAAGTTTACGCCTATCCGTATTTAATTTACAAAGATAATGTTATGTAGAATTTAATACAAGTTTTTATTTAGATTAAATATAAACAATAGGCTTCGGGAATTTATTTTTATAGATGTGCTGTTTTTATGGTAGATTATTTTGTATATTTGCAGTATAAACAATTTAATATAAAATGTATGCCAAAATCGAATAGGATTAAGACGGTTTGCCAGTGCTGTGGTAATGAATTTTTCGCAATCCCATACAGAATAAAGAGAGGGATAAAATATTGTTCCCAAAAATGTAGAGAGGAAATACAATACCCAAGAAGGTGTAAAAACTGGTATGGGTATATCGTAATAAGAATTAATGGTAAATACGTAAGAGAACATAGGCTTGTGATGGAAAAGCATATAGGTAGACCACTTTTGGATACCGAGGTCGTTCATCATATAAATAAGATAAAGGATGATAACGATATAAACAATTTAGTGTTACTATCAAGCACAAGCGAACACGAAAGGATATATCACCCAAAACAGACAGACGAAAATAATTGGGATACGCATACTTGTTTAAATTGTGGCAAAATATTCAGAAGGCTAAAATCAGAAACAATTAAGAACCCAGCAAAATACTGTTCCAGATATTGCAACAATCATAGAATATAGATTATTGTTGCATCTGCGGAACCTGTGTTTGTTCTTGCGGGGGTGGATTCTGTCCCGTACCCTGTTGTCCTTGTGGTGGAACAGGTTGTGGATTCTGTTGGGTGAAATTTTCAGGTGTAAGCAAGTTGCCTGTTTTTATGTAGTTGTCAATCAACTTTATCTGCATATCGGCTTGTGCGCTATCACCTGCTGCCAAAGCTGTTAAATAAGCACCTGTGACAAGTGTTTCCCTGTCCTCGATACCTTTTTGTTTAATGATAGCTAAAGCACCTTCAGTTTTCATCTGTTCTGCCATTTGGGTAGCCTGTGCTGAAACTTGTGCTTGTTGAGTAGAATTTGCCTGTGCTTGTTCTTGTGCTAACTTTAGGTTCTTTCTGCGAGAAGATTCCAACCACATTTCGGCTAACTTTAAAGATCCACCAGAACTTAAAATAGAAGTGACTGCGAAATAATCTGCATCAGTAATTCCGGGTTGACCGTTTCTACCACTTTGTAAGGCGATTTTAGCACTTTCCATTAGGTCTCGTTTTTCCTGATCAGTAGGCATAGCTTCAATGGCTATTCCGTACTTAGTAGCGTTTCCGACTGCGAGTTTTAAAACCTGAAGTCCTCTTTCTCCGATAATTTCTTTGTAGGTTTCTCTTGCGTCCTCGTCGAATTCTAAAAGTAATTGAATAGTAAGAACTACGTTTTTGGCATAGCCTTCTTTTACATTCAACCAACCTGAAAGTATAGGTCTGAGAGTGTCAGAGGTGGCTTGTACTGCTATTTCATTCGTTCTAACAGGCGCATTAGGGTCTACGGTTCCAAGTGATAAAGGATTAATCCCTGTTAAATTCTCAATTAAACTTAAATTTAGTTTTAGTTGAGTGAAAAAGTCAGTAACAGCACTACCCATACCACCGTTTAATTCTTGAACCGGAAGTTGGTTATTTTGCTGTCGGGTTCCTTTGGCGTCAGTCATTTTAGAAAAACCTATTCCAGTTTCCATAAACTGTCTTAGAATCTCAACCATTCCGTTTTGACCACCCTTATCTAAGGAATTGAAAGCATCAAGGTTAAAGATATACCCTTTATTTATAGCTGTAGCGATGTTGTTTTGATACTTGTGCCAGATTATTACGAAGTTGTCATATATAGGTATAAGCTGGTCTGTAATCGACGCAAAAGGCAGTTTATAGGCATGATAAGAAATAAGTACGTCTTTTTTATTCGGTCTGGTGATATTTTGGTCGATTCCGTATTCAAAAATTATTTCAGTTCCGATAAGCCATTTACATTTAAATCGTTTTCTTATTTGAGTGATTTGGACTTTTTGATTCGGTTTTTCTTTTATCTTTTCGCCTTCTTGAACGGGGATAATTTTTAGTTTATTATAAGAGTTGGTTCTTAAAATGTCTGTGAGTTCGTCTGTATCTATCCATTCTGCGTTATAAACTAAGACTTTATAGAAGTCATATTTCCAACCACCTGATTCTATCTGAGAGTTATTTACGTCCCATTGCTCTAATCCTGGATTTCCTAATTTTCCAGAATAGGCTTGCGAGCATTTTTGAAGTTGTTGTTCGTAAACATCTTTCGAAATCCCTTCTTGCTGCATTGCAATTCTCAACTCCGAAACAGTCATTAATTCTGCGTGACCACCGTATTCTGAGTCTCTGAAATCTGAGTGTTTAGAGTACTGTATAGAGAACATCTTTGGGTCGATGTACTTTGTCTTTACAGTGCCGTCTTCTTTATCGTAGTAATCTTTAACGACACAAACACCTAAATTAATGAGGTCGGCTATACATTCTTTTTTGATCTCTTTTAAGTGAGAGGTTTTGGAAGTCCAATTTATTAGGGTTTCCATCAGCATACTATGTTCTTGCTTAAAGCCACCCCTGTTTTTAAATAAAGTGAGTTCATCTATGGTGTCGGGAAGATAGTTCGGTTCCTGAAATTTTATCCCAATATTTGCATGATATTCTTTTAAAAACGCTTCTTCTTCTTTTACAGCCCACAATTCGACCATCTTATTTTCGGTCTCTGCTCCCGACTGTGCATCTATTGGGTTACATTCGATACTGTACTCTGCCTGCTCAAACTTTCCAAGTAATGTAGACATTAGTTTAGGCGCACTCGATATAATTTTCCAAAAAATGTTCATGTACCCCTTTCTCTGGGTCTCTTTCGCTTGCGTAAACCCACCGGGGCCGTCTAATGCCGTTGTTGCCGGAGATGTCGCTTCGTTGGTCGGTCTAGTGGTAGACATGTAATTTTTGTACTTATTTTCGTCTTGTTTTCCTGAGCCATAAGAGCGGAGTAGGTCAAAATTTTGCTGTGATGAAAATGTAATACCTGCGCTATCACGGACATGCACGCTGTACATTCCTATAATGTTCGACCTATAATAATCTTTGTCTTTTTTGCCGTTTGTCCTTTTTATATCATAAGGAAGATCCTTATACTTTTCACTCAAGCCAGGAATATACATCTCTGAATAGTTTTTACAAAGATAGGCATTTGTGAATTATTTTGCAATACAATTTAGAATGATTCCAAATTAGACCCAAAGTTTGGATATTCGTAAATAGGGAGTTATCTTTGTCAAAAGATTAAGTATGAAAACAAAACAGCTTCCTACATTTGAGAAAACAAAAGAATCGGTAATAATTACCATTCCTGTTAATTATATTGCTTTTCTAGCAAGACATAATCCCGAAACCCCGCTAATTGTTAAAGATAAACACAAACTGTCTGAATTTGTTTTAGATAATATTCAAAACAGAACAGAGAATTCAGAAGGACTTGGAGTGTTTTATGAAATGCTTGATTTTGCAATTATGACCACACTCGAAGACGGTGAAGATTGCGTTAAGATGAAAAATGAATATTAAAATGACTGAAAAGCTCGTAAAGGTTATATACAACTTCGTGGATCAAAATAATTATCAATACTTTCTAACCGAAGAAGATCATATTGATAGACCTAATTGCTCGCTAATTGTGGAAACTCAGCCAAATTGGGTTAAAGCAATTGACGGTGACAGAATTATTGAGGTTACGAATCTGAATAGTAAAACATGGAGAAAAGATACGGTAAAATTAGACGATCTCACTTAGGCATGCCCATTCTTCGTGAAACCATTTTGCCGCCATATTGTATCTTTCTGCCATTGTGTTTTCTGATTTGGAACTCCCAATATATATAACAGTTCCATCTATATATATCCTAGACAACCACTTATTTGACTTTTTATCAAGATAAACATTTTTATATTTATTCAAATTAGCCTTATTTTTTCTTTTATTTGTTAGATTTTGTCTTGATGTGCACGCTCTAATATTTTCCTCGGTATTATTTAACCCATCGTGGTCTTTGTGATCTACTTGTATTTTGCTATCAGTTATTCCTAATATAAATCTATGTAAGTATATTTTTTCATTTCCATTATTGGTGTTGGCAACGGCATAATAAACTCCATTTTTTGTTTTAAATGCTTGCCATTTATACTTAGATACTCTATCGTAATTTCTAGCATCAATTAAAGCCCACTTCCCCCGTGTTAGGCATATCCATCGAGTGTTCGGGATAACAGTTGGTGGTTCTGGTGGTGGAAAATTCAATCTTCTATTTAAATTATTTTTTATTATATAATCATCGTATGCGTGTGCTGCATCTAATTCATCATCAAAAAGTCCGATATAACATTTTTTAATTCCCCTAACAGCTACACTCCATTTTTTGTGCATCAAAATCCCAGTCAACGCACGTATACTTACTGTGTTTTTTTATTTTTATTTTTATTTCCATATATAAACACCCCTTAAAACCAAAGGCTACCCAGTCTGACGGAGATCGTCAATTTTGGCAATGGCTCTAAGAGGTGATTAAATTTTTTCATATTATCTGAGTAGCGGAACAAAGATACAATAAAATATAATTATTATCAAGTAAATATTTTAATTTAGAATGATTCTAAACTAGCGTGAGGTGTAAATATATACCTATTGATTGTCTATCTTTGCATATAAAACATTTTTATGATAAAGCTAACCAAAGAAGAGTTGCTAAGAATTACCCCAATAAATAATATGGTACTTTTAATGCCATTAGAGGATAGAAGTAAATTTGCACTAACAAAAGAGGTAGAACTAACAATGGATGTTGATTTTACTGAGGATCAATTTCGGTACGTACCCGTTGTTAACAAGGTAATAGCAGTCCCGGAAAACATTAAATTTGGTCAAGGTTTTTCAGAATGGGAAACGACTATGGAATTATCCGTAGGCGATACCGTTGTGGTAAATCAACTCCCACTTCAACTTGCACAAAACGACAAGCAGTTTATTATTTGCGAAGGTGTAAGGTATTTTTGGATAAAATATTCGGATATTTATTGCAAACAAAAATTGGTTGATGTACGAATTAATTCAGATACAGATGAAAATGGGATTGGGTTTGATTCGTTATATAATCTTACCCCAATTAACGGCTACGTGATTTGCGAACCTGTAATTGACGAGATAAAATACATCGAACAGGTAGTTAAAAAGGAATCCAAACAGTTCGCTACAGTGAAGTTTGTAGGAAGGATGAACACTAATCACCTTGAGCGGTGGCAACCTGCATCTGAGAGCTTATATACGCCTTCTGACATGGAAGTTGAGGTTAACGATGTAATTTGTTTCAAAAAATACAGAAATCGGAGACTGGATAACGGACTTGCAAAGGAATTTGGGCTATTAACTCCGATTATGAGAAAAGATATTCTTTACGTAAAAAGAGGGGAGTTAATAATTGGATAAGATAAAAGTTGTTACAGCGTTAAATATTACCGTTGTTAATGGAGAAATAGAATTTACGTCTAACTGTGTGAATAAAGCACATGTAATTAAAATATTGGAGAAATTAATCGAGAAACTGAGAAATGGCTAAGAAAAAAGAAATAGAAGAACCCGAATCTAATTATATCGACCCTGTAAAATTAGATAGGTATATAATCCACATGTATAATCCAAAGTCTGAAAACCGTAAAAAGTATCAAGACTACTCAGAAAGAAAACGTGAATGCGCTATACAGTCTGGATTTGAGTTTGATGACACCTTTGAACCCGAAGTAGAGGAAATGCTAATTGGCAAAAACCCCGAAGCTAACAGATTAATTATCGACTACATTATTTCGCTTGGTTCTCCCGATATGATACGGTATGTAGCTTTTCAACAGATGCTTGCTTCTCAGGTTCAAAGATCAATGGGTGAAACTGACGAGAAAGCTGTTAAGATAATCCGTGAGAATATAAACAACCTTAGTGATAACCTAAAGGACATTGAGGTTAATTTGTTCGGAGATAGTGACCAAAGTTTGCGTAAAGCACTGTATTCTAGTATGGTTGACAAATTAAGGTTGCGTCCTGAGGAAATGGCAAAAGCTATTTCCGAAAAGAATTTAAAGATTAAAGATCAGTATTACCAATAATTTAAAACGTAAAAACATGTTAGAATTTGACGAAAACACAAAAAGCATAATTGCAGAATGGAATTGGGATATTAATAACGCATATCAGTGTACCATACACAAAAAGATATGTATAAGATTGAAAATTGATGATGACAAAAAATGTGGTCATCCTAACTGCACCGGAGAACTAATACCAATCCCAAATATTAAGGAACTTCAAGCACAATTCAAACAAGAATTAGGTAAAAATGACTGAATTTAAACTGAAAAGTACCATAGAAATTAAGAATTATTGGGCTGTATGCAACGGATTTCTCAATTGGGCAGAATTCATCAGCAAGACCCGACAGCTAAATTCAAGTCCACCTGATGCCATAATCTGCATACCGGAGACTATAATTGACGAACTTTTAGAAATGATGCTATGATTACAGTCTACGAGAGAAATATCTGCGACAAACAAGGTGCTAAATGCCATGAGCATTCACGTATTACACGAACATTTGATGGGTGTGACTTAGAGCAGTTAAAGGAGTATCTATTAACTGAGGCGTGCGTAAGGCTTAATTTAGACATTGATAAGGTTGTAGTATTGTTGGCTTTTAAGATAATTTAGACTATCTTTGCATAGACCAATTAACGTAGCTTATGTATTCCTACGAACCTTGCGAAAAGTTTGTGATAATAAATTCCGACAAAGATTTAACTCCTAATGGTGAGGGAGTTAAGGTAGATATTTTAGATTTAATACAGCGAACTTACCGAAGTTTTAATAAACCCGAACCTCAATTTTTGCCAGATAATAGTACAATGGCAAATTACGGTTTACCCCCAGAGGAACAAATATTCCACAGAGAAATCGTACCACCCAGACTTTTGAGCCTAGAGCGTCATTTACGGTCTAAGGAGAAGTCAAATAAGGCCAGAGAAAACACTTCTATAAAAATAGAGATAAATACTATTAATAATTTTTGGGACGAACTTGAATCAAAAGCAATCGACTATAAAGAAGAAATAGAATGGATTGAAAAGATGTGGTTCCACCGGCTTTTCGGATATTGGATTATGCTCAATGGCCGGGGATATTATATGACTGGTGCAGATTACTTCTACGTTAACTTTACCGAGATCCCAAAAGCAGGTGAACCACAATACAGAGACCGGGACAGAAGATGGTACATAGCTAAACAGTGGGCAAGACTAGAAACAAGAACTTTCGCCAAGACAGATAAGGACGGTGTGGCTATTCCTGAAAGTGACGGAACCTATGAAATGATCGACCTAATGAGGCGTGTTTTCTACGGTATCCTGATCGGAAAGGCCCGAAGAGTAGGCGATACGAGCAAATCGGTTTCGGCACAACTTGAGTCATCAAGCAGAACTTTGGAGAAAAGATTTGGAAATCAAGGCTGCGACGAGGAGTCCAGTCAGAGGATTTTCAGTGACCATATAATGTTCCAATTTAGAAAACTCCCGCTTATTTTTAAACCGTTAATGGAATCTATGAGTTCCAAATCTAAGTTGTCATTTATGTCTGATGATATGGATATTTCTTTGAATACGGTATTGGATTTTGCGAGCAGTAAGAAAGGTTCACACTATGACGGTTCCGGTTTAGCTGAATATTACGGAGATGAATTAGGAAAAGTCGAAGGGGAAGATATACTTAAACGCCACACTACCATTAAGTTATGCTGTTCTGAGCGCGATAGAATTGACGGTGATATAACAGGAACATCGACAGTGGAAGATATGTCGAAAGAAGCAGGTTTGGCTTTTTTGAAACTATGCAAGGGTTCCATGTTTTACCAACGCAAGGATTCCGGTCAAACACAAACAGGTATGGTTACAATATTCTTTCGTGCCTGTGACGGTTATCCTGGATTCGTTGATCAATTTGGATTCTCAATAGAGTACAAACCAACACCGCAACAAAGAGAGTTTCTAAAAGCGCATAACATGAATCCCAATATGGGTGCAAAAGAATACTTGCTCAATAATAGGAAGGGACTTTCGGAAGATGCTCTAAGCCAGGAGAAAAGGCAAAATCCTATCGAGTATCGCGAAATATTTACACCCCCCGCGAACAATAATTTCTTCCCGGTTCAAAAGATTTCAGACAGAATAACCGAACTAAGGTTTGGACAACAAACTACCAGATCGTTTAATTTGGCGTGGGTCGATAATTTTGGAGGTAAAGTAGCAATGGTTTTTCCACCGGACGGACAAGAGGGAGATTATCTTGCATCGTATATCCCACCAATAGATCAACAAAACAGATTTAAAATGGTGCGTGGTGTTCAATATCCTGAATTTGGTACAAAGTATATTTGCTCTGCTGATGCTTTTAGATTGGACAAAACGACACATGGAAGAAAATCTGACGGAGGTGTTGCTTTAAGATTAAAACGAGACACACAGATAGATCCCGACACTAAACCTGTTAAGGATTGGATTACAGCAAAACCTATCGTATATGCTTCTTATAGACCAGAGACAACGGATATTTTCTGCGAAGATGTGCTTAAACTTTGTATATTTTACGGATGTGGGTGCTATCCTGAAAACGATGTGGATCATGTCAATAAGTACTTCAAATTACACGATTTTGAGGGGTATCTAATATACGACACAGACGACGATGGTTATCCCCGTCCAAATGCAGGATATAGTTCTACTCACTCAAAAATTAAGGGTTTTAATTACATGTCTGACGATTTAAACATACACGTTCAGAGACACGAACTAGAACCCTTACTCAGAGAAGCTATGGATATACTTGGCTTACAAGACCTTACAAATTTCGACGGCCTGTCTGCGTATATGGGTACGCTCCTCGGAGAGAAATCGACTTATGCGGATGATATTGCCGGGAGGTTCGATACTAAATTTGATGTGGCGGAATTTTATCAACTTCGGAATTATTAGTAATAGTATCTAAATATCTGAAATCAGTCCTGTTGCTATTGTGACCCAATAGTTGCGCCCTTAGCGTACCTTTTTTCATTCCAATTGAATCGGCAGCTTCGATAGAACACCCAAATATTTCATTTGTTTTGATGTTTATTACCTTTCTTGCTTTTGGATTACCACCTCCCCCATATAATAATCTTCCACGCCTTGCCGATTCGGACTTTTGATAGTCTGAATGTTTATTAAGTCCTGTTCTAAATGCGTGATACATATTTTCGCTTGGCGTTACCCATTCTAAATTAGATATGTCGGCATTCTTTTTTACTCCATCAATATGATTAACTTCCCTTTTATTTTCAGGATTAGGTAAGAATAGTTTAGCAACCCACCTATGTGTTTTTTGGCCTGTACTTATTTTTTGGTCTTGATGGAAAAATACCTGAGTATATCCATGGCTACTCAGAACCTCTCCAAGCATCCATTTCATTTTCATATTATATACCCTCCCATTTTCCCCTACCCAATAGTTAGTCCATTCGGGCATTTGCCGATACCTTACGCCATCCATTATTATTTCAAATGTATCAAATCCGTTAATACTTATCTTTTCCATGATTAATCGTATTGATAGATCCCATACTTACCACAAATCTCATGTATAGCCCGGATAGCGGTAAACTCAAATTCATCACCGTCCTCGTTAGTTGTTTTCTGGTACAAATATTTTTCACCCTTTAGGATCTTAAATCCGTTCTTTTCTGCTTTTCTTACATTCTTTTGTTTGGATTTGGTAAATCCAGAAATGTCAATATCGTTATTCTTGAACCACTCACAAGCACCGCACTCCATATCCTGATCTGCAATTCTTGTTTCATTGATTTCTAATTCATCAGATTCAGCCTGCATTGGTTCTTTTGAGATATGTACGTCCTGAAGTACCTCGTACACGTTCATCCAGAACATAAGCAGGTCGCCTGTGCCACGTTCTTTATAACGAGGTCTGTACTCTGTTGCTTTGCCAAAAGCGTACTGTTGTGCGTTCTGAACACGAATTAATACGTCACCGTACTCGTCAGTGTCTTTTGCATCCTTTTCGATTAGAAACTCTGCCATTTCGTAAAATAGCTTTCCGTCAACTTTGATTAAATGTGGTTCTTTTTTCATAAGTTTGTTTAAAATAGAAAACCTCGTTCTTTGAGCGACCAGACTCTCGGAACAAGGTTTTCAGAAATAATTACTGTTTATCTGCTGGTCGTCAGATTTCAGATACAAAGATAGTCTTTTTTCTTACAAATAGCAAACTTATTTTTCCCGTACAGACACCGGCCCCTCATTGGCTGGTTCTTCCGGTACAGGGACATTTTTCGGTGCAGGTGCTACAACTTTTTTAGTTGGAACAACCACCTTTTTCACTTCAGGTGTCGTAGTTTTTACGCTTACCGGCTTGTCGCTCACTTTCTCAGGAACCACAACAACTGGTTTTTTCAATGACCCTCTACATTTATTACAGACGTTATGTAGCCCGTTCTGGTCGGTAAATTCAATTTCTTCTTTCTGTGACTCACATTTTTTGCACTCTTTCATGGCTTTTTTCTGTAAAGGTACTACAATTTAAAATCTTTCGCAACATCAGCATTTACGTGTCCCATTGCGCTCTGAACTCCAATATGTTGACAAACACTCGGATTTGTACATAAAAGCCTTGGGGCATTGTAACTCATACTCCAGTCCCACATTTGATCAATAAGATACGGTCTGATAAACTTCAAATAAGTCTCGAAAGTAAAGCACAAATTACCTCCACCGATAGTCTTTTTTACGTGGAATTTACCACTTTTAATAATAGGATGTCTCGGTGCGTTAAATCCTGTAACTATTACGTTTTCAGCCACTAACTCTTTTAACTTCTTCACCCAGTCTTTCTTTACGATAAAATCTGAATCCAGGGTAATTATCGTATCGTAGCTTTTACATTTATCCAGTACTCGCTTTAAATTCTGTGCTATCCCTGCGTTTTCAAAAGTAAACCACTGCATAATTATTCCACTAATATCTGCTAACTCGAAATACTTATTCAGCACGTCTTGGACTTTCTTATCAGTAGATCCATCGTCTGAAATAAGAATAAACTCACCATTGTGATTTTCAAACACCGATTTCAGTGTTCGTTCCAGATATTCGGGTCTGTTATATACAGGGATTACTATTACGTCCATACGCTTGTGTTTGTGGGTGATTTTCAATATCTTCGTATTTTATCCAGTCGTTTAGTTGAAGTCTTTGCCAACCATAACAGTGCGCTTCGGTGTCGTGTAAGACTATTATATCGGTGTGGTTCTTAGCCCAATTCGCACATTCGGGACGTGAATCTAAATGACCATCGACAAAAATTAAATCGTAGTGGTCGCTTAAAATAGGAATCAGATTCCTCCAACCATCTTTGCCAAGATCAAAGAATACTTTAGCCGTAGGATTCCTCTCAACTATATGATTATACCATTCTTCTGATTGCATCTCAATAGAGTGTACCGTGCAGCCTTTCTCGATGAAATACGGAGTACTGTGATCTCCGCCACCGAACTCTAAGACTGTTTTTATTTTGTTCTTTGCAAATATCCTGTCAAATGTGGGGATATGTGAGCCGTAAGGGTCGAGTTGCTTAAATGCCACTACTGAGAATGAATTATTCAGGTCAACTCCCGAGGTGAAAACTTTTAGTCCTTTTGACTGCAAAAAGTCTTTGATTTCTTCGGGTCGTAGGTTATGCTTGTGTTTGCGGTTCGACCAACTACGCCAGTACTCCTGTGAGTAGTCCGGTAGGTACAAAAACAGCACTCCACCAAGTCTTATTCGGCTTAACCAATGTTCTAAAGTGTTTACCCAATTATCGCAGTGTTCAAGGCAGTGAGAGGAGAAAATATAGTCAACCAAATCGGGTGGCAGGTTGTCGCCATTTAGTCCGTTTAACTTTGTGTCGATCACTTCTGCGCCACTTAAAGCCCAGTTCCAATTCCCTGCACCAATATCATAACCATTCCCGATACAGAGTTCTTCTGCGAACGGAATTATAAACCTTGCAGAGTTTCCTGTGGTCTGAAAGTGGAAATATTCTTTGTTGTTGTATTGTATTAGTCTTGGCATGGGTTTATTGTTCTTGTGTTATAATAAAATTATCTCTTTCAAGGGCATTAAACAACGGTAAATAACCCTGTGAACTTTCAAATATTTGCCATTTACCCTCAAACATTTTTATTTCAGCTTCACCCCCACCAATACCAGAAATATCAATTCTTATTTTTCCGCTAAATATTTTTGATCCGTCTTTATTTAAAAGCCCTGTGAATTGTCCTACTGATTCTATCTTTACGTCATGCGTTTTTGTCGTCCAAATAGAATTAAGGCACTGAATATGCTGAATGATTCTTGCCTTACCATTCCATATTAATGCACCTCCATATACCCATGAATTGTTATTAAATAATTTCCCTCTGAATAATGTTTCTCCTTTACCCATGATACGTGTATTTTTTATTCAATAAATAATCGTAATTTTTAAATCCAGATTCCCCCGGACGCTTGTACAAATGTACATTCTTTACATTTAAAATCTCAAGCATATAAACGATAGAAGTGCCTACGGTGTGAATTTCCTTAGCGTTTTCAAGCAAATATCCCCAGTCAAGTAAAGTATAACCACCGATAGGTTCCATTTCTATAACCTTTAACTTGGGAAATACCTTAAAATCGCATTTTCGGTTCGTGTGATGCCAGTTCTTATTGACTATGATATATTCCTCGTTGTTGGGATTGAGTCGTTCAAACAGCCATTTCTCGCATTCTCCACGCCTCCATGTTAGGGTTCGCCACATATTGAAGTCAAGTCCGAACATATCATACTTTGCTCGCATGGTATTTGGATTGTTCTGTAAATTCTCGTCAGCAAATCTCAAAGGGAATACGTGACAGTTTCCTAACATGTACTCGTTTTCTTCTTCGTAGTCCAGATTTAAAGAGTCTTTAGGAATAAACCCTATGTCGGGAAAATGCCATCCGATGTTTCCAAAAATAGGGTCGTAGGGATATACTACCACCTCCCCCTGCCCGATGAAGTGTCGTGCTAAGGGGATAGTAAATAGTATATCGCCAAGACCTGTGGGTTGATTTAGAATTATCATAACTTACTGAATATCAGAAGGGTAGGTCATCATCAGGCGTAGCTTCAAACGGTACTTCTTGTGCTGGATTTGCTGATGTGTTCGTTGTACTAACCAATTCCAGTTTCCAAATATCGAGAGAGTTCCAATAAGAAACCTTGCCGTCTTTTTCACTACGCCTGCCGTTGATATTTATGGTAGCCCTTACTTCGTCTCCTATATTGAATTTATCCAATATATCACAACGTTCTTTTGTGAGTTGCAACTTGATATGTTGCGTGTAATTGCTTCCTGCAACTTCGATGACCAGTTCTCTTTTTCTGAACTTATCTGTTACCTGCTGTGTCGGAAATTTCTCGAAGAGTTTTCCGCTCAATTCATAATTTGCCATAATTTATTTATATTAATTTTACTTTAGTTGAAAAAATATCCTATCACAATACTCTTTCCATAATTTATCAAAATGCGCCACCACATTCTCGACTAATTGGTTTTTGCTTGAATAAATTGGAATTACATCGAACTGATCTTTTATTGAATTTAAAAACAAGTCCTTTGGTTTTTTGTCGGTACAAAATAAACCAACCGACGAATCCTTAAAGTGTTGAAGCTCTTTTAATTTGTCTCCAACTTCGTACATTACAATATCGTAAACATTTTGGATGTCCTCTACGTCCGGTGTTGTTACGCTTCCGCTTTCGTGGTGGAATGTCATAATATCTTTTAGTAATTCTTTTGTTTTTTCGTTCATTATTCTGTTAAATTTAATTAATCTTCTTCTTTGCTGAATATTATTCATTGACCGTTTACACCCCTTGATGCGTACCTGTCTGCTTTTGCATTACTTACAACGGTTCTACACCAATCTAACTGATATGCACACGTTGAATTTAGTCTCTCTACCCATTTATATAGATAATGTTCATCTCTACATAATGAATCTACGAGCAAATTTACAGTCTTAGAAGTAGCGAATGGTGTGTCTTTTGCGATCTTTTTCAGAGTCTCCATTATTTCGTTATTCATTTTGCTGTCAAGGTGGTATTTTGCATCTGCCATCATTTTGCCAGTCCTTGATTTATAGGTAGCTGTTTGATTACCCCTGAATAGTGCTTCGCTTATTTCTTCACTCATTACACAATCTAAAAATGCCTGTATTTCAGTACACTCTTCGATCAACTTTCCGGGTGTTGCAATTAGATTTAACATACTTTTATTTTCTTCCACAAAGATAAAACAATTTTTCGGTAAAATTACATTAAGCACGTAATTTATAATGATTATTGATAAGCGTTATTATTTGATTTTGTGTTTTTCTATAATTATTGTAGTATATTTGCATAAAAAAATTATGCGATCAGATTATTTGCAATGGAATGATGCTCTCAAAATTATTGAGATGCTAAAAAAAGACGAAAAGTTCCAATCTACACAATATTTAGCATTCGTATCTTTGGGGTTTTTCTCAGGATTGCGTATTGGTGACATTTTGAAACTAAAATACAAGGACATCAAACCTATTCTTAAAGTGCAAGAGGAAAAAACAAAGAAGAAAAGAGACATTACACTTACACAAGACGTTATTGATTTAATTTCCATGTGCAAGGAAGATTTAATGAAAGATGAAGATGAATTTGTGGTTCCCATAAAATCTAATCAATGTTCAAACGTTCTAAAAAGTCTCGTTCATAGATTGGGAATTTGGGATATTAATGTTTCCAATCACACTATGAGAAAAACATTCGCTCGTGCAATCTTTGATAACAACGGAGGTAATGAAGCATCGCTTATTTTGCTTAGCGAAATATTGGGACATAGTAATTCCGGTGTCACAAGGATATATCTTGGCATAAAAGATTCTGAAATTTCAGACGCCTATAAAACCCTTAGCCTGAAACCAACTAAAAAACTAAAACAATAAAATAATTATTATGAAAGAAATTGAAGGGTTTCCGGGATATTTTGCTTGCGAAAATGGCAGGATATTCAGCAAGGTGGGGACACGTATTGGACGGTACCTAAATATATCGCTTAGCAACCGTGGCTATGCTCAGGTCATTCTTTGTGGAAATAAAACAGAAAAAAGATTTTCAGTTCATAGGCTAATAGCTATGGCATATATACCTAACCCTGAAAATAAGCCACAGGTTAATCATATTGACGGAGTAAAAATAAACAATAAACCAGAAAATTTGGAGTGGTGCACACAGTCGGAAAATATGAGACACGCATATAGGACTGGATTACAGAAACCTTCTGATATACAAAAGTCTGCTGTTTCTAAATATATGAAAACAAGAGTAGGCGAACTTTGTAGTAGTTGTAGAAAAATAATAAACATAAAAACAAATGTAGTTTATTATAGTCTAAAATATGCTTGCGAAAAAGAGAATATGTCATTAGTGATTATAGGTCACATGCTTACTGGCCAACAAAAGAATAAAAGTGACCTGAGATATTACACTGAATGATTAAAATACTATCCCTAAAGCCAAATAAAAGTAGATGAACGAATCCAACAAAAGTCCACCCCTGAATAATACACGAGTGAGATTGATAATTTCCGTGAAACTTTATTGTCAGTCTTTTTACTTTGTCATAACAAATGTTTGACAGCCCTGATGGATTAGACCGATGTTCAACTCTCGGAGGGCTGCGATAAATAATAAACAAAATGAACGAAGCCGAACTTTACATTTTAACTAACGACCTTCAATTCTACAATAAATTACAGGAACTGAACTTACTTGATGAAGTGACCTCAATTATGAACACCTGTATTGAAACAATTCAAGAAGACAAAACAGATGAGAGGGTAAGGGAATTAGAGTTTTCATTAACACAAGCGGAAAGCGACTTTGAGGAAAGCGAAGATACAATTGCAGAATTGGAAAGAGACATTGAAGCACTTGAGGCTAAAATTTTAAAACTTGAAGCAAAATGAAAATACCAATTTCAATACTCGAAGCAAGTTTACCCGAATATAAGGCAAGATTAAATGTTTACAGGTCAATGAAACTTAGACCGAAAACAAAGTATTTTAAAGACAGGATTAAAGATACAGAGCAAACAATTGCACAAATTGAATATGCCATTGAATTACTTTTAAACCACGAATAATGGAACTAACCGCACAACAAATACAGAAATACAAAAGTAAATCACTGCCTGCACTCAAAAAAACAGCTAAGAAGTATTTCCATGCCTTTGTCAGAAAAAGAGATACTAAAGATGAATCGTGGTTTACCTGTTGTTCGTGTGGTCAGAATTTCATTATACGAGGCACTAAAATGCACGCAGGACACTACTGGAGCGCAGGTAATCATCCTGGAACTGAATTCGACCTAAATAATACTTTTGCCCAATGTGACCGCTGTAATACACACCTATCGGGTAATTTAATTGAATATACAAAGTTCATGCAGAACAAATTCAGTCCAGAAGAATTACAACTACTCGAAATTAGGGCAAAGTCTAATTTTATTCCAGACAGATTATTGTATATTTCCATAATTGAAACATACAAATGAAAGAGAAAGAAATACTGGAAAAATTTGTAAGGTTTACCGATAAGGACACAAAAGAAACCCGGCTGATTATTAAAAACCTCGCCAAAGAAATCGTGTTAGATGGAAATTTAAGCCGAAACGACAAACTAAGGGCTTTGATTATTGGTTTAAATAACAATATCGAACATAATAACGAGTGTCTCGACTATCTAAACAAACGTCTGGCAGAAATAATTTAATTTATTTTTAATTTTACTTGCATTGTAGTTTGGAATGGACTATCTTTGCAGTCAAAGCCGGTGAAAGTCGGCTAATTTTTCAATCTTAATTTCAACTATGTCAATTCAACCAAAAGAAATCAGGAAAGACCTCTACACTCAGGCTGAATATGCTAAGAAGGTAGGAAAAACAAGGTCATGGGTAAACCTTCAGATCAAATCAGGTTCATTAAAAACGCTTACCGTAATGGGTACTACACTCGTTAAGGTATAATTTTGTCAGCTTTTGGAATTCAACATTGTAAAATAATAATATTATGGCTAAAATAAACTATTCAGACCTATTACAGTCACCAAAATGGCAAAAGAAAAGACTGGACGTTTTAAATCTAAGGGGGTTTAAGTGTGAGGAATGTGGTAATGAAGATAAACAACTTCACGTACATCACAGTAGATATATCAAAGGCCGTAAGCCTTGGGAATACGATAACGATATATTTATGGTTCTTTGTTGTGATTGCCACGATAAAATTCATAGTCAAGTAAAAGAAAAACAAGTAGTAGAAGTTATTCCACAAAAATATAAGGAATTGGTTGGTAATATAAACCAGATAGAATCAAAAGGAATGCGGGGAGATTTAGTTGGAGACTTATCTGATTTTGTAAATCACTTTACTTATGATGTATCATTTGATATTTATGAGGTTTTAAGTAATTTATCCTATGCGTTAAATAGGAGGGGATTATTGGCTGAAATAATAAGAAATATACAACTGAGACAGGATGTGGATTTTAATGATATATACATATCCCAACTGAAACAAAAAGTTGAATTTATTGAATCAATATTGTCTAAAAATAATTTACTCCCAGAACCAAAAGAAGATAAACTCCCCTTTTAATTATGGCACGACCTCTAAAAAATAACTGTGATTATTTTCCTCACTTAACCACAATGAGAAATCACAAAAAAGTGAAAGCATTACGAAATAAATTCGGACAGGTTCTTGGCTATGCTTTTTGGGCTATGTTTATTGAATATCTAACAGAACAGGATGGCTGTGAGGTAGAAAATTCAGAAATAGAACTGGAGATGTTTGCCGGAGAGTTAGGGGTTTCTGTGACAGAAATACGTAACATGGTAGATTACTGTATCAGAATAGAAATGCTTTTTGTGAATAAGGATAATTTTATCTTTTCTGAGAGCCTAAATGAAAATTTACAGCCCGTTTTTGAAAAAAGGAAACAGTCTAAAGAAATATCAAAGACAAGAAAAAGACGAGAGAATGGAACGTTTATTCCACAGATTGACCAGACACAAGGAGTTTCTACTCCAGAAACTCCACAAGAACCTGTTATTCCTGATACAGAAACTCCACAAAGTAGAGTAGAGTATAGTAAATTAAATAAAATAAAAAGAAATAACGAATTTATTTTTTTCTGGGAAAATTATCCAAATAAGACAGGAAAGAATGTTTGTAAGAAGAAATGGGAAATTTTGACAGATGAAGAAAGGCATGAAATAAACCTAAGAATTGAATCATATTCAAAGTATAGTCAGTTTGATGGATGGAAACATCCCAACCCAGAAACGTTCATAAATCAAAAAAGGTGGAATGATGAATCTTATTTGTCTTTATGTGAAAGAAAAAAGACAGGTGAAGAAAAATTAATTGATTTTAATAATTTATTGATAAATAAATATTCAAACATAAAATCACTCGAAAAGCTTTTAAGTCTTACTGAATATAATGAAATGATAAAAAAGTTTAAAAGAAAACAGGTAGAAGATGCTTTGTTAGATATTGATCTTATCTGCATGATACCCCAAACGGAATCACTTTTTGAATTAATAAACAAAACTATTGCCAAAAATTCAGTATCATGTACGTAGAATTAGTCGAAAGAAGCGTTAATAACAGGGGAAATATTGTTCCGATAAGCAAAGCCGGTAAAATGTCGAGAGATTACGAGGCATATACTTCACTGTTCCCCTTTGATAAAAACATCCTGCCATACGTTGAATTACATGGTACGATCAAAGGATATTCCGGTGAACATGCTTGCTTATTTCTCTGTATTGACATTGACAACGAAAATGATCTTGAAGGAAGTAGACACAGCACATTACAGGTTATTGACAGACTAAATTCAATTTACAATATTTCACCAGATGAACTTTTTATTTATTATTCGGGCAATAAGGGGTTTCACGTTTATTTGTGTGATAGACTATTGGGAATTCACGGTAGATATTTTGAATCAATTGGGAGTAAGTGTAAAAATTATATTAAAGATACTTTCGGTGGAATAGCGAATATTGATACTGTGATTTATGAAGATCACAGACTTATTCGTATTCCAAACTCAAAACACGCAAAGACCGGAAGATACAAGGTAGAAATTACACTTGATGAACTAAATTTAGGAATAGAAAACATAAAAGAAATTTCTATGGCTCCACGAGAGGCTAATAGAAAAATCTTATACACGGATATTCAGAAATCAGAAAAATTATTCAATGATTTTTTGTCTTATCTTTCTGGAACTAAAGCAACGGAATATGGCGCAAAGGATAGTGATGGGTTTTGGGGGGTAATGCCGGCAGGAAACAGAAATAGTGGCTACCATAAACAGGCATGTTCTCTTTTTAAAAACTCTACATTTTCGGAACCAGTTGTTTTTGATATTATTTCATCTTTAAATAAATCATCGACTGAACCATTGTTGGTAGAAGAAATTACGTCTATTGTCAGAAGTGCAGCAAAAGTAAGGGTTCAGGTAGAACAAAAATTCAAATTATACACTTTTCAGGATGCAATACCACTTTGGCTTGACTCAATTAAGCCAGAGAAAAACAGACTTACTTTGGTTTTTGAAGAACTTGAAAAAGAAATGAGAGGAAAACTCAGGGGTAAGGTATGTGATATAATCGGTTACGGTGGGTCAAAGAAATCTTTATTTGCTCAGTTTGTTGCTCTTTCAAATATAACCAGCGGTCAGAGGGTTTTGTATAGTACAATGGAAATGAGCGTAGCAAACCTAATGGAGAGAACAATTAATATGACACTTGAACCGGAACAATATTCTGCATCACTTGAACTTGAAATAATTGACAAACACGATCACGAATATGTTGTCAGGGCGTTAGAAGAAAACGCTTCTCCAATTTTGGGGGATAAACTGTGGATGGCAGATGCAGGGTCAATGACCTGTGATGGATATGATGAAATGATAAAAGAAATTGTAGCAAGAACCGGAATGGTGGATGTTTTGGTTGTTGACGGACTTGGGATGATGGGTGGAGCCGGAGAGGAAACGGCACGATATTCTCAGGCGACCAAAGAGCTAAAGGATCTGGCTAAGAAGTGGAATATGTTTGTTATTCTTATTTGTCACATTTCCAAAGGAGAGGATAGAGAGTGCCGGGATTTAAGTAAGGCTGTTCGGGGGAGTGAAAAAATTATTGACAATTGTGATTTTTACATTTCTATGGCACAACACAAAATGACAACCGAAGGAATGCCAGACTATAATAACAAATATGGAAATATAAGACTTGTGAATAAGCGTGGAAGTGGTAAGGTAATTGATATTTTTTATGAACTCGATACAAGAAGTTTATTCTTTAATAAAACAGAAAAATCTAATATTCAATCAACAGATACAGGATGGTAATTATGAAAAAATTAATATTATTTACACTCGATCAGTTAGTTATAAAATGCGAAAACAATAATGATTATCTGCAAACAAGATTTGATTCCGGTGAATTAAACGACGAACAAATAAAAATATGTGAACACGATATTTCGCAAAATGAAAATTATATTGAAACTTTTAAATCATTAATCGAAAAATGGACAAAATGAAAAAACTATTACTCTTTTTAATCGACTGGCGCACTCTCATAATTGCGTTTATTCTCGGAGTATCAATTTACATAAACTATTTCTAATGGAAAACCTAACCTATGAAACCAAATGTCGAAAATGTTCGACGATTACAGAATTCTCATTTTGCGATAGCGATGAACCAACTATGCAGCAGAAAAACAATTTTCATCAACTGATGAATATTTACCTGAGAAGTGCACCACTACTCCCTTGCCCGAAATGTGGTATCTTTACCATCCAGGAAGTCGTGAGTTACTCCAGACCTGAATCCACCAAAGAAGATTTTGAATTAACCCAGTCCCAAAAAGACCTAATTGAAAAATGCAATTTAAAGCCCTGAGACGAATTTTAAGTACAAAGTGGAACTAACTATTGAATCTGCATAGAAAGTTCGCATAATCGAATTAAAAGCGCATAAAAACGAATAATATGAGGAAACCAGAAGATGTAAAAGTATTGGTGGCATGCGAGGAGTCTCAAATTGTCACAATGGAGTTTCGTAAACTTGGATTTGAGGCTTATTCCTGCGATATTCAAAAAGAAAGCGGAGGACACCCAGAATGGCACATACAAAAAAGTATTTGGGATATACTTGGTAAGCCAGGGTTAGCGTATCCTAAATTTTGGGATTTAATCATTGCGCATCCGCCATGTGATTATTTAACGATTAGTGCGAACAAGTGGTATAAAGATCAGCCGGAACGTAAATCAGGTGCGCTTGTTGGCAGGGAAAGATGTGAGGCGAGAGGAGGGGCTATAATGTTTTTTATGGGGTTAGTTTATGCCAACTGTGACCATATAGCCATTGAAAATCCTATCGGTGTAATGAGTACGAGATATAGAAAACCAGATCAGGTATTACAGCCTTGGATGTTTGGACACGGAGAAACAAAAGCAACCTGTTTGTGGCTGAAGAATTTACCGAAATTAATTCCAACGAACATTGTTTCAGGCAGAGAGCAAAAAATATTTAAAATGTCACCAGGGCCGGAAAGGTCAAAGTTAAGATCCAAAACCTATCAGGGAATTGCGGAAGCGGCAGCAAGGCAGTGGGGAGATTTTTTATTAGCGGAACACGAATTAACGTTAAAATTATGACTCCCTACGTATTCCTAAACACCCTAAGCATAAAATATCAGCTAATGGCAGCAAAAAACGATCTTGTTTTCAGTTTCGGAATTCAGATTATAAGTTGTGACTGCTACCGGATTTTACTGGAATACGAAATACGGAACGAGAGTAAGATAAAAAGACTACTTGAAATACTCCGCAATTAAGAATGATTATTGATAACGCACTGATATTGACTTAACCAAAAATTAATTATAAATTTGCAAAACTATGGAACCAAAGAAATACAAAATACACACACCTCTTTACCCCACGGCACAGGAAACTAAAAACCTGACGTTGGCACAGATCGAGAAAGACTGCGAGGAGGAACTAATTTTTATCTTTACATCAATCCGTATTGCAGGTCTTAAAAACGAAGTAGAGACAGGCGAACTACCCGAACACATCGAATACTATTTGAGAGAAAAGGGCTACTCAGTGAAATCGTTTACGAAAGCAAGTCGAAATGACGACGAAGAACCAACATTAATATCATGGTAATCATTTAAAAAACAACATGGACGAATCAAAAATGGAAGTTGGTAAAGTATATCATTCAAATTATCACATGTCGTTAAATATTGAAGGTTGTTTGAGGTTCCACAAAAGGAAAAAGATAACATATTTCACCAATGACGACGGTAGCCAAATGAGTGATACTGAAGCACGAAAATATCTTGCAGAATGTCAGGGAAAGGGGTGGAAGAAAATTCCATGTTCTCCGTGCGAAGGATTTGATTATTTTGAACACGGTTGCCCTGGTCATTTAATTGCAGTAACAGATACGCAAACGATATGAAAGAATCTATCGAAGAACTAAAGAAGAAGAAATGGAAGCTGGTTCAGTCGGATAACACACATTGTGCAAATTGTGATCTGATTGAATCTGAGCACTGTATAGAAATATCGCATGGAATCTGCAAATCTAAAACGCATTTTATTGTGAAGGAGGATAAATGAAAAATCTACCGTACTATAAACTCGTTGAACATATCGAGACGTGCATATTCTTTGGCGACGAACTAGCAAATCTTATTGGGAACAATGTAAGGTCTGACGATGAATATGTTATTGGAATGGAGGTTAGCATACTTACCGGTTGTTGTGATTATTTCGGAGAAGAAGAATTATTATTAACGCAAATACTTTATAATTAATGAAGAATCTACTCGGAACAAATCAATTTTTACAGGACGCTTGTTTTAGAAATCAAGTTACTGAATATCTAACAGAACTTGAGAATGACAGACATAATCTTATCGATAAAACTTCGATATATAATAAAAAACACAACATAACCACCGAAGTAGTATTAAAGCGTGATGCTTATTCAAGATTAAAAGAACGAGGATTACTAACAACTGATAAGATATTGGTTGAGTGTGAACTCATTCTGAACCTTAAATCTAAACTTACTTCATGCGAGAGACAGTTTCTCGGAACACTTTTGAGTTGCTGCATGGAAGATACAATAACATATTATCAAAATAAAAAGAAATAATTATGGAATATTTTATAACATTTATTATCGCCTGTATCGTTTATATTGTAACTATTCACACAATTTCAGATGAATTGGACACTATCAGAAAAGAACTTGCTGTGGTTACAGAAGCACTTGGCGAACAAGCCAAAATCAACAGCAAAATAATAAAAAACAATAATGCACAGTTGGAAATGAATGAAAAACAAATAGAACTCAATAATCTGGTTACTAAATGTTTAACTAAACTCAAGCCCAAATGAAAACACTAATTTTAATAATCCTAATCACCCTATCGTTTGTTTGTGTAGGGCAAAATAATCTACAAATATTATCGACAAACAAATTCGATAAGTCTTTCGCAGAGGCAGACTCTGTATTTAAAATGTCAGGGTATATTTGGACAAATAAAGACATTGACAAATTTTCAATAGTCGGGATAACAGACTCCATGAAAAATACACCACAGGGCAAGGCGTGGATTAAAAAATATGGAAATAAGTACATTACGGAGTCTCAATTAAAGAACAAAACCTTTTCAAATATTGGCAGGGTTGCTGATTTTGGTAATTATATATCGGCAGGTGGTTACAATGGATACACCGGCTCGACATACACATTCAAAAAAGCAGAATATATTATTATGTTAGACCAAATTAAAGTCACAGATACTATATGGATCCAATCTGGTAAAAAGAAAATAGGAGTTCCTTCATGGAAATTCTTAGCACTGCTCGGTTATGCCGATGGTGCTGAAAAACTTTGTCCCGTATGCGGTAAAGATTTTTTATGGAACACCTCTTCTCTGAGAAATAAAAATGGATACATTTGGAAACAATACAATTGCGAGCACTGTGATTATCACGAAGTACATTGTTATACAAAAAGCGAAAACTAACCATGAACATAGCAGACGAAATAATGGGCTCCCCTGAAGAAGCAGAAATTGTCAGACAAAGGATGATTACAGCAATGAAAATTGACGATGCAATGAAGGTTAACCACGTAACTAATTGGCGTTTAGGAGACGTAATACAGAAGTCACCCAGATATGTCAACTCAATGCTGTCCGGTGCGTTTACGGTTGAGCCGAAGATACTTGAATTGATTTACGCTTATTTGGATATCGAATGAATAAAATACAAATACACGAATTTGACCCAGTGATTTATCCAAGGAGATTATGGATTGTTGTAACAGATGATATAAAAATACTAAGGGAGAACTTTGAATTTGAGGAAGATTGCGAAAACTATTTTGAAAGAAGTGCTGCGTTTGTTTTTAATGTGTCCCAGAAAGAAACAAGAATGATTGGTGTATGTATCTGTTTCGTTAGGAGAAAACATTTTACTATTAAAAATATTTCACACGAGAGCGTCCATGCAGCGTCTTCAATATTTGATGGACTGGGAATGTCTATGGGTTTTAATGATGGGAAAGACGAGCATTATGCCTACTTGGTGGGATGGATTGCAGAGTGCTGTGAAAGGGTTAAGTTAAATAAAAAATAATGCTTGCTTTCCGATTTTAATTGTTGTATATTTGCAGCGTATTCGATAACCGCATATGCAAGAACTAATAAAAGAAAAAGTAAAGTACCCAAACGTAAGAAAATTAAAACTGAGACATGAAGACTTGGCAAAAATATTTGGGTTTAAAACTACCGCAACATTTCGTAGTTCCTCTGCGCATAAGAGATATATGAAAGCTGCCGATGAATTAATTGGGTTTGTATTTCAAAATATAAAAAACACAATATAATGGACGAAATAAATCTTTGTGATGACTGTATTTTTGATCCAGAATCCTGCGAATGTGACAGATACCGGAATTCAGATGGAAGCGTCTATTCGTGTGCTGCATTCTGTGACTCAGGTGGCGATACGGATGATGATAATCAACTAATAACCAATTAATTATGTTTCAGAAATGTCCAATATGTAACGGAACCGGAACCAATATTATTCCCTTGTCGGAAATGACAGTACCGTGTAGCGTCTGCAACGGAACAAATATCATTTCAGAACTGACCGGATTTCCACCCGGATATATCCCAGACGAAATGCTCACTGAGGATGAGTTAAGGAGAATGAAAACCCCACATAAAGGAATTTACCCAATCATACCAGAGCCAATTAATTTTGATGGTGCAGAACTAACCAGAGAAAAGTGGGAGAATTTTAAATGGCATGAACCGGAAAACATTGACGAAATAACCGGACTTATTCCACAAACCTATGAGTATCAGGACTAATGATTAAATTTATTTATTAAGTCGAAGCCAGTGAAGAAGCAGTCAATCCGATTGGGTTCTCATTCGAGGAGACCGGGACTTATTACAGATTTTATGGAACATCTGTTTTTAAAACCGTAGATGAATTTAAAAATAAGTTCAAATATGGCAGCGAGTTTAGGGCAGATTTAACTTTAAAAATGCTAACCGATTTAATTCCAAAGGACTGGAACAAAGTAAAATTTAAACAGGTATGACAAAAGTAATACAGGTGATATTCACCGACAACAGAACAAAAGGCACCGGAGTATATCCTGACCCAGTAAGAGGAATAACAGAAATACTCGACTTCGACGGAAATACAATCGTAGAATACGACCCAATGGTAAGATACACCAAAAAAGATATGATTAATTTCTCCGTGTGGTTTAAGGCGCAAGAATTTCACGATATGGATGAATGGGAAGATTTGTTTCAGAAATGGTGTCACTCAAAATAAAATTATGACAGTAAAAGAACTTCAAGAGGAATTATCAAAGTACCCACCAGACATGAAGGTGATATCTGCGGACGAAGGAATATTTTCCGAAGCAAAACAAGAAAACGTGCTTGTAAGACACATGGTCAAACAAAACACTGGATACGAGTTTTGCAAGAAAGAAGTTGGTGAAGATGTTTTAATAATATTCTAAGATGAACCAAGAAGAAAACGCACGTGGATTTATGAATGAAATATCCAATTTCCATCGGGAGAATGGAGACAACTACCTGAATATAAAACAGGTGATGTATTTATGGAAAACATACGGGCTTATGGCAAGTCAAAATAATAATCACCACAACGAATCAATCAAAAGCCAAGATATTTTGGACGGCATTGAACAAGAAATGAGGGAGGTATGAACGAAACAAAAGTAATCCAAGTAATCTACTGCAACAAAGAAGTAAGAGGATCCGGTAAATTCCCAGACCCGGTAAGAGGTATTGAGCAGATCATTGACTTTGACGGAAAGGTGCTAATGGAAAGAGATCCATGTGTGAAATTCACAGGAAGAGATATGACGGAGTTTGCGGTATATTTTCGCTCTATTCAACCTACGGATGGTCAAGATACAGATGTTATTCTTAATGATTGGGACATAAGACACCACAAGAAATGAACCCACTATTTGAATATTGTTACCCCGACAACAGCAAACTCCGCATGGAGTGGGAGAAGTACTACTCAGACATGGGCTGTTCTGCTTCTAAAATTCAATTAAAAGTAACCCAGAGAGCAAATAAAGGAAGGTATCCGAAATGAAACGAAGATCAGATTCAAAAGTCAGATATTATAAGGCACTCAAGAGAAGAGCCACCAGAGATTTTATTATGACAGGCGTACTGGGAATAAAAGATCAGCGATTCACTAAGAACAATAAAATATATCACAGATTACATATTTTGGAATGGGGAAAAACCGTTGATATACTAAATAAACCCATCTAATGAACGATCTTCTCAGAGATAAGGATTACTACTCACAATACAAACGATGAAAGAGATCCCACTATATAATTCAAATGAGGTAACAACGGTAGACGATTGTGACTACGAACCATGTATGGAGTACAAGTGGCATATACACAGACAAAAAAACTCCAGCTACGCATACACGATTGTTGGCATCCCTAATTATGAACTAAAACTTCAGGAGTTTCTCGTCGGGAAATTACCAGACAAAGTAATTGACCACGTAGACAGTAATGGATTGAATAACCAGAGATCAACGAATATCCGGTTTGCGACACTATGCGATAACGCCAGAAACAGAAGCATGCGCAGTACGCCCTCTACAGTGGCTATAAGGGTCAGTAAGTGCGTAGGTAGTGATAAGTATAAATCAATCGTGTGGTGCGTTCCTAAGACCTTTGATACACTCGAAGAGGCCATAGCAGACTCCGATAACAGAGCAATTAAATATTATGGGGAATTCGCTAAACTGAACGACGAAAATCACCCAAATAAAATACCCCCTACATGTAATTTACCATTTGTGGGATATGTACCAACAGGGAGTGACGACTCTGTATTGAGAGACATGTATCTATCACTAAAATTAACCATCGAGTCCTCGTCCTTATCACCAATTAATGATTATATAGAGCCGGCTCAACCATCAGAAAATCGGCTTTTTGCGTACCTGCCACCCTCCAAAATTGAAACAAAACACACAAACAATAAGAAATATGACAAAGGAAAGCTATCTACCTGACAGAAAGAGTATAAGAGTATTATTCTTATTTAGACTCATTCAGCCATTGGGTAATATGTATAAAAGTCCAACGCTATCTATCTAATACACAACCAATAAGCAAATGAATATTAATAATGATCTAATGTATGACACAATGACAGGCACAAACAGCACAATAATAGGGAGTTATACGTGTAAAGAAATTGTTTACACGTGTAAAGAAATTGTTAGTGTAAAGAATTATTTTACACCTGTGTGCATATCTTTACATGAATGTAATTAATACTACCTGCTTAATGATATCAAAATGATATTACTTTAACCAATATAATGACAGAACAAAAGACATACACACCTGAAGATATAGCCAAATTAGTTCTTTATGTTCGTTGTGCTGCACGCAAATATAAACTTAAGCAATACTACCTATATGTTCTATACACTTGCTACATGCAATATAAAGGGGATAAAAAAGCATATATTAGTCGTTATGTTGTTGGCTGGTCTCTTATGCCCTCATCTATTAGTAAAGTATTAAAAGATTTGATCAACTATAAATTAATTGAAAGGGTTTCAAATGATACTTTTATCTTTACTCCCTTAGCTATTGAAGTGTTAAACTACATAGATGACCAACTAATTAATTTAGAATCAAAATAAACTACACTATCTTATCTTTGATTTCCAGGCATTTGCTTATTTAGAAACATTATTGATAACCAAAACGCTTGACTTTTGTAAATTAAATAACAAATATTTGTGGGTTGCAACGTTGCACACTTAAATTAAATGTTATGAGAAATTACAGAATTACATTATTAGATGTTTCTAATCTAACACAGAGAACTACAAAATTAGTAAACTGGTCTATTAGTGAATTAAACCACGCAAAAGAACTACAAAAAAATAAATCCATTGTTTACTTACAATATACATCTAATCCTGTTGTATCAATTGGTTTTAGAATTATAAATATCGAAGATGCAAAAGAGAAATTTCTCAAAGATATTTCAATAACACTTTAATTAACCTTTAATCCTTATTAACCTTTTAAATTAAATTATTATGAATGATGTTAAGGAATATGTCAGACGCTCAAAGTTTAACCCAAAGACAAATAAAAGCAAATCATTAACTCAAAATGTTTTTACTGGTTATTTCTTAGTTCAAGATGATACCAAAGGATATTACAGTAAACAAATGTTTGACGACTATACAGAAGCCTGCAAATATTACAGATCAATAAAATTTTAACCTTTTCACCTCCCAATATTTAAAAGCTCGTTAATTCGGGCTTTTTTTATGTCTGACAATTGAATAGATTTATATTAGTGTACAATTACCAATTAGATTTAATTCCTGAAACGTTATAGGGTCTGTTTAACTCTCTTTTCTTTCTTTGTTGTCCCTTTATACTCTCTTTTAAATATCATTCGTTAGACCTCTTTATTTGCATCACTACAGTAATTTATTCAGGTTATTGGTCTGGCCGGTTTCCTGGATTTTGCTAAAATCTTTTCACATGATCTTATTTGATCTGAGAAGTTGATCTTTGGACGGCTTAAATTATCATTAGCCATCTTATTAAATCTTTCCGCCTGCTTACCTGTTAATTCAATCATAATACAAAGATAACTCTTTTAATCCCAATATGCAAGACTTATTTAAAATAAATATAAACAATATACTTTGTAGTTATTTTCTATAATGGAGTAAAAAGGGGCGACTTTTTTAATAATCTACCTTATAAAATTGACTTCTTATATTTACTTAGTCCAAACAACGTGCTAACTCACTGATTTAATGAATCAAATTATTTTCAAAACAAATAACGAATAATGTAGATATAGCCTAAAACAGTAATAAATTTACAATACAAACAAGGACAAAAAACTAATCTTAAATTATAACAAAATGAAAACAATGTTAATTGAATTATCGGAAAAATACGATCAGAGAATCGGAACACTACTAACTAATCATATTCTTTTAATGGATCTCCCAACTCCTCAAAACCTACAAGCACACACCGAAAGAGAGATGGAAAAAATAAGACTATCTGCTGCCATTGATGTTTTAAGAAGTTCAAAAAGAGAAATTGATAACATTTTATTTCTAAACAAATGAAAACCTTAATTAATCGTTACCCGCAAACCTTCTCTACCCTGTTAGCTTTTTTGGTTTTAGCTTCAGGAATTGCTATTTATCTTTATTCTTTAACTCCTTTACAAATCGAACACTTATTACATTATTAACATGAAAAAAATATCAATCGAATCCGTATTAATTTGCATGATAGTTTTATCTATCTGTTTATCATTAACAATTTAACCAATTTTTTAAATTATAAATCTTAAATTAAAATCATTATGAAAACAATTAAATCAGTAATTTCAGAAAATTCAGATTACAAAACCCTTATTAATGCAGTAGTCTCAAGAATCGGCAAAGAATCAATTATGGGCGTTGTTAATCATGGTATTGATGGCGGGTTTAATGGCTTTATTTATTATTCAGATACTCATAAATTTGCACTACAATACAGAAAATTGATCGTTAAACTACTCGAAGAATCAGCCGAACAAATGGGCGAAGATGTTTGCGAAATGGTTAATAATTTCGGAATATTTAAAGGCAAAATGGACAGAGACGAAAAAAATGACCTTTACAAATATTTGGGAGGTGCAAAAGTTCAACAAGGATCTGTTACAAATATTATGGCATGGTTCGCGGCCGAAGAAGTTTGTAGGATGTTTGATGAATAGGTTAACTGATGAGGGTTAAACATATCCGAAACGTCTCTAAAGGGACGTATTGACCAACCTAACGAACTATTTTAAATTAACAATACATTTATTCACTTTTAAATTAAACGACATGAAAACAGTATCAATTAACATTTACAAGTTCAATGAACTTTCAGAGACAGCAAAACAAAAAGCATTAGATCACTTATTTGATCTGAATGTAGATTATAACTGGTGGGAAGATATGTATGAAGATGCAAAAGAAATTGGATTAAAAATTACATCTTCTGACATAGACAGAAAAGACATAACAGGGGAGTTTAATTTGGAAGCGTGCGAAGTAGCTCAAAACGTACTAAATTCACACGGGGAGAGTTGCGAAACGTATAAAACCACAGAGAAATTTATGGAGGTATGGCAGCCAATTTTTAGCGACTACATGGATGAAAGTTCAGAAAATTATGAAAGTTCAGAGAGTGAAGAAACATTGATTGATTTAGAAACTGAATTTTTGAATGATTTATTGCAGGATTATCTCATTTTACTTGAACATGATTATGATTATAGAACAAGTACAGAAGCTATAATAGAATCAATTGAATGCAATGATTATGATTTTACAGAAGATGGAGAACTTTATTAAAATGAAAACTACCTATTTTTTGACAGTAAAAGAATTTTACAAAGCCATTGCAGACGCAAAAAAACAAGGGTTAACCGTTGATGTTTGTACTTGTACTTGCGCCTGTGGAGAAACTAATGGCTCGTATATCTACAAAAAAGAAAAGCCAACAGGTAAATTAATTCTTTGCGAAAGTTGCTTTAATTCAGCAACTAAACAAGAGAAAGGAGAATAATGTACGAAGAGCTTAGAGAATTTTTAAATCAACCTATCACAGAAGCAGAAAATCAAAAAGCCAGGCAACAAGCAAAGGCAGACGACAAAAAACGCAAAAGATTAATACGGGAAGAATATCGGTTGAAAATGCTCTACAAAACCCAGGGATTCATTTAGGAATCAAAGGCAAATAATTTTAAATTAAATAAACATTCATTATGAAAAAAGACACGATCAAAACAAAAGTAATTTTCAGGAAATTTTCAGACGGGCAGATTATAGCCCTCTTTCCTGAAATGCCGGAAGGGTATCTAATTGGCTCTTACATGCACGTAGGACAACACAGCCCAGCAAGTAAGGGAATTGTTCAAACTACCAAGTTGGCTTCACCAGAAGAGTATGAAGACTTATTTAATGAACTTGAAAGTATAGGCTATGATCTACAAATTGTAAAAAAGATTATGAAATGAAAATAGCACCTTTTAAAATGCGAGTAACTCCCGAACAAAGCAAAAGAGTTCAGGAACTATTATTTAAAAATGGGTACAAATGGTTCGCTACCGTTGGGCCAGAGTCGCAAGAAGTTGATAAAATATCAAGCCCTTATCTATTTTTTGACATGGGAGAGGGCGAAAGAGTACCTTCATTGACACACCTAACTATCGACAACAGTGAAAGATATAATAGAAGATATTTTGAGGGAAATAAAAACCACGAATTAATGTATTTTAATTTTATTAAACTTTACGACAAATGAAACTATCTAAGTTAATTAAGGAGTACGAAAAACGCAAGAAACTCCACATTGAAAAGATGAACGATCAAAACAAACTGATTAAGGAATCAGGGGGCGATTTTGGAGTAGAGTCACTGCATGAAATGTACGACAAGGTTTTTACAAATCAAATAACTATCACAGCTATTGACGATTTTATTATGGAACTTAAAAAAGTAACAGAGTTATGAAATACTGCATAATCTTACTTGTATTCCTGTTTTTGTTGTGGTATTTTTACAAAAGTTTACGACTGCAAATATTCAGGGAAAATCTAACTATCGGGAGTAAGGTATCTTATTACTCGAAAAACAAAAAAGTCAAAGGTGAAATTAAGTCTATAAAAAGAAATATCTTAGGTAAAATCACTTTTGTGTATGTTAATGATATAATTTTACATGTAGAAAACATTCACAAATGAGAACAGCATTTGAAAAAACCAAAAAGGTTATTGAATCATGCACCCTAATTCAGCAAATAAAGCCCTGTAAGAGACTTTTATCGAATTATCAAGCAATGTACCACATGACAGACGAAGACGGCTCTGTTAGGATACTAAACGATATTTTAAGCAAAAAACAGACTGAGTTAACTGATAAATTTACACTTTAAAAATTTTTAACATGACAGAAAGAAGCAAAGAGTATGTTTTTTTAATTATTGTAGCATTATTATTTTGGACAATATTCTATTCAATTATTTGCAATGTTAAAATGATCCCACTATTTTAAATCCATAATTATGAAAAAACTTCTAATTTACCTCAGGAATCAGTGGCAAAATCTTTTTAAGATAAAACCACTTCAAAACAAAACTTTCGCTAGTGCAAATGACTTCCAAGGCCACCACCACATACGATGACAAGCGAGGAAAAATTAAAAGAACTTATCATAAAGGAGTCTAAGATAGAAGAATCTATCGAGGTTTGTAACTGTCCCTTTACTTTCGGAAAGCTAATGAGCGAACTATCTGGAGTACGTTATAAGATGGAATGTTGTAAAACCAGAGGACAGGGAATAAAGACCAGACCTGATAATTTTGTAGCACCGTCTTCGCTTCGGGATTATTAAGAATCATTATAAATTACACATTTACTTGCTTTTATGTTATTTTTATCAGTAAATTTACAGTCTTAAATTAAACCAATGAACGAACTTTTATTAGAATCAACTCAACAGCAAATTAACTTCATAATCATTAAATGGCAGTTTAATTTAAACAAAGGTAAGAAAGCCTTTATCTGGACGTTTAATCTTGATACCAAATATGCAGTATGGCTATTAAATGAGAAAGGATTCAAGACTAGAATCAGACGCAAAATATTTCTAACCAAAGATACCAACAAAGAAGGTATCAGGTCGTATTCTCTTGAGATCAGAAAACGGATATGGTTTATATCTAATACATATAAATGGAATGGCGAAGCAGCAAAGTAAGCCCGAAAAGATTATTCCAGAGGCATTCTGTGGCGACTGTAAGTCATGTGCCATACCGTACACGGGCAAAGTAAGCAGTTGTTTACACCCAAGAATTAAAATGCCAATTGAAGTTAAAATATGTAAATGTATTTATTATTTAAAAACTTAAATTATGGAAAAGACTACAGATTTTAAAGTGGGAGACGAAGTTTACTATACGTCCCCACATCTTATCGGTGAAGGCAGAACACAAGACAATTACGGATTAGTCACTTCTACGAATGACACATTTGTATTTGTGAGTTTTAATCATAATCCTACCTCTCATGCGTGCAGACCGGATTCACTTGAAAAATCAAATTACTGATCCATGAATGAAAAACTAAAAAGTGAGCGTATTTTATTGACTATTATTTTTGCCTGCCTGTTATTCTGGGGACTTATCATTTTTATGTTCACACGATGACAGAAGCCGAAGAAGATTACGATAATTTCAAAACTATAAAATGGATTGTAGAGTACGACAGGACAATCCGGGAACTCGAAGCGGAAAT